>Ga0179591_1290069_pt1 | contig 11111 bp, 16 predicted proteins | sample CZOMad2_1_08_16f_FD_182891 | JGI IMG/M metagenome (GOLD analysis project Ga0179591, IMG submission 182891) | Vadose zone soil fungal communities from Angelo Coast Range Reserve, California, USA - CZOMad2_1_08_16fungal (PacBio error correction) | ecosystem: Environmental > Terrestrial > Soil >... | reverse complement strand
TTTTTTGGTGTCACTTCTTTTCAGTCCTCCGTTAACACCCACCGACGGAGTGTCCTTCCGAGACCAACTTGAGTCCGTGGCTAGACGGATGTTGGGTTCGTCCCCTTTTCTTTTTCACCAAGCGGGGGCTGCTGGCCTGTGGAGTGTCTCTTTTCCAAACTCCAAGAACAGTGTAACTTTTTTCTTCGTCCAGTTCCTGCCACGCTGGTGTTGGAGTTCCCTCTCTATTTTCGTAAGCTCCAATTTCCCCCATTTTTCGTCTGTTGACATTTGTGTCCCCTCACACTTCGTGTCATGCTACCACTGCGTCGCAAACTATTTTCATTATTCTTTTTCTGCACCACCGGGTAGGGCCTTTTTCTTACCCCACGCGCCGATAAACTCTCATCATACCCCAACCCTACACCTCTCCCTTTCCCGCCTGAACCTTTAAACCTTCGTCCCCCCCCCTGAATTGCTCCCTTCTCTTTCCGTTTTTCCTTTCGTGCTTATCCTCCCAACTTAATTGGTCCGTTGCTCCATCGCTCCCCCCTCCTTTCCCTTGAACCAGGAGGACCTCCCCCTTTTCTGTTTTTTTTGCTTTAATGGTCACGACGCCTCCCCTTCCATGTGAAACTTCCCAAATGGTGTTCCTGGACTGCTTCACCCCCTCCTTAACTACCCATTTTACCCCAAACCGTGACCGTTTTCCCCCCCCCCCCCTCTCTTTTTTCATGCAAAGACGTTCTGGAAGGCCAACGATGGGCCATTTTCCCCCTTTCCCCTTTCCCCCCCTCACTGACCAACTTCCTTGCTTCCTTTGCCGACATTGCTACTATTTTTCTTCTTTTTCTCCTGTCCGGTGGGAATGGTAACTTTGAGGGGGAGTTTTATGGGTGCCCCCCCCTCCGTGTGAGTCTGGTTCCTCTTTTCTGTTTTCACCAACTTTTCAGGAATCCCCTAAGTAGAATTTGGTTCCGGCACTCACCCCTCCCTTTCATGATCCGCCTTTGATTTTCACCCCGTCCCCCTCCCTTTCCTGTTGTACGACCCAGCCCTTCTTTTTTTTTTCCTGCACCCACGATTGATTGCAGGGTTAACCCCCCTTTTTTGTGAAAACCTGTGATCTGGATGCCCAGGATTGGCGTGTTTTTTCTCCTTTACCGGTCTTTTGCCCCCCATTTCTTCCCGTTCCCTGAGATTTTGAACGTTTATTTTTTTCCCTTCCCCCCCAAGTTTGTCCGAGGGTCCCAACAATTGCGGGTGTTTCCTAGCATTGTTTTTTTTTTCCCCCTTCTCCGCCGTGCCTGCGTCCCCTCTTTTGCTGGTGGAGCCTTCCTTTCAGTCCTCCCCCTTCTTCCATCAAAAGTGCAAGTAATTGACCCCCCCCTCCCCTCCCAGTCTCGATCAACCTTGGGACCATTTTTTACCACTTTGCCCTTTTTTTCTTGGTCCCACAAGACGTTTCCCCTCCCAGCTAGGAGTTTTTTTTGTCTTTTCAAGTGGTCCGTTCGTTTCCCTGCGTTCGGTCCCCCTTGTGCCCCTGCTACCTCTTCTTCCCTTTTTTCTTTTGTCGTGGTACAGTCCGATCTTTCCTCTGCCCATGCTGTCGTTTGACCCCTCTTTTTCAACTGACCCCCCACCCCCCCTTTTGTCTGTTTCATTCGAGTTATTTTTCCTTTTTGAGTCTTTTCTTTCCCCCCAGTTTGTAGCCACTCATTCCTTCCCCGATTTTCTCCACACACCCCCCCCCCCCCCTCTGTCGCTTCCCTGTCCGGTTTTGGGTTGCCCTTTCCTTGGTCTGACACCTAGTTTTTTTAAGAACGTCCCCCTCTGATAATTTGTTTCCCCACACCCCTTCTCTTTCCGCGGTCTCCCGCTTTCCCCCTTTAGCTGTTCAACCTACGGTTTTCCTCCCCTTCTCCCCCACTGGGCGGGGGAAGTGTTGATTTCCCGAAACCCCCCCCCCCCCCCCCCCCCCCCCCACCCCCCCCCCCCCCCCCCCCCCCCCCCCCCCCCCCCCCCCCCCCCCCCCCCCCCCCCCCCCCCCCCCCCCCCCCCCCCCCCCCCCCCCCCCGAATGCCTTCCTTTCGTTGTTGAAGAGTTTTTTGTCTTACGCTTTTCTCTTATTCTTTTGTGCAGAATCCCGTTGTCCGTCTGCCCCCCCCTTTTAGTGGATTCCGTTTGATTTTCCATTTTTTTTCTAACACTGTGTCGTGAAACTTATGTTTTTTCTTTTTTTCCCCTAGGATATAGTTTTTACTCCTAACTAGATTTGAGGTCTTCATTACTATGTGGGTGGGATAGTTTACAGCTTCCAGTTTTTTTTGTTTACAGTGATGATCTTCTTCCTCCCCCCCCCCCCCCTCCCCCCCCCCCCCCCCACCCCCCCCCCCCCCCCCCCCCCCCCCCCCCCCCCCCCCCCCCCCCCCCCCCCCCCCCCCCCCCCCCCCCCCCCCCCCCCCCGTTCTTTCTACCTTTTCACCGACGTTTTTAATCTGACGCCGCCCAGTGCTCCTTTTTTGTTTTTTTTTTCCTCGTCCATTTCTTTTTTCCCGAACATCCCCAATGGGGGCTAAAATCGTGTATTCCCAGATTTTCTTATGATGCTTCAAAACTCTTTATGATCCCCTGGCTGGTGTTTTCCTCGCCAACAGTACCAGTTGCATTTCCCCCCCCGCTCCCATAGTTTGTTACTTTCCCCTCGGTGTTCGCGAGAAACCTCCTTTGATTCGGCTCGACGTTTACGAACACCAACCTTCCCCCCGTTCTCACCGGAGATTTAATTGTCCGGTTTGCGCGACCACCCCCATTTTCCTTTTTACACCCGATTTTGAGCACATTGCCCTTTTTTTGATGCCCACACGTTTTTTCAATCCCAGAAGAGAGCGCAGAGTCCCCTATTGTTTTCACATGACAATACCTTCCCCCCCCGGGCCCCTGTGAGCATCGTATGGTTTGATTTGTTCCGCCGTTTTCGCGCAAGACAATGCCAGTTTTGTTTTTTTTTCCCCTAGCGTCGCCCGTCTAAGGAGTACGTCTTCCTGTTTTCCCCCATTCAACATTTTCCCCCCTCTCATGGCGTGCGGTTTTACCCCACTCGCCCTTCCCAACGGAGTAGAATTCTCAAAATTGAATTCTGCCATTTTGTCCACCCCCCCTTCACGTCCCTTTGGCTTCCTTCTCCCCCCCTCGGCCGTTGGATCGCCGCCCAGATCCTCCTTTCCCCATTTTTCGGGTTACCTCCAGGTGTTTTGGTTCTCCCCTTTCCCCCGACGCTTTTTTCTTCCTGCGACGTGGTCCGTTTGCCCTCACGGATCCCAGTTCCCACCTCCCCCCCCCCTTTGTCCCCCCCCGTTACCTTTTTCCTTCCCGCGTTTTCCCCCCCTCTTAAGTTTGTCGGTGCCCTTCATGACTTCCTTTTTCATTCCCGTTGTAATTTGCAATTTTTTGTCCGGCCTCGGTTACCCTTTTTTCCCATCCCGATCTATTTTTTTTTTTTTTCTTAAAGCGCTATTCTTCTTTGGTTGTTTTCCCTCCGGCTTATGTCAACCCCCCCCTTTTAGCTGATTTTTCATCGGTCCCCCCTTTCTTTTTTTTCCGCTGATTTATTTCAGTTCTTCCCTTTCCGTTGTTCTTGTTTTTATTTTTTTTTTCGTATTTTTATTGGCCATCCATCGATTTTTCACCGATCTTAGTGAATGATTTTCCATGTTGCTTCCCCAATTCTTTTTCCCCCGTTTTTCTGGAAAAAAACTTTTGATCCTCCCTTCACCGTTAGTTCCCCCGTCTCCTCTCCCAATTTCTCCTTGTTCTTCCTTTTTTTCGCCCTTGTCACAGTTGATTTCTGTCCCGCCTTTCGGAACTACGTTTTTTCCAACCTCATGGTGTTGGTCTTTTTCCTGGACATGGTTTCATCACACATGCTGTTTTTTGTCGGCCCCCCCCCTTTCTTTGGTTAGGAATCTTTTGGATGGCAAGGCATAGTTACGTATTTTGAGTTTTTCTGCCCGTCCCCAAGTTCTTTTCGTTGTTGGTTGGGAGACCGCATTAAACTTTTTTCCCTAAGGTGGAAACAAGTCTTCCTGTTTTCCTCGGGTTCTTATTCCGTTTTGCCTTTCCCTACCTTTTCCCTTGTTTGTCAACCCGGGAGTAGTGGTATCTTCTAAGAATTGGAGGGAGGTTATCTATTCAGCGTTTTTTTGTTCTTTTTTTTTTTTTTTTTGGAGGATGTACTTCCTCTTCGCCGTGTATCTCCCAGTCCCCGTCTTTTCCAAACAACGTTTATTGTTTTTACTGGGATTTCTTTTGGTTCCTGAACCTTTTTTCCCCGTATGGAGGGTAACCCCTGATTTGTTGTGCCGTAGGTTTGATCAGCCTCCAAAGGTAGTTAATTTTCTATTTTACTTTTTTTTTAGGTTTGAGTTCGGCCTTTGGTTATTTTTGAATCCCAAGAAAAGTTGGGCTCCCTTTTTCCACCCCGTCTGTTGTTAGCTTATGAACAATCCGGGAAGCGAGTTTCCCTCGGAGTTAGTTCACCCTCCCCCCCCAATCGACGACTTCAGTTTAGCCGTGAAGTTGGTCCTTTAACAACCTTTTACCTCCACCTTTTGCGTTAAAGTTGCGGCCGTGTTGGATTCTCAACCCCCCCGTTGGGTGTATTCCCTTTTTCTATTTGTTTTTCAAGTCTTTTTTTCTGATGGGTTTACGCCCAAACGTTTAGCAGGACATCCCTTTTTTTTTTTTGATTTTTTTTATGTCCCTTCTTTCCCTTGCTCGGTCTGTTGGAACATGGTGTCCCGACCATTGTTTTTTGTGGGCTCTTTTTTTACGGAATCCTCCTTTTTTCGCGGGGCCGTGCGTCCTTGTTTTGTGTTTTTTTTTTTTTCGCGTTTTTTTTTTACTTAATTTGGTCGTGTGCGTTTTTTTTTTTTCCGGTTTGTTTTTTTGGTGCTGTGGTTGAGTTCTGGGTTCTTCGAGCTTGCCGGCACCTTACGTCAAGTCTCAGTTCCCTTCCCTCATTTTTGCCGTTGACACCCCACGTTTCCCGGCGTTTCATGCTAAAACCCGTCCCTCTTTTTTTCGTTTCACTCCTTTTCTCATTTTGATATACCCACCCCTCGCATCCAACTTTACCCTTGTTTTGTGTCTGTGCTTTCCCCCAACTTTTTTTAACCAGTCACCCTTCACGTTCCTTCTCCCGTTTTGGACCAACCTTCTTGCAACTCGACCTTCCTTCGCTTTCGGTTTAGTTCGTGGTACCCCCACCCCTCTTTTGGGGGCTTCCTTTAGACGCATCGACTGTTATTTCTTTTTTTTGGCGGGATGACTTTTTTTAGTTTTTTCTGGGGGAAAGGTGTTGACAACCACAAGTAGCGCGTTGCTGTTATTTCAGAGCTTCGGTGATTCATCGTTGCCACACGCCTTTGAGCCCTTTCGCGTATTCTTTGTTGCATGCCCCTAGGATTTGGTTGGCTTTTCTTTCCGGCGTGTATGGTCTTTTGGACCTTTTTCTCGCCTTTTGGGCCCGTTACCCGTTTTCCGCCCCATCCCCCAGTTTTCCCGGTTGTTGTTTACGTTGTTTGTACTCGTGGTTTCCCCCCCCCCTGCGTTTTCCACCTTTTTTGACTTCTTCTTAGTCTCGACGTAACCCATACCCGAAATCTAATGTCCCTAAACGACTATTCCCAAGTCCTTTCCCCAAGTCCATAGTTTAAACACCCCTAGTTTTCACATTCGCATCGGATGTCGATTTTTCATTACCTTGGAGTGATTTTTCGGTTTGGACCCCCCCGGTTTGCATTCCCCTGGGGCCCTTTATATCATCCAATAACCATTTTGGTTGGTCTGTTTTTTTTCCTTCTTTTTCCGGTTTTTTATGCTGTTTTCGGCATTTTGCACACGACAAACTTCGCTCCTGGCTGCGAGTATTGCCTGCCCTCTCCTTTTTTTTTTTTGTGGTTTTTATTTTTTTCTTGCTTAACACAAACGCAGTTTTATCCAGTTTCAAGTGTTGGCCTGGGAAACAACAAATTTCGTTGTTTCTTTTCTCTTTTCGTCGGGACGTTTTGGTTTATCTTCCCGGAGTCTTTTGCTTTTCCGATCACTGTTTATGTCACCCGTTTTTTCATTTTTTTTTTTGAGATTAAACCTTTGGGCCCTCCCCGTGCATTGTCTGGGTGGTGGATTTGACCCCCCCAACTTCTTTTTTTTCACGCGAGTTGGGTACCCAAGTTTTTTTTTTTTCTCTTTTGCGGACGGCATCAGGTCGGTTTGACTTTCAGTCCCCCCTGTTTATGCAATTTCATTTTTGAAGTCCTTGATTTTTCAACTCTACCTTTAACATTTATGGGCACCCGCCACCGCCCCACCACGTGAGTCACCCCCCCAAAGTTTCCTTCACCCACCCATCAGAATTTCCCTAGATTTTCGGCCAAATTTCCCTTTTTTTCGCCGCCTTGCAGGTCACCCCCGACCTTGACTGCTCCCTTGGCGAGTGGTTTGTCATTGGGGCTTTTTATTCCTCGGCACCCTTTTTTTTGATGGCAATTTCTCCGTTGTACGGTCATTGACATGGCGTCCGTTCTTTTTTGTTTCTTTCACTTTTGTGTGGCGTCCCTTTTTTGGTTCACTCCCCTGCGATTTCCCCCCCGTTTTGTTTGTTCACATTCAGGCGGTCCCCCTAGTCTGCGCAGGTTACCTTAAGCTTTTTTCTATTTCAGTCGGCTCTTTGCCATTCGGTTTTTGCTTCGATGAGCTTTTGGCCGTCGGCTTTTGAATGGGTGTGAGGAGATTTGACCTTTGGCCGGACCCTTTTGAAACAGTTTTTTTGAATTTTCCGCGTCCTACCTTTTTGCAGAGCCCTCCGCCCGTTCTGCCGTGGTTTCGTTTTTTTTGCTGGGAAGATTTAGGTCGAAGTGTTTTTTCACCTTACCGCTGACCGCCCCTTTCCACCGTTCTCCCAGTTTGTTATTGCTAGCAACGTTGCCTTTTTCTATCCCCCCCCCAAGTTTTTTTTTCCCCACCTGGCCGCACTGCAGTTTTTTTTTTTTTGTGGTCACTTTCAGGGAAAGTAAGCTCTTCCCTTCAAAACTGCGTTTTCTGGACGTTCCCCCCTTCGAGCACGTTTTTGGTGGCTTTTTTTTGACACGGCCCACCTTTTTTCACCTTTAGTTGACCTGTCCCAGCCGAAGAACACCCCCCCTTAGTATTCCGCCCTGGTGGTTGTGCCGCAGCCTTTTGCGCTTTTTTTCTCTTCCATTTGACCCGAAATCACCACCGTTCTATTTTCGACGCACCACCCTTTGTACAGTTTTTGGAGTCCATCCTCTGGGTGAACCCCCTTTTTCCCTTCCTGCGTGAGTGGAAACCTCAAAGAACTCCCCCGACGATGGTTTGATGATCTCCCAGGGTCGTTGGTTGAACTTCGTGACGGGATAGGTTTTTCCCTTTCTCCTTCTTTGGTGGTGGTTTCTCCTTCCTCGGGACCGTAACCCACCCGTGGGCACCGGTTCAATTTTGAGAATCATCCCCCCATGTGTCTTTAAGTGTTACCCCCTCCTCTTCCCTATCCTCCCCCTTTTTTTATGTTTTTCCCGAGAGTTATTCTTTTCCTCTTGTAGTTTTGAGTACCCTCGCGGTGTGTGTCCCCTTTTCCCTTGGACACCCCCTCCACAACCGGCAGGATCTCCCCCTCCTCCCCTCCAGACTCAGCCAGAGGTGTTTCTGTGTGGTAATTGTGCTTATTTTTACTGCTGCGTCGACAAGCCCTCCCCCCGTTCCCTTATGAGTTCTGCCCGTCACTTTTTTGGGGGGGGTTTTTTGGTTTTTTTTGTGGGGGTTGGCCCCCCCCACCCGCAGTTTGCGCCCTTTCACTGTTTTAACTGCTTCCCCCCCTTTCTTTCTGTTTCCGAGGGCTGGGTCACGACACTTCTTTCCATTAGGGCCACTGCGAGCTCATTTTTTTTTTCCCCCCTGTTTTGATCCGGCGTTCGAGTATCTGACAACCGCCCGAGAACCCTCCTCCTAAGGCCCCCTCCCCATGCGAACGGGATGACCCCCCAACCCCCGCATATCGTTCGGCTCCTTTCCCCCTTTTACTTTACCGTTGCGGCATTTATCCCCAAAAACCCAATTCCTGGCCCATTGCTCCTTTGGATTTCCCTAATTGGTGAACCGGAGGACCCCTCCTTTTCTCCGTGTGGCTTGTCACCCCCCCTTCCAAGACTTGGTCCGGACTGACCTGTTGCCCCTGACCCACTTTTTAATCCTCCAACCTCCCATGCGCTCTTTTCCCCCCCTTTTTTGTCCAAACTTCAAGTTTCCCTGTCAGGTCCCGACCGTCCCACAGAATTATGTTATTGGCCGCCAAACGAGTTTCCAATCTTTCTACTTCCCCCATGTCCGACGTGGTTGGGGTTGCATTCCCTTTTTTTGCTTGCCTTTGCTGGGTGCGAGATTTCCCCCAGTTTTGACTCCCATCTGTGTTGCTTGATGTTTTTTTTTACTTGTACTTTGCCTGTTTGCACTTTGGGGTTTTCCTCTTTCTTGTTATTTTAAACGGGTGGTACCCCCACCTTCCTGATGTCCATTTTAGAAAGTTTCCTAAACCCTGTTTTTTTCCCCCGGTTTCCCCCCATTTTTTTCGCCCGCGTTCTTCTTTTTGTCACTCCCACCATTGTGCTGCTGTTTTTTCACCCTGGTCCCCCCCCCGCTCTGGATTGTTTTTCCCCTGAACGCCGTTATGATTTGATATCCCCCCCTTGTTTTTCAACCTTTTGTTTTACCAGTTCTTTCTTCCGCCCGCCGGGTTGGTACTCTCCCGACGCTTAGTCTTTCTGTCAGCCGTTCTCTTTTTCTCCGTTGTCCTAGGTGGCCACCTTTTGGCCGGTCTTTCTTGGTCAACAGGCGGGTTTGTGTGGCACTTCTTTTTTTACACTCTCCCCGCAGATGGCCCCTTCGTGCCCGTGGTCGCGCTTTTAGAAAACCCCCTTTTTGCGCCCCCCATCGTCTCAAGCCAATTCCTCGTTTGTCCCCCCAATCCTTCCTTCCCGAAAGGCCAATTTTTTTCCCCTTCCCCCCCCCTTGACGTGTGGTCCCACCTCCTTTGTCCATGCCATTTCGGTGTCTCATTCTCTGGTCGGTCCGTGGGCTCGTCTTGCTTCCTGTTTTACGGGTTTCCCCCAGTTTCCCTTAGTCGTTCCTTTCTTTTTCCTTTCGTTTGGTACCGATTTGAATCGACGCAACTTGTCCCCTCTTTTCCCCTGTTTATCCGGGAAATACTTTGAGGTCCCCCCCTTTTTTCCTAAACCACCCCTTCTTTTTTCCCCCCTTTTTGCGGGTTCGTGTCGACCTTGGTGCACCGTTCTGAGTGTCCCCTCCTGACGTACCACTCGGCGTGCGTCCCACCCCTCTTTATCATTCAAACCCCCCAAGCCATGTCCCCGTCTCCTTACGTCGTCAGGCTTGTGGGCCTTTCACTTTCCCCCACCTCCAGTTTTTTGATCACCCTCTCTACGGTGTAACACCCGTACCCTTTTCAACTCACTACAGCGGTTGCGGTTTCTTCGCATCCAGTAGGTCCTTCCCCCCCCCCACAGGCGCCCAGTTCTTTCCTCCACCCTCTACTTTTTTTTGTGTGTTGCTTTCGTTTTTCCAACGCGGACACCGACAACATCGCTTTTTTTTCTTTTTTTTTCCATAAGTGTTCTGTATGTCTGTACTCTATTATTCTTGTTGATGACCTCCTCACAAGTGGAACCGTCCCAACCTTGTATTTGGGATGCGAGACAGTGGGTCTTTGCCACACGTGACGGAAAAAGGATTGGGAGCCACCCACTCCGAGCTCGGGTTTGTGACTTTGACCTGAGTGATCACTTTTTGTAACTGTCCCCGATTGCTCTTCGTACGCAAGTTTCTTTTCTTCCCTTTTTTCCCCTTAACGACCTTATGAGTATCCCCCTACCCCGCCGGGCGTTTTAATCCGTCCCCCCTCAGCCCAGACCTCTTCACTCCCAGCGCACGCGGCTGGATGCATCCGAACCCCGTTGTCCCCCCCTGTTTAGGCAGGACGTGTTCCGTTTCCTCTTCCCGGGCGCTGTCCTTCTGCGTTATTCCCTGTCTAAAAGTGGGTTTGCGGGGGATTTCCCACCGCAAGCCATCTTTGCCTACCTCGTCGTGAACTGCCTCTTTTTCACACTTGCGGTTACCCCCCTGCGGATCAAGTTCAGTGTTTTTTTGCAGACGTTTACCACGATTAACAGGCGCAACGCAACTCGATTTCTTTCGTTCTTTCTACTATTCACCTCATTTTGAACACGTCTTTCCCCCTCGTGTGGTGAAAATTTGGGGCCTTCCTGTGACACCCCACCTTTCTTTCTCGTCCTCTTTCAAGTGAGGTGCTTCTTCTACCGTGCGTCGGACCTTACCTGGCTGCTCACATCTGCAACCAACCGGCCTTGGCGCCGTCTTTTTCTCCCTTTCTTCTCCCATCTGTTAGTTGGCCCCCTCGACGTTCGTCCTTCCACTTCCCCTTCTTTGGTCTTGCTGACATCCTCTCATCCCCGACGGTTTTTTTTCACTTTGGAGGCTTGTACCGCCAACGTTCTTTTCCGGATTCCCAGACCCTTTCCTTTTCGGTACACAACTTTTTGGTTTTTCAAGGTCCCTTTCCGGGCTGGGCCGACTTTCCTTGGGAGGCCGCTGATTCTCGTGTTCGTCGGCCGGTGGGATATCTTCTACCGCACGTTTTGGTTTTGACGTGCGCTTGCCCATTTGTTAAGTTATTTTTTGAATTTTCCCCGATCCCCGTCCACGGACTTGGTTTTCCCAACCAAAAATCAGTGAAAAATTGGCCCGTCCCACCAGAACCTGGGCGAACCTGGAGTCGTCGTTGGGCCGCGCTGAAACGAAGTGGTTGCCATCATTCATTCCAAGTGTGCGGTCGCGTTGCTCCCCCCCTTTGCCCATTGCGAACCTGTGGCCCAGCGGACTCGGGCTCATGGTTTTCTGTTTATCCCCTTCGATATTTTTTCTTTTTTTTTGCCTGACAGGATTGCTCCTTTTCTCTTTTTTCTTTTTGGGTAATGTAGGCCATGCGTCTCTCCCTTTGTTTCCCATGTGGAGGCGATTTC
>Ga0179591_1168009_pt1 | contig 11111 bp, 11 predicted proteins | sample CZOMad2_1_08_16f_FD_182891 | JGI IMG/M metagenome (GOLD analysis project Ga0179591, IMG submission 182891) | Vadose zone soil fungal communities from Angelo Coast Range Reserve, California, USA - CZOMad2_1_08_16fungal (PacBio error correction) | ecosystem: Environmental > Terrestrial > Soil >... | reverse complement strand
AGTGCACGTTTCGAAATATTTTACGCCCTGACCCCTTCCCTTTGTCAACGGGCTCCCCCGTGTGATTTTTAGTTCTTCTGTTATATGTTAGTAGGCCTTACAGGCGATTCAAGGATTAAGTCTTTTTTTTTCCCTGCCCCCCTCCTCTCCCCCTGTCCCGTTACCTCTTTGTCTACCTTTTGGTCCTCTTTCCGAACGCTTCACAAACACCTCTGAGTTTTGGTGAAACACCGGGGGCTTGGGTCTTCCACTCTTTCATTTTTTTTCCCCCGAATGTTTCTTCTTTAGGTGTTTTTTGGTTTGTCTCCCTGACTGGGCGAGACGTCCTTTTCCCCCATTCCTTGCCCTCCCTTTCCCCCACGAAGTGAGTTCATTCCTGCTATTTTGGGTCCGGCAGGCCCCTTACTGTTTGCGACTGGCTTGCAGACAAGACCTGAAAAGGTCTTTTCCCTTCCTTCTTCCGAGAGTGCCCCGTCCCTTCTTTGTTTCTTTCTGGACAGTTTTTAGACGCCCTAGGATACTCGGCGTCGGGAGGACGCATATATGCGTCAGTTGGGACAGAATTTTCGCCGTTTTTTTTTCTTTTCCCCTTTTTTCCTTTTGCAAAACCAAATCCCCCCTTTTCATCTACAAACGGTGGTAAATTTTGAAGACAGGATGTTATTTATTGTTGTCCTTTTTCCCCCCTGGGCCATTCCCTGTTTCCTTTCTTCCATCACTTTCTCCCCCGGTCTCTCCATAGTAAAGGCGGGAGGAGTGTAAGAGTTATTTTCGCGGAGGGCGAGCCTTGATAGACCCTTTCCCCCCTCTTTTCCCCTCATTCCCTTTCTACCCTTTGGAGCTTGCCCCTCTGGGTCAGCGCTAGTAGTAGATATGAAGCTGCGGCAGATGTGACCAGGGGTTTTATGGATGTCTTCTCTCCCCCCTTCCTTCCCTGGCCCTGTAGTCGTGGTTTTTCCCTCCTTCATCATCATTTCCCGCGCCATTGCGCTTCTCCTGTGGACTGATGAAAAGCAGGTGGACCCCTTCGATTGTCCCCCGCCTTCTTTTTTAGAAGGATTGTGAGATGCCTCTGGCTACCCTCATTTTGAAGAAAATGGGGGATGCTTGGTGTAGATAGAGCTGGTCTTGACTTAGATGTGAAGTTTTTCCCTGAAGACTCCCTCTGTTTCTTTCTCCCACAACCCCACTTCCTTTTCTCCAGTCCTTTTGAACCCCTTCTTTTTTGGGCTGTTGTTGTGTGGCTCGGTGATTCTGGTTTATTTTAGTTTCTGTCGGAGTTGATGTAGTTCTTCCAAAAACCCGTTTTCCCCTTTTGTTCCTCCCCTTGGTCCTTTCCTTTTAGTTCCCCTCTCCCAGGCTTTTGCTCTTGTAGTGGACCTTTGACAATGAGCGGATTCAATGCCTCCGATGAAGTTTTCGTCGACCCGATGAACGAACCCCGTGTATGATCTTCTATTTTCTGCCTTTTTTTCCCCCCCGTATACGCCCAATTTTTGTTCCGTTAACAGGGCATGATAGGTAGGGATCTATACCATTTTTAAGGTTTTATCGCAAGGTCACCTTCTGTTTCGATATTTCTCAATACAACGGAGGACTACGGCAGCCGTAACCAGTCGCTTGCCCCGCTCTTCGGACCCCCCTTCTTAGTGGGGCAGCTTTTCTTCCGCCTGGGGCTTTTAGAAAAGGGTTGGGTCTTCCTGTGTGAGTGTTTATCAACAGGAATTTGAATAGACTTGTTTTATTTAATCTCTTCCCCTTCTTACTCCCCCCCCCCTCCTTTGTGGTTTTTCTCTCGCTAGCCTATTGCCTGAGATAACGGGGACACACGCCTCAGACCTTCCAACCCCTTTCCCCCGCCCCCACTGCCCCCCACCTCCTTTACTTCCCTCTCATATGTCCTTACGCGGGACCGTTTTTTTACTACTTGATGTCCAGGCTTCTCTTTTGTATTCCCCCCCCCTTTTCTTCGAACCCCAACTTCTATTTTAACGTCAGATACTCGCTCCAATGTTAATAGATCCCGAACAGTGAATAATTGATGACTGTTACTCCGTCCCCCCCCCACTGTTCTTCCTACTTGTACCCCCCTTGACTTTCCTACCAGTCTCCCCTCCCCCGACACCTTTGTAGATTGTATAGGTTAGCTTTCATTAAGTCTCCCGCGGAATTGAGCCCCCCCCCCCCCCTTCTTCTCCCTTTATGTTCCCCCCCCTGAACCGTCCCTTTAGGGTCCTAGAAAGATTAACTTTCGAAAAGGCCTTTTTCTTTGTTTGGAAGCTCCTCCCCTCAAGTTCGCCCTTTCTTGGAGTCAAACCTCCTCATTACAAGAAAGTCTTTTGAGGCGGCACACCCCCCCATCCCCCCCCCCCTTCATTTCCCCCCACCCTTTCGTCCTCCCCAGCCCAGCATTGTTTTTTGCAGAATAACCCTCCTTTAGGTGAGCAGGACAAAAAATCTCTCAAGCATCATGTACAAAGGTGCATACAAAACAGAACCTTCAATGTCTTTCAAGTCGTTTAGCATTGATGCCATTTCCCCTGGCCCCCCCCCCTCTCCCTTCTTTCCAACTTCTTCGCCCCCTGGCTCTTGTAATCATGTTTACCACAACGGGATACTTTTGCAGCAGGAGAGGGATTTTCATCAGCCTCCCACAAACTACATCCTATGCATCTTTTTGTCTTCTCCCCCTCCCTACTGATGGAGGTTCCCTTTGGGCTTCCCCCCCCCCACCGCGCCATTCTGGGGCTCAAGCCCCTCCCCCCTAGGACGTCAAGAAAGAGGGTCGACTTATAACTGCATTGCGGTTCGCGTTTTTATGAGACTTGCCGCAGATTTTGACTTCTGAAGTGGCGTACCCCCGCCTTTCCCCCTTTCCCCTTTTCCTCTTGTCCTCCGGTCCTCCGTAGACATGGACCGCCCCAAAGTTACACCCCGACTCCCCGGGTCAAGCCCCCCCACAACTGGGACTCCACTTTTATTGTGTTTAACCCTTCCCCCTTCCCCCCCTCCCCTCTTCCCCGACAAAGATGAATAGCCAGTATTACCGCCATGAAGCATCTTCGGCTTTTCCACCCCAGAGCCACCAGACGCCTTAGCTGAGGTCTTTCAGGCCCCCCCTACCTCAGGCGTGAACCTCCCCCCCTTTTTCCCCCCCCCTCCACGTTACCTTCTTTTATCTAGACCCCCGACTCAAACGTTTTTTTCAAAACAGCCCTTACTGCAGTATGTTTCACTCTTTTCCTCCCCCCGTTTTGCTTTCCCCTTCTTCCCCTTTCTTTCCGGTGGAGATCACCCCACATGCCACCCGGTATGGATAACAAAGGTTCTGGAAAGCCCCGGAGGTTTAACGTTTTCCTTTTAGAGATTCTTCAGTTCTCTTTTTGCTTCACCCCGATTCTCCCCCCCCCCTCTTCCCCCTTTGACTCCTCTTCAGTTCACTGACGGAGACTTTAGTAGAACCTGGTCCCCCCCCCTCTGACATTGTTTTTTGACTTCATTCTTTTAGGACCCCTGAATCTCCCTCCTCCCAGTTTTCACGACCCTCCCCTTTTTCTCCCTTTTTTTCCCCTCCCCTACTGTCCTTTGCCAGCTACCTTATTTTAGGTCTAGGCAGATATATATATTCCCTACTAATTTTAGATATTCTTGCCAACGTCTCAAGACGAAACATATTTTTCCTTTCCTTCCCTTTTCCCGTCTGTTTGGTCATCCACCCCCCCCTTTCGTCTCAGTTATGAGGCTATGCTGTTTCCAAGAACCCCTGAGAGGGAAGGGACCTCGGTTACCTTCCTTTTTCCCCTTCTCCCTTTTCCCTTTTCTCGTCTCTTGTCGCAACCGTGTCCTCGTGGAAGATATGGTTTCCAAACTTCTAACCATAAGACTCGAGGTTTTGTACTGCATATTTTGGCATCCCCTCCCTTCACCCCTTTGTCTTCCCTGCTGTTCGGTGTGGCTGTCGTTTTTGATCGCCCTGAGCCACTGGGGAGGGAATTCCCCACGGATTGACCCGCGGTTTCCTCCTTTGTCCCCTCTGCTTTCTTTTGTTTTGGTTGTCCCCTTCAACGCTTCCGATGTTCTGGGAGCTGCGAAATCTTGTACTTCTTCCCCTCTCCTGATGCCTTTCCTCTCTGGTTTCCATTACGTCTTGTTGAGGCAGGAGTTGCGTCATCGGCGTGGGATAGATTTTGTGGAAAAGGAGCGCTGGTTTGACCTTTCTCACGGTCGAAGTCCCCCCCTTTTTTTTCTGTTCCCCCTCTTTTTGACGTTTTTCTTACAAAAATCACGTTTCCCCTCTCCCCGGGGTGTAGTAGGTCGCCGGGATGTTGTCTTTTGGAGGGTGGTGCAATTCAGGTGTCCTCGAGACGTTGACTCCTTTCCCTCCTGCCCTTACTTACCTTGGGCATTTTGTTGTCCCGTCCCCTTCCCGTTCCTCGTGTTTTGAGGGAGAGGGTCTTTGTAAAGAGGGCCCCCGGCAGTGAGACCTCGAGGTTTCCGCTGGAGTCAAGTCTCTTATAGCTATTTTTCAGCCCCTTTTCTAGTGTTGGTTTTTCTAAAAGGGGCTTTTTTTCCTCTTTTAGTGATTTCCTGAACCGCTTGAATGATTCAGGTAGATTGGGGTTTTCCATTTTCACCCCCTGGCTCTACTTTTCACGGATCCTTTTTCCCCTTATGAAATCTCCTTTTCCGTGATAGTGTCACTCCGGTTTTTCCCCGGGTGGGAGAAGGGGTGAGGGAACAGTCCACGTGTGACAAGCCATGAGTCGTCTTGTTGTACTCTTCGAGCTTTTGGTTCCTTCTTTTTTGAATTTTTTTCCTTTTCCGGTTTTTCCTTCGTCCCCCCCTCCCCTCCCCCACTTCATTGGGGTATGAAAAAAAACACATGGTCCTTGGTGCTCTTTTGTTTCATCTCTTTTGTGGTTTCTGGTTTCTTTCCCTTTTCCTTATGAGCTATTTCTTGATTGCGTTTCCAAATATGGAGTTTGGGTCCTGTGGTTTGTCAAACCCCATACATTTTGACTTGGAGGATCAGTTGTCCCTGTTTATGTCCAATTCGACGGGAAGTCTGTGTCCCTGTTTTGGACAGGAAAGATTAGCGATGGGTCCACGGCCCCTGACCGACTCCTCTTCTCCCCGTCTATCAGATCCCTCCCCAATTTCTTTTCTTTCTCTTGGTAGGTCGTCTGTGGGTTCCCTTCCATGACCGTGGGGGAGTAAAGCAGATGTCAGGCCGGGCTGAGTTTTTTTTTTTTTTTTTTTTTTTTTTTTTTTTTTTTTTTCCTTCCCCATGTGAATGCCTTCCTCCCTCCAATAAAAGAGTTGGGGGAGGAGGTTGTAACTTCACCCCAGATTTTTTGAAGTTTATAAGGATCCTCTCTCCCTCTTTTCCTCGCCCCCTTACGGTTTTCCCCATTCCCCCCTTAGTAGATGGGACTACATTTATCGCAGGGGGAGGAGACAATGTTTTGGTTCTTCCTGGCCTTTTTTAGTGTGTCCCCCAGTGGTTCGGAATGACTGAGGGTTTTAATTATTGATCTCTCGTTTCTCAACCTCCGGGGGGGTTTTTGCGCTCGCTTCGGTTTCCCTCAACTGCTCTTCCCTTAAGAAAGGTTGCACCAAAGAATATGGAGTGAACCCCACCCCTCTTCCTCCGCAAACTTCCGATTCTCCGCGAACCTCCCATCCCCCTGGGTGCTTCTCCAGGATTCTTCCCCTCTACGCTTTTTCGCTCGGGCGGATTAGCTTATGGAGTTACTACCCTTCAAACCCCATTTTTTCACCGTCTTCCTCTACTCCCGACCAACCGTTCAAGATGAGAGCCTATTCCAGACCTTAGCCGGGCCAACACTTCATTTCTCATAGTTAATTCAACCCCCCCCAGTGACTAAAAGTTAGCCCAACGAAAGAAATTTGCTTGTCCTGATCGCCTTAGTTCCTTTTTCCCCTTGCCTCTGCCTTTTAGAACTTGATCAAAGGGATTCCAAAAAAGTAAGCGAAATGCCCCCCTCGGCCCATGGTCACGCCCCGCAAGCCCGGGTTCTTAACAGCCGTTGTAGGTTGGTTTGAGCCTAGACAATTTCGTCCTCTGCGGTTCCCAGACAACTCCTCCCCTGCCTCAACCACTTATGCCCGGAAAAAGACCCACACCTCTGTGTCACCCAAACATTCAGAAAGCAGTGTGTGTTCATGGTCCTTCCCCTAAGTCCTTGTAGACTTGAAAAACATTTCCATCTAACTCCCAAAGAATTATGGCCCAGATTAGAAAACCGAACTCCTAATTGTTGGTCCAAGTCGTTGTCTCCTGATCCTTCTCCCCCCCCCCCTTCCCCCCCGATAACGGCGCTTCCCAATCTCTAGGCACCTGGCTCTTGAGGACCTACGGAAAAACTCTGACTGCTTTTATCTGAGGGGAATCATGTCCACCCCCCCCCTCCCGTTCCTCCCTTCCCCCTTTTCCCTTTTATCGAAAGCACAAATATAAGGCCCCTGGAACCAACCACTCCCGCCTTTGCCTTTCGTATAACCTCTCCTGTTCCCCCGCGGTCCCGCTCCCGGTACTCAGCATTGCGGTCGCTTTGAAGCTCGCAAGCCTGTGATTCTGAACCTTCAGTTGTTCCCTCCCCTTTTTCAGTCCCATTGTTAATCTCCGAGTGTCCTAAATTGAAGACAGCTTCCCGGACTGTCAAACTAAAGACTAATCTTGAGACTACTCCCCACCACCCCTTTTTCTTTTCTTTCCTTCTTGGGTCGACACGGCACCATCTCTCCCCCTCCCCAACGTCTTCTTGCCCCCCCTCTTCTTTCCCCCCCACACCTTCTCCCCTTCTCGCCCCGCTCACAAGACGCGTTTAACCGGGGATTGTTTTGGTGGTGGTTTTGTTTTTTTTGGTTTTTTTTTTTTTTGTGTGGGTTTTGTGGGTGTTTGGTTGGTGGGGGGTTTTGGGGTGGTGTAGTCTCACACAGGCCCTAAATTCGTATTCACCCTCCTCTAATATTTTCTTTACTAAAGTAGTGTAGGAATTCCCTTCCTCCCCAGTTTGGTCCCCCCTTGACGTGCCACACCCCCCCCTCCAATTTCCAGCCACTTTCTTTTTCCCCCCCCTACTTAGAGTTGTATCCTGCTTGGGAGAAGGGGTTTTCACACGCCAGATTAAGAACCTTTTGATAACACGTGCCTTCCTGTCGCCTTTCTCGCCGTGGTTCTCCCCCCCCCGGGGGTTGTTTGTGAACAAGGTTTGTTACGGTAGAGTGTGTGCCCGATATCTTCCCCCCCCTAGGCCCCCCCCCCCTTTTCTTTTTTCCCTCCCCCCTTCCACTTTACAGGTCCCCTCCTTTAGACAACCTCGTGAATGCCCAAATATGCTTTTGAAGGACTTAAGGGAGACAGCATAGCAGACCGTACACTTCATACAAATTGTGTTTTCCTCCTCCTGTCATTCCCCCCTCCACTTCTTCTTTCTTTTTCCCACGTCCTATCTCCTTTTTTCTTTTTTCCCTCCTTATCCGTTTTGTTTCGATTTGTGCAAAAGAAGGAACGTGAAAATATTATCCTAATCAAATTTATCCCCCTGTGCTCTCATTCTGCGGTCTTTTTTGATTTCACGGATTCCTTTTTTTACCCCGTAGAACTGAATGAAAGAGGTTTCTAGAGGAGAGAATGCATGGTACGGATATGCGGTCGCGGGTATTTTTTAGATCATCAGGCTCCCCCCCTCTAACCCCCCCTCAACGAAATCGAGATTTTTTTACCCCCTTCTCGCCCCTTTTCTGTGAATTTAACCCCTTCCCTTCTCCGAAGCTGGTTGGTTTTTAGACACTGTCAATGTTGAGAGCAAGTAAGTTTCCCCACACTTTATTAACAGATTTCCAGACGTGCTCATAGATCACGGGTGATTGGGGGTCGGCAAAGGGGTGACCAAGACGTTTGCCACGGAGATCGCTACCACGCCCTGGCCCTTTTTCCCCCTATCCTTCTCATCTAGAGGTGCAAGTAGGATCTGGTATTGCCTTGAGTTTTTCCCCCTCGGATATTGCGTGGTTTCTCCGATGTTTCCCCCTTGCCCTCTCTTCCAGTTGGTGGACGGGTGACGGTGGTCAGGTATGTTGATAGCTGAAGTGCTCCTAAAGTTCCATCATTCCCTTGTTTTATTATCTCTTTTTTTTCCTCCCTTGGCATCTTCCTTTTGTGTCCCCTGTTCATGTCAATCTTTTCAGGCCGTGAGGAAGGCCCGGTATGCTTGAATCCCCGAAAGGTTCGTGTCCCAATGAAGTTAGTTTTTGATCAGCGGTGACTCCTTCCCCTCGGGCTGAAAGTCCCTTCTTGAGTACCGTTTCTTTAACCACAATGTCTGACTTGATATTGGAGATTTGCGGAAGAAAATAGGGGGCCGGTGGGGGTTGATCAAGTTGTCCCCCTGTACTCCAGGCTATGTTCGTTCGACAACCTGCTTAAGCATGCCTGGCAGGGATTGCAGTGGGTGACTTTCAAGATCTGCACTATGCCCGGTAATGGGAAAGGTCAATCAGCCGAGCATTGGAGTTCGGTCACCCTCCTTTTTTCTCGTATTTTCGATTCGGAGGGTGGGGAAATCCGGTACAGAGTGTTGCCCTAACCCATGGCCTTTACTTTCTTTTTATCTAGGATTTTCCCGATGCTTTTTCCTTCTATGTCAGTTTTTCCCCTTCCGCAGCAGTTGGTTGGGTTGTTCCCCCAATGCTGGTTGAGCCTAATTTGTGAACTGAGAGTGGGTGGGGTTGGTTTGCCTTCCTCCCCTTTTGCTTTCTATTCTTCTATTTGTCTTCTTTTTTTTTTTGTCACCTCCGTTTTCTTTTTCTCCTTTTCTGTGCCCACCAACACCGGGTTGAAGAAATGGTCTTGAATCGCCCCCCTGTCGCGATTGATGTGCATTTTGCCCTTCACTCGAGCTAGGGTGAACCTTGCCCTTTTCCTCCTTGCAGTCCCTCCCTCCCTTACCTCAGATACATCGAAGGTCTGTATTGGATATGGGAAGCCTCCCCTCTACTTGCCTTTTTCTCTCACATTGCTCTTATCAGTGTCCGGGCGTACGGAACTTGCAGGCTTTATAGACACGGTCCCTATAGTTGGTGGAGAGGGGAATAAGCGGCGTGCTTGTAGCAAGGAGCCTCGTACCCTCGGTCCTCTCCCTTCCTTGCCTCCCCCCCGTAGTCTTTTCCTTCCTTCTTCTTGGTTTCGGAGCCAATTTTTTTTGGTTTCGTCTGCTTTTTTGAGTGTGACCCTTTTCCTAATGAAGACGTGAGTTTAATCTCTCCTATCCGTTTTGTGTGTTTCTCTTCTCCTTCTCCTTCCTTCGATTCCTCCCCCCCCCTTTGTGGATCAAACTATCCCTTACCGACCCCAAAAATTTTGGATACGAAAAAACGTTTTGATAGGGAATTTAACCAAGAACTACGGGGTGATGGTTAACTAGACAGGTTACTCTTCTCCTTTCTTCTTGACCCCTTTCTTCACCTCTCACCCCCTTTCTCCCCCCTGTGACCTTTTGTCCCCTCTTCCTCTCCTTCACATCCTTCCTGTTGACTCCTCGAGTTAAGAAGGACAACAGGGCAGTAGTTGAAACCATTTAATCCAGCGCCCCAAAGCCCCTACTTTTCTATGCTCTTTCTCTTTCTTGCACGCTTCTTTCCCTTTTCTAAGTCGGGACGTTTCCCTCGCCCCTCCTGTAAAACTGACCCCGATACAATGACGAGTTTCCCACGTTAAAGCCCACCCTTTCCTTCCCCCCCGCCCCTTGCCCCTTTCTTTTTTTGTTTTGAAGCCTCCTCCCTCCCCAGCTCTGAGGCTCAGCCAAACCCTAAACCTCTTAAACCCGGCTTTGCCTTCCCACACGACCCCCCCCCCTCTAATTTGTCCCCCCAAAACGTCTAGGACAACGCAGCATGTGGTTTGAAAGCCCAGGGCGGCGTCAAGTTGCACCACCTTTTTCCCTGCCCACAGCCTTCCTGTTCCCCCTTCTTCAACACAGTAACCATTCATTGTGGCACACTTTCTGTTCAAGGAGGCATGTCTCACCTCCGGTCAAAGGCTTCCCTTTTCCTTTGCTCTTTCCCCCCCATGTTTTCCCCCCCTTGATCCTCACTATGGGCGTGTCTGATGTTCAATGTCACCCCCTCCTTCCCTGCCCGAATTGTTCAGTTGACAAGTTTGGTTTTTTCCCCTTTCCACGGATCTCCCCCCTTCCCCTTTCTCAAACCACCATCCCCATGAAGCTAATACCTTTTTACGGTAGAAAGGGACGAGGTAATATGAATTGAGTTTTTCCTCGTTTCTTTCCCCTCCCTCGCCCCTCGGCCAGAACGTCCTTTTTACTTTACCAGAATTTAAAACCCTGAAGAGACTAAGACCTTTCTCCCTTTTGGTCTACCCTTCTTCCCCTCTTTCCAGGCCCCCTGTACAACCTCACATACTATACATTATGAAATCTACAACCACAAGCAGTTCATATGCCCCGCATGTGTTTTATAAACTTTTCACCCCCCTTTCCCTCCCACGAGGCTGTAAAGACCCGGGTGTCCCCACTGACCTAGTGAGATTTTTAAACACCACGTCACCACCTCCTAATTTCGCCTTTCTTTCTTCTCACCCCTTCACCGACAGATTTTACTTCAACACTCTCGAATCGGGATAGTGCAATCTGTTAAGGTTTGTAGGCAGCCTGCTAACCCTTTTGGGTCACGTCTTCCCCCCCCACCATCCCTCGCTCTTTCTCACCTCCGTCCCTGCCTTGGTGACCTTCCTTTCCTTCTGCCCTTGCATGGTCGAATCAACACGCAAGAACACGGCGGGACCTAACTTATACACCGTCCCTCTTTTCTCCCATGGCTCGCGCCGGTTTTTGAAAGCACACTCTTTTTTGAGGTTCGTTCCTGTTAGTTTTGCGCGATCTTCACCTGAGGGCCATCGCCCTATATCCGAGTCACCCCCGGCTTACCGTCAGGTGAAACCTCGTGAATGTCCCCCTCCTTGCGGTTTCCTCTCGGTCCTCCAAGTCTCCCTCCCCCCCGTAAACGTCCCTCCCCGGGTTCTCCGGTGCGCGCGTCTGCCGTACACTACCCTTTCGTCTTTTGGACTC
>Ga0179591_1312388_pt1 | contig 11112 bp, 23 predicted proteins | sample CZOMad2_1_08_16f_FD_182891 | JGI IMG/M metagenome (GOLD analysis project Ga0179591, IMG submission 182891) | Vadose zone soil fungal communities from Angelo Coast Range Reserve, California, USA - CZOMad2_1_08_16fungal (PacBio error correction) | ecosystem: Environmental > Terrestrial > Soil >... | reverse complement strand
CCAGTTTCCTTTCTCCCCCAAAAACCCGGGCCGGGTGACGTGTTCCCCACTTGCTTGTTTCACCGGGGCGACCCCGTTGCTCCGTCGATTCCCCCGACTCTTTCCAGGGTTGCGTTATTCCCCCCTGACCGACTAAGTCCTCCCCTCTTCGATGTCAGCGGGGCCGCGTTCACTTTCTTTCTGTGTCTTAACGTCGTCCCACGGTCCCCCCCCTGGGTCCCCTCTTCATGGGACCTGTAAAAGCTCATATTATGGTTCGTGCTCACCCTCTGTATGCTTCACTGCCCCGTTTGGTCTTTTCACTGGTAACGAGTTTAGCCTTCTTTCCTTGGTCCCTTTTTTGTCGTTCCCCCTTTTCCCCTTCTGTCTTTTTTTTTCCTTTAAACCACCTCCCGAACGAGGCTCCCCTATGATCCATGTTTTTTTTTTTTGAACCGGATCTACCTCTTTCGGTCCCTCCTTGGGGTCCCTCAAGATCCTTGGGCTTTTTCTCAACCCAGAGAAGGCATTCCTCTGCCTCACAAACTCGAGCAAGAAGATGGAACTGACTCGCACCCCCTCTGTTGGATTCTTTTATCTTTTTCTTTGTGACCCTTTCCCCACGAAAAATAGGAAGTGGGGATGCCCTGCTTTTTCCTTTTTCAATTTATGTCCTTCCATCCCCCTGTACGTGCTCTTTTCTTTTAAGGTATGAGAGAACATTTCGCGGTGCCACCTCCTCTCTTAAGTTTTTACGGAATCATGAACCCATTTCCAACTTGGTCTCTTTTTTAGTTTTTTCTTCCAGGTCACCCCCACCCCCTCCCCCTGTCCCCTTTTTGGAAGTAGAACGTTTTTCTGAACCCCGCCCTTTTGCTGGCGTTAGTTTTTGTTTTCCTCCCCTGCCTCTTTTTCTCGTTCTTCGCTCCCCCTCCCAGCCTTTCTTTTAACCCACGATGGGAAGTTTTTTTTTTACTACCTCCCGGTGGGCCTTTTCCCCCCCCTCCTTTCTGTTGTGTTTTTTTGAAGAACCCTTCATAGCTTTTTTTTCTTTCTACTTTTCTGTTCGATGGTAGTTTCCCCTTTTTGTCTAACCGCCGTCAGTGCCCTTCCCTTTCTGTCTCCTTCCTTCGGGCCTGGCCCCCCCCCCCCCCCCCCCCTTCCCTTTGGCTCCCTAAGATTCTTTCAGCGATTGTGACTCTTCCCTGACTGAATTTGTCTTTTTTTGCCTTCCTTTCATTCAGCCCCACTTACGTTCCCCTTCGACTTTCCCTTCTAGTTTTCTTCAAACTGTGCTCCCCATTCTTTTTTTTAAGCCATTCGAAGGTTGCGATTCCCCTTCCACCGTTTTTTGCTCTCCCACTCCCGTCTTTTTTTCCCTTTTTTTCAAAGCAATGGTCCCCCATTGCCCTTCTCCTTTTCAAGTTTCCCCTTTTCTTCCCAATTTGATCGTCCCCCCGCCTGTCGGAGTCCCGTTCTTATTCCACCTTGTCCTTCTCTCCTACTTTCCTGGTGCCCCCAAAAAATCTGCTCCCCCCGTTGACCAAAGAGCTTTTCCGGCCCCCTTTCCTGTGGTTGAGGTCCGGCCTTTTTGGTTGACATTAATTCAAGACCTTGAGATGACTTCCTAAAACCCCCCTTTCGGAGGGCGCCCCTCTCAGGGGCCCTCCCCGTGTGTTCCAAACAATATCTTGGTGGAATTTTTTAGCCTCACTTCCCTCGTGTCCCCTGAAGGGAAGTATTTTCCCAGCTTCCTTCCTTTTTTTCCTCGACGAGGTTTCGGATTTTACCACTTTCCACTTTAGTACCCCTGTACCAATTGCAGTGGTTGCCCGAACTCCCTTCCCTTGATAAGGCAAGCATCTTGGCCTTGACACCTCCGACCTTTCCATAGCTCTTTCTTGGCATCTTTTTTCTGGACGTTGAAGCTCCCAAACTGGCTTTTACTCTCGGGCATTCTGTGAGCAAGTGTATTCTCTTTTTCAGTGCCTTGGTATTCTCTTCCCCCCCGGTTGCGTTCTTGACCCCCCTTCCCCCCCCCCCAGTTGTAGAACTCCCTTTTCTGCTTTTTTTTTTTGGGTTAGGGGGCGGCTCTACAAAGCCTGAGAGCCTTTTTTTTTTTTCTCGGCTACTCTCCCCATAATTTGCTAGGTGGATACTACCTCGGCCACCAAGAATTCCCCCAAACACAGTAACCCCCCCCCTCTAAAACTCAATGGATTTTTCCTCCCTGATTTCCTACTGAGAGTCTCTTATTTTTCCTCACTCCGATCTTCCCTCGTCTTTTACTTCATCTTTCCCTCTCCTGGAAAGCGCATGGAGCTACCCTCTTTTTTCTTGGGAGTGCCCTGTCGCAAGTGTAGGGTTGCTCCCCACCCACCCTTGGACGGGGGAGTAATCAAAGTCTTTCTGTGTGAAACCTCACCAACAGAAACCCGCTTTTTGGGATGGCTTTTGTTCGCTCGCTTTTAGGTGAAAAGGCAAACCCGCCCCTTTTTAGACGGGAAGGCACACATGTTGTTCATTCTGGCTGAGCTGTTTGTTAAGTTTCCATTTGAGGGGTCTAACCCCCCCCCCCCACCTTGGCCTAAGACTTTTTTTTTTTTTGTCTTATCCCCCCCCCGAAGCCCGTTCCCCCTTCGCGTTGATTTCCCCTCTTTGCCCCCCTTCCAGATCTGCCCGCGGTCCGTTTTTTCCCACTGAGCGCACCAGCTTTCTGGGTCTCAATTTTTGTCTCCCCCCCTCTTTGCCGTTGACTGAACTTTTCTTTCTTCTTTTCCGTCCCGTGCAGTTGGAACCGTTTTTCTTTCTTAGTCCCTTTTTAATAGCGAGGTTTCCTCCCGTATACCTTTTTTTGTCTTCCCCCCTGGAAGGGAACTTCTCGCCCCACCCCCCCCCCCCCCCCCACAACCCAACAATGTCTTTTTGCAGTTTGGATTCCCTTTTCCTACCCTCCCCCCCCTCTTTACGCGTTCCGTTTTTTTCTTCTCCCCCCTGCCGCGGTTTTTCATCTGACGTAGTTGGCTTGTCTGTCGTCAGGCCCCTTTTTCCCCGACGTTTTTTTTTTTTTTCTGAAGTTTTCTTTTCCAACATGACGTCCCCCCCCCCCCTTTTTTTATGGGCTTTGCTGCACTTTTCCCCCTTTTTGCCTGTGGTTTTCCCGCTCCCAGACGGGGCCTTTTTCCTTTTTGGTCTTTTAAGGATAAACGGTCATTTGTTTATCATTTTTCGGGAGGAGTTTGCCCCCCCCCCTTCCTTTACCCTCTCCCTTTTTAGTTTCCCCTTTACCTTTTGCCCCCTCCCCTCCAGTTTCCTGAGAGAACCGAACTCCCTCTGCAAAGTTTTTTTTTTTTTTTTGCCAATCCAAGTGGTCGGGGGTTACCCGTCCCCTCGTCCCTTTTTTGTTTTAGGAGGGACCTCCCTAATCCCCTTTGCATCTTTCGTCGTTAAAGTTGGCCTTTTCTTTTTTTTCTTTTCACCCTCTATTACCGCTTTAGCGGTTCATTCCGTTCCCTTCCATCCTTTTCACTTTTTTCCTCCCTCGTGCCTCCTTCCTTCGTTGACCTTCCTTTTTGAACTGTTAGGCCCTTCATTCGTTTTCCCCATGGCCCTCTGGCTCTGACTGCGTTTTTCTGTGTCCCCTCCTGATGGCTTCTAAAGGGTCAGTTTTCCTCTTCCCCACACCGATGATTTTACTCCTCTTTTCCTATCATCAGCTTTGTAGTCGGATTTTTTGATGCTCCTTTCCTTTTTTGACGTTCTCTTTCCCGCGGTCCTTTTTTCCTCCTTACTTTGTGACCTTGATTGACCCACCCCCCTTGTCTGCTCATCCACTGCGGTTTTCCCCCATGGTCTGTAATGAGTTCCTTGTTTTTTTGCAGGGCCGAATTTAGAACCTTTTTCTGAAACCCCTCAAGCTTTGGGACCCCCCATGTACTCCCCCAGGGTTTTTGCCTCTCCGGGGATTTCCCTTCCTCGTTTTTTTTTTTATTCCTTGTTCGTCCGTCCACACGTCCCTTTTCATCTTCTTTTCACCTTCCAGATCTTCCCTCAGTTTTTTACCAGCTCGGGCTCTGCTTGAACCCCCCCAACTTTTTTTTGGTTCCCCTCCCCCCCCCCCCCCCTCCCCCCCCCTCCCCTTGTTCACTGTGATTTTGATTTTTAGATTCGTGTTCGTTTTGCCATTTCTTTTTTTCCTGGCCCTTCGTTTTGTTTGGAAAAGGCCCCCTGAGGGTTGTTTTGAAAGGAACATTGAACTTCCTCTTTTTCCTTTTCTTAACAACAGTTTGACTTCCCTGTGTTTTCTTCCCCGATTTTCCACGGCCCCTTTCATTCTTACCCGGGATCTTTTTGTCCAGTGGTCCACCCTCACGTCCCCATTGTTCCCTTTTTTCCCCCCCGAACCCCAGTTTTTTTTTTTCACTTTAAGGTGTAGACCCACTTTCCTTCCCTCTTTTACACAAATTTGTCGGCCCTTGCCTCCCCCCCATCTTAATTTGAAATTACGTACGCCGGTTTGTTCCTCTTGTTGAGTGGAACCTTCTCCGGTGGCACTTGCCTGGAACCGTCCCTAATAGGTTTTTTCGGCAGTGGTTTCAACGGTCCCCCCTGGGGGAACTTCCACTTTTGATTTTCCCTTATTCTTGTCCCCGACAAATTCCGATTGAATCACCTTTCCCCCCCCCTCTCCGGTCCCCCTGGCTCCCATTTCTAATTGACGTTCACCCGAGTTTTTTGCTTTTTCACTTTCTAAAGACCCGACGTTCTCCCCCCCTTCTTTCAAAATTCCCGCTTTTTGGGTTCTCCTTTTGAACATCAGCCCCCTTGTTCCCCCCCTAGTTCCCCTTGGGCCATCCTTAGTTTTGTGCCCTCCTATTTCCCCCCGGTCTGACACGCGGCGGCCTTTCCACCCACCGGTTGTCTTTTTTTTTTGTCCCCCCCCGGGGAAGGAAGTTCATACTCTTTCTCCTTGTACCCCCACACATTGGGATTCGCTTTTTCACTTTCTTCAACGTTCCACCCCTTTACCCCCCCCCCAGTTCCTTCCCCGGCAAAGACCCCCCCCCACCTTCTTTGCAAGGTCTACAAGGGTCCCGTTTTGGCCAGGCTCCACCCCCCCCCTTTTGGTTTGTTCCAAACCCCCCCCGAGGTCCTCCCTCCCTTGAGAGGTTCTGTTCACAGCTTGCTCGCCCACTGAGCAGATCACGTTTATGGGCGTCTTTTTTGCTTTCCCTCTTACATATCCCGATTTTTTGAGCCCTTCTTGGCGAAAACCGTCCCCCCTCCACCTTCAAGTCCCTAACTTTTTGGACCCCGGTCCTTGTGAGACCATGTCTTTGTTCTAAGTTTTTGCGTTCTTTCTTTCTTAGATGCTCCCATTTTTACCAGGACCCCCGTCTCCCGCCCACGCGCGCCGGTTTTATCTTTTGCTCTGGCCCGGCCCGCCCCTGCCCGGGCTTTTACAACTGTCCCCTTTTTTTTATTATACGTTTCAGCCCGCTTCCCACGGCCACCCAACATCTGATACTGTACCATCTTCCGTAGATTGTTCCAAGCCTTTTTCCTGGACCAAAACCGTCACTTTAGGCCCTTAGCTCATTCTTTTCGTGTTTTTAGGACACCACCCCCCCCCCGTCTGGGCGGAGTTTCTTTTTTGTTTTTTTTTTTTTTTTGCTTCCCTTTGCAAGGTTCGGTTTTAAGCCCTTTTCAATTTTGTCACCGCTTTAGTTCTGTACTTTGACCACACTGCCCCACCTGACTTCTGTTCATCTCCCGCCCCCAGCCCCAAGCCTAGACCCATCCCAAAAACCCCCCCCATCTCGGTCTCACCCACAGTTAGTTGTTCTCTCATGGATTTGCCTTCGTCCCCCCAACCCGCCGTTCCAACCCTGACTAGGGTCCTTCTTTGGTTGAGCCTGTGTTTTTCCACCCCACCACTTCTGCTTGCCGGACGCATTTTTTCGTTTTCCCACTGTTATTTAGTCAACACGTTGATTTGAAGGTGTTTTCCCTCCGGTCTTTTCCCCCCTTCACAGGCTTCTGCTCGACCACGTTATTTTCCCAGGTTAAGCGTGGCGCCGCTGACACCCCTCCGTTTTGAACGATCCACCCCCTTTTCACACCCCCCAGTTTTCATGTGTTCCCCCTCCTTTTTTCCTCAAACCCCCGTAAGTCATCCTCTTTCTGCTGGCAGCAAAGGTTTTTGTTCTTCAACCTCGCCATTTCTACTTTTTTCCCTTTCCTTTGGTTCCCTGCACGGTTCGAACTTCTAAGCAGTAGTCGACCGGTCTTGTCTCCTGGTTTTCCTGATCAGGATGGCGTTACTCCCCCCCATTCTCACGATTCCATTAACCCGATGTCGCGGTTCCCGGTTTTCCTCCCCTTTTGGCCCCTCTCTGTTTTTTTTACTTAACTCCTTCTTGCCTTTTGGATGTCTCGCCAGACTTCCCCGCTTCTCCCTTTTTTTTAACAGGCACCTGGTGCAGCTTTTCTCCCTTTTTTCAACCCCTCGTCCCGGGTTTTTTCCTTCTTCCTTTTTGGGTTTAAACCGGGCGTTTGTCGCTGTTCCCCGAGGAACTCCTCCGTCTCCCTGCTTCCTTTTTTTAGACCCCCCCACGAACGTACCCTTTACTTTTTGGTTTCATAGTCCCCCCGTTTTTTACGTTTTCTCGGCCCCTGGGACCCCTTCTTTACCATGAACAAGCTTGACTTGGCCCGGTCCGGGCCGGTCTTGGTTGTTGCGGCCTTTCCCCCCCCCCCAGTTAGGCGTTCCTTCCTACCCTCCCTGGTGCTGAGCAGTCCCTCCCCCCCCCTAATGACAATGTTTCCGTCACACTGCCCCCCCCTACACTTAATCCGTTTGGGCGTCTGTCAGACGCACCTCAATTAAACCCTCGGGTGGATACCGGTTTCGGCAAAGGTTGAGTTTGTGGGCCCCCTTTTCAAACACCTTTTTTTTTGACCTGGCGCGGAGCTTTTGCCCTTCCCCTCTTCCCGACGGAAAACTGCTCACCCTCCCCCCTTTATCTGGGGGGTGGTTCGATTGTGACCGGTTTTCCCTTGCACTCCCCCTGTCCCTTTTGTGCCGTGATCTTTTCCCTTTTATTTTTTTTTCTGGACCGTTTTTTTTTACAAACCGTTGACGGTGACAACGTTCTCCATTGCCTTTTTTTTTTTTTTTTCCCTCCCCCCAACCTCCTTTCAGTTTCCTTTCCCCGTTTTTCTATAGACCCCTGGAGATTTCATGATCTGGCAGCCACCATCAGCTTTCCTTCCTGATTTCTTTGTGTCTTTTTTAATGTTTCGCTGGGACCCCCTTGTCTCCCCCACCTTTTTTCTTGACAGGTCCCGTCCAAACTCTGAGTTTTTCCCCGTCCCCTCTTGGCAACCATGATAGCTCCCTCTGTTCGATTTTGTTTTTTCCCTTCTTTCACCCTGGACTAGGCGGTCCCAAGTCTTTCCCCTCCTTCCTTTTCCTCCCCTTTCTAATCTTTTTGACCCTCAGAGCATCGGCGTCAACCTTGGCCTTTTTTTTTTTTTCCACCGGCCCCCAGCGATCCTCTCTCTTTTTCCCCTCCCCCCCCCTTTCCCTTTTTTTTTTTTGTGAGAGCTTTTATGGGCATTTTCCTTTTTGAGCCGTGGACAGTTGTCCGCCCCGACTGTCCTTCTTTTTTTCCCCCTTATTCAAGGGGGCCTGACACCGTGTCTTTTACTTCTTCCCCCCCAAAGGTCAGGGTGAGATGGTTTTCCATTTCGGGTCAAATCCTTCAGAGCCATGTCAGTCTTGGGCCTCCTTTCCCTCCCTTCTGTTTTTGAACGTCCGTTCATCCCCTTTTTCAGCCCTTTCCCTTCTGAAGTCTTTCGGTTCCCAGTCCATATATTTTTCATCCTTCTCCTTTCTCTCCGTACCCCCCCCCCCCGCCCTGAGCCAGGGAACTCTTCTTGATCTTTTCCCTCTTGCGGCCAACGTGGTCGAACGGTACCCCTTTTTCGCTTTTTTCTCCCCGACGAACCCGTCTGCCGTCTTTTCTTTTCGTTTCTGCCTTGCGTCCTGACACACCTTATACCTACTCTTTGTCTCTGGTGGCCGGCCGATGTTCTGGTTCCACCCCCTCGGCCCCCCAAGGTATTTTTCTTCACCCTTGCGCAAGACGATTTAAGGCCTATTTGATTAATTCCCCCTGTCGTGCTGCAAGGAGTTTTGTCCCCCACGCCCTGCTTGATGATGTGTAAATCGGCCCCTTTTTCTTTCTTCCCCCCGTACCTTTTTTTTCTGTGCAAGGTTTTTGGGCGTGCTGCCTTCTCCCCGTTTACGGTGTGGATTTCGTTTTTTTTGCGAAGAACCCCGCACCCTTCCCTTTGGTCAGTGGGCCCTATTTTTCCCCTGACCACCACGCCTCACTCTCTGGTTTCTTTGAATGTTAGCGACTGTGAGTTCCCTCCCTGGGAGTTCTTGGGAGTTTAGTTGTTGTACCCCCCCCCTGTTTGATTTTTTTTTCCATCTGGGCTTCCCTTTTACCCCACTAGGCCACACGAGGTTCCCCCCGGCTTGAACTTCCGGTATCATTCCCCCTTCTCCAGCCCCCCCCTTGAGCTGCCCGTGTCCTGTTTCTTTGTTTTTTCCAGGATTTGATTCTTGGCCTTTTTTCTTTTCAGGCTTCGTTTTTTGAAGTATCCCTTTTTCTTTGGCTTTTTCCCCCCCCTGCCTTTGGACCCTACCTTTTTTGGAGCGTGTTTTTTATTTTTTTTCGTTTGTAATTGTTCCTTCCGCCTCTCTCCTTCACTCCCCTGCTCCGGTAGATACTTTTTTTTGACCCCCCTGCTTGCCCTTCTCCCCTGGAGTTTCACGTCGATGTTTGCCTAAGGAATGACCCCACGTTTTCCCTTTTAGGCTTTCTCCCCCCACGACCCATGACGTTTGTTTCGCCGTACAGTGACAAGCTTCAATGGGTTTCTGCCCTTTCTCCCCGTTTCTTTTATTTTTAACCCGGATGGTGTGTTTACAATTTCTTCGTTTCATTTTGTCCCCCCCGATCGCCCTGGTGCGAAAATTGTCACCCCCTTTTTCATTTTCAGGTGTTTGTCCCTTTTCCCCGTTTTTTTTGGGCGCCGCTTGTTTGAACGGACAGTCTCCCCCCCTCCCCCTTTCCTATTGTGCTTTTTCAAGGCCTTTTGGAAGCCTTTCCCTAACTTTGGGATAACCCCCCCCTTTTGCTGCCTTGGTCTGTTTGTGGTTCTCTCTTCTTTTTCTTATTTCGTGCCCAGATTTTTGTTCCGGACTTTTTCTTTTCTGCGTTTGATTTACCCCTTGACCCGGCTTCCCCCCGTTTTCCTTGACACGGGAAGCTCTCTTTTCCATAGGTCTCTTCCCCCCGTTCCAGGGATCGTTTTAGACCAGAGGTCCCTCCCTCCTGCTTTTTTCTTCCCCCCCCCTGTAACATCTTTGGTCTTTTTTCTAGCCAAAGGAGGCCCCTTTTACGTTCTGTTCGTTTTCCGTTTGATTCCGTGGCGTCGGCTTCCCCCTTCTCCTCCTCACCCCTTTCCCCTTTTGGTAGAAACCTTTTCCCCTTTCCAGTCTGGTTTTTTTCCTCACAGTTTCGAGCTTTTTTTTCGCTTTTTCTCCCCCCCCGGGTTTTTTTCGGGGTTCTCCCCGCTTTTTCAATCCTTTGATCCAACCACCCGTCATCTCAAACAATTCGCTCCCTGTCTCCTCATTTTTTTTTCGTTCCTTTTTTTTTTTTTTTTTTCCCTGGCCCTCGTCTTCGTCCTTTGAAATCGTTCTTGCCCCCCTTTTTTCCCCGCTTCCCTGCCGTGTTTTTCGTCTTTGTCAGGTGAGAAGGGCAATTTTTCTTGAGTTTTTACCCTGGGCTTCGTTCTTGTTGCCCCCTGGTCTTTGGTGCTGCCATTACCCTTCCCCCCCCCCCCCCCTTTCCCCCCGTTTCTCCTTTTGGAAGCTCTTTTTGTTTTTAGGTTTTTCAGGGTCATTTTCTTATCGGTTTTTGCAACAGTTTATGCCTCGTTGGTTGTGTACGACTTGATCGTAGTTTCCAGTTGATCTTCCTTTTTGAAGTAAGATCCCGCCTTTTTCCCCTCCGTTGCCTTTTGCACTAGACCCCCCCACCTGGAGCGCACCTATTGCGGTTTCTTTGCCCCGTCTGGAAGTTTGTCTTCTTTCCCCTGGTCTAGAGGTCGTTGGACACCGTCAGTATTGTCGGGGAATTTTTTCCCACCCAGACGCAGTTTGACAGTAATTCTTTTTCCATTGCGGGGTCACGCAAGCTTCGTTTTTTCCATCTATAGGCCCCGATTTCTTTAAACTGACCTTTTTTCCGTTTTCCGTAACCCTTGATTCCGCCCCGCTTTTTTTTGAGACGACGTTATTTTTTTTTCCCCTTTTTTTTGACATGTACCCTCGACCACTTATTTTTCATTAAATCTTGCTGCCGCCTGGTTTCCCCCCCCTTCTTTCGATTGTTTGGGCCTTGTTTTTTTTTCCCTCTTCTGCCCCCACGTCCCAACCCCCACTGGTTTATTTTTTTCTCTTTCCCCTGGTTTTTTTGCCCCAGTTGGGTCTTTGGGGCCCTTGTTTTTTTCCCCTCGTTTCAAGCATTACCTTTTTTTGCTCTTTTTGTCTTACCCTGTTTTTCCCCCCCTCCTGGGTGGATCTCCCGGGTTCTTGCTGCATTTTCCCTGGCAACAGAGGCCCACTTCTTCTTTCCCCCCCCCATCAGGTCTTACCTGCCGTCCCAACTTTTTGAGAGAGAACCCCCAATTTTCCGTCAAGCTTCAAACTGGACCTGTGTTTCGGCTCTCCCCTGCTCTCCGTTGTGGTTTTCCCGTTTGGTGACCCCCCTTTTTGCACTTTTTTTGCTTAATTGCAATTCCGTTCTTTTTCCGCCCTTTTCTGGGTTTAAGGGCTGACCCTCCCCTAACCCGCGATCTTTTTTTCCCCTTACCATTGTGCCCATGGCCTGTGTACGGGTATCCATTTTTTACTAATATCTTTTTAAATTATTTGACACTGTAGCACCTTTCAATTCCCTCTGTCAGATTTTTTTGCGCTGCTTTCTTTTGTTTCAAGGTTGGTTAGCTTTTTCCAGTTTGCCCGAGAAAGGGAACGGAGTACCCCCTTCA
>Ga0179591_1263495_pt1 | contig 11112 bp, 6 predicted proteins | sample CZOMad2_1_08_16f_FD_182891 | JGI IMG/M metagenome (GOLD analysis project Ga0179591, IMG submission 182891) | Vadose zone soil fungal communities from Angelo Coast Range Reserve, California, USA - CZOMad2_1_08_16fungal (PacBio error correction) | ecosystem: Environmental > Terrestrial > Soil >... | reverse complement strand
TTGCGGCGTCCCGGAGATTGGACGGATGTAGGGTTGCCGACCGCACGTTGGTCCGTATACTTTCCGGGAGATGATGGCACCGAACGTCCGCAAGTTCCTGGGACCTTTCTGGGAGACTTCGACACCCTTGACCCCTCTCGGTGAGGAGGAACTCCTGGAGATCTTTGGAAGAAGACCCAATTGATTGACGGGTTGCGGTGATGTTCCGACCGTGATCTTGGAACGGGGCCCTACGACGGGTTTTTTCGGATTACTTCCTGAAGAACCCAGGACTCTCTCCGGCCCTGATCTGGAGCCGGAAGCCATCCTGGTCTAAGATCCGTTTTCATCTCCTGAGCAAAAAGGTTGACCCTTTGTTACCGATGGCCAAGTCCTTTTCCCCTAGGCTATCTCCCTTCCGGATGGTATTCCCCAGGTCATACATCGATTCACAGAGTTGAAACCCCCACGTTTTTCTTTAAGATCGAGGTATGCGCCCAGCCCTTGTAACTATGAATTTCTTGGTTGCGAACTGAGGACAGGGTTGGTAAAGGGTTGCCCGTTTCCGACTCACTACCATACACATTACCCTTGCTGTCCGCGGAAAATCACGGTCCCCGTCTCACCAATGGTCGCTGACAGTCCGGCACGTCGTTCTGTGACGCAAATGACAGATTTCGAGTTGGGAGCCCTTGATTATGTCTAAGGTTATCTACTCAAGTGATAGCGTCCAACTCTCTCTCCTGTTGTTTGAAGCCGATCACTTGCTGTCGATCCGGGTAACCTTCGGATTTTCTCTTATCACTGATGGACCCCCCTGGGAGGGGGCTTTCCGAACTTTTTGAAGGTCCCGATGTTCCTTAGGAGAGACCGGGTTTTGGCAAGGAAGGGTCCCAGCGCGTTTGAGTGGAGTCCCTGAGTCATTCTGGAGCGGCCGGTACTTTTTATCCCCAACGCGAACCCACTTCCTTGAAAATGGCTTGAACCCTGAGCCTGACCTTTGACCGTGATGAAGAAAGCGTGTGTTTTTCGGTATGGGCGTAACTCTGCCCGTGAAATCACGGTTTTTCCATCCTGCTCTCGTTTATATGGCCTCTTCCAGTTTGGGAAGAGGTTGGGTACGCCCTAGGTTCCTTAGAAAATCCCAGCGCCGGGTGTCCCAGAGGTTTTCTTGAGGACGGGACCGCGATCGAAGAAGGGTCCAAGAGATTTTTGCTTGCCCTTTAAACCCTTCCTTAGGAAAGGGAACGCAGATAGGTCGCCCATCCTCCCCTCCCCCTCAAATCCCCCCTTCTGTTTTTCTTTGGCGATGGGTCAACCGCGGCACGGGGTAGCCCCCCGACCGTCTATTGTGTATGCAAGGTAACCGGCCTCACTCCGGGTCCGGCTGTCTTTTCAGTGCCCATCTCTCCCGGCGGCGGCTTTTTGACCACGCGGTCTCCTCTCTGAAAAGGCAGAAAGCCCCTTGGTTTTCCCTTTATTACCTGGTCCGATCGACCACCCAAAGACCCGAGGTTTTTTTTCAGCGCAGCACCGGCAAGAGCGAAAGGTCTCCACTTGCGCATACGTTCACATTTCACTGCGCCTTCTGTGCTCCCCGTTGCAGCCTGTTCCAGCCGTGCGGAATTTGTATGGGTCAGAATAGTAGGAGAACCCCTGTCGGATGTAGCACTTACTGCGCGCTTTCGGCCCTCTCAAAGGACCACCCTTGGGTTCCCCTTCCAGTATTGAGTACAATTTCGCGAGGCCGAGAACCGGTTTTCCCTTCCTTGTCCGCATGTTTCGAAGAACGCTTTTCGCTCCGCTTTCTTTCCCGGACTAGTGTCAGTTTCGATTTGGTTTGGTGGCACTCCGAATCAGGTTCCCCGGGATGGCGCTCGCTCTTAATACTTCCTAGGATCGGATACGCGAACCATGGCTCCAAGGGCCCTACTGCCCACCAACCCGTCTCGGCTGGTGTTTCCCCTACACTCTCCCCAAAGCCGGCCTCCAATACCCCTTTGACATTCTGGTACCCTTGAATGTAATGATAATTCTTGAGGAGACCCCCCGGTTTACAGGACCTTTCCCCCACTCCCTTCCCGGACTTAAATCCGGTCGCTGACCATTGCCCCCCCTTGAATTTTTTCAAATTTCTAGAGAGCCCATGCCTTGATGCCTCCCGTCGCCAATATTTTCCCGAGGCCACAGTAACCGTTTTTTGTCTGCAGTTCCCCGATGCGCGCTCCCCCCCGGCTAACCTTGCTTTAGGTAATCCCGGACCAAGAAACCAGACCCCTCGCCCAGGCTTAGGGAGAAACTTAAAGAATCCCATTTGAATGTCCTAAAGAGGTGAGGTTACCTTCCCCGTGTTGACAGTATAATTGAAGGAAGGTTCTTTTTTACTAGTAGGTAAGAGGGGCCATGCTTACATGCTGCTTGGTTGTCGAGTAACTGTTATGACGGGCATGTCTGTCAAAATGTGGTGGTGTTGGTTTGTCCACACGTAACAGGCCCCTTCTGGTCAAAATTCCGGTCATACTTTTGAAGATGCCTCCTCATTGTTTGTCTAGTCTTTTATTGCCTCAAGTTGATCGCTCTGGGTCTGGAACTAATGGGCCGTGGTAGAAGTTCCCCCCGTTGGTCGTGCTCCCAGTGACCCCCCCGGCCCAGCCGCACCTTCCCGATGTAAGAGCTTTACCACCCCAGTGAGTGCTTCTCACATATTTGGCTTTGGCGATCGCCCTGATCTCAGTTGTAACTGTCCCTTTGCACAGACCCGTACAGTTTTACAAGGGTTGCAGCGGCGCAAGCACTCCCCCGGCGTGTTTCTCTTTTCCTCAGGGCCTCGTTGAAATCGCCCTTTTTCCCCCCTCCTCCCCCCAGATGCTCTATCCTTAGAATTTCTTTACTTTGGTTTGAGTGAGCCTTCTGCCGTATCTTGGTTGCTCACTCACTGGGGCGCCGATCGGTGGCCCTAGAATCCCCCCTTCTCTGGAAACACGCTACCCGCTAGCTGATCCCACGGCTGCAAGAATTAATGTTTGTCGAACTTTCTCATGGAAGGAGAACACTTCCCCTTTGCAGGGTCTTTTTTATATATTATTCCGTCCCGCCTCCTATCCCCAGACCCACAAAGAGTCTACGCTCCCCCGGTGTGGTGGGCCTAGAGTGCGTGTTATCTGCAACATTAATTAAGCGTCCTCGATGAGTTTTCTCTTCATTTTACCGCTAGTCCTCACAAATGAGTATGTATTTTCTCTGCCTTCACATGAATAATACAGTCGAGGATGGTTTCCAGCTGAAAACAAAAACGGATCCTGCTTTCAGACTTCAAAGGATTATTTCCCCTTGGCCTTGTGCCCCCCCCCCCAGCCCTAGAAGGTGATACTCCTCCCCCCCCCCGTAAGCGTCGCGAAATGTAACTGACGTCAAGAATCAAAGCCCCCCCAGCGGCACTCTATTGCGCAGAACAGGACAACGGCACCCCTCCAACTAGCCCTTTTTTCACATAGACTTTTTTTTGCCTTTTATGTTTTTCTTTGTGAGGCGAGTATGCCCGGTGATGTGCGGCCTTGAAGTGCATCTACGCTCTGGTCTTCTGCCTTGAAAAAGTTTTTTCTTCTTCAGTGATTTTTCCCAAGACGTCCTGGTACACAGATGTCGTTCCGTCCGATAAGAGAAAACCACACGACTTTTTTTATTTCTGATTTGAACTCCCATGCGCGGCAGCGGCTCGGTCTCAGCCGGCGATCGCGTGAGGTTCCCCGTTCAGGCTTCTTGAACAATTAGAGGCCATCCTGTTTATGGTCGAATGGCGGGACCCTTGTGTCCCTCCTTCTCCCGTTCCTCCGTAAGAACCGATTTTCTGGTTCTTTTCAGCTTTCCGTGATCCTTTAAAAGAGCTTTTATATCGGTGCCCTTCGACCTTGGCGGCTGGTGATCCAGGTAAGCCCCATACTAATAGAGGTTCTCATAACTCTGTAAGGGCGCGATCGAAATATTGAACAATCGATTCCGGGACAGAATCGTCTTGGCCGGAACGGTTTCGCACCCCTAATTCTCACCCTGAAAGGGCCAAAAAGGCTTCCTCGGCTGCTCACCCACTTTTCCCCTAATTGATGGAACCGTAGGTGAATTCCGTGCAGAAACCTCTAATTTCCCGACCCTGAAGACCCCGGCATGAGCTCTCCTTAAACGGACCCTTGGCGGAACTTTCCCTCGGTTTTCTGTAATGTGCCAGAGACACACTTCAATTTTTTCCTGCCATGTCATGTATGAAGAGGGCTTTCAGGACCCCCGATCTGGACGAGATCGCGACATTTTGCGGTTCTTTTGCCCTGCGTGAAATAAGGTCGAGTTTCCTCTTCCGGTGCTGTGGCCGCTGGTTGGGAAGATTTTCTACCTCCCGTTCCGTCCAGAAGCCTTGGTCGATGCTGTTGTTCACCATTGGTTCATCATATCTTTAATTGCCCCTGATGGCTGTTTCCGGTTGTTTCTTTCCCTCCCCCCAAAGGATTCCGTTGCGAGGACTTTTTGCGCCCCCCATACGTGGAATGCCCCATAGGGACAAGTCCGTGTCGGTATGGTGTTTATGGCTGGTTTATGATGCTTCCCTTTTCAGGGGGGATGCGTTTTAATGAGCAGGACCATAAGCTGGGACCTTTTGTAGCCCGACCCGCTGGATTTGTAGTGTAATGTCCCCTTTACACGATTCACGTTTTCCCCCTTCCTCGGAACCCCTCCGGACCAAGTTTTTTTTTGTACGGTCCCTGACCTTGTCCCCCTTTAGTTTGGGAATAGGCAGGTCCGGTGCGCCCTTGGTCCGTCGTACTTTTAATTTAGCGCAACACACCTCTCGTTCGTTCAGGTTATCCCTCCTTCGGGCAAGTCCGTTTACGAGGTGCGTCTTGCTTTTAGAAAGGGGTTTTCGGGTAAAGACCCTATCCGAATAAGCCAATACGCGCGTGGTCTGCCTTGCCCCCAGAGGTGCACCAGGGCCCCCCAGGGTCGCTGACCGCAGAATCCCGTGAACAAGCCTCCCCCGGGACGCGGAGGGTCTCTCGCGATCTGGTAGGTATCGACCCCCGTTCTGGCATCTCGTTTGTTTTTTTTTGACGAGATTTTCCCGCGCTCACGGCGGTCGATATTCTCGAAATCACTCGTTGGCAGGCGGCGTCCTTTGTAAGGCAGGTTCCGCCCCAGGTAGAGCCCCTTTTCTTGGCGCGACCGGCTGGGGCCAGTTCCGGGACCCTTCCAGCGCCCCCTGAGTTTTGAAAAATTGGCTTATTTCTATTAGCTGTGCGCTTAATCGTATCATCAGAGAATCCACGTGAATGCCCCTCGAGTTAATCAAGCCCCGCTGCCGACGTTCCTTGTGGGGTTTTTGCTCTTTAAAGGTCGGGACAGTGACGACCCGTTCCCCCCTGAAGGCTCTCGCCGGCACTCCGGGGACAGTTCCTTTGGATCGTCACAGCCCCCAGTGGGCCGGCTGTTGTCCGTCACATTTTTTTCAGTCGAACAGTGACCCAGCCCCTTTATTGGCAGGCCCGGGACGCTGCGCGGCCTTTCGATGCTTTTAGGACTCCCCGAAAGCCTCGGCGTTCCGGCAGTTCCTTCCCGTGAGGCAGAACCGCGTCAGACCCGGCTTTGGACCGCTGGAGAAAAACCGCTCGGTTTTTCAGCGTTCGTTGTTTCCCCCGGTGGATCTTACAAGGACTCCCTCCGGATGATTGCGCTCCCCCTGGCCCCTCCTCTCAGGCCGCGACTAGTCCACCCTAGTCGCTCCAGATAAAAGACCCCTGAGATATCCCCTTTCGAAAAAACTGGGCTAAGAGGTCCCCCCCACACTACGCGTTGGGTTTTGACTCTTTAAGCTCCCGTGACGCACACCTAGGAACATTGTACCCGATCTGCTGGGCTATTGCCTTACCGGGGACTTCAGGTTGGGTCGTATGGGTCACCTGCCTCTTATCGCCGACCCACCCCTTTTGAGGATTGGATTAGGCGGCGCGTTTTGTATGAACCCCCCCCTTTCATCCGTTTTTAGGCGACAACTGTAGATTTGTGAGGAGCCCCTCCCCTTTGTTTACGTTTTTTGTTGCACTCCCTTTGTCGTACGGAGCCCTATCTGCTTCGCGGGGCGGGGTGACACGTATGTCGACGCATCGCACGGTGGCCGCTGACTTTTTGCTGTATGCTGCGGGCAGCCCCATTTCCGGCGTTGAAACCTCCAGTGAGCGTTTCGTCCGTTTCACTAAACCGGCGGCGCAACCAGCCATCTGAGCGTGCTTTCTGATCATAAGTTTAACCTTTTACTCTTAGTTCCAAAGTTACCTTATAAATATTTTTCGTGAACGTGCTGCCTTTTAGTGGAACCGATCTACCGCGATACGTAATGGAAAGTCCCCCGTCTTTTCTTTCATTCTCAGGACAACTAGATTTTTGTTCCGGCCGGTCTCTTCCGCTTCGTAGGCAGGTAAAGGCCCATTTTTTAAATAGGCCCACTTTTTTTCCCGCCCTCTTATTCGCTTGCACTCATCACGCCTGAGGTCCCTGCCCTGGCTGTCAGTTTCACCCACTTCGGAAAGGATGTGGCCTTTGATTCGTCCTTCTTTCGAGTTGTCAGGAGTTTGATATGGGCGGGATGGTCATGTAACAGATGATGGACTTCTCTCCCTCGATTATTGATTTGTAAACAGCCCAGTTAGCCGAACCCCTCCCATGACCCCGGTAAATTACTTTTTTAGAAGGGACTAAACCCCTCTCTTGTAGTTTCTTTTCCCATAACAGTTTTTAGGGGGATGGCCTCATCGTTGTCACAGCGCTCTTCGTTAGTTACTCTAGGAATAACACGCAAAGGAGAGTACGTTGCCATTTCTGAGTGCATACCTCCTGTGGTGGAGTGGATATCCAGTTTATTACTACCGGTGACAAATTCCTGGGGCAGCCCATAGAAGTGGAGCACCCCCTGAAATGGTCGGACTCGGTGGCGCCCCGTTCTCGACCTCCGTAGATCCGACTAAGTTTTTGCGTTAAAAAATACTCCCACGATTTCCTTTCCTAGTCCGTGTGTCCAGAACCTTCTCTCCCTGTGTTGCTCGAGAGTCCCCCATATCTTCGAGACTGGGGAGGAGACTTATTGCTCAAGCTTGCCTTTTAAGATTGAACTGAGCAAAGCCCGTGCTGCGACAAACTGGATCCTACCAGGTTCAAGCGGTTCGCTCTAGTTTAAACCTTCATGGAAGGTCCTTTTTCCGCGAGGCCCATTTGGGCTCCCTCTCTTCAAACTCCACCCCTATTCTCTACGACGTCCTTTTGCGTTCCCCTTCCCTGCGATGATTGTCCTTGCAACCTTTTCCAGCCAACGAGACGGGGAGACTTTTTTCGAAAGGCACGCTCTATTCCATCCCTGATCGAGAAACTATGTGCAAGCCCTAATCCCAGCATTGGATTCAGTCACAACTGCTAGGGAAGTGCTGATGAGGGAGTTTCTCGTTTGAAAAGCCCCCCAGACCTTACTCTCGTCGTCCCCTCCTTGAAATCTGGGTCCGCGACATCTTTTAGACCTATAACTACCCCTCTTTCCTGGCCCCTCCGAGGCCCTATCCGGTTAATCTTTTGTTGGTAATTTAATCATAATTTTTTAAGTCGATGAACCCCCCATCATTCTTTTTTTTTGGGTGCTCTCCCAGGGAGCTGTGACTGGTTTGAACCCTTTTGTCCGAGGAGTACTAACATCTTTTTACGCCGCCGGGTCCAGAATCACTATCAGAGTAACTCCGCAGAAAAACCTGCTTTTCAGATTCCTCTTTTTTTCTTTTCTCCGGGCCAGGCTTCGAGTACGATCGGTTCCACTCAGTCCGGCTTCACTTTCAACTGACCAGGGGGCCACATGTCCTGGGAGAAATTGGTAGAGCCCTGTTCCGTCCCCTTCAAAAGTACGGACGACACCTTTTTCTGGTTATTATTTCCGGTTCTGACGGGCTTGCGACCCGTATAATAGGACGAGGTTAAAGTTCTTTTTGTGTTTGCTTATTGTGATTTCACGTACCAGAAGATCCAATAATAGTTCCTGATGAGATAGGCAGACCGGTAAGGTTCTTTCTCTCCGCAGACTATTGGACAACCCTCTAATTGACCTTACGCCCAATAGAGCCACTGTCTCTAGGTCAGTTTTCCATGGAGATACTGTCAAACCGCCCGGTTTTTCAAAGGCTCGCCTACTTGCCTAAAGGGAGTGATTGTTCCCGGGGAGGGGTCCGGTTCCCAACTTTTTGTTGAATTGTTCCACAAGTCCAAGTTTTCTCACAAGGATCATGGGTCAGTGCAAGAGACAATTGCCCTTTCCTACGTTTTTCTGTTCAGTCCCGCGATTAACCAAGGTCCCGTTTGGTCCAGTGTAGGATTCTCCCCCCGTGATTACCTTGAGCCTTTCAGTCCTGAGTCGCGAAGCGTGTAGTGGTTGTCCCGCTGACCTTTTCGTTGTCTTGTAGGAAGGCCCCCTATCTGGCCTTTTTTTTCTGGGGAGTGGCTCCTGGTTTTCCACTCACGGGCGGACTTCTTTTCCACCGGAAGCTTGCATTTCCTTGACCCCCGGATGGAAGGCTGGCAGACCTGCGAAAAATTCACACAGAGGCGGTTTTTCTTGTCCCAAACGTTGCAGCCATTACTCAATATGGCCCCCTGACTGAAAATTGTTGCGTTTTTCTGCGGGCTGGTAACTTTTTTCTGGGGAACTGTCTCCTAGGATCTGGTTTGCCCGAGAAGAAGGCAGTATTGGACCCACCCGGTCTATGCTCCATCCTCGGCCCTCGCAAATTTCTTTGTCCATGGTAGAAGATTCCTGTTAACATTTTTTCTATTGACCCCCCACATCCTGGAAACACTTTTGTTCTGGAAGAGGCACTTTCCAAATGCCCCCTGAGTTGAAGTTTTAGCCGGCGGTGGAGCCCGTTACAACTGTGATCTTCCCTATGAAAAAAACGCTTCCTAAGGGTCTCTCCGCCGCTCGTGGACTGTGATTTCCCTCGTGATGAGATGTTTTGGTTGCCGCCCAGTATAATAGACTAAGCCCCAGTTTTGTTTGGATAAATTCCTTTCAGACAGGTTTATAAGAAACAAGGGAGTGACTTTACCCCCCTTTGTATGATTCCTCCATGAAAGCAGCCCTAAGCCCCCTTTTTTTTTCCTCCGCCCGGCGAACAAGGCGTTGATCGAAGCAATGCTCTCTTTCTTCAAGTTGTTTTTTTTTTTCTCTCGGGCGTCTAACGGCGGCGTTATCCGGGCCAAGTTCTATGACTCCCGCGCTCAGTGTGTGCAGTTAAACGCATTGCAGGAAGTTACCCCTTTTAAGTGTTTTGGACGTTGAAAGGAAACCAGAGAACTTTGTGACCATCGAGAGTATTTTTTTAGAAAGGTCAAGGTATCCATCGAAATGGCTACTGCCCAATTGAAGAGATACTTTCAGGCGTGTGGGTGGTGATCTGAGGAAATGGCCAAGGAACTGCTACCAAGGTAGCCATGGCCCCGCTCTCACGCCAACGGTCAATTTCGGGGAATATAAACCCCTTGGTATGGGAGATACCGTATTCCTCTGTCTACCAGAAGCTGTCCTCTTTTTTTTATACCATCCTCAGGACCGGTAATGCACATATGTTGAATTTCTCTGTTTGCCCATTGTCCCTTGAAGTGAACCAGTAGGAAATAAGACCCGCCACTCACCAGACCTGGCGTTGGGAAAATTCTCCAACATGGATGGTCCTCCCACCGAATAGTGGGTAGGTAGTCCCCTTATTTCCACCCGTTGGTAGTTGACCCTCCCGGTAGATCGTACCTTTTTCAAAGAATAGCCCGGCGGCTGTAGTTGGTCTCAGCCGTTTCCGGAAAGAGTTTGCCTTCTCCCTGCCGTTTAACAAACATCCTTCTCTGCTGTTCGAGCAGTAACTTCCCAAGAGAGAACTTGCCATCACGGTAAGTACCCCCTTTTCTACAATGAAGAGTCCATGCGGTGGACCTTATTCAGGTCCCCCGGCAGGGTTTTGATTGTATCAGGGTTTTGACATTGATAGTCTTTAGTTCACAATTTTTGGATGTATTAAAGGATTTCGCTTGACCAGACCATCCCTGGACATACTGGCTTTGAGACACATGTCTGCGTTAAGGTACCTACCTGGTTTTTCAACCGGCTGGAGAGGAAGCCCCAGCTCTTGGAAGGAAAACTCGTAAATGGTTTTTTCCTGTGGTCCGCCGCCTCGGCCGGCGAACAGATTCTCATAAGTCTGCGGCTGACCTGTTCCTTACCCTCTCTCCAGGTCGCGGTCACCTCTTCTCTCCCGCGCGTGGTCAAAGAGAACCAGCGGGACACCTAAAGAAAAATCGGACCTGGCTGCCCCCGGTTAATTTGGCGACCACCTGGTCCCCCATTTCCCTTCTGTGAACAATGGTAGTGACCTTCCGACGGTAGCAACCCTCTCTTACTAGAAGTAATGGTCCCAGTATCCGGCCGCGGCGCATTGTCGATCCTGCCAAAGAACCGCCCTGTGTGTCGTCAGGTAGTGCAGCCTTCTACCTCTGTAAATGGGCTTTCATTTACGGACCCCTTTTCACCACGCGCTTGTGCGAGAAATCCCGTCAAGCCATGACCTTCGCGGCGGGCCTTATCCCGTTCCCGAGGACTTTATTTGCCTTTCGTTGAGTGTTGCGCGGCCGGTTGCAGGATTGGGGAAGTGCGGCGTCTTTTGGTCTATGGCTCAGACCTCACCGAGGCTTTTATTCCCCCGAGCACCCTTACCTAGTTTTTCACCTATCATGCCGGCAATCGTTTTTTCCTCGGTCCATAATTGCTTTAGGGGATTCCCTAATCCGTGATATAATAATGTCATTCTTTTTTTCCTTCCTTACCCGAGACTTTTTTTCCCCGGGTTTTACTGTCCATGCCAGCAACGAACGCGTATGTCCCTTGCACACCCCTGGCTTTCTCAGTTGAGTTGCCCGTCCAGGAATGTAATCAACGCATAAAGAGTAATGGGCCTTCCCCCGCCCGAGTTTTGATTAACCTTTGCCACCCATTTGGGCGAAGCGTCTCTCAGGAGCAGACCCGACTGTACTATAGAAAATCTCGTTCCTGCACCCATTATGGAAGACCCTTCCCCC
>Ga0179591_1334484_pt1 | contig 11113 bp, 12 predicted proteins | sample CZOMad2_1_08_16f_FD_182891 | JGI IMG/M metagenome (GOLD analysis project Ga0179591, IMG submission 182891) | Vadose zone soil fungal communities from Angelo Coast Range Reserve, California, USA - CZOMad2_1_08_16fungal (PacBio error correction) | ecosystem: Environmental > Terrestrial > Soil >... | reverse complement strand
GTCTTTTGGCAGTTCTATCTAATTCATGCCGGAGTCGGAATCCTCAGTCCCCTCGCCGAGGTTGTTTGTTGCAGCCCCAGTTCCCCTTTCCCCTCCAGCACGTTCATCACTTGCACTGGGGGAACAGCGTGCCCGGCTTTTCCGGTTTTCCCTATTTCCGGTTTTTCGGTCTCATCACCTGATTTCCGACCTGGTTTTCCCCTTTTTCTTTTTGCCGCTTCCGGCCGACCCTTTATCATCCCCAATGTGTTTTCCCCCCTTTCCCTCCCTTTGGTCTCTGGTGTGGGCTATCACTGCTAGGCCAGGGTTGCCCCCTGTTGGAACCCCCTCCTTCTTATTTATCACTTTGTAAAAGAACCCCCGTCCATCTTTTGTTCCTTACTTTGGCAGCCCAGGGATTGTACTACGACGTGTTGTCTTCACCCCCCCCCCTTCTCACCCTCGCGAGGATGCTTAGCATGAATGGCTTTCTTCCTTTTTTTTCTGATCATGGTCCCCCCCAGGAACCTGGGGAATTTTTCTTTCTTCCTCCGACGTTCGAGGATCTCTAGAATCCCGGCCGATGCCTTTACCCGTTCCCCTTGAGGCAATATTCAGCCCTTAAAGGTCAACACCCCGCAACCTCTCCTCCTCTGCTTTCATGACCAAGCATTCAGGACCGGGTTGACATCCTTCACCGGCTGGTTGCTTGCGCAAAGCGGCATGTTCCTTTTCCTTCCCTCACCTCCCCCCCGGCAATGCTCACGGATGGAGCCTGTTTTGGCTCTGCTCCCTCAACACTAGTTCATTTGTTGCCTCATGCTTCGTTCTTGTCCCTACGTGGTCATCGAGCCATTCTCTGTGCCGGCATGAGCGGATTTCTCGCTTAGTAGACACTTGGCAGCCTGTTTCGTTCCCGGACTAGTTTTTAGCCCACACCTGTATCCTGCTTCCCCGGTTTTCCTTTCTCCTCATCCCTTTAGCGGGCCGTACAGGTCGGAATTTCTTTAGTTTCTTCGCTCGATTTCCATGACCCCTCGTTCTTTTGACGAGTTTCGCGTGTTGCAGACACCTCTTTCTGATTTCGCCCTTTTGTTTGGAGTCCTTCATTTCCTGCCCTTTTTCTGAGAGAATCTGTTCCAATTCCCTGTCATCGCCTTTCTTTCTTTGACGGGTGTTCCCCGTGGAAGCAGGATTTTCCCTTTTTGTTTGATCGTCTCTCCCCCCCTTTTTGCCTTTTTTTTCCCTCGCGAATATGTTTTAAACCTTTTGTTTTTTCCTTCCCCCCCAACGCTTCGGCACGAAAAAGACGAGGGGTTGGAGCGTTTCATGTGCGCCTTTTTTGCCTCATTTCCCTCCTTTCGTGTCGGTGGTTCCGCAGTCAGCACCAGCTTCTCCTGGCAGTTTTCATTCTTGCCGCACCTTCCAAGGGGCGGTTTCTCCACTTCAGTTTTCCTTTTCTTTTTTTCTCATTGGACCATCGACGCAAACTGGATCAACCACGGCTTCTATCCAGCGAAGCAATTTTTCGGTGTTTCTTTGGTGGTCAGACCTATAGGGTTCTGTGCCTGTTACCCCCCCCTCTTGTTCCTTTCCCCCCGAAGGATTGTCTTTCCTCACTAAGGGTTCGTTTTTTCCGAGCCTTGTGCTGCTCGGGAGTCTTTTTTTTGCCTGAGGTACTTTGGAAGAGTCAGGATTTTTTTTCCTTTGCATACCAGGCCCGGAGGACGCTGGTCCCCCCCGATATCATTGATCGTCCTCCGGTTGGCGCGAAAGTTATTGAACAGTTTGCCAGCAGGCGGCTCTCGCCCCCGGTTGGCTAGGTTGCTTTAGCCTTTCTCATTCCGTGTGCCCGCTTGTCTTCCTAAATAAAAACGCCGCCTCGGTTTTTTCAGTAAGCGATCTCACTTGAGAAGGAATTTCCACAATTTTTTCCTGTTGACCCGGCCCGTCTCACGATTTTCCCCCCCACATGCCCTCTGATACTACTGATGGCCCCTCCCTGGCTCTTCCTTGGCCTACCCGAAGTCGCACTGTAACGAAAGTGCACCCTACCTTTCGTGCCGTTCTCCCGATGTGTACTATTTTGTTCCCTGAACCCCCCTAATTCCTGCGCGTCCGACGATTTGGTGCACGGCCGTAAACTTCTTTCCCCCCCGGTTTTTCCCCCCCCTGGGCCCCCACAAAAGCTTGAACATATTCGGGGTTACGAGATCCACTTTTTACTTTATCGTTCCTGACTCTTTTCGATTCTTCTTTACCTAATCCTTTGGTGAGAGAGATCTCACTCTTTTTCTTTTCAAATGACCTGCATCCCCTTCCTCTTTTCTTTCCGTCCGTCGTTCGAAGCCTATGTCACTTCCCTTTGTGCCCGGGTTTTTCCTAGAACGTTGGCGCTTCTGCACGAGCAGTTCTGCTTCCTTTTCTTTTCCGTTCACTGTAAAACCTGAGCCGTTGTCCTTTCCCCTCTGACTTCTTCTGACTTCACGGCGTAGTCCAATTTGGCCCTCCCCTTGCGCCATTTTATTTCTGCTCCTTTTTACTCCTAGTGAACCGGGCAAGGTAAGCGACGTTGATACTTATGAATGAGCTCGTTACTGGCCACCGCTTTGGCGGAGTTTCTTTTTCTTGACACGACACCTTGATTCGGATGACTTTTGCCGCTTATCTTCGAACGAGCGTTCTTTCCCTTGATACTTTCCCCCTTTTCTGGGGTAAAGGTGGAAAATTGGAGGCTTTCGCAAATCGGTAGATATTTCGTTCCTTTCTCTGGCCTTGGTCCCCTTTTTGGTTTCGCATGCATCGGGTTCCCCCCTAGGCCAACGCGCCACAACTCCGAGTTGCGCCAACGTTTGCGGTCTTAAAAAGTCCTGCACTCCTCTTGCTAAGCAACCAACTCCGGTTGGGTAAAGTAGCCTGTGTTTTTTCCCCCCATTGCTCCACCATCGCTGTTTACAAATCGGACCCCCCTCGCCCATGCGCGCTTCGCCGTGTTGATCCAGGCGTTTTTTCTCGGCTACCCCCTCTTTTCGCCCTTCAAGTCCAACCTTCCCTTTTTTACCGAAGCCGTGGACAGTTCGAGTCGAGAAAGGTACAATCCGATGTTTTCTCTTTACTTTACAACACTACCCATAGTAACGTTCTTTTTCCCATCTGGCACAACGACTCATACTTTTTGCTGAGCTGTTTTTTGCGTCTCAATGTTTTTGTTTTGAGTCCCCCGCCTTCATACGGCATGCTAAGGTCTAATTGCCTTTTTTATCCCTGCCAGTCCGCGGATTCGAGATTTGACCACCCTCCCATCAATTTTGATCCTTTAAGTGTGCATTGCCCGGAGGCTCCACACTTTTCTGCCTTATGTGTAATTGCGCAAAGGGCGCCATAAGAATGAGCTTTTTATGAACAACGCGAAGTCTTCCCTTTTTCCCCGGCACCCCTCCCCCAACACAAAAACTTTTTAATTTTTCCTTGCCTCGTTTCCCCATAGACCCCCCAAATTGCTCCGACACCTGGACGTCCCATTTTTGCCCCACATTGCTTTCTCTTTTCCCGACTCATAGATACGGTGATGGATAGCTTTCCTTTTTTTGCCCAGAAAATTTTTTGATTTTTTTCGCACCACCTGTAGAAATATTTCTGTGCTTAGTTTCCCCCTCCTTTCCCTAGCTCGGACGACAAGGAACACTCCTCGTTCCTCCGTTTATCGTGCAACATCCTTTTTTTTTTAGGGAAGCGATTTTTTTTTACGTTCGGTGTTTCGTTTTTTTTTCAGGTTGGATTAGACATCGTCCTTCCTGCTCCCATGTCTGTTGACTACCCCTTTTCCGTGCCCTTGTGCAGCAGGGGCTTGTTTTAGGCATGGACTTCTGGTGAATAATGGCTTTGTTAGGAAGGCTCGGCGAGCTTTTTTTTCTCTATCCCTGATGACATACAGCTTTTCGTCGGTCTCTCATACTGCAACATTTTTTTCCTTCTTACGGGACCATCTAAAGGACGCGCATGCATGAATTCCTAGTCTCAATTGCTCTTCTCTTTTTCCTGGGTTTTCCCGTCGTAGTACTTTCTGGCATTGGGCAATCCCCCAAACTGTGGCCGTGTTGTTCAGTAGATGGTTGCCCCACCCCCCCTCCGGTGCGTGGAACAGGGCAAGTTTCAGGGCGAGAAGTGATGCCTCATCCCTAAGACACGGTACGGAATGGCCCCGATACTTCTCCTGGCGGCCTCTCTTCCGGAACCAGTTTCTCGTCGTCGTTTGAATTTCTCCGCCCAGACCACTTCGTTTTTATTTTCCGCTCCGGTGGGGCTTGTCCCGCATCTGGGCAGGATGAAAGTAGCAGGAAGTTCGCTTGCTGCGGCTACCTAGGCGTTTTCTTTTTCTGACGCGCTTTTAAGATATTTAATCCCCCTCCCCTGCATTCTTCTCTTCTCTATCTTTTTCCCCTACTACTTTTTTTTTGTCGTCTAGATGTCAGTTCTATGCGGTACGAGATTGAGGGCCGGCTCTCTTCCCAACTCCCTCCTCCCATCGCGGTTTTTGTTGAGTCTTTCACACCTCGTCGCCCCGGCTACGGTCTCATTTTCACCGCGCTTTTCCCCGCGTGCAGGTCGCTTCCATTTTCCCTCCAGTAGTGCTGGCGTTAATGAGATCTGAGGTAGAGGAAAACGTTTTCTTTTTCTTCTCGATCATCAATGTCGGGTTGCCCTTCGCTTTCTTCGTTGCTATCCACTGCTCGCCCTGCCTTGTCGCATTCCCCCTTTTTGGCACCCGTCTCTTCTGTCCCCTATCCACAAAAGTTCCATCGTGTGAGTTCCTTTTTATCAGTCCGCGTGCACTCATTCTTTCTTCCCCCGGGATTCAATTTTCGAGGATCTTTAGCAGGAACTAAGGCGCTTGTTCGTCAATTTCGCAGGTTTGGACTCCCTTCCTGACCCTTTTTTTCCCCGGAATTGATGCTCGAGACAATCTCGCGATGCCTCAACTTTTTTACCAGTTCTGGTCTCGATCCGTCTCTTTTCATGGGCGTCCCTTTATTCCGTCTTCCCAGGCCTACAACCGTTCAACCCCGCCTCCTGTTCCTGCGTCTTCCCTTCCTTCAATTCCTGCCCGGTACATTCCACGGCCTGGTGCGGAGCGGAAAGAAAGAAATTACGCGGCACTTCTCCCTTCTTTTTGTAGTCCCTCGTTTTTTCACCACTAACGGTTTTTCTGTTCGCTCAGTCCGGGGCTCGTCTTTCCACTTGTCTTTTCCTCTCTAGACTCGGGAAAGACCGGAGCCTTCATTCGGAGTGTTTCTTTTCCCTTCCTCTCCAGCTTTCTTTTTCTTCGGCACTATTCTCCATTCACGGCTCTCTTCTGTCCCGGCATTATGAAGCCTGGTGCAAGGGAGTACCTGTGTTCTTTTCCTTTTGTGAAGTGTTCGATGATAGTTTTTCTCCAAATTTGTGGGAATTTTGCTCGTCCTACTTTTTGGTTTCCTGACCTCCCTCGTCGTCTCGCTTCTGCGAGGAGTAATGAGAAGTGGGTTCCTCCTCTTAATTCCTTCACTTCGAGTTCTGTTTCTTTTGGCCAAAGCTTGTTTTAATTTCGCTTGGCGTCTCCGCCTGATCAATTCTCTCCCTTCGCATCGACCTCCTATGAAAACATTGGGTGTTGAGTCACACGCTTAGCCTCCCCGCCCACCTGGCTTGGTAGTTTGCGTTTTTTTGTGCCTTTCCTGTCCTCCTTTTCTTCCCCGTCTTTGTTGTAAATGGATCAGCATTGCTCCATTCTTTCCTTTTTTACCTTTTCTAGAATCTGCGCAGCGAGCGCGTTTCGGTGAGCCCTCGTTTTTCGGTGATCCTGCTCGCAATCGGTTGTTTTACCCTCGGCCACGAATGTTATCAACCTTCGCCGCGAGCCGCCCCCTTGGATCGGGGTGAGGTGTTGCCCCATTGTGTCGCCCATGGTTTTTGTTTGAAATGTGTCCCCCACTAGTAGAGAATTCCCGCCAACCTTTTTACGTGGTTTACTATTTTTGCGCCCCCCTTTCTTTTTTTTTTCGGCGTTACTTGTTGCGGGCTCGCTGTTCTTTTTGGCTTTCCGTGTTATATTTTTCACGTATCCCCCTTCTTTCTGGATGATGCTCCTTCCCATGGCCATATGCCATTTCGGTGAAGATGGCCTCCGTACCCCCATGGCCCCGAACCGCGTCGACCCGTGTCCCGGTTGCACTGCCTGGACCTTGCATCTTTATCGACCCTTTTTTTTCCCCCGCTCCGAGGCTTCAACGAATCTTTGCCGTTTTTTTGTGCCACCCCCACGCCCTCCCGCGTTCTTGGCACTTGTAGTATCCCCTTCTCAGTAAGTATCCCCACCTTCGCTCCGTGGAAGGAAGATGACTGGAAACGTCTGGTTTATCTCACCAGGCGCAGATAGATCCTCTTTTCAGTGTTGCTTTCTCGTTTTCTATCACCGTCGTCTCCGTCCCACCCGAAGAAATTCACGATTCGCCGCTGCTCTCTTGTTCCCCCCAGTTGAAGAACCCTACATGACGGCGGCGTCAAGCCCTCTTTGCTGCCTACTCCTACAATTGTATAAAAAGGGCTATAACCCAACGGTTGCCCCCCCTCCGGGCCCCATATGATTTCACTCGTCGATCCTCCAACTCATTTCCTGAGTCTTATTGTTTCCTCCGATGTTGAGATATATCTATTTTCCTAATCAGTTGTTGTTGTGCTCTCTCATTCACTCAATTCGGCAGAGAAACCTTTCTTCCTTCTGCGCGAGTGGATGATTCCTGCTTACCCGAAGCAGATCCCACGTTCGGTGGTGCCACGTTTTTTTTAGAGACCGGGGTTGAGCGCTTTCTCGTCCTCGACTCGTGTACAGAGTTGTTCGGTCCCTCTGATTACACCCTCTGGGCTTGCGCCCCTTTTGACATTTTCTTCTTTGTTTGACTGAGAGGCGCAGTCCTTCTCCCTCCTCCGTTTGCATCGTCTTAATCGTGATTTTTTTTGATCCCTTTGAAATGGCGTTTCCCGTTCCCCTTCCTCGCCCCGTTGTGCTGACTCTTGAAGTTGTGAGATCAGTACGGCCACCCGTGGCGGCGTTTTGATCCCCCTGCCAGTTTTCTTTCCCCCGCTGGAGATTCTTTTTCTCCCTTATTTGTCTCCGATCGTGCATTTCAGTTGCATTTTTGGAAAACCCTTTGACTACCCTTTTTTTCCTCTCGGATTTCGCCTCCCCGGTGTGATGTATAGGCAAGACGTTGGACTTATGGCCATTGCCTTTTTCCTTCCCAATTCCTGGTTTAGGCTCGGAATTGCGCCCCCCATCCCTCCTCGACACCCGCTTTTTGTAACACCTTCCCCCCTGACTCCCCCCGTTCTCTCTCGAACCCCGTGGTACCCATCGAAGAGTGGTGTGGGAACCCCCTCTCCTCCCCCCCCCTTTTTTTTTACCAAATCGCCACACCTCACCCCTTGTCCACATGCGCCTTGACTCGGCGCGTTGATCTTCTTTTCTCCCGGCATTGCGTCCCCTAAAAGTTTCCCACTGAAAAGGTTTGCATTGACCTTTCCTTTCTTCTCAGATTCCCGTCTAACATGTCTCCGCTGCCTGCGGATCCTCAAAAACCTCTCTACCCCCCAGTGGGTTACCCCCTTCTCCTTTACATCCCTGCTTTTTTAAAACGATACAGGGGCGAGAGGTTCGTTCTAGCTTTTTTGAGCCACCGTCAATCCCTGCCCCCGAGCCTTTCCCCGTGCATTGAATATAGGATCCTCCCCGCTCTTCGATCCAGCAGCTTTCCCCCCCCCCTTACCGAATTATAGAGGTGGCGTTGAAATTCAGAGTCGCTCCCCGCTTATTTCGGTCTGCGTTTTCGATCGCCGCTTTCGGGTTTTCTGACCCCCCCCTAACCCTCTTCAAATGTCTCCCGAATTTTCCCCTTTCCTCGCTCTTTTTGACACTTAAACATGAATGGAACGTACTTCCAGCCCCGGGCGCTTTCTTTTTCTCATTCATACCTTTACTTTTCTAAGCGAGTGCCGGGCCCACGACCTGTGCCGTGAAGTCGCCGACCACCCCAGCTAAGTCCCCTTCCTCTCAGGGCTGGTCCCACGCGTCATCTAGGACGATATAGTTTACAAATCCTGATTTTTCTCTCCCACCTTTTGGGTTTAGTTGCTGTAGGCTCTCCGGCTCCCGGCCTGAGGACGTTCGGCCTTTTCCGGGGCTTCCGTCTGTGTTATCCCTTCCCTCTTTTCTCGCACCAGTCCGTTGAAGATTGTCCGCCGTGAATTTCTCATTCTGCAGCCCTCTTCTTTTTTGGTGTAGGCCTTCCTTTTTTTGCCAGTAAGTCTTCTGTCCTTCCACTGTAGGAGTATCCTCCCCTTTCCTTATCTTATGACATCCCGCGCGGGTACTGCTTCTGAATAATTACGACACAACAGTTCTGTTCCTGCTTCCCCTGCTTCCGCGAAGGACTACCTTTTCTTCTTCAAGCCTCTCGCCTTGTTTCATGGTTCTTTCACGTATTTTCCTTTCTGGCTTCGTCTGGAACATCAAAACGAGGGTTGCACGGGTTTTCTCCCCTCTTCTGGTCACCGGAAGGAGGCTTTGGCACCGCCCTTCAGTGCGAGAAGTGTCCTCCCTCCCTCCAGAATCCCGACGGAATTTCCCCTCTTCCTTAATGCCTAAGGGCGGACGATAAGAATAACAACATTTTTTTCTAGAACTTCTTTTCTTGAATGTCCGTCCCCGCTTCCGACTCGTTGCCCCCTGGATTTCTCCGGCACCGGGTCCCAGCTGCAAGGGTCTTTTACCTACGCCTTTCCTCCCCGTGTCGGTACTCACCAAAACAGGCGATGGTTCTTAGGGCTTTGTCTGACTCGTTCCTTAGCTATTTCCGCATAGAACTGCGCTTCCCTCTTATTTTCCCCCCTCCTCATCCGTTCTTTTGGGTTGCTCTCTCTTGCAGCCGGCCGTTTCAGTTCTAGCGGATATATGTCCAGAGCCGTCGGATTGCCAATCCTCCTCGCCATCTACGTAGGTGTTGTTTAGTAAGCAGGAAAGCGGCGAGCCGTGCTCTTCAACGCCCAGATTCGGGGCATTCTTTTCCCCCCCCTCCTTTCCTCTTCCAGGTTTGCCCCCAACCGAAAGGTTCTGGCGGGGTCGCCCCTCATTCTCCACGACGTTCCGAGTTTAAACTGTGTGGAGTGATCGGACACGGCCTAGCTCATCAATGTCTCGTTTCCATCCCCCACCGTCGTGTTTGCGTTGGTATCCCCTGCCCGCCCTGAGGGCTGCCCCTTGGCAATGCACCTAAGAAAGGATCCCTACTGTTTTTAAAGAACCCCACACCGTGCCCCTCGGTGTTTCCCATCTCGGCCCCTCCCTTCGTCTGTTGAACTTTTCTTCTCCCCCTTCTTCAAAAACAGCCGATATGCTTGAGATTCCTAATTTCTCTTTCATGCTACCCGTCTTGATGCAGGGTGACCTTGCACCATTTTTTCCTTGGTTGATATTCCTGCTCGCCGATTCGGTTGGATTTTCCTTTCCCGATAGACAGTCCGAGAAGTAAAGTTACACATCCGTCCCTTCCCCCCTCCCTTTCCATGCACCCTACCCCAGAAGCTTTTTTCCCCTTTTAACAATCACTGTTTGAACAATATCCCACCTGGTGCGCTCAGGTCTTTTCTCTTCCCGTAACTTCTCCGGAACTGACGTATGGAGCCGAGCTATTCGCTGCTTACTTCAAACGCGTACTGGGTAGTCCGGCTTTTCTTGCTCGATTGTACCCCCTTTTGATCTTGCTCTCCTATGGAATGGTTATGGGCAACTGACGGCTTCTGCTCTTTTTTTCTATAATCACTCCTGCCTCGGGTACCTCACTCGCGGATGCACTCACCTTTTGTTCTTTTTCCCCCTTGAATGCCGCCGGGTGCAGGGGTAACAGTACCACGGTTTCGTTTTGTGTATTTGGGCCCCTTTGTCTGGTGGATCCGTTTTGTTGACCCTCGTGCAGACCCCTCTAAGGTTTCTCTCCTCTGGCTCTTTCTAAATACTGACGATTGTGAGAGTCCTGTCCCCTATCTTCGCAATTTTTTTTGGGTCCAATTTTTTGACTTTCCGCTGTTGGTTCGGATCAGTTCAGATCTATTCCCTCGCTCTTGACCTTACGTTCCCGCCCTCCTCTTAATGCTGGTGGAGCTAAACACATTCTCCCCCTCAAACCTTCGAATTGTCTGTGAGTTCGTTTTCTGCATGGATGCGATTCTCGGTTAATCGTTTTCCTTTCTTTTGTACTGACTTCATTTCTCTCACCTGATTTCCGTTCGTATGAGAGACTGGCTATTTCTTGTCGCCGTGCAGTTTTGAAGTGAGCTCTAGACTTCTTTTTTTGTCCTTCTTCCCATCCCCTGCCCGCTGAATCTCCTCCTCATTTTCCGGGGTGAGGTGTGCAGATGGTGGTCCGACAGTTCGGATGCTTTTGTCCCAAAACCTCTCTTTTTTCTGTTCCCACAGCCGGTTTTTTCATCGCTCGCCTAAGTCGGAATGCAGTTTCTCGGCGTCCGGTAGTGTGGACGTCTCTATTTGAAGACCTTTCTTCTTTTCCCCTTCATTTCCCCTCCTTAATTAGGAAGCTGGCCCTCCTTCTACATCATCTTTAGCCCTCCCGCAGCTTTTGACCATTCTCCCAAACTTTTCCCTTCCTGTAAGAATAGATATGCACCCGTGTCGTTCCTTCCCTCCTCCCTTTTCTCCGCATCCGGTCTGAGGTCCCTTCCCCCATACCACCTCCCCTTCGTTGGTTGCCCGTATCGTTTTCCCCCCTTTCGCATAAAAACGTTGAGTTCGTGCGTTCCCTTTCCGTATGAGTTCCTTTCCCAAGAATCACCCTCTTGGAAGCCCGTAGTCACTGTCTATTCTACTCAGTTTGCTATCCCCCCCTCCAATTTCCCTTACTTTTCGCTTCAGGAAGAGATGTTGTCTTTTTTTTCAAAAATCCAATGAAGGTACCGTCCTGAAGATGTCCTTCATTCCCTCCTAAAGCCCTTTCCCCGTTGCTCTGGTCTTTTCTCCCCCCGTTCACCGCTTCTGGTCTGGCGATCATTCCACCTTTCCTGAAGGTAGCTTTTTTTTTCCTTGGAG
>Ga0179591_1318710_pt1 | contig 11113 bp, 15 predicted proteins | sample CZOMad2_1_08_16f_FD_182891 | JGI IMG/M metagenome (GOLD analysis project Ga0179591, IMG submission 182891) | Vadose zone soil fungal communities from Angelo Coast Range Reserve, California, USA - CZOMad2_1_08_16fungal (PacBio error correction) | ecosystem: Environmental > Terrestrial > Soil >... | reverse complement strand
AACAGGGAACCCCTTTCTTAGGGCAAAACATCTTCTCTCTCTCTTTCTAGGGAGATGACCCCCTGGTAACCTCCTATGCCCGCGCGTCTACTTTGTATAACTGATAATCCTCTTTAATGCACCGAGTTGACCCTGATCGGGCTCGTCTTCCCTCTTCTAAATCCCCCTCATTTTGCGAGGTCATTGTCTACTTCCCTGAGTCCTTCCACCCCAATAGAAATGTTTCTTTGACTTTCCCCATGCCTTAAGGCTCCGGAGCAAGTGCGGCCGTTTTCTCAACTTTTTTGTGCTAGAATGTTCCCCCCCTCCTCCTCGCTGGTAATAGTGTCTGGGGTTAATGCTCGTGACATTGAGACAAGGCTGTCCCCCGAGGGGTGATTGATCGTCATCTTTCTCCGTATTTCTCATCTCCCTCTCCTGCTTTTCCCACCTGGACGGGTTTCTACGCTTGTGTCATCTCTTTTGTTCCGACAGAGGAGTGTGAGTAAGTACCCTATCTTGGGGGGTATTTTTGGCTGTCTCCTTAGTGAAGAGATCTGTCATCTGTCCAGAGGTCGCAAGATCAGTTTCCACATTGCTAGCCTTCTCCCAAACTATCATGGTCTTTGGACTAGTACCAGTTAGTTCACGCGGCGCCGTTTCCCAACTATTCTGCTTCTCCCTCCACGGTCTGTTCTTGCCCGTTCACCCATGATTTTGCTGAGATTTTTTCCTTGCACGTTCGGCTCCATCTTGTAAGCGTTACCCTGACGATCCCCTACGAACCCCGGATTTTCGGATTCAGATACCAATATTTTGTAACTCCCGATCCCTCGACACATTCTCTTTTTCTTCCTGATTCACTTTTATCCTAACTCCCCCACTGGTGATCCCCACTATCTTAGATTATTTGTGGTTAGAACGGCTCAAAGTTCTTTTTTCCTTTTACTTGCTTCCTTTAGAAGAACCTCATCTGCTGTGCCATCTTAAACTCGCCTATGAGAGTAGGTCTCTGCAACTCCTTGCCCATGGCCCCTACTGGGTGCTGTTTTGTTGCGTTCCAATTGCTTCCCTACAGGGTTGCGGTCATCGTGCTAAACGTGACTAATGTTCTACCAAAGACATTAAGCGGCCCCCACCATCTGTTTTCTTTTTCTCCTTCATTTGCATTGGAGCTCCCGTCAATTTGCTCTGATTCCTTCATCTAGAGGATAACCCCCCCCACTGGTCCAGGAGATATTTCCCTCAGAAATGGGGCACGCAATCTTTATCTTCCCCCGGCGGAGAGCGGAAGTCTTTCTCGCCTGTTTTCTGTATCGTTGCACCCCAATTCCGCTTCCTCCTTCTTTGTTTTCTTGTCCTTGATATCGCCCCCCCCCCTCCCCGTTGCAAATTTATCCCCCGCTCGTAAAGGACTTTTGTTTTTCCCCTTTCTCTAGGGCTGTAGCCCATTCACTTTTTTTCTTTCTTTTCTTCTGATACATCTCAACGGCCATTCCTCGATAGATTCGCCGCGAGAAGCACTCTTGCGTTTGCGCCTCCCCAAACACATCCTTCCGGCCTTTTTTACGCAAAGGAAGACTCCTCTCAGACTGATAGTCTTCTCCAGGTCGCAGGCTTCCTGTTTAGGTTCCCCGATCTCTTGCCCCTATCCCACCTGCGCCCCAGAATCTTTTTCTTTAGAGAGACCCCCTGGATTGAATTTTTCAACACGACTTTTTTTTCTCTTTTGGTCATTCTCCAAGTTTGATGCGGTTCCAGCACTTTCGCGAGTTGATGTTTCCGCTTCTCACTCCCCCTCCTCCCCCCTCTAAAGACAGGCGTCCCTTAACTCCGGTGATATCCCCCCCCTTTTTCGAAACCCCTTTGACTTTCTCCCCTGGAACTAGTCCTGATTTCATCACGCCAAAGTCGAGAAAAGTGAACCAACAGTCCCCTTTTCTTCCCTCAAAGTCTGCCAACCGTCCTAGGTTTGTTCCTCCACTCCTTCTTTCAAAATTTCAGGTCAGAATCTCTGGATTGTGGGAAGTTCCGCCTGGCGCGCCTGGTTTTTTATCCTCTTGCCCCCCCTATATTTCCCTCCCCCTCCCTCCTCCATTCGCTGGTGTATCCTATCTTAAAGCGAAGTTCATATGAGTATTTCCTCAAAGTGTGCTAAACACCTCTTCCCGCCAGTGCTCGTCTTTCCTTCAACGAGCCTAACTTTCCAAATCCCCCCAAGCTTAGCACCTTCTCTATGCTTGAGGACTTTGATCCCCCAAATGCTTTCCACGATCCGTCCCCCCCTCCCTTGCAGAAGTCGTTGTGTTCTCGTATCTCCTCTGTTATCGAACCTTTGTTCCCTGAATCCCCTTTCACCCCACGCTTGAAAATTCCACCACTATTATCTAGGATTTATTTCTCTCCTCCCTCCTGATATGAGATCTACAGGGATTTCTTGAGCGGTACAGCTTCTCACCTGCTTTCTTTCCCCCAACTCTCCCAACCTCCTTCTTCCTTAACCGGCCACTCTTCCAATACCCTAATGGCCTAAGTTGTCGTTTTCATACCCACTCTCCGGTAATAAAGATTTCCCCTCTCCCTTGTCAGACTTTGGGTTGATCTTTATTTTCATGAATTTAACAGTTTTCAATTTTTTCTAGAACAACCTTGCGACCAAGTGACCTTTCTTTCGAAATAGTAGTCTCGTCGTCTTACGGCGAATTACGCCTTAAGTTTCTTGCTACCTTTTCGTTTCTCCCCTAAGCTGAGTTTTTTTTTTTTCCAGTGAATTCAGGTACTTCCCTGGATCTTATTTTCCCCCTCTCCTTTTTGTTTCCGAGATAAAGGCCCTGCTCATGTGCCGGCTTCAGAGTCGAAGAAGCATGACTAGGCTTTATTTCTGGGCTCAACTTCTGTCTCCGCACTCCTTCCGGCGCCATGTTGTGATAAGAAGGTCCATAAATCGGATTTCCCTGAAACCAGTCACCCAATGGCACCGTGGGGGTTCTATTTGTGGAGCTCAATGTTTCCCCACTCTTTTTACTTCTGCCCCAAGAGAGTAGACCCCCCCAAGTCTTCCTGCTCGCGGAGCTTTTATGCTTGTACCCTTCCCCCGCTTCTCTGCCATTTCGTTTCAGATTTTGTTTTGCCCCATGCAGGAGGTTTTGGGTTTTCATGATGAGTCTGTACGCCAGCCCGGTGTTGACGAACACCTTTTTTCCCCGCTCTCCCGAGATCGACTCCGAGGGTGCGAATCTTTAGCCCAGACAGGAGACGTCGGTGCCTGTGCCGCGTGGTCTGGATTCTATGATCCCCCTTGATCTCCCTCCTTGCTGGATCACTCGCAAAAAATATTTGTTCACCCCCTCTTTGATCCTTCTAGTAGTTAACTTCGTCACTTGTGATACATCATATCGACACACCCATTTTTTTTGAAGCTTTGTTGGCGGTGTAGGTTGCGGCTCTGTCTTAGGTCCCACTTTATTTGCTGATCTTAGGTCTTGTTCGTTGCAGAGCCCGATAGCATTGATAAATTGAAGTTGCATTGACTCTCTAGGCGTGCACCCCTTTGTGAGCCCCTGCCACGCGGACCTTTTCGTTTTTATTCCCCCCTTTTGATTAGACGACGCTTCCCTGCTCTTCCAATCCTTTTTTTACCCAGACCCACGAAATAGCAGCTCGTCCTTTTTTTTTTGAAAACTCTGCTTGGTTACCCGTTAGCACTGAGTTACTTTTCCCTCTCAATTTTCTTTGACCTTTTCCAATATCCCTCTTTCCACTCTGTTCCGACTTGTTAGTTCTCGCCTAATAGAGTGACGCTAACCGGGTCCAGGCATTTTTTCTTTCCCAAGTTTTTTTCACCGAGCCCCCCTCGGTTTTCCCCCCTTCTGGAGGGGCAGCGTTCTCTTGTTTCAGGTAGTCTCCCTTCACCCCGACGAAGTACTTTGGCTGCAAAGGAATCCCCGCTTGCAGAAGCTTTATTCCCCCTTCTCATAACCTTTGTATTTCCCAATCAACCAGACGTCTCTCGCACCATTTCCCAGGTTTTTCTTGTCGCGAATGTTGACTCTTTGCTCCCTGAGCCGCCCCCCCACTCAAGTCCCTGCACTGTACCTTTTCGGTACTATTCATTTCGGGCTTTCTTCCTTCAAGGTAGTTGAACCTCTTATGGTCTCTTTGGAGTTTTGGACCGGAATCGCGGATAGAGATCGCCTCCGATTCCCGTGTATGCCGTTTCTATGACGACTCCTGTTATAGACTCACCGTTTATGGATAAACGACCCTTCCCGCCCTAACAGTGCCACCCCCCCACTTCCCTTGACGCCTCCTGAATCACCATTTTTCCCCTTGACGGCGAAGCTCATTCCTTCTCCTGAATCTTACCTCGTAATGGGTTTTTCCCCAATACTTTACCTTTCCCCCGTCGCCTTTTCGCCATCCGATGCCCCCCTCGCCCGAAGCGGTTTGCCCACAATTCCGGACATATCGCCTTGCCCAGGTGTTCCTCTAGTAGACCCCCTAATTTTGCAATTGCTCTCTCCCAAAAAATTTCGTCTTGATCAATCCCCTCCCCTCTTTTGTGCGGCTTTATTGCGGTTGTATCCCTTAATCCCAATTAAAGTCTCCCCAACCCGCCCTTTGAACCCCTTGTTGAGTTCCTCCCCTATTTTAAGTAGAAACCCCCATTTGGCCATGACTTCTTTTTGCTTCACTCCCTCCCTCTTTACTCTTGGACTCGTTTACTGCGGTCCCTCTTGAGGAATCACCTGATAAAGAACTTGTGCACACACAGAACGTTTATGACGTTTTCCCAAACGCTCCAGAAGGTCGCCCTTCTTTGCGTCCAAAACCCAAACCTTTCTCCGGCATAACAGTTGCCTCTAGCTTGACACCCAGTTGGTATTCCCAGAATTGAAACATCCCTTTTATTTAGGGAGCTTCCCTGGTCCCGGCTCTTCCTCACTCTTATGTCTCACGGACGTCAACAATTCTCTTGATTTGCCGACGAAGATACCTTTGTTCGGCCGTCCCTACCTTTCTTCTCCCTTCCCCCCTGTGGGCACTGTTCTTCCCTTTACATAAGGGGATCTTTTTCCACCCAATCCCTGATTAGCCGGATGTAGCCCCCCTTTCCTCTCCTTTTTTCAACTGAATCTTTCTCTCTTCCCTATAAACTCACTAGCGTTCGTGAGACGACCGCGCCAATCCCCCCAGATAAGGGTCTTTCCTCCCACCCCCGAAGAGGATCTTACCTAGAGGCTGTCCCGCCTTTAGTCCAGTCCTCGTGTGCGACACCGGCTTATGTTCATGGCGATTCTTTAAAATCCTTACTCATGCGGTCGACTGAGACACATTCCCCCCCTTCCTCTGGTCCTCCTTGAGCCCTTGTCCCGAAGTACCGCAACGTTAACAAACTCCCCCCAAGAGTTTCCCCCTGAGAAGTTCCTGGACTTCAGTCTCTTCTCGCTCCTCCCGTACTAGCCGTCAATAATATTTCTCTTACGGTTTGATGACTGACCTTTAACGCAGGTGTGGGATAGTCGCTTGCTGAATCGCAAATTTCAGCGACGTCCTTTCGGTGGATGGATCCGCGTCTTCTTCGACCCCGATAGAACTCCCAAGAAGTGCCTCATAGTCCTGGCTCAATGAGCGCCGGGAATTGTTTTGTTCTCTCCCAGCAGCGCCTCCGGACCTATCTTTGTCTCGCCGTGGTGTGTGCCCCCCCTACGGCCCCTTTTTTCTTTAGTTCCTCCTTTAAACCTCCTCCTTGTTTTTGTTGATTGCCCAACCCAATGTCAGAGGGGAAAAAACAGTTTTTTTCTCTCTCTTCCCCGTAGGAGATTCCCCCTGCTGACCCTCATATTGCAGATTCCTTTCTCCACTACCTTATTAGCCTTTTCCTATTTTTATTCCCCGAGAGGGCCTCAAGTATGGCTCCCTCACTACCTGCGCGCGCTGCCCTTGGGACTCGTCCCGAGAAGATTCGTCAAATCACTGTTTATCTCACATCTCCAAGCTCTCACTGCCGGCGAGGTGACTTTGCTTTTTCCTGACGAAATCGACCTTTTCCTTACCAAATCGTTCTTTTAGATGATTAGGCGTTGGAAACGGGTTTCACAGGATTTCTTCCCCTCGAGATTGTGTTTTGGGATCCACCTTTCTCCCGTCCTTTAAGATTTTCCTCCCGACTCGAGTCTTTCAAATTTTTTCCTACTCTTTCTTTCCTATGGGGACGCCTCTCCTTTGTGCGGAACCCGCTCGAGTGGGGTCTTGGCGTTGTAGCTCTCGGCCGTCCCCTCGATGGCTCTCTGGAGTCTCGAGCTTGGTGGAAACCTTTCCCTCGTGATTCCCACTGAATCACCCCTGGTGGACTGCCGCGTCCGTAGTGCAAGCCGCCTCCCGTTTCCAACCCGGTTTCGGATCAGACCCCCAGGTAGACTGACTGACCACATGCTATTCGATTTCAAAGAGGTACTTTTTTCCTTCGACGCCCTCCCTGCGTACCGCGTCGTAGCCCAGGTACCGTTCCGATCCAACTTCCCCCAGGAGTTTCTGATTACCTCACCCCCCTTGTTGTCCCCGAAGATACTGAAATGTATTTCTTCCTTACGATTCTTTTTCCCCCTCCCATCCTTTTACCTATTCTGAGAGTTTGAGCCCTTCTACGTTTATGGTGTTGCCCTAGTTCATGAATACCTGATTTAGTCTTTAAGTCCAATCAGCTTTCCTTCATTCTCCCTCTTCCCCCTTTACTTTTTCGCGGTCGCGGCCCAGCAAGGAACCATCATGGTGATTGGTTTGCGTTCCACCATATTTTCCCTAAAACCCCCCCCCGTTTGCTTTCGTGTTGACATCTTTTCCGTGGGAATTGTTTCGCCCGACCGCGTCCACAACAATATTCTTACTTTTTCCCAATGTCCTTTTGCTTAGCACCCTTGCTATGGTGTTTTTCTTCTTTCGTACCCAACCCCACTTTTCCCCTTCGAAGTCCAGCGACCTTGTGCGTGCCCCCATAGATCTTTAGGTTTTTTTTTTCAATTCGCTCGTAGATCCGGTTGTGCTGTTTGTCCCACCACATTCTTCATTTTGTATGGTATAGCTCCCCCTTTCCTAAGGATTTGCATCGCCCTGGAAGTGTTTCCATATTCTTCTTTCCTTTTCTTGACAGGAAACCGTTTGTTTTTTTTATTTCTCTTTTTTTCCCTCTCACCCCGGAATGATTCTCTCCCCCCCCCGATAGACATCAGTCGATTCACCTTGCGCATCCCACCCCCTCTTCCCTTCCCAGTTCAAGCGAATGGAACCCCTCTTTGACCCCCCTTGCTTTTCTTCTCGTGCATGCACGACTTCTTCTTGAGTCAGGGTCGTATGTCTGCCCCCGCAACTCCATGCGCCTGAACATCTTTTTTCTCTTAGGCCCCCTCCTGTTTCGCCAATTGCAAAATAATTATTTTTCTCAGTAATAGCCCATCTCCCACCTGGGATGAGGCCCCATCTCCTTCTTGCGCAGTTGATGTGCTCTCACCCTGAATAAAGATGCCCTTCCCCTCGTCCCTAAAGAATCTCTTCCCCCCCTTGGCGCCCACCATCCCCTGCCTCTACCCGTAAACTCGAATTTTTTTGCGCTCCCCATTGAGTACAATTGCCCCGTTGATAATGTCGCCCTCACTTCCGTCTTAACAATCCTGACCTTTTCTCCCATTTTCACCACGCATTCCTCTTCTCCTGTCCTTGGGGAAGCTCCCTCGCCCTGAGCGGTTTCTCGAGAATGCTCGGACCGCACGTCCGCGCCTGTTCTTAAGCTTTTTCCCGTCCATATATATTTTCCAATGCGACTTCCTTTACTTGCGTCTTTTTTTCTCGCCAATGGAGACCCCACAGATACTACCCCGGGCTGCAGTTTTCCAAAGCTCGCCAGCACCTTTCCCCCCATACCAAACAGATTCTCCCCCCTTCTATTTCTTTTCCTTATTTCCTCCCTGGGAAATAGTCCGCATCTCTGAAAGTCGGTGTTTCGAGTTCTCATTACATTACTGATTTTTCTCTAAATTTTCCTCACCGATAACCAAAACAGATTGAACCTTTTCCAGATTTCAGTCGAAGGAGCGATTATGAGACACAGTGACATTTCCTATCTTTCTTTAGCGGCCTCGTCCAGTCGTTCAAAACGGCGTGCTCCCCCCTCAGAAGAATCCACCCCCCCTCAGCCCTGTACCAGTGCACCACCTTTTCCCCCGTAAAATGTAAATTTTGTTAAAAACCTCCTTCTGCTGACCCGCTCTCCCCCCGCTAAAGTTTGGTTTAATATTGTGTCCCTCCTGATCGGTCCCTTTTAGGAGACCCCCTTGGCGTCAATGCCCCCCGAAATTGTTTTTCTACATCTTCCTCGTTCCCCGCCATCGGATTCCCCCTTGCCTAACTTCAGCCCTTCATTCTTTGATATTTTTTCGTTTTTTCCCGCCCCTCACGACGAAAGTTAGTTTGATCTGTTTACGATTCCATAGGGTTTCCTTCCCCTTATACTCCCTTTTCCTACTCCTTTTCATGAAGGTCTAAGGCCTTAAGATGAAGATTTTAAATCCATCCCGGAAAAGACCCTTCGTCCTGTTCGTTGCTGCACCGCCTCTGCCACCTCTAGAGGCATTTTCCCTGGGGATAAGCACCGAATTCTCGTTCCTCCCCCCCCTATTCGAGTTCTCACTTCTTTAGGAGATACAGGGGAAAAGATCTTACTTCTGAATAGCGTCAGACCCAAATCGCTTCTTTTCGTTTTTTCTTTGAATCCCTCGCTTTTTACCTTTTCCCCCTCCCTGTTTGTGGGCCTATGAGGGCGGATTCACTTTTTCTAGGGGTTTGATGAGGCGTTCCGCCTCCTTTTTCACGAACCTCGACTAGCTCAATCACCCCCCGCTCCGAAAGAGACCTTCTGCGAGTTCTCAGCTTGTTCCTTGTGTTCCTTTTCCAGCTTTCTTTTCTTAGGAGACCTGAGATCCAGCGTGGATTTTTGATTCCTCGAACCACGACGTGCCCACCCCTCCTTACCTCTTTCCCTCTTTTCCCTCCTTGTGCGTGCTTTTGCGAATCATCATAGAATTTTCGAATTTTTGGATGGTTTTCAAGTTCCGGCCTCGTTTTTTTCCGTCCATTCGGTCTCTTTTTTATCTGTCGAACCTTTGAGAGATCTATTCAGGATAGCACGTCGTTCCTTTGCCGCTCTAGTCCTCGCCACCTCTTCCTAACCCTGGCGTTTCTGGGTTATATTCACGTGATTTTAATATCCGGCTCGGCAGGATTGCTTCCCGTAACAAGCCATCGACCTCTGTCTTTTTAAAATAGTTTTTCTCCATGTGATCCTGCTGGTCTCCAATCCTTCATTTAGGAAGAATATCCACCCTTTATTGTAAAAGTTTCGATTTTTTTGATAGAACCGCAATTAGCTCCTTTGATTACCGGTGCCCTTTGCTCCCAACTTGGTTGCGTCTCCCCTCGGTCTCAATTTTCTGTTAGTCGGGGCGGTGATCGGATACGAATCAGTTTTCGTTCAGAATTTGGACTCTCTCCCCCCTCTGCGCGTCATTCCCATTCGATTTTATTTTTTAATTAAAGACCCCCCCAACTCTGAACCCCTGAATACTTTCCGCGTGCATGTTGAATATCTCAGGAAGAGAGCAATTACTCCATCCATAATGCTCCCTTTTCCTGTCAATACTATCCGCCAGTACCCTGGATGCATTTAATGTTTCGTAAACACCAACACCCCCAAAACACCCCACCCAAAACCCCACCCTTGCCCTTGATGATATTGGAGGCGCTACCCGATTTCCCCGCCTAGACTCGCTCCCTCCGTATTTTAACCCTGCACGATGCTTCAAGCAATCAGGTGACCCTGGCTCTAACTTACACTCGATTTGAAACCACGTACCTTGACCGAAATTGTTCACTTTCCTTCCCTTCAGAGGAATTCTTTCAACGAAGCTTCCCTTCCCTTGCATTGGAAAACATCCCTCCCCCTGCATGACCTACTGCTGCCGCAGAGACGCGAGGGAGGTCCCAAAACCACAAGGGAGAGACGATTTTCCCCCTTTTTGCTCCGCTCGGAGAAGACGCCGTGCACCGGGCGCTAACTTTCCCCCAGGCGCAGGGGAGAACATTTCTAACATTGGTGCTAGGATGGCGTTCGTATATTATCCACAATTAAATGTCGCTACTGCGAACGTTTGCGTGAAGCTCTTGTCCCTGACCCACTCAACTTGAAATTCTTAAGATACCCTACGATAATCGGGAAGATTGAATATTGCTCCTGAATCGTCAGTAGGTTTCTCGGACAAGCTTACTCATCTGCCCCATCAAAGGGTATCGTTCACGCTATATGGCCCTGATTGATTTTGCTTCCCCTTCCCCTTTGTGTTCTTCCTGAAGAACAATCTCCTTTTTTGCCCACCCCAAGAGTTGGTATCTAAGAACGGTGGTTTCGGGAGCGGCATGTAAGGTCCACTCTGTTCCTTCTTCTCTGGCTTAAACACTCTCTTTGCCGCTAGAAGATACTTTCGGCAGTCCTACAGGTCGATATCTCCACTCTGTTCCTTCGGTTCGTTCATAACTTTTGGTCCACCCCAAAGAAACTGCTTATTTCGCGCATCACCACGGGAATTCTTGAGCTGAAGAGTCCCACCAGGAATTGATGGAGTTCCATCCCGCGCCCAATACCATTTCCTTGTTCTGACGCACAACTCTTTTTTCCACTTGAGGCCCTCGTAGTCGACTATTGGGAAGTCTTGATGATGAGACTTCGGTCACTTATGCGTTCTTCTCCATCAAGGTGTTTTACCTAATGGGACGAAAAGTTTGCCCTTTTGTAATCCCAGTGCCCCCCCTGGCCCTCGTGACCTCGCCCTAAGTTAGGTATAAGTCGAGCGCTCTGAGCAGTTCCCGACTGCTCCTCGAAGGATCCGTGAGAGACAAGTTTCTTGTGTGACGACGGCTCTTAGAGCTTCTCCTTGCCTCAGGAGCCTTGGCGAAAGACGGCAGCCTTTTGCTCGCTCCAAGCATGTGCCTTTTTCTCGGTGCTTTTCAGCCGAGAGGCGAAGAGGATTCGCCGCCTTCCAGAGCAGAAGATGATCGGAGACGCTTTTCCCCTCAATTGTGTTCATGT
>Ga0179591_1167972_pt1 | contig 11113 bp, 15 predicted proteins | sample CZOMad2_1_08_16f_FD_182891 | JGI IMG/M metagenome (GOLD analysis project Ga0179591, IMG submission 182891) | Vadose zone soil fungal communities from Angelo Coast Range Reserve, California, USA - CZOMad2_1_08_16fungal (PacBio error correction) | ecosystem: Environmental > Terrestrial > Soil >... | reverse complement strand
TGAGGTGGTGTTCCTACGTGAAGTTTGTGGGTACTCCATCCTCGTTTGGGTAGGCGTTTCCTCTGTTTTTTCTTATCTTTTTTATTTTTTCCCCTTTTTCCCCGTGATGTCTCTGGGAAATTAATGCCACATACATTACGCTCGCCTTTCATTCTTTTTTCCCTATTTTTCCGGCGCGCCAAATTATTTTCCCCCGATTTTTCATGCAATTGATTTATCTGTCCTTTTTACCCCTTCCAAACGTGCCCTGTACCCTTTTTTTGGCGCGTTTTTCCCCTTTTTCAACGAGGCGCAAGCCGTGCGCTTGATCTCATCCCTGACCGTCGTTTGCCCTTTCTTCTGATGGCGCGGAGGAAATCGAGAGCGTTTAACGACCCGGCCCCCCCTTGTGTCTAAGATTCATCTTTTGATTTCCCTTTTCCTTTTTCTTTCGCTTCAATTTTTGGTCCCCGCGAAGTTGCGTAGAGCATGCGCTGGATTTTTTTGGGACGTCCTTTTCTGCGGATGCGTCAAAGACCCGCCCTGCCACTCTCCTCATTTCTTTTTTTCCGCCTAGAGCAGCAGCAAAGGCATTTTTTTTTACACAGCCATCGCTCAGGATTCTCCTGTTGTAGTTACCCCCTGGACGTCTTTTCATTGTATTAGTTCTCTTTCTTTGAAGCTCCTTTGCGCGGAGTGGAAAGTAGTTGATCACTGCCTCGGGCTTGTCTTCTTTTTCCTTCCGCACCCCAGTCCAGCGGGATGCAGAGCGTCCCCAAACTCGTGGTTCTTCCCGTCTTGCTGGTCCCCTCGCAGGTTTTTTTCTCCTTTTCGAGGGCGCTTCGACCATAGCCGAAAACCGCCGACGACCCACGCCTCTCTTCCCTTCACGCTGAACATCAGACGCGCATTCCGCCGTCCGCCTCCTTAAAACCATCCACCCCATAGTTTCTGGTTCGCTCAAGCTCATGACGCTTCATAGAAAGAGAAGATGATGGACCGATGGTCTGTTGCCTTCCATTTGAGAGAAGCTCACGTGCACCCTTTTATAAAGCTTATCCTTCCTTCGATGGGAGAAGACCAATGGCACCACCGCCCCCCTCTTCTCCTCTCTCCTGTTTTCTCTGACCCGCTCAAGCTGACAAGTCCCAGGCTGTGTCGTTTTGGGGACCAGTTGCCTTCTTTTACGCTTCCCTCACTCCCGTTGCCGTCCTTTCCTCGGCTCTCACTGGAGGATGCTCCCGCCGTCTTCCTTCCAAAAAATATAGGAGAGATCTTTTTTTCCAGGCTTTTGTCTTCAGAGGCTCTCCTGACCGTTCGTGCTCTAAATGTTAGATAGGGACATTGTTTTTGGGCTCATTTTTTTTGATTATCTTGCAGAAGACTCTCTCTTTTGTCTTTTTCTCTTCTGTCGCATCCCCCCCCATTTGAATCAGATGATAGGTGAAGTCGGTTGTTTGTCTTGGTTGACGCCCATCGAGCACCGCTCCTTCTTCTTTTGCTGCGGTCTTCTCCATGTTTCCGTTTTCTCCCCTTTCTTTCGAACTTCAACAGACGCAGTGGAGTAGGAAGATTATGCGGAAGGAAGCCAGACGATGATGATTTCCCCGTCCGATCTTACCAGTCTGCGAGGAACGGTATTGATTTTCCATTTTTTTCCTCCGCCCCCCCATCCTCCTCAGGTCCCCTCCTCTGTCATTTCCTCCTATTTTTTTATAACCCCTGCTGGAGAGTGTGGTTCTTGCTTTCTCACCCAGCTCGGTCTAGGCCGGATCGATCCCGTCATATGCTGTCCGACCCCCCCGACCTCAACCCATTGGACCTAGCTAGAATGCTTTTCACCGTTCAGGCAATCTTTTTCAGTGTTTGAGAAATTAAAAGTTTTTCCGGCTCGGCTACGTGTCCACCCTCTCCTTAACGCGGAAATACCCTCCACTCGTTTGACTTGCCTTTTTCTGTGTTGAGATCATCGTTTTCTTCTTTTGTCCAAGTCTTCGAATGTCTTCCCTTTCCCCCACTTAGTTTAGATTGGCCGCTTGAATTTTTGGCAAAATAGCCCTTCTTCTCTTTCGGACGCCATTTCTCTCCTTCTTCTGTCCGATCGGGTCTTCAGTTCTAGCCAAAAGGCAAGAGGCAGCTGCAACGTACTTTGGTGCCGGTGTGAATTTGGGTCTAGAGTTGGGTCATTTGCATGCTTTTAGATTTTCTACCATAGTCAAATCCCTATCGCCCTGATAGTCTTCTTTTCCCCGCTTCTCCTTTTTCATCCCAGGTTATTGATTGAATAATAGGGGTATTTCCCCGTTACCTTCGTGCAAGGATCTGCCGAGTGAGGACGCCATTTGAGCCTCAATTTTACTTCCTGCATCTCTCTCTCTTTGCTTTGTTCCCTAGTGAGTGTTTTTTTTTTGAGAACTATCATCGAGTGCAAACTTTACTATGCGAGGTTTGTGATCATTTAACTCGGTTCTTCTTTCCTTTCCGTTTTTATCGATTTGGGAGACTTCTCCACCCTATCAGTGCGTTCCCCTTGCCTTCCCCCAATGGTTTATGAATCTTCAGATTTTTACTTTTTTTTCCTTTCCCCCAACCTTTTTGAGAAGTGTTGTCCGTATTCTTGAGTTTGTTGACAAGAGACTAAAGGTCTTTGATCCTGTTTCTCCACCCCCTCTTTTCTTTCATTCTGTCGCTGCGGTTTCGTTTTGCTTACTTTTTTTTCAATTCAAGAATGTGATTCCCTAGCCTCTTCGAGGATTCTTCTCCCCTTCCATTACCATGTTCCCCCTGGCGCTCCTGCGCGAACACAGGTTTTTCCATACTCCATCTTTTCCTCCGGTCACGATATTGAGAGCGGCCGTGGGTATAGCTTCTCCCCCTCGACCTGCTCGCATTTTTTTTTTTCGCCCTACTCCCCCCCAACGGTAGGAAAGCACAAAAATTAACCGCGCCAGTCCTCCCCCCCATCCTTCCTTTTTAGCGTGCTTTTCAATTCTCACGCCGGATTTCTTTGACCCCTTCTTCTTTTTCTCACTGGAGATTATTCGTTTCTTTTGATTTCTCTTTCGGTCGTCCCTTTTTGATGGCGTCACGTTTCTCTTTAACACGTGCAAGCTTACATCGCCGTAAGTACGATTTGAGGAGTAGATCGAGACCCATTCCATTCCCCCACCGTTAATTTCCTCCCCTTTTCCTTGCAAATGTCACAGTCACTGCTTTTTTGGTATTTTTTCATACAACTTTCTTCATTCTTATCATTTATCAAAGCATGGTTCCCGCTTGATGTTTGCCATTCACGATCGCGCCTCCCCTCCCCCTCCTCCGGCAGAGGTATTTTCCCCCCTTCACTTTTCACTTTTGCTTCACCTCGAGAGCACAGATATTGATCCACGCGCCAGCATTTTCCCAAGGACGCAGTCCCTTCAGAGTAGTTGTAGTTTTCTTTTAGTGGACGATCCACCTCCCTCAATGTTTTTTCCGGGATAGCCCTGCGATCAAGTTCCGCGCTGATATCCATGGGTATCCATCCTCCCTCTTTTCTTTATAATCAACTCAGTTGTGTTTGCGCTCGCTGCGGCTAAGGACGGCGAATATCCTGGCTTCCCTTTGTCATTGTAGCTCTCCTCGTCTCTAGTTAAATTTCGGCATCTAAGGGTTGGTAGCGGAGTAAGCCAATTGAGCTTCAGCGTGCTCATATCTGTTTCTCTTACACTCGGTGAATAACAACGTGATATGCAGCTGTGTCACAAACCGCTGCTTGTTTCGGTATTATTCCCCTTTCGCTCTCTGGGTCTTGACTCCCTTCAATCCTTTCACCGTCCTTTTTATCTCCAATGATGGAGGTTGTATTGAAGACACCTAACCCCCAAAGAACCTTTGAGTTCCTTTGCACGTTTTCTTGATTATTTGCGTGCAGGTTCTCGATCTCTTCCCCCCACTTTTCACCTTCCTTTTGTCTCTTCTGAAAGGTGAAAGAGACAACGAACTTAACGAAACTTTCCCCAACATCTCGCGACTGCTGGAGAGGGGAATTTCGCCTTTCACAGTTTTCCGTTTTCTCCTTTTTCCCCACCCTCCTTTCCCCTTGTTTCAGCGCGTGAGAAAATTGGACGCAGATTCCATTTTTTCGATTTTCTGCTTAACCCCAGCTTGTGGAGTTTTTTCCTCCTGCTGTTTCCCTGCATACCCAACTCCTTCCCCTTCCTGACTTGATAGAAGGTGGCATCCGCATCTATACCACGGGTTTTCCCCGCTTTTTTTCCAGGCTAGAATGGTTGATCGGACATGAAACGTGTGTCGTTCGCAGGCCGACACGGAAGGCTCTTTCGCGTGATGATCTTCCTCTCCCCTCTTCTTCGGTGACACATGAGACAGATAGTGGCCTTGAATGTCCTACTCCCCCCCCCTCGAAACTATGACTCAGCAGTACACGATTTTTTTTTCTTTCTTCAGCTGCACCTTTATTGACTCGGGCCCCCGCCCCCTACTTCCTGCCCTTTTCCCTTTTGCAACTTGAGAAGTATCCCAGTTTACCTATCCCTTCTGGAGCAATATTTCGCAGGTCTTTCAGGCCTCTCTCTTTTTGGGATATCTTCTGTCTTCAATTGGACGCACTTCCGGAGCAAAATTCTTTGTAAGTTTTGCGTGCTCGCCTTGCTGTCCCTACCCTAAATATGGCCCGACACAACGGGCAGCCCCTCCTCCTTTCTTCTGCCCCCTTTTAGCTTCTTTTCCCTCTCCTTTAATCAATAGGAAATGACGGCGTTACCTTGCCTTCATAACCCTATGATTTTTTACCTCTCCTTCCTATTAGCCCTGCGGCAGAGATAACCTACGCTATATTCTCCTTTTCTTTTTTTTTATTCACGTATAAGACAGGCCATGACCAACCCCCGACAACCCTAGCCACTCACTGCACCACCGGACGTTCTTTCCCTGATGGAGTTTCTATGCCGTGCGGATTTAGAATATATCCAGTTCGTCTTTCCCTCCCGGATTACTTTGCCGAATCAGTGTAAGTACACATCAAGGGCGTCTCCCCCCCCCTTTCATGACACCCTATTTCCACCGAGGGTGCCTTTGCGCATCCCCCCCCCTTTTCCAGTCCAATGATCTCAAAGCGGTCGAACTCGAGTGTCTGTTTGATTCTCCGCCGCCATGCGCTTTTTTTTTTTCGAGACTGGTACCTTCTTTTCTTCTCTTCGTCGAACTTTTTCTTGACGGCGCTTTTGATGGAATTTGTTGAAGGTCGATTGTTTTCTCTGGCCCCCTTCACTCTTCCTCAGTTCGAGCGCGCGTCGGGTTTATTTGATTTCTTTCCCCGCGACACTCGCCAGTTCTTCCCTTATTCCCAGTCCGACAACTTCCCCTCCTTATTTCCGCTTGCTGAGATTATGTTGTCCGAATTTTCGAGCGTGGTTCCCTTCCAAATTCCAGGAGCCAGCCTGGTAAGCTAGAAGCGAGTTGAGACATCAATCGTCTGTTCAGCCGCCTTCCTCCGCCCTCTGTTCGTCTTTCCGGCTCCTTTCCCTGTGTAGTCCAAAGCATGATCCTTTTTCCCTACGTCAAAAAGTCCTCGCGTTTCTAGATTTTGGAGCATTCATCTTTCTCCCTAGACTCCCTCTCTGATGCAATGGCCCTTGCCCTGAGACCACCGGCTCGATCGTCGGAAATCTATAAACTGACTTTCACCCCTTTTCTTCCATATACTTTATACGCAGAACGCCGGAAGATCGATCTTGTTAATATGGTTTTTCATCTATCATCTTCTTTTTTAAGTCTCCTCTCCCAACTGACATTTTTTGCATCCTTCAACAGAGGTGAGGATTAAGCGTTTTTTTCCCATCCTTCCCCCTCCTTTCCCCCTAAACTCCTGGGCATTTGAGCGGAAAGTTGGCATTTTCGCCCACCATTCGAGCTTTTTTCTTTTTCGGTGTTTTTGAGAGTGTTCGTCGCAAAGAGAAGTGATGGCAGGGTTTTTCCTAAAATGGGAGTGCGGACTTTCAGACCCCCCTTGGAACCACCCCCCCCCCTTTCCATAACTCTTCTCTTTCTCTTTTCCGCCCCTATTTTTTAAAGGAAATAAGCCAACATGATTTTGATTTGTTCAACCTCCTGTTCCTTCCTGACGGTTTCTTTTATGCGTTCCGTGAAGCAAGCATCAGTCGTATGTTATTTTCGCCTTTTTCTTCCCCCCCCCTTGATGGCGCTTCTCCTTTCGACCTTCTTTTCTCTTTTTGAATTTTCAAGAAAAGAGTTCCAGACTATTTTTGGATCGCTCTTGTCTTGGTTGACTGTAGACTCTCTACAAGCCGCCCGAGGTATTGATCAGAAGTCCTCCGGTCTCCTCCCCGAGTTTCTTGTCCCCTCCCCCCCCTGCGCCTACCCTTTATCGTACTTTTTACTACCACAGAATACGGATCGATGGCATTGCGAAAATCCCCTCCTTCCTTTATGATTCATGATGCGGACGCGACGATTCGTCATGCCGTCGCTTGTTTCGTTGGCCTCACCTTGAATACAGAGTGACGTCCCCCCCCCCCGTTTTTCTAATAACGCCCCCTTGTTGATGTAGAGTGAAAAGGAGATTATCAGAGCCAAAGCTCTTCTTTTTTTTGCTTCGGTTTCCTGCTGGCGTGTGCTGGTTTCTTTACCCCCTCCAGCCATGTGCTTCCGGCCCACCTTTCTCTCCGCTCCGACTCTTCCTCCCACACGCCCGCGCCAGGCCTTCTCTCGCAGGGGTTTTCCGGTTTCGTGTTCGGCATGCGGTTGACCCCCCCCGGGGCCCCTTGGGTCAGCTCCTTCTCCCCGGGTCTTCCAAACTACCTGAGTCCTCCGTGTACCTGCTCTTTTCAGTTTCTTTAGGGTGCCCGGCATCTTTTAGCGTCCCCACTTCTAGTTTTCGTGCGTTGGTGTGACTCTGGGGGTGTGGTCCCTCCGTTCGGGCCACGCAGCCCCCGTTTTTTTTTTTCGTAGGGCGTTTTCTTCCTTCTCGTGATTGACACACTCTTTTACTCTTGCTTACTGGCTTGGTTGTGTGGCTTGTTCTCGTGTTTTCGGGCTTTTTGTTGGGGGTGTTTGTTTTTTGGTTTTTTTGTTCTTGTTTTGTTAGGTTTTGTAAGCAAGGTTCCCTCTTTCTTTTCTCCCTACCGCCCACCAAATGTCGGGTCGGTCAGTCATACTTCGAACCGAGCTCCTTCCGTCTTGGCCCCGGCTCCTTTACAGATATCTTCGACGCTTGCTGAATATCATTGAGACTTAAGACTCCCTTCCTTCTCCTTTTTTTTCCCCTTTGAATCATAACAGTGTAACCATGACAATTTTCCTTTCCAACTGTCCCTGAAACCCCCTCTTTCCTCACTGGTCGTTTTTTTTCTCGTCTCACGACGGTAGGCCTTTGGTCAAAAGGGTGCTCCCCCCCCCCCCCCCCCCCCCCATTGTGATGTGGAACTGGCTTTTCTGCACAGCGATCCCCTTCCAGACAGGTCCATCTTTTCGGTCAAAATCCTACCCCTCAAGGATCGACTCAGCAGACACAAGAACACCAAACCCTTTTATTCCTTCCCCCCCCCCCCGAGTTATCAGTCACAGGCATTTTGAAAACTCCTTTTTTTGATCTCTCTTTGGTTGATCTTTCACCGTTTGTTGGGGGGGGGGGGTTGGGCTCTTATCTTTTTCGTTTTGATGATCTCCTGTGGTGGGGGGGCTTTTTTCTGTTTCTGCCGCTTCCCCCTTTTTTTGGTATACTTTTTTCTCCAATACCATAACGTACGCTACTCCACTCTTCTCTTTTGTTCTAAACTACGACGATGACCCCCCCAAATCCTCCCTGTGTCATTTGCACAACTGTCCCCTCCTGATAGCGTATGTAATTTAAACGTTACTGGTCACTTCCCGTGCCCTTTCCTTCTGTTCCCTAATTCCTTCAATGAGCGGCGCAAGACGGAGCCTTGATTTCCACCTCCCGGCTCCTGCCCCCCTTCTTCTGGATCCGCTGGCGAGTTCCCCATCGAGGAGGATTCTGACGACCCCGTCTTCTTTTTCCTTATCCAGATCTGGAGGCCCATTTGCTGAGATTTTACCCCTTTCTGATACCGATCATTTTGGTGTTTCCCAAGCACAGTGAGTAGAGGATCCCCGTTTTTTTTTTTTTTTTCCTCACTCTTTCTTTTGATGTGCGGTCCATTTTTCCCTCTTCGACGGCCTTTCCGGTCTGTTTCGCGCCTCCTCTCAAACGGCAGTTTCTTTAGCCCTTCTCCTCCGGATTCTGTTTTCGATTACAACGGGTACTTTTTCCTGGCGTCAGCGATGTGAAGACGCAAGCGGCTGCCTTCCTTACTTGGTGACACCGAGCCTCCCTGTGGCCTGTTCGTCTTCTCCGTTCACCCACCGTCAGAGGTCTGGCTTCTCCCTTACCTTTCGTGGAAACCGTGTATGGCAGACAATTCTATGATTCTCTCCCGTTCTTGCTGTCGTTTTCCTTTTTCCCAACCCCCGCGCCCCCCAGAAGACTGAGATGCCGGCCCCGCGACCCCGTTTTCTTCATTCAGACTTCTCCCGACTTGAATGTGTAACCCAATAACCTCCCGTTCGGTTATGAATTGCCGCCATACTTCCTTTGGCCTCCTCCGAGAGATGAGTGAGGAACTCTCTCCGGTGGCGGCGGCAATGTCCTTTTTTGACCTTCATACTGCCCCTTTCTCACCTGCCTACATAACGGCTTGTGCCCAATACCCACGCGCACCACCGTCCCCAGAGAACTCGCTTTCTTGTCTCTTTGTCCTCCCTTTCCCCCCCTCTTAACAGTCCCAGGCTTGTATTCACAGAGGGGGGTGACCCCTCTTGGCCCCCCCCTGTGGCACCAGCACTTAATCCCCTCCCCTGGTGCGTCGAGTACGCTGCATGACTCTTTTCGTTCTTCTTCCCCCCCCTAGTACAAAAAATTATAGTCGACTAAAATTTCCCATCCTTTCTTCTCGTTCCTCTTCTTTGCTTTTTTTCGCCGTCTACCTTATTTCGGCATAAAGTTTTTTTCCTTTCTTGAGCTTCTTTTCCCCTCTCGCGAGTACGTTGTGCGTCCTGATCTTTCATATTCCGCCTCCGATGATATTTCCCTTTTCTTTCTTTTCTTCTTTGTTGATAGGAACAATAGAGCACCGCTGAGGACTTTTCGGGATGCAGTGGATATGTTGGTCGGACGGTATGCCCCTGCATCGACCCTTCCTCTTGTTTTCGGAAAGATTCTTTTCCTCCCAGCGACTCTCCCTTTTTTTTACCAGTTGAGAGTGAACTTTATTCCCGACCTTTCCCCCCTCCTTGTGGCAAAAATTAATTCTCGCCGCCGGACGTCCCCCGAACTTCTCCTCCGATTTTTTTGTCTCCCCCAGGCGTTTTCGATTTTTAGTAATTCGGAATAGAAAGACATCGCGCTCGGCCTTTCTCCCTCAACCGGAATATTCGTTTCGAAACACGCGACCTTCAACCACATGACATCCCCAGATAGACTTTTTCGTACCGGCCTGTTTACGTTTTCGGCTCCCCCCCAGCTTTCCTGCTACCATACCTGCGAATGAACTCGCGGCCACCACCCGAAAACTGTTTTTTCTTTTCCGTTTGGAGCTTCCCGGGGTTTGCGGCGGAGACACAACGCGACTCCCGGGGCTTGTCACCCTGCCGTCGTTTTCTTCGATTGTCCCATTTGAATTTGCTTTACAAGTTTAGCGGCCCGAGGATAGGTTGATCTTTCTGCTTAGCTTTCACACCTCGCCCGGCCTCTCCAAGTCTCCGTTGTTTACGTTTGGTGAAGGTGAATGCCCTCTGGTTCTCTGGTCATTGGCCTGGAGTAGCGTCATTAAATCTTCTCAGAGCCCAGGTATGTTCCCCCCTTTTGTTCTCTTCCCTGTTCTAACCTAACCTATACCCTGTGTTATATATCTGTTCTTCCTTACCCCCACCTAATGCGCCTGCATTGTCCGGTGATGCCGCATGAGCCATCTTCTCCCCGACTTCTCCTAACTCTCTCTTTCTCCCCTTGTTGTTTTCTTCTGCTGTTTTGGAGCACTACCAGGCGCGCACGCAAACTTCACTAGCGTCTTGTTTCCCTCTTTATGATTTCCTTTGCCTATGCACGGCCCCCGACACGATCCGGGTATATGACTGATCAAGCTTTCCCTTTTAAATATGTTGCACAAAGAGAATTTGAATTCCTCTTCCGTACTTCTTCCCTTTTCCCCCCCCCTGCTACCCTTTTCTTTGTCCTCCCTCTTCTTTTTTACACTCGCCTCAAGGGAAGCGATCCCGGTCTCTCCCCACCAAATTCTAATGCTGAGCGCGCCCGGTTGTTTTGTATTCTAACGTTCACCCCCTTCCCGATCGCTTGATTCTCGTCCTTTTGCCTATCTCAAGAGATAAAAAGTACCGGCTTCCCTGGTTGACTGTTCTTACACGGCTCAGGTCCCTCTTTTCCAAACCCATGCGACAGTTTTTTTTTACCTCTCCTCGGACGGCCTGTTTCAGTAGGTTCCCCCAAATTAGATAAGAATTAATGCCGGGTCCCTGGTTTCTTGCTCTCCCCCCGATGGGCGAAAACCGACAACATGTCACTCTCTCAGCCCCACAACCCTTTCCTTCGCTGCGGAGTTTTTCCATTTTTCTCCTCTCTGTCCACTCTGTGTATGCACCCCCGGCGAGACTTAGGCTTAAGAGTTCCAGCCTCCCCCCCGTTTCGTGAACCGGTTGTTTCCCTGCGTTCACTTCGTTTGGAGCTTTCCTTCCCTGACTGCCTCTTTCATGTCCCCTGCTCTTTTGTGAGATTCTCATCTCCCCAGATAATGAGAGAAGTGTCCGCAACCCCTTCCCGGCTTGTTGTAGGTGTCTCATACAACAGTTTTTTCCTCTGGATCCTTTTTTTTCCGATGATGGCTCCAGCCCCTACGAGCGACCCCTTTCCCCTGATTTGTCAAAGCTTCATCTGCACGTGATCATTGTTCCTGAGTTCTATATTGAGCACGCGCCCGGCCATTTTTCAGACTACGCGACCCCCTTCGATTTTTTTTTTTTTTGGACTAGTTTCCACGTCTTCCTGTTGCGGTGCCTTCGATAAAGTTCACTTTCTCTGAGACCGGGTAGCCTTCGCTGA
>Ga0179591_1346778_pt1 | contig 11114 bp, 14 predicted proteins | sample CZOMad2_1_08_16f_FD_182891 | JGI IMG/M metagenome (GOLD analysis project Ga0179591, IMG submission 182891) | Vadose zone soil fungal communities from Angelo Coast Range Reserve, California, USA - CZOMad2_1_08_16fungal (PacBio error correction) | ecosystem: Environmental > Terrestrial > Soil >... | reverse complement strand
CCCTCCGCTATCACCGCTCTTTATCTTTTTTACAAGCTCACCCCTTCCCTTTTCTTAAAATCGCCCCCCTCCCTTTCCTTGAATCTATCCCTTTCTGCGAGCGCACTCCTCCTGTGCGCAAATTCACAAGCTTCTCTACCGCCCAACAGCTGATCGCCCCCTGACGGCTAATCCCAACCCCCTCCCCCCCTAAGGTTCCTCTGTAAGTTGGAATGCCCCCCTTAACAAGCTGACACCTGCATTTGACTACCCGGTTGCTCCCTTTGGACCAATTCTGAACCTGGTCCCATCCTAGCAACTGCGCGCCTGTTCGACCAACACATGTTCCTCATTCACGGGCCCTTTTCCCCTTTTTCCGGCCTTACCTTCTTCGCAACTCAAGTTCCCGAAGACGACCCGGGTCATCTCCCTCATTCTTTTTGATTCACACGGGAGCTTTTTCCCGGCTTGAGTTCGTCCGCCGAATAGTGATTTTTTTTTGGGTTTACTTGCGGAGCTCGTTGCGGCATTTTCTTACCAAATAATACGTCTGTTTACGTTGCTCCAGGACGGTTCCTTTTCCACCATCAATGTCTCGGTACTCCACCCTCCGCAACTCAGGGATTCTCGCGCTTTGTACTGATTTTTTAGGACCTTTTCACCTCTTTCTGCTTTTTCCCCCAATCATGCTTCCTTGATTGCTGGTAAAGCACTTCGGCCTTCCCCACGGTACCTCCGTTTCTCACGCCCTCGTATAATTCTTTGGTTCCTCCCCCCATGAGCTCTTCTCTTTTATCAGAGCCTGATCTTGAAAACAAAATGTTTTGTTGTGTGCAGGAGTTTTGACCCATCCCTCTGTTATCTGTGACCCCTAGTTTGCCTCCTGTCTGGAGCCCCCCCCCCTTTTTCATCTACCGGTAGGGAGCAAAACCTTTAAGCCTCGAACCGACCCTTCCCCTTCCTTTTTGCGGTGTTGTTTTGAAGAAATTTGACACCACCGGAAAGCTGCCTTCTGTCCTTTTCCCGCAGCCCATCAGCCCCCACCTACCCCCCGTAGCTGATTAGTTGGGTTTCGTAAGGTTCCCCCTTTTCTGCCATTTCCCTCCCCCACTGTCGTCGGGATCGAGGTTCTTCCCATAGATGCCGAATTTCAGCGCCTTTGTCCCAGGTGTTTTTTTTTTGTTCCCACTTTGGATCAGGTGAAGCTTTGGATCGTTTGAAGGAAACCCACCCCTGGTGCTTTTCTCCTCTGGGACACAGTCTGTAGCGCAGTTTCCCTTTCGAATCGTTCCCGGGCTCTTCTCTATCAGTCATGTCTTTGTCAGTTCGGCACTCGTCGAGATCTGTCCTTGTGAGTCTTTGTCTGCTTCTTTCTTCCTCCTTTTTGACTGTGGTTATTCCCCTTATGTTTGAGTTTTTTTTGAACTGCATGCTACTTCTTCCTCTTGCCCTAAGGCACCCCGTCCCCCTTCCAACGGGCTTTGCTTCTATTCTCTGCCTCCCCTCTCTGTCTTTCAAGCTCTTTCCTTATTCCTTTTTAGAATCTTCCCCCCCGATCCGCGTCTCTCGTCCACGAATTATCTCTTCGAGTGAACGCGAACCGTAATTTCTCCTGAGCTAACCACGCAGCATTTTTCTCCCCTCCCTCACCCCCCCAAAAATATATTTTTTTTCCCCCCTTTGAGATTGAACTTCTTTCTTCTTTCACGAAGAGGCTTTCGTTTCCCCCACTCCCCCCCTTTTCCAACTGTCTTCACAAAACCACTTTCAATCTTTGAAGTACTTCTCAAGGATCCTTGACGGCTCGCTGATAATAGAGGGTTTCCCTATGCCCCTCCTCCTCGGTGTTTTTGATCTCTAGCTCGCCTGTCGTATGGAATCAGCTCCCATCGCTTTCTAATACTTATTAATTTTACCAGGGTTTTGGGCCCCAGTTTGAAGACTTTGATCGTGTGCCTAGTTTTTTCGCCTAATTTGACCCCTCCCTTCACGCCGTCTCCCTTTTCAAAAGAGAGAGGTTTTTTTTTTGGGAGAACAATTGTTTCTTCGGGTAGTCGCGCCTTTATGACTTTTCTCGGACCCCCCGACTTTTTTCTGTCAGCAGCTCAGATCGCGAGATTTACTTTGTCTGCATCTTTTTCTTAATCCCCCATGCTTAGTATTGACCCCCCTCCCTTTCCCGTTGTTCCTTTCCCCCCTCTTTACTCTCTCCTCCTTGCCCGTGGAAAGATCGAATGAAGCTCACTTTTCCGGCCCTCTGCAATCTTCTAACCTAGGAGTTTCTCCCCCCCTCGTTATACGTTGACTTCCCCCTCGTGAGGAGCCCAGTCCCCCCCCAAGATGTGCCTCCCTTTCCCAATCTTCCCTCATTTAGCTCTCGCTTCCTATTGCGATGCCCCCTACTCGCGTGTCCTGAATTGTCCTGATTAAATTTTGTATCAGAAACCACCTTCTTTCAGGCAGACACAGGGCGTCAGCGGACAAGCGTGTTTTGCAGTCCTTTTCTTTAAATCTAGTCCTCCATTTTCCCAGCAACTCCCCCTTGCCAAGTTCCTGGAGTATTTCCTATGGAGATTCTATGAGCCAATAATCCTTTGGACATTCAGAATGGTCCCCTTCGCTTCCCGACGAGGACTGCACTCATCCCGCTCTCCTCTTTGTACCCTGATGTGAGGTTTCTTCTACGTCCTAAGTACTGGCCTTGTGCTTGGCTTTGCATGCGGTGCGATTGTAGCGGGTTCGACAACGTCCTCCCGTTTTTTGCCCTCTTTGTTCGTCGTGAAGTCACCGATCCCTCCCCTTTCAGAAATGATTTGTTTTCGTACATATGATGCGAGATCTTGGCTTCAACGGGTAATATTGTTTGAATGGGTTCCTTCCAGAGCTTTCTCGCCCCCTTGCATGCTTTTTGGGCCTCCCTTCTCCTGTCCTGTTTATCCGCCGTAGTACCAGCTCCTCATCTGTCGTGATTGTGACCAGCCCCGGTCGCCTCTAAGTTTACCCCTCCCCCTGGACTCGCGAAACCCCCCCCCCTGATGACGACCCCTATAGATTGGTAGATTTCCTGGCATGGAGAAAGCAGGCTGACAGGATAGTCTTTTTTCTGACTGAGCTTTCGGAGGGCCCCCACGTCAACGTAGTATTTTTTGTTTTGACTTGTTGCCGTTCCCCCATTTTTTTCAGAGATACAGGAAGGACGCCCAAAAACCAAGCCATTGCGCGTACGCAACCCTTTTCACCCATTCAGGTCAGCCTTCTATTCGGAAACTTAGGTCCGGCTTCGTTTTAACGGGTTCGACTCACAGTGGTCCTTATTTCTTGTTCTGAATTCGAGCATTTTTTTTTTCGGCGCAGACTGTGTCTCTGTTCTTCCTTTTTAGAATTGGTCCCCCCCGGTTACAAGGTACGGCAATTAGTTCGTTTTAAGTGATTCAAACTCTGATCTATTACTACCTGGAGTGAGCCTCCCCCTGTCATGGGCTCTTTTCAAGATAGGGTCTTATCGGAGAGAGTTAATTTGTCGAGCAGAGCGGCTCATTGTTCCCTCGATATGATTCCTCCCCTGACAAAGGGAGGTTCGTGCTTTAGCATTCCCTTTGATACTGCGTGCTAGGGCTATTGGGCGCTTTCGTCGTCTTAGTACAACCTGCCCCATGATACCTTGAAATTTTTCATTCTCTTTATCATCCCCTTTTAAGACTCCTTTTCCTCCCTCCAGTGTTGGGGGCGATAGATAAGCTGAATTCTCGCGAGGGGAATGCTGGCCCCCCCTTTTTACTTTGAGTGATCTACCCTAGTAGTACCCAATATAACCCTCTTAGTCTTTTCCCCCCCATAAAGGAATGCTCGCCATAAAGTACCCCCCCCCTCCCTGAGTTGTTTGCTCATATAAATGTGCTCGCTCCAACGCTCCACCGCCTTTTCATCCCCCCCCCTTTTTACCCCTCTCTAAGATCAAAATAGCTGAGCACACATGGAAGCTATCCCCGACTAAAACCCTCCCTGTTATAATCGATAAGTTCAGACCATAACCCATTCCCGTGTGACACCGAATTGCCTACCGTTTTGGAATAAACCCTTTGTGACCCAAATTCTGCGCCCTTGCCGAGATTTCAGGCCTTTCCCTGTATCTAACAACCGCCGAATTCCTTTTGTTGGACCACTCTCCCCCGACTCGTAGTCCCCCCACTTTGGTAGACTCAAGCCTAACTTTCGCCACGCAATTTTAGCTCCTAAGTAGGAAAAGAAGGGTTCTCTTTTCTTTTTAAATTGAGCATTCCCAGTCCCTCTTAATATGATGTGTGGTGGAGTTTCATTCATTGACTTGTTCATGTCGCGGCACCTGTATAAACAAATACTCGTTCTGTGCAGTCTCATGTCCCCAAAAACTTTGTCCCGACCCCCCCATTCCCCCCCCCCCCCAACATCAATTTGAATGTCGCTGCTAGCTAACTGCCACGCCTAGACCCTCTATGGCTTTTTTCCATTGTTCGGAGATTTTCGGGTGAACTGTTTCATTATGTTCTATTTGTTCAATCCTATGATGTTCACCTTTTCTGTGGGTATTTTTTCCCCTTTCCGCCTTTCCAAACAGTCCCGATTTATTCGTCCCAGGAACCAGATGAGTTGTGTGATGAAATCGATTATCTCATCCCCTCCGATTGACCCAGCTTTTATCGTCAGCAGTGATACTCTTCCCTTCTTAAGACCAACGCGGTGAATTTGCCTCGGTGCAATATCCACTACGACGGGAGGTGAGCCCATCTTTTACCCCTGTTTTCTCCCTTTCTTCGACAAGAAAGGCCCCCCCCTCACTGCAATCCAATTAAAAACTTCAGGCCAATAATTAGTCTGCCATACGTTTTCAGCGCCCAGTGAATCCCCCCCGTGCTGTATTAGTTTTTCCTGTAGAGGCCGATGTCCTTAGGAAATAGCCAACTTGTAGGGCTCCTCTTTCTCTATTGCCGATATTCCCCTTCTTCTTTTTCCCCCATGGTATGTCTTGGATTGGCTTGTCCCAGCTTTCGGCTCTTACCCCCACGGTTTTTTTTATATCTATGGTTTTGAAATACTTTTGTTCCTGTCCTTCAGCAGTTCTTACCTGCGCAATGGCATATATGTACGCTAAGTTCCCCGGGCTCGATGTTCCCATTTCCCTCAGCGAGATTTCCCTTCAGCGGACTGTTGGAGTATAATATTTTATTTGTTTCCCCCCTAGTTTGGAAGTCTGGACCTTTTCCTTCTAAAAGATCGTAATAAGGCTATCCGCTGATCTCCCGACTTCATTCGTTCTTATTCGATTTAATCATTCTTCCCTCTGTAGAAGCAATGGATCTTTTCCCCCCCCCAAGCCCGCCAGAATTAAGATGCGCCGCTAGCCAGGCTCCCCCTATCCGATAAATACGTTTCCACCGCCGCACTTCTCTTTTCCTACGACGCAACTTTGTATTTCTCGAAAAAAACCTCTATATTGGACTCGTTAGAGGAGTCTTTTTCACAAGATTATCGAATTCACAGCGAGCTTCCCAATGTTTCCCCCCACCCTTTTTTTCCTGCGTTGGCTTGAGAATTCTTTTAGCGGCTGTCTGAATCGCTGGCCGTCTTCTCTTTTCATCCTTTTTTTTTTCGTCTCTCGCAGGTATGTCGCTAGCCCCTTCGACATTTCTCGAATTCGCTCGATTTTGCCCCTTTTTTTGGACTGTGCACGCCTCTCTGTTGACATACCGAGCGCCTCTTCATTGTGCCAATCCTTTCGGGCTGTCTTCCAAAGCTCTTTTTTAGCGGTTTCCCCAAATGCGTCGACCCATCTTTTCAGCCTTTCTAGGGCCTGTTCTCTTTTCTTCCGTGATGAGGGATTTCGCGAGCTCCGATTTTGATTGACTTCTGTGGAGATTCGTTTGTGGGCAGACCCTCTTTCTTCACTCCCCCTATGCGTGCTTCGTGTTTCGGGTCCCTAGAGCTCCTTCCAGTAAAGAAGTCTGTCCTTTTAGGCCTTCTAGCAAGTAGTAGCATGCCAGCTCTTTCCCCGCCCCACAGGGCCTTTTTCTTCGCCACAGGTCCATGAATCACTCCCTCGCAGACAAAGATCGATTTCCTTTTCGATTCGCGCCTTTGCGCTTGAACCCAGATTGCTTGCCTTTTCTCGTAAGATCAATTTTCCCTGCAGTTCAGACCTTCGGCAGGAACAGCCCGTCAGATGCTAGGAACCTTTGATCCCCGTTTCGAAATTTTTTTTTGCCAGTCCTTTCCCCCCCAGGTTCCCCCCGCAAAAAATTGCCCCAAGGAGAAGTCAAGTTCTTCCCGGAGCTGGAATTGAGATGTCCAATATTGGCCATGGACTTGCCCTAGTTTCCACCTTGCATGCGTTGATACGCCTCGCCAAAACCCCTAATAACTATGTCCCTTTTTGCTTCTGTATGGTCCTCTGGTGTTTTATGCTCTGCTTCACTAATTCATTCCCCACAGTGTTTCCTTTCGCTGAACGTTTCCCTGGAAGTTATTTTGGGGGCTTCTCCCAAGGCCGTTCCCCGGGCTTGCTCCTTTTTTTTTTTTTAACCTCCCTCCCTCCCTGCTTGTCGTACAGATTCTAGTTCCTTTTTCGTTGAGAAACTTCTTTTCCCCTGTTCTTTTGATCTGCAGAATTCGGGTAAGCTTTTATCATCTCATTAATTCGGTCGGACAGGTTTAATGTTTGTTTGTTGCGCGCAAGTCGTCTCCGAGCTTTCTTTGTCTTTTTCCCCGCTCTCAAACCCCCGAAAGTTACCCCGTCCCTCAAACGGCTAATCGATAGAGGGAGGTTCTCTTTGTTAGGACGTCTCAGAGTTATCCTTTTTCTGTGTTGTGTCCTGAGTCTTTCGGGACCCTTCCCAGGCAAGTATGGCTCGGCTGAACAAATCTGACAGAGCCTGCAAGTCCCGCCACACCCACGACCCTTCTGTACCATCAATTTTCCCTTTCAACGCAAAAGTAATTTTACTCACTTACTTTCTTCGGACTGACCGTGGGTCTTCGGGACTTGATGCTCCAAGTCGGACGAGTTTGTACCTCCTTTCCTCTGTGTTTTTCCCCCCGGACGGGCTGTGCACTGTTCGAGCGTACTTTTATAGAATTGGCTGGCAAATTTTCATCCGGGTAATTTCGTTAGCTTGGTTTTAAAGTTTGCTCCACTACGACCCGTCTTTTTGTTCTTCGGTTCTTTGCCTTCCCCTTTTTTCCCAGTATGTCTTTATCGTATCTTTTGTTGAATTGTATGCTAGCGTTTTGAGATTTGAGCTCATACATTCTCTTCCCCCCGCGACGAACGTTTTTTCCTCTTTGGGCGAGATGCCTTGGATATGTTTGCGATTTCCCGGTTTTTTTTTTCTCCTTCTTCTCCCCCCTTCCCACGAGAGCCAGTTTTGACCCCCCCCTTTTTCCCATATAAAAGAAGGTCAGGTCTGATCAATCTTTCTCCTCCCTACTTTTTTGTTTTTTTCTCCTTCCCTGTCAGCTTTCCCTGATAGAGTAGTGGAGATGACTTTCCCCACCCCTGTCGCTGATGGTATCTCCACTGATGATTCTTTCCCATTTCTATCCGGCAATATCAAATCCAGCTCGTTCACCTTTTCCCCCCATCTTACGCATTTTTTCCCCGCTTTTTATCTATAAATGATTGCTCTCCCCCTCTAGACAGATGAAACCCTTCAACGCTCTCCCATAAATGATGTGATCGCCCCCTGCCCCTCGTCATCTCAAACGCCAATTTCCCCCCCTTGAATTAGCACCCTCCCCCAGCAGAAAGATTGACTCCCCCCTGTGAATGCTTTGTCTTTTCGAGGAACGACGATCTACAAATTGTTCTTCTGAACCTTGCTTCTCCTTCCCCCTTTACTCGTCCCTTCCACCCTTGTAACAGACCCCTTCGAAGCCCAAACCGGTTTTAGGTCTCCGAGTGGCACGGGGATTAAAGGCCACATTGATGTTCTTATTGCTTTTTTTCCGGTACTTTGCCTTGTCCTTCATTTCACTGTTTCCGCGTACCCAAATCTACCCCGTGCTTAGTTTCCTGCCCGAAGACTGTCAGCGTCAAATCTCCCCTGTACGATGCGTGACGCACTCTCACTCTCTGGTTCTGTCGTCGTTCGGCCTATTTTCGTTGAAATTGGGCCTTTGGGGGTAAACTCTAAGCACCGTCTGCTGGTCGCTCTTTTTGATTTGTTCCCCCCCAACGATAAGTTCGAAGCCCCTTCAGGAAAGCGGGGTTCTTACATCGGTCCGCTCTATGCTCCCTTGCGCTATTTGACAACCGTATGTCTTCTTTTGCAATTTCCCCCTCCCATATTCTCCCCCCCCAGGTTGAAGGTCTGCGTGGTGACCTTCCCAAGGGTAGGTTTTTGTTCAAGACGTCCCTTCCGTCTCGAGACCCTCCCTCCCCAGGCTTTCAGAATTACACCCCTTTCCCCCAGTTACTTCTACGTGGAGCCATCCCTTTTTTGCAGCGCCCCCCCAGGCCACCCCTATCCGTTAGATTATTGTTTTTTTCTATTTTTGAACTGCTTTCCCTTCTGAAATAATGTCTTCGTATTGCTATATCTCCTTGATTTCCCGAACGACATAATGTCCTTTGTCACAGTTCCTTTTTTTGGGAGAACTTGTCTTCTTGAGTAATCTTCGCTGTGCTCCCCCGCCCACACGCTTCTGCTATCTTATTGCCCCACACTTTTCAGTTCTTCTCGCCCATTTTCTGGCCCTTGTAGCCCTGTGCCTACTCTTTGGTCCGCTCGTCGTATGTTTCGACTGATCCTTCGCTGGATGCGCTTCGGAGTACTGGTTCCCTTTTTCCCACGTTTAGTCTGGACCCCCTTTTATACTGATCTCTTTCATGCCGCGGCCCCCTCTGCTTCCGAGCAGTGCGTACAAAAAACACCCAAATTCGTGTTCCATCTGGCCTTTTTGATTTTCAGTCTCCAGCCCTTTCTCTTGCCATTCCTCCCTAAGATACACTCCCTCGAGCCTTGCTCACCCCATTTCGCTCGTTGCGAACGGTTCCTTTCTCTACCCTAGACGCATTTTTGCAGCGCAACCCCCAACATTCTATTTTTTCTTCCATCGGCTACTTTTTACAACGGAAGTGGCGTCTGAAAAAACGAGTCTCACTTTTTCCCACCCTTGCCTGAACTCTTCTGCCGTAGAGAATTGCACTGGAATTCCCATCCTACGCTATCCTCTCTCTATTTTCCCATCCCTTGTGGGTTTAGGCGTATCAGCTTTTGAGTTAATATTATTTTGTATCTCCCGAGTAATTTGTATTTCAGGCCCACCGTCTTTTCTTTGTTCGAGTTGATATTTTTTCATTTTCTTTTTCGTGGTGGATTTCGCGAGCTTTTTTGGTTATCTATTCTTTTTGGTATCATTGTTCTTGTCTCTGTAACCACTGGGCTGTTTTTTCTCGGCTGCGTTTATTCTTTTTTCTCTCTCTATATGTTTTTTCTGCAGTTTCATCACTCGATCGTGTTTCATATTGAGATTTATGTCTTTTTCGTTTTTTTTTTTTCCTCTCTGCTGACGTATCGTTGTGTGTTTCTCACCTATCTTCTTTTTCTTATTGCTTTTTAGGTCCCTTGTACAGAGCGTCGGAATTGTGTTTTCCCCGGTTGTGTATTGTATATTTTTCTCATTTTCTTTTGTGGCCGGTGATTTCTCTTTTTTTTTGTCAGAGACTCCCTGTTAGAATGACGGTTTCCACCCTCCTTCCAAACGGCGTGTATCCCCAGGCCCCTGATTTTGCACTTGATCTTTCAAAATCCTTCTCCTTTTTCAGATTCGCGCCTCTTTCCGAATGCCCAAATCCGAGAGTACTGTCCTTCTTCCCTATATAGTGAGCATCTGCAGATCCGTTCCCTGTGAGTTCGCGGGTCCATGACTACTGAAATCAGTGTGTGATGGCGTAACAGCCGCCAATCTGCGGCCTCCAAGGTTTACCGCAACTTTCCCCTTTTTCCAACCTAGCTTAATGTCGTCTTCTTTCCAGCTATGAGAGAATAGATCTCCCCCCCCATTCCGAATCAGGAGCCTGCAGACTGAACGACCTTACTCATCACCCTAATACAGTCCCAGTTTTTATGTCTCTTTTTTTCCATTGATGTCCCCTTTTGGGTGATTAGGGTCTCTTGACAATTTCCGGTGAGCATTCCGTGTTCGTGAATTATTGGCCGGGCTCCGACCCACCACTTTCTTTCGTAGTGTTCCCCCCCGTCGTAGTGTTTTCTCAATCAGTAGTCCTCCAATGATTTGGTCGACCCTCTTTGGCGCTAGAGGCGCCTAATACGGCTTCAATTCGGCGCTTTTAATTTTGACTATTTTTATCACCACTTCCTCTTCCGTTCGCGAACGGAGCCGTTTTTTTGGGAAGCCGAGTAGTCTCTGTCACAGTGATCCCCCTTTTTTAATGTCGTGTTTCCAAGTTCTCGACCTCCATACTGCCAAGTCCCCTCCCTTCCCCACAACAAAAGATGAATCCAGCTAGCTTTGCTGAGTGACCTTTGACTGTAGTCCGAATACGATCCCCTTCCAGGTGTGGCCGCCTAGAAGTAGGCTTTTCAGGAACGTCCAGACCGTAGTATTTGGGGGAAGCTCTCCTCGGGCAAAGCGCTCTGCCCGCCCCCCCCGCCCCCCCAGACTATCGTTTACGCAGTCCTTTGAAAGATCCCGTCTTCTTCTCCTTTTTCCGGTTCGGTTCTTCGGCCTTTGAGTGCGACCTCAAACATTTCCCGTTTTTGAGTCTTCTCTTCTCTGCGCATGTTTTTCCCTCTCTTTGCGCGGGTGTCGATTCTTCTAGGAAAGTTCCATCTTGGAGTCATCGTTCTTCAACGGGTCAATCCGTTCGTTCTTGGGTTAACGTTCCCTCCCCTTTTCGCTTTCCTTGACGTTTTTTTCCCCCTTTTATTGCCGTCAATGTTTTCTCAGCTAGTGGATTTATTGACTGAGTGTTGTCCTTTTAGCAAGCAGTCTCCTTTGCCGTCGCATCCTTCTTGACGTCTTATGCGGGGCGGATGTTCGTAGCATGCCTCTATTGTCCCGTATGCTTCTCTGTCCCGTTCGTCGTCGAGCATCCTTAAATTTTTCCTTCCTTCTCCACTCCTCCGAGTTCCCTTCTC
>Ga0179591_1362221_pt1 | contig 11115 bp, 8 predicted proteins | sample CZOMad2_1_08_16f_FD_182891 | JGI IMG/M metagenome (GOLD analysis project Ga0179591, IMG submission 182891) | Vadose zone soil fungal communities from Angelo Coast Range Reserve, California, USA - CZOMad2_1_08_16fungal (PacBio error correction) | ecosystem: Environmental > Terrestrial > Soil >... | reverse complement strand
GTGAGATGGCTTGGATCATTCTCGATTGCTCTTTCCTTTCGACCAACGGCCGAATATTCCTTTTTTTCCCAGGATAGGCTTTGGAAACTCAATGCTTTTTTTGGCCGCCAGTTCTACCGCTCGTTGTTTCTCCCCCTGCTGCGGGCGGGAAAGATCGTCTTTACACTGATTCAGCGCAGCCCCAATTTTCCCCTTCGAGACCTTGAGGAAGCGGCCTTTTCGATCTCCTCTGAGCGTGCGTGTCCTCCAACCCACAGTTTTTCCTATAAAAAAAAGCAGAGGTTTGTCGTTCCCCACGCCTCCCGTTGTGACGCATTTTCCGATTTCAAGGTGGTTCACCCTTGCCCTTCGGTCCAGGAACTGCCCCGACCCAGGAGAGCTCATCCCTGAGATCCTTCATTCTCCCCAGGCAGCTGATCGGGACACCCTTACCCCACTTTTTTTCCTTTGATGTGATGCCCAGATAGGAACGGTCCTTCCTCCTCCTATCGACGCGAGGCGTGAACTAGTTCATCATTTGGCTCCTCTCGCCCCTGGCCTTTTTCCTTCCCTTTTTTTTTCCGGGTACAAGCTCCAACTCGTCCTTCCCCTCTTGCTCCCCCCAGCATGATGATTTTCCAGATTCCCCTTAGTACGAGCGATTTCCTTTCGCTAGATTTTCTCCTATCTTGCCCTGGTTGCGTGCTTTTCAACACGCAACGTCCAAGCTTCTCGCCACGCCGCCCCCAGGAGTCTCCTTTCTTTCAGGTAGACGTCATTGTATTCTGGTACAACCTCTTCTGCCAATTAGAGTATTTCGTTAGGATCCAATAATACGCTAGATATTTGTCCCCTTATTCAATTTTTAGGCTTGTCCTCACGAGAGGTTCGTTTTCCCAAGATAACTCCGCGATTACTCTGACTCCGATTTTCCTTCACCGATCTCACTTCCGAATACCCCCTCCTGGAGTGGCTCAAGTCCAACCTGAGCATTAAGCGATTCCATCTTACAAGTGAAGTCCTTAATCAACAACGAATACGAGTCTCGGGACCCCCCTCTTTCTTGACTATTCGAATTTGCCTCCCATGTTCCCTTCCTTTCCTACAGAAAAACATCCTAACCCTTCCTTTCCGAACGTCATGCATGTTAAGAAAGTTAACTGCGACCCTCTTTCGGCTCCCGTTTATAATACTAACCCGACCAGACCCACTTCCTTTGGTTACGGTTGCAAAGTTCCTCCTTTCAGATGCCTTTTACCCAGGGTCTTCTGAGATACCCTGCGATGGGGCAGTTACCTCCAGGTACCTGGAATGTCAGTCCCACCTTTCTCTTAAAACATCGTCCCGGGATTTTTTCCGACCATACTGGCTTCTATTTTCAACGTTTGGTACTCTTTTTTCTCCGGCTCGGATAATGTAACCCTCCATTACCATAGCCACTTTGCGCGTTCCGCGGTCACCCCTAACCCCGGCCCTCTCGCCGCTCCCTCTCCATCCACCCAGGCATCGTGGATTTGGAACCCTCGTGATCGGCAACAACTACGCTTGATCCTTTCCCTCCAAGAATCGGTCGTCCGAATCACCTTTAAGTCCAACCGAGTCTCTTCTTTTTTCCCCTTTCCCCACGTAACGGCCGCCGATTTTTCTCGCCCGGCAACGTTCATTTCTCTCCCCCATTCCTTTCCAGTTTGAATTTTTTCTCCGGCGACCTTGGCTCCGTCTTGGTCCTTCCTAGCGGAGCTCAACATTCGTTTTGGGGGTGCCCTTTGGCCCCCCCCCCCCCCGGACCCTCGCCGTCGTCCCTCAGGTTTCCTCTCGCAGACATATTTCTTTTCACAAGGTTGCCCTTTCTTGTGTTTTCTCCTTCTTTTTCGGTGGGCGTGATTGTAATGACCCCTTTTTCCCCCACTTCGTCAGAGTGACCCCTCCAAAAACGCGGGCAAATCTCGCGCTTTCGATGAACATCTAGTCCATCTCCCAGCTGCCGACCCCTCTTTCCTTTTTTCAAGCAGCCCGAGATACTCTCTTAGATTTTTTTCAATGCGTGCCGCGTCAGTTCGACGATTTAACTTGCCATTACGGTCCATGTTTCTCAGACTTACCTTCCCCAGAGGGTGGCAGTACGATTTCGAGAGCCACTTCGCGTTCGTTTTCACCCCGTGGCCACCTCTTCATCCAGACCCTTTTCCTTTTACATCCGGAAAGCCATCCATTACTTTTTCCTTTAGTCTCCCTAGTTAGACGGCTCATCTCGTTCGCTGGATACCCCTCTTTACCAGCTTCCATTAATATCGGGCCATTGAGCCCTTTCTTTTTTTCTTTAGAGGCACCGCGCTTTAGGTCATCACTGACTTTTCTCTTTTACTTGCCAGCCTTAGCCGTTACATCTCTCTTTCTACATCAGTGGTTGAGCTGTACTGTTGCGGACTTTTCAGTTCTCAGGCTTCGCGCTTGACCTCTGACGCCTTCCTTCTTCCCCCTTCTAGATAGAGACGATATTACAATCTCCTTTCCTTGTATGCCCCTCTCTGACTCCTGCTAATCTGTTCGGAAAGCTCCCCGATCCGGGTGGACAGCTGAATGATGGCTTTGTAGTTCCCCCAAATTTCGGTTTGTGAGGAATGAGGTGGTAATTTTTTCCTTGAATCGAAAGTTTGTCTCGGATTTTTCCTTTTTCCCCGTCGATTGGGAACGCTGTACTCTGGATTGATCCATGGCCCCATTTCCATAGTTTCGAGTTTTTTTTTCTGGTACCAGCGCCCCCCCCCCCCCCCCATAAGCTCGCATCTCGCTGCGACTTTTTTCTTTCACATTTGCAATGTTTGGTCGGATTTTACTATGGTCTTCGAAGGCTGCGCTCTCACGCGTTTGGATTTCCCCCTTCAATTTCCTGAACGGTCTACAGTCCTAAAATGAAACCCTCACGCAGACAATCGAGATCATATCAACCCCCTCCCTTTTTTCCCATGGTTGATCGCGAATCCTTCCCCCTCTGTCGGCGATGCCCATTCCGGCTACCGGCGGCTTCTTTTCGGCAAAAGTGCGCCCCCCAGGCGGTCCCTCCCCTTATTTAATCCAGAACTATCTTAAAGGTTCCCCCCCTTAGTATAAAATTAAGTTGATATTGAATTCTCCCTACAAAAATTTTCAGTGTTCCTCACATCGGCCGTGACGGTAAGGGATTCCTCCCCGTTCGCCTCGGGTTCCTTGAAAGGTGTCCAAAACCCTTTCTCTCTTTCCCTCTTCGGGGAGGGGGAATGAATTCGAAGCGTCTTTTTCTCCCCCCCTAAATTCTGTTTCCAAGACCGATGCCTGGTCTCTGCCGGTGACGGTCCTTCGATTTTTTTTTTTTCGTTTGCCCGCGGCAACGCGGAAGTGCCTTCTTTTTTTTTTTAAACCCCAGCGGTGGTAATTCTTTTCTCCCTTTTTCTAGCGCCCCCCGAAGTTTGACGGTAACCCTCCCTCTTTCGGTCTTATTCGACACGCCGCAATTAGCGCTGTTTTTCCATAGCGGGGTTGACACTTCCCCCTTCCCTTCTTTCTTCCCGGGGAAACCTCCTTCTCTTTCAGAGACACCGGCGGTTCATGCCTATGACGTCGGACGAGAGGTGAATCCCCCCCTGTGACGGAGGAGTTTTCCTGGCTCCTCCTCCTTTACACGCGAGAGTTGCTAATATTTTCTTACCCTTGAAGACGTTCGCTCATTCGGTTTTCTCTTTGTTTTTCGGGCTGCAGGGGGCGTCCAAGATTTCGGCCGTTCCCGAATTTTTACCCGATGGGGGCGTGCACTATCTTATCGTTTTTTGGATCGTCATTTCGCCCCTAGTGGGCATCGAAGTCGGCCCTGACCTTTCTTTAAGATCCCAAGCCAGTGTTTTCCTTTCCTTCTCCTTTTCCTTCTTAAGTCCCACAGAACCTCGTCAGCGTATCGATGTCAGGTACTCTTTTCCGGCGTGAACCAATCCCTTTTTTTCCCCCCTCCAGATAAGAAGCCTGCACCACTCTGGTGTTCAGACGTAGACCTCCGATTCCTGAGTCTAACTCGGTTGTCGTCCTCTCAACTGCTTTCCTTCCTGGCGTCGCAACGGAGCCGGAACTTTCCTTTGAGACGCTTGGACATTGTGGCGCATCGCCCTTCTTTTACGAACTTGAGGACCTAGTTAGCGGGGGACATCGCTCCGTCTGACGGAACCCGTCTCACATCAGCATGTGATTCCCCCCCTGAAATGCTCTGCAGCGGGAGTAATTTTTAGATTAAACGGACCTGTTTCCTTCAATGGTTGCCAGGAGGCGATGCTGTACTCTTCCTTTTTCAACTCCCTCCGCGATAGCTTTTTTTTTTTCACGAGAAGGTTATATGTTTCTTCCAGAGGAGGCTAGGATGTAATTATGGTGAGTCCCGTCCTTTTCTCTTGATTTACGTTATATCAAGTCTTCCTTTTTTCCATTATGAAGAATCCCTTTTTCAGGTCACACCGCTACCTTCACATCGGATTTCGTACAATCCCTTCACAAACACTTTTTGCCCTCCCTTAACCTCCCCCTTTTTTCGCGTCGCAAATTACTTTTTTTGGGCCAGAAATTACAGTCCTTGTCGCAGGAGATCAAATGCTCCCTCTATCTCTCGTCTGTTGTGCTTCCCTTCTAATTGGAAAAGACATTTCTTTAGCGAATCTAGTTTCTCAGGGCGACGTCTGGGCCTCATGGCCGGCAGGGAGTGTCTCTTCTCCGTTTTCCAAGCCCGAGTACCTGACACAGTTTCCCCTTCCCTATCTTCAGTGAAACTTTCCTCTTCCCGAGACTTCAATCACCGATGCTCGCAACTACACAAGCTCTCTTTCCTCACCAGTTGTGTTTTTTGAGCGCTTTTTTTCTATCTAAGGATAGTGAATTTCTCCCGTCTTAAAACGTGTCCGCCCATCCTTTACTCTTGATTCCTTGTTCCGTCTTAGCCTTTTCCTCATTGGCTCTTTTCACCTTTTAACTCTGAACGGGATAACCTCAGTAGCCCGCAGTAAAACCCGAAGGCGAAGGCAGTTTCAAGATTCTTTTTTCCCTTATCCGAGCATCACCTTTACGTCTATAGCCTTGAGACTCTTCCCTGTATAGCATTCGCAGAGAATGTTTAGGGCGGTCCTCACCCTCCTGCTTTCGAGCCAAAAACTCAGAGGTGCTGGTCCTTTCAGTTGCTGTTTTTCATTTTCTTAGTCCTCGTCCTGGCATTTCTGGTTGAGACCGTTGTCCTTCTTCCTAAACAGAAGGCGAGCCTCTCGTAGCCGGACCGTCTACAGGAGATGATCGTTGGTCACCCCCCCCCTCCCCTTACCCACAGTTTTTTTTTCCTATTGTGACTGACCCATTCCTTCTTTAGCACAACAAGTCTCGCGGATTGTTAACCCGTTTTACCCATAGGATCATGCTTTTTTTCCTTTCCTCCCAAACGGAGTTGTCCCGCCCCCCAAAGTCGTCCTTGACAAGATTTTTTACAGCATGATTGTACCTACTCCTTTGGCCGTCCGTACTGAGAGCTCCTGAGATCCCTCTGCTGATTTTCTCATTTTTTCCAATTTCTCGCTGGTTGGGTTTCTACAAAGGTCAAGCTCTCGCTGCGACATCCGGCGAATTTTAGTCCGTCGCGTAGGGTATTATGTTTCTCTGGCGTCACCCCCCCTTTTGTTTTCACAGTCCTCCTTCTTTCTAGAGTAGGCCCATAACTTTCTCATTCGTCTGTACCTTAGTTATGCTCCGCCAGATTCAATTTCTTTCCACCCCTCGAATGCGATCCCTCTTTTTTTCCGCTGAGGCCTTCCCTCCCGCTCCCCCTCTGAAAACCCGACTGGAGTGGCTAGCACCCCAGTCATTGCTCCGTCATTTTCCCATTCCCTTCTTTACCTCTTCCAAACGGGTCTAGATAAACAAAGATCCTCTTTTCCCCACGGGAGCAGAAGTCGTACCCTTTAAGCCTACACACTTTTCCTTTTAATTCTCAAGAACAAACCTCCTTCTCTTGGAGGCGAACGTCTGCAACCCCGGTGCATAACTTTCTATGCTTCCCATCATATGCCCTTTCGGTCTTCCCGAATTCCCCCTTACTGAACCCCCCCGTCGTACTTTTGGTTCCTGTTGCCAAGATATCCGTCCATTCTCTTTCAGAAGTTTCTTTTTAGTCCTTAGCTACCCCTCTTTTTTTTACTTTTCGACGGTACCTGAATGTCAGCAACTCATCTCCTAACCATCGCCGACCTTTCTTGTCAAGCCCTACCTTCTTCTTGTTTTTTTAAGAAGCGTGTTTCCCTCCCCTCTGCTAGAAATAGATATGCACCCTTTTTTTAGCCAAGCCTCATAGCAATTTGCCTCGTTGCGCGGCCCCTCCCCTCCGACACGCATCGATTCGCCCTCCGAACTTTTTTCCGCCCTTGCAGACTTCCCTTCTTTTTTTGAACCCCTAGGTGATAGCTCCACCCCCTTCCTCTTTAATGTTTTAATGCCCCCTCACGCCCCCGCATCGACCCCAGCGTGTCCCCCTTTCAGCACAGAGTCGACCCCTTTTGACTTTCTAGAACTCCCCCTTCCTAACCTCTGGCGCCCCCCCCCTTTTTCCATGTCCTTTTCCCCAACTATCACTTTCTTCTCCTAAAATTTAGGACTTGGGATACTTGGCCCATACCTAGGAGTTCTTTTCCCCTTCCTTGGGTCGGCCCCCCCTTTGGCTTTTTCTCCCCTTGACAGGGTACCCTTTATGATGCTCCCTGGAATATTGGAGTCTTCTCCCCCCCTTATCAAAAAAGGGCTCCTACATTGTTTTCTCTCCTCTTTTTCCTTGTCTTGTATTTGACCTTTCTTGAACTTTGTTCCCCCTACCCGTCTCCTCTTGTCTGACCTCAACCCTCTTTCCCTGCTTTCCCCTCCGACCACCATCCCCCCCATCTTACCAAACCTGGCAAATCTTCGGCCTCTACTGCAAGACTACAGCTGCTTCCTTTTTTTTTTTCCGTTAACTTTTCTCTCCCCCCGCAGATCGTCAGATTTTGACTCTTTTCAAATTGACATCTACCGCTAGTAAAGATCACCAATCGACGTTTTACGTTCGCGAATGCTGAGCCTCTCTTTTCCCTTCGCCGCCATACCGAGGACCCCCCCCCTTACCTCCCCTTTGTAATTGACCTCTCAAGGTTTTCACCTATCCATTATGTTCACGATGCCCTAGAATTATGTTTCCGGGCTTTCTCTCTTTTTCTCTTGATACTACCCTTTTACCCCCCTTTTCCTCTGAAATTTATTCTTCTCTCTTTTCCGGGTTCCTTTTCTTAAGGGATAGTTCCGCTCCTCGTAAGGCCTTGAGACCGAGTACCTTGGAGCTGATATCTTCTGTTAATCCTACTAGTTTTTGTTTGAGAGTTACATGTTGCGCAGGTTTGCCCCCCCAATCTTTTCAGGTCACGCGGAAAGAGCTTTCTCGTCCCTTCTCCCCCTGCAGATAGTCTGCCCGATATTTTCTAGATGCTCTTTGTAAAAGGGTGGCTCCAGATTCTCTCGGACTTTCCTTGACGTCTTGCCCTTTCTTTGCCTTTCAGACATAAGGCGTGAAAGTCTTGCGATTTCTTTTTCCTTGTTCGAGAGGCCATCTCCCTGTTTTTTTCTGCACCTCGAGTTTGTTCCCGGTTTCTTCTACTTTAGAGTTTAAAGTGCTCTCTATCGTACCTCATTCCTCTTTTTCCAGGCGTACCCTGGATGATCCCCCCCTCCTCCCAGTCTTTCCTTTCCTTTCGGAACTTAGGTAGCTTTTCTCTCTTGACATCTTCCAAGATATACTCTAGTTTCGTAGGAGTGCTCCGATTTTCCTTGTTTTAGTCTATTTCTCCCTTCTGAATATTTGTTCTTTCCGCCTTCCCCGCTTCTATTACCGTTTTTTCTTGGTCCCCCCTTTCCCCCTCGACAGTTATCCCAAAAGAACTTACCCAGCACAGACATCTCTTTCATCTAACCCCAAGACCTGGCACCCTTTAGATCTCTCCTCCCGTCAGATTGGCTCAACTTGGTAAACCTGCTGGCGATCCTTTGGGTCAAATTTTCCCCCCCTGAAGTTTTTCTTAGGAAGTCCCCCTCCCTCTCGCCCCGCTCTCTTTTTCCCCCCTTGGTCTATAACTTATTTTCATGATTTCCCCCTTTTACCGGGCGTCTTACACCCCTCCCTGACCTTCTTGGCTGAAATGAACCCCATTCTACTCTTTTCCTTCTTGCCAACGCCCCTTAGATTCTCCCGTCTGGGAGGTTTTCTTTATTTTTCGACCCTCTTTGGGGTGGCGTCTCACAATAGTTTCAAAATCGCTGCCTGGTGACCATAGCGGAAATTGTCTGTGTCCCTTCCATGGCAGGCTTTTTTGCCAGTCTCCACGCGGCCCCCTCTCTTTTTCTTTTACTACAAAGAGGTGGTCATATCAGTCCAGATGAACTTCGGGGACCTAGACCCCAGGGAAGTTTTGCGACCAAGCCGACTTTCGGCTTTTAAACCGCTCCCTTTTATATGCGTCCTCGAGGGGTGAACATTCCCCTTCAGTAGACCGGGGACTTTGCATTTTTTCTCGAAACCGGCTTTACCCCCTTCAAAGCTTCAAGTTTTTTCCTTTTAACACCTCCCCCCTTGAAGACGTTCTTCGGTGACTTTTCCCAGTCGGACACTCCCCGGCTTATTCCAGGTAACACTTCCTTTCAGTTGTCGCTCCATTAGGTTTTTCTGTTTTTGGGTAGTTTTTGGGCCTTCAACGGCCTTCGGACCTTTTTATGACCTCCCGGTTTTTTTCAAATCTCTTATCGTTTATTCATTCCCCTTTGTTTTTCCCGCCTTTTTTTCTTCTCTGCGTCCTGCTGCGGTTGGCCTGAGCCACTTTTTGTCGGTTCAAGTTCTGATTAAGAGTTCGAGTATTGCTTATTTTTGAATCCTTTGAACCCCTTGCTTTTTTAATCCCCGCAGGCGAGAACCACTAATATTGTATGAGTGAGCACCGACGCTCTCTGACTTTCTCCCCCCGTTCGGCCTCAAAAAGACTTATAAGCCCCCCTCTCCCGATGCCTGGCTTTTCTTCTTGGAGAGACTCGGATTTTAAAGATCAACAGATTCCTGGGCACGGTCTCCCCTTCCTTTTTAATTTGAATCGCCAGTACTTCCGTACGACCGGCATCTTACATTATCATGTTTGCGCTTGCGAACCCCCCTTCTCAGTTGCTTTTTTTTTGAAAGTCCCGTTGGTCATTAAAAAGTGCTAGATGTGGATAATATTTATGGACGTGTTCATCTTTTCTCTTCCTAAAGCGCCGGTTCTATTTTGACTCACAAGCGGCGTTTTTCTTATTGGGCTGTGTTCAGCAGGCTACGGGCATCAGGGAGGATCTGGCTCCGCCGTCGTGTTTTCAGATTATTTTTCCGACAGTCCCGGTAACCCGCGCCCTTTACACCCTCCGGATTTACAATCCCTTTCACACCACTTCGATGCAGTCCCTCTGCGTTTTTCGCCACCTTTGGTGGAGGCCTCACTACCGTCTTTTCTCAGGTCTTCACACTTTTTTTCCCCCCCCAGTGCCTACAGGAGCAGGTTCTTCCTCTACCTTTTCCAAGACGATCTTCCGGCCGGTTATCAGGCGAAGTTTCTGTATCAATGGCCTTGTTTCCCTCGCTTGTTCCCCCAAAAGCCCCTTAGCCTGACCGTTCCCCCCTTCGCCTAGGCAGGCCACGGTGCTCTCTGCCCTAGAATTTCACCCGCTGGATCGCACTCCCTTTTCTCTTTATCGTTGTTGCGTGAGAGATTTCCTTCAGGCATTCTACAGCTGCTTTCCGGCGGCCATTTGGCTTCACGGCGTCAAGTATTTTTGACTGGTTCTTCTCTTTTTGTTTGCCCCTTATGGACGCCCTGTCTTGCTTTTTGACCTCGACGTCGCCTGATCCCCCCTAAGAGAGTCTTTTGGTAAAGGATCTCCAAAAGGCTCCGGACTCCTCCTGCGAAAGCTGAATCGCCTTCGAAACTTCAGTGTAGGTCGTGCTACCGGTCTTTCTTAACGCGCACAACGCAGTGCTGTTGTCCAAATTCAAATCTGCCAGGGATCTACCCCCCTCGGAATGTGTTTTAAATTTCCGTTTTGTCGTCGCCTGCCGCTGCACCAGACTCGCCGGAAACGTCTCCCTGGTATGGAACAACCTACTCCCCAGCAGCCGCTTGGCAGCCGCTGTCTCCCAGCATTGGCCCCCCAACAGCTTCTCGCCGTCGTGAAACCGTCAGAGGCGTCCAGCATCCTCCTCTGGCACCATTTGTAATGGTACTGTGTCACGCCACCCTTGGCCTGTGTTGCAGCGCAACATTCTGAGTTCGTATAAGTACTGTTTATTTCCTTCCTTCGGCGTTGGGGGTCAGGTGTCTTTTCTGATGGTTTTTCAAAAGGTTCGATTATACGCATTTTTCACATCCGGCTCCCTTTGCGTCTGTGAGCGTCTGCTCTTTTCCTTTGTCCTTCCCTCAACCACCTCTGTTCTAATTCACCCCTCCGATTTGCTCATTATTTGTAGCATTTCGTCTTTCCTTTTACCCCATAGCATAATGGTTAGTCTTTCAAATCTCCCTCATCCTATACTCTGACGTCGGCTTCTTGCCGACCCCCCCGATAAAAACGACTGAGTGTTTCCACCAGTACATCCCTTTAGTCTCCTCCGTACTCAATAGGTCCCACTATTAACCTTTAATGACGATCCCAAAAACCGAGATTCCCTCCCCCCTGTGGGAGCTTTCTTCGCAAATCCGCAATGCATTGCCCGGTCCCCCCGCCCCAAAACATAATAACTTTCTGCTCTTTAATGCATGGTGAACGAAATATAGTTTTTCCGTAGAAGGCTTCTTCTAACGTTCTGACCATCCCTTTCGTCAGTGGTTAGGGTGGCAATCTTTCCTTCCCCCCTCTTCTCCTGAGGCATTACGTTTTTATTTTTCTGCCAATGACGGCAGGTGTCTCCCTACTGGAAGGTGAGGTAAACCCCCCCGGCTTGACTTTTCCCGAGTCCTTCCCTTCGTTGTCGATTCCACTCCCTTGGTGGTTCCTAGCACAGTCGTGGGCCTCCCCTCTGGCGGAAATGTCACTCAGGAAGAGACCTTT
>Ga0179591_1286738_pt1 | contig 11115 bp, 18 predicted proteins | sample CZOMad2_1_08_16f_FD_182891 | JGI IMG/M metagenome (GOLD analysis project Ga0179591, IMG submission 182891) | Vadose zone soil fungal communities from Angelo Coast Range Reserve, California, USA - CZOMad2_1_08_16fungal (PacBio error correction) | ecosystem: Environmental > Terrestrial > Soil >... | reverse complement strand
TCCTTTCCTTCCTTTCGCCGAACATTCCAGTTGCCCGCTCGGTACCAGGTTTAATTAATTGACCCCTTTGTTCCGCATCGCGGTTTGCTGCTCTCTTTTCCCGTTCCTTCACCCTTCTCAATTAACCCCGCCAGCCGCGGGCCACGGAGGGAACCTCTTTTACCTCCATCCTGACCCCCCCCCCCCAACCGGCCCACCAACCCCCTCCCCAACGAAGCTCCGGGCCGTCCCCTGTGTTCTGATTTCTCTTTTTCAAAAAGGGCCGCCTTTTTTCCCCTTCTCTGGCCCCCGTCCCAAGGGCCGGGTTTTCCGTCCTCCTTATGCTCGCGGAGTCCCGTTACCTCACGGACACCCCCCTGCTTTTTTTCAAACAGTCCATGTGCTCGCCGTCTGTCACCTTGACAAAACTCTTACGTCGTTCCCCCTTCCCCTTTATATTCGCCAGGTCGTTCTGGGGTGACACCAGCCAGGCCCCCAGCGAGGAACCAACACCCCTGAGGTAAACCCCTCCCCTCCCATACGTTGTTCCCTTGCCCTTATATCGCTTTTTGATTGAACGGAGTGCAATTCTTGTTTGGTTTTGTTGTCCAGTCTCGGTCTTTTTGGACGTTTCTGGGATTTTAAGGATTCTGTCTTTCGGGATTACTTTCGGTTTTTTCCAATTATGCCAACGATTCCCCCTGCCCCGGGGTGCGTTGGCTCGGTTACATTTGCAGGTTTTTCCACTTTTCGGTTTTTTCTTTCGCGCAATGCCCGAATTTGTACCTCCCCCGACCCCTTTGTGCGTCCACCTGTCCCCCCCCGTCTCCTTGACAAAGTGGGGACTTTATGTGACATTCCCCCTCCTGCTCCTCGCTCCTTTGTTCTACTCAACTTTCTTTTTTTTTTAACTTTTTCTGAGCCTCCAATCATACCCCGCGCCAGTCCCGACTCTTTCCTCATTTCGTCCCCCCACCCACTGCGTCTTCTCCCGGGGACTGCGCCGCGGTCTCCTCAAGGGGTCCCTGCCCCCTCATTCTCCTGGTGTTCCGACCCCCGACTCTCTCTCTTGGCGTAATCCGGTTCAAGCACGGACGGGGGTCCTGGTCTTCCCCAATGAACTCCCCTCCCCCCCGTTGAACCCCTTTTCCCTCCGAAAAGATTCCCGTCCGGCGTGTCTTTCCTCGATTTTTACCCTTTCTTTCCATGCTTTTTTTTCTCCCCGTGCACACCATGCTGGGCCGGGGGTGTGGTTCCTCTTTCTCGCCCGACCTTCCAGGTTGACCTCCCCCCCGCTCCCCCAATTCCATCCTGCGACTTTGCATCTCCACTGGTTCTTGTTTGACTAGTTTTTAGATTGTACCTGGCAAACCTGCGCAGTTCGCGTTCTCCTCTTTTTCTCTTGCCCGCGATGTATGGTTTCGTTTTGATTCTTCCACTGGCTCCCCTCGATCTGGAGACCTTTGAGGCCAACACCTTATTGTTCCTCCATCGACACCCATACACCCTGGGCACCCCTTTGTTGAGCAACTTGCCTCCCAACCTTTTCTTTTTCTACACCCTTCTGACTTCGGCCCGCAACTCCCCTTCGATTGGTCCCTTTCTCCACGAACCTGAGGTCTGCTGCCCTGTTCTTTTTTTAAGGGTGCTTTTATGTTTCTTTCATTGGGCCGCCGAACCTATTCGGATTCCCCGGAATGTCCGCCCCCGTGCCTCCCATTTACCGGGCAAGGAGGCTTCCCCCTGATGTTCTAGTTTCTCCCCTCCTGCCTCCTCAGGAGTGCCCCTGCCCGGATTTCCTCTTTTTTTTAGTGATGATGCCCCGTTTCCTTCCAAGCAATCCTCTTAGTAGGGGCGATTTTTCTGATTTCCTTCCTCCTCTTTGACCTTCTTCTTTTTTCTTTTTTTCCACCAGGCCATTGACGCCGAGTCTCCCCTTTTCTACCCCAGATCTTTTCTCTCCCTTTTGCGTCCCGAAGGAAGCCCTTCCCTCCGCTCTCCTTCAGACACCAACGGTGTTCTCGTTCTTTTTGCGGGTTTCTGGCGCCAGTGGGGGAAACCGCCGAGCGACGTGCCAATAGGCGTTGGGAGTCTTAGGATGACCCTACCCCCCCCCCCCCCCAGACGCTTCGCGCCCGTCAGGCGACCCCACATCAACGAGGCTTTGATATTGGATTAGCGGATTCCTTTTGTCTTTTCTTTTTTCTGGCGCGATGTCCTCTTTGCTTGCAGGCGGTGGGCACCTACCACCCAAGGGAGCTTCCGACCCGGAACCTGCTCCCCGACCCCCTTCGCCCCCCCTTCCCTAGTACACTGTTTCAGTCTGAACGTTTGGGTCCCGCGACAATACCTCTGTGTTCATTTTGTTTTTTCTCCTTCGGTGGCAGTTTGCCCCCTTCGACTCCAACCTCTCTTTCCTGCCCTTGAAGATTCTCCCAATTTCACGCGAGACCCTCAAGCAACCATCGCACCCTTTTAACCCTTTTTCTTCGCACCTCCCTCTTCCGGGATCCTCCGGCGGGGAAGTACGCAGGCATCCTTTCCCTTCAATGGCCCCTCCCTGTCCTCCTTTTTCCCAGCGGATGTTCATTCCCCTCGCCATCATTTTTTTTTTCTTTTTTTCCTCGGTCGAATCCCACACCTTCTTGAGATTTACTCTTCGGGATGCCCCCCTACCAGCACCTTTTCCGAAAAGAGGCTGCCATTCTTTGATCCCGTGAACCTTGCCTGCAAGAGCCTTTCTCTGCTTGAACCCCAGATTTTCTTCACTTTCGTCTTCCCGCCCCAAGGGTCCCCTTTTTTTGCCAACGATAAATGACCCTTCCTCTATCATTTCTCTTTCTTCTTTTTTTTTTTTTTTTTTTTCTGGAGCTAAAATGGGGTCCTCTCTTTCCCAATGACTCCCGATTACCACCCCCCCCCAAGCGTCTTCGGGTCGTTCTTTCCCCCCCAGAAACTCTACTGCCATCCTTTTTAATGTAACCTCTGTTCGACCTGTAGGCCGCTTTCCCCCTTTTCGTTGCCGGCGCCCCCCCACCTAGTTCTCTTTTCCCGGTACTCCCAGAACCTCTCTTCCCTCCGTCCCCCCAGGATCGGGGGGTTCCTTCCTTCCCTGTCACCCAGTAGTGCTTCTCCTTTTAAGTCCGATGCGCTGTCTTCCGTTTTTTACAAACTGTCTTTCGGTCTCCGCTTGTTTACGCGTCATGCCCTGAGTGCCCTCTTTTTTTCTTGGCCCGATATCCAAACGCCCTTTGGAAATCCTCCTTTTTTTTGGACAGACCCGGTTGCGAGTTCCCAGCTGAGTCCTTCCTCCTTCCCAAAGTTTCAAGTTTCATCTTTTTTTGCGGACGGAGCACTTTGGACCCCTTTCCGGTATCTCCTGCATCCTTTGGGGGGAGTTGCTTTTTGCGACTCCCGTGACTCTTTTTTCTTTCTCATATCAGCGCTCAATTCGCCCCCCTTCAAATCCTCTTAAGGTCCAAAACGCTTACAGGATCCCCCTTTCTCGGGAACCTCTTTCCCCCCCCCTGGGACAGTTTCCCTCCCAACCTTGGCCAGGGCTTTTTCCGTATTATAGGCCCCCCTAACCTCCCCCCCACCCGGCGAGTTGCCTTAGGCACTCCTTTGCCTCTCTCTCCCGCTAAGGCAAGTTTGCACCCCCCACTGCTCCTCTTTCATCTCTTAACTTCCCTTTGTTTCTTCCCTGTTGACAAATCCTTGTCCCCTCGGCCCGGGGGAAATTACCGCCTTTCCTTCTGCTCCCCTAGTATTGACCCATCCGACACTCCCCCCCCGTTATTTAGGCCGCCTTCTTTTTTTGCTTTCGTTATCGGGCCTACCTTGCCCGGCTCTTTCCCGCCGTGTTCTGAGGGTCTCCCCTTTTGCTCTGCCATGTCCTTGTAACGTCTTCGTTCCACCTGCCCTATTTTGAACAGCGTTTATGTCCGTTTTTTTCTGTTCCTTTTCTGCCTCCTTCTTTTGCGGCTCGACTCTTGGTTATATTCCATTTTCCGGCCCACTCCACTTTTTCCTCTTTCCCGGTTGACTCCCCCTCCCTTTTATTTTTGTTTTTCTAGGCTTTCCCTCTTTTCAGGTTTCTCTCCTTTCTCTCCAACACTTTGGGTTCTGACTTACCCCGTGGTTTCAATCCCTGTCTCCTAACCCCAGCCAGCATTTCCTGTTTCCCCCTCTTTTCCTTTCTCTTTCCTTTTTTTTTTTCGCGAGATTGTCCAGACCTGCTTTGTTCAGGCAGTTCCCCCCCCCCCTGCCGGGGTCAGACTCTGTACTCCCCCCCCCTCTTTCTCGGGGGGAGATGGAAATGTCCCCTTCTTCATGTTCCCCCTGAACCTCTCCCTTCGAGGTTACGAGTCACCTAACAACAGTGAACGCAATTTTGGCTCGAAACTTTTTTGAATCCCTCCTTTTTTTCGGAGGCCCTCAACGTAGGCCTTTCACTTTTTCACCCAGTCGAAACCCCCCTACCCCTGGCTGTTCCACCTGGTTGTGAAGCCTCCCGCTTCCCCCGGCCCGGAAGCAAAACGTTGATCCCCACCCTGAGATCCCTTTCCATTGTTCGGCCGATATAACAGAACACTTTCCTCTGGCGTGACCTCCTATTTGTGGTGGGGGTTTCCTTCTAAGCGATGAAGCGGCATTTTACCTGTTTTCCCCCTTTTGACGGGGCCTCCCCCTACGCAACAAAGGGTTCTGTGCACAAGGACGATTCTCAAAATGGGTGTTTCCTCATGCCCCCTTTTGAGGCGGAGATATTTCCTTCGGCCAGTTTCTTATCGTGTTGTTTTCTCTGGTCTCTACGGTCCTGCCCCCAATTTGGGAGACCCTGGGTCTCAACACACTCCTTCTTGTATCTTTCCCCCCCCCCATCCCTCTTTGCTTTCTCCTTCAGGGGTGACCTTCGAATTTTTGATTTTGCAAGTTCGGCTTGGGTTTTTCCTTCTCTGAGCAGCTGGGGCCTCCACTTGACTTTCCCCATACAAACCTCCCCCCTGCCGAGGCAGGAAAACGAAGGATGGGTTTCCCCTTCAGCGCCTGCTCTTCCTTTGACTTTTTTGTGCAATTCGCGTACCATCCTCCTACTAACTTCTCCTTCGGGGCGGAGTCACGATGTTTTTTTGCTTCTCGGAAACAGCTTCATTTGCCCCTTTACTCTTAAAGGAGGTCGCCGCCCCACCCCCCCCCCCCCCCCCCCCCCCCCCCCCTTTCCATTTACCACTGTTTTTGCTAGCGCGTGTCCTCGACTTTGACCTGGAGTCCCTCCTTTTTTTTGCTTCTTTTTCCCTAAGTAAAAAACTATTAATGTTGCCTTCCTTTGCGAAGATCGGGTTCAGTTGTTTATGTTTCCCCCTTTTCTCCCTCCCCCAGCATTTTCTTCCTCGCTTAGCGAAATGGCCTTCCCTTGTCCCCGTTTGCGCCTTTCCCACCTCCCTGCTGGAGGAACGTGTTGTCTGTTGCGCGTCCTTTTGCTCTTTCGTCCCTTCATGTTTATGAAAGCCCTTGGCGCTTTTCTTTCCTGAGACTCGCTTCTTTCTGCCGTCTAAGTGAGCGGAATTTGCCAGGTGGAACCGGCTGGGTGTACTACGGCTTGCCTCCTTCATCTACTACCGAAAATTTTTCTCCCTGCCCGCGGTTACGGCCCTCTTGTACTTCGGGCTGGTCATCTGTCGCGTTCCCTCCGTCTTTCCGGCGGGTTTCTTCCGCTGATTGGACCGCACTTTTCCCCTTTCCCCCGGCTTGTTAAATCTCCCCCATCTGCTCTTCGGAGTTTCCACCCTGGTTTTCATGGCCGGAGTATTTACTCCCCCTTCCTTTCTTCTTACAGACGGATGATGGTCCTAGGTTTCCGCCTCGTGTTCGCCGATTCTTGGGGATTGTATTGAATCGGAAATTTCTTTTTTTTTTTTTCCCATCAATCGCTGTTCACTGAGAAAGACCCTCCAAAAAACCATTGGATTCTTTATACTTCCCGCTCTTCCCTTTCGACGACGTTTCCGTTTCTTCTTTTGCAGTCTTGTCTGAGATTTCCTTCGGTTTTTCTCTCTCTTTTGCTGGTTTGTCTCTCGGCGACCACCTTCCAGGACCTCTCTTGAGGGTGGCGAAAGCTTCTTGCGCTCGGCCCCTATCGATACCGATCTTTTTTTAAGTGTGCAGCCTTTCCCCACTTTTTTTTTCCCCTTCTTTGCAGTCCGTTTTCTCATGCATATCGCAGTTACCGCGACCTCCAAGCCGTTCCTCTCTCGACCCCACCCCCCTTTGTGATAGATCTTGGGCTTTACGTGAGATATGTCCCTTTGGGGGATGTCCTCCTTATCGGCCGCCTTTCCCCTTCCCCCTGCCTTTGGATACCCGGCTTCTCATGATGGTTCCACACTCTGTGCCGGTCTTTTATCCATGCGGCCTCCAGCCTTTGCCTGTCGCATCCCTCATTTCCCCGGTCATCACCTGGCTGCCCTCGAGCTGGCACCTCCGACCATTTTAGCATAACCTCCCGTACCCCGCCCGATGCTCTTCCGGTAAATCCGGGCGGACTTTTTTTCCGTCTCCCGTCTTATTGTTGCATCAGTTCTTCCGGACACTCAACAGACAAGCCCAGGTCCAGGCACCCCGTGGCTGCACCTCCGCACGTCGGTTTTTCCCTTATCCCCAGGCCGTCCCCTCCGTCGTTTGGCGGCATGGTTCCTTCCTCTGCCGTGGTTTGGTGTCTTAGCGCCATCAGGTTTCTTCCCTCTTTGCCATTCCCCCCAATCCTATTCCTCCCCCCTGTTATCGAGGGGTTCCACTCACCCCTGCCCCACCTCTCCTTTCCAGGAACTCGATCGTCTGCGGCATGTTGCCTTTTGTCCCGTCCCACTACCCTCGTAAATCTGTGGCGGCCCAGGTTCCAAAAAAACCCAAGTCTCCTGCTTTTCCGGCGTAGCATTGATGGTGAGGGACGTTTTTAGTCTTAGGTCGTTTCCCCCCCCCGACTACCGTTTTTTCAATCTTACTTTTCTTTGTCCTCTCCCAAAACGTCAAAAGAAGGGCAGTTTTTCTTTGCCTTCCCATACCACCGACCCTTTCCTTGGGGGCACTTCTATGTCCAGCCTGTTCTGACTTCTCGCGGGCATCCCGTCAATTGTGCATGGCCGAGATCTCTCCCGCTAGCCCCCACCTTTGTGCAGGTGGCCCCACTCCGGTCAGCGCTAGCTTGGGCCGACTCTTGACGCCCCTCCGCCATCCCTTTCGCCGTTTCCCCATGAGGATTTTTCCCGATGTGAATTGAACAACGCGTTCCGAGTTTTGTTGAAAGTCGCGGGTGTCCCTTCTTTTTCCGGTTTTTTTGCCTCTGTTAGGGGTTTTTTTGCCCCCCGTGTTTTTGAGCAGTTTCCTGTCCAGGCTTTTTTCCCTCTTCTTGTTGACCCTCCAGCCTCGGGACCGATGCAACCCAGGCCCCATTGTCGCTTTTTTTTTTCCGTTTGTTCCCCATGTTTCTCACAAAACCGACTTTCTGTTCTTCAGCCTCCGGCACCGCCCCCCCCTATAATCCACCCCGTGTTTTTGGGAACCCAATGTGGCCCTGCTTAACCCCAGACGTGACCTTGGGTACGACCACTCTCTCCTTTTCTGAGGGTGGGCCTCGTGTTTATAGGTGTGCCCCCAGAGACGACCTTTTCCTATTCCCCCTAAGGCGGTTTGTCGCGAACGCTCGGATTTCTTTCCTTTTTCCTGCCTTAGTGGCCCCCAGTCATGGTTTTTTCCTGTCGTTTTTCTTCGTCGTGACTCGATCCATCGGCTCTCGGGCGCGAACGGCACGCCTTTTTGTTTTCCTGATGGGACAGCCCAGGACCAAAATTTTCGGCGTTCGAGAATGAGGCCTGTTGCGGGTCTTGAGGGCTTTTCCCTTTGGAAGTCCAGGACCCTCCACGGTCCCCTTTCTGCTGAACGGATGATCCTTCCCGGTCTCCCATAGAAGAAAAGCTCATGAAGGTCCCCGTCACTTTGATAGTCTTTTTCTCGATTCGACCCCCCGGCTGTTTTTCATTGGTCTAAGGACCCCGACATGGGAGCATTTCTCCCCTCTTTTTCCCGTGGTCCTGTGTTTGTTCCGCAGACGCATGCCCCCTTTCTTCTTTTGGACGGGCCTTACCCCAGCCGCTCGGATTCGAGGATACCCTTTCACTCTTTCATTAGGTGTAATTTCAATCACGACGGTTTTGCTTCCTTGGGCCGACTCGGCAAGGGAAGTCACTGAACTCCGCCCTTTTTTTTTTTTTTTTTTTTTTTTTTATTTTGATTGGCAGGTTGCAGTCCCCCTAAACTTATTTCCTACCCCCTCCACTTGGCAACCCGCACCTCCGCTAGAGCGCTCTTTCCCCCCCTTGTTGCGCAGCTGCGGATTTTGTTTCTGTCAGATCTAACAAGGGTCTTAAAGGTTTCCGCCTTTCCGCCCCCGCCCTGATAGAGGATTCTTCTTGTTTAACCTTCCCCCACTGGCAGGAAAACCCCCCGCATGGGAATCCCCCAACTCCCGTTTTTTCCATTTCACTACGCGCTTTTCGGTCCATTAGTTAATTAGGGACCGTCCGGCAAACTCTGCTTGACACAGCTTAGTGGTAACCCACCAACTACTGAAATACGGCCTCGCGACCCTAGAGAGAGTCTCAACTCCTCTCGCCATCTGGGCCCCGAGGAGGGAAATCTCCTACTCCGCACATTTTCCTTATCTTCTTCGTTGGACCAGTCTTCTTGTTGGGGATTTTTATGGGGGGGTTTGGGTCCTACCCCAATCCCAGTTCTTTCCCGCTCTCGGTTTTGACCATTTGATCATGTCCACCCTTGGATCGCATGTCTCTTTTTGTTTCCTTTTGTTTTTTCACCGTTTCTCTGCCTGGATGTTTTTGTTCTCTTTCAAAAGATTCGCGAAACAATCCCACTGGTTCTACGCCTGCCCTTGAACTATTTGAGCTCTCCACCACTCCCAACGTCTGATCCGCCCCGAAAAACGGCATGTCCACCCCGGCGACTCTTCCCCAGAACGCCCGTCCTCGTTAGTCTTTTCACTGGTCTTAAGCCGCCATCCCCACATAATCGTTTCCGTTTCAGTCGGTTTAGCTCCAATTCGCGACTATCCAGAAGCCGGAGAAGGCATGTACGCCCCCTCCTCCCTCCCCCATCCCCCCCCAACCACCCACCTCTCGCCGGGGGTGGCAGTCCACATGAGGTCCCCTCCTTCCCTCGAGGTTCTTTGCGAGGCGGCTAATAATCCACGCGCCTGGGCCTGTGGTTAACCCCTGGCAGCATCAACGCTTTGCAGTGCCGACAATTTTTTGTTTTTGTGGCTTTGGTCCCCTCTCAAACCCTTTGCTGGCTTTTTTCCCTTGCACCCCCCCCGGTCTGCTGGGTGAGTCCTCTGTCTTTGCTCCCTCAAATACATGCCACACCCTCACCCATCCTCCCCCCCAGGGGTTTTTTCTTTGACACCTTTATGGCCCCAATCTTCGATCGGTCATAGTCCCTTGTCCTTCCAATGTCCCCAACCTCCTGTTTTTTTTTCGCACGCCGTATTTGTTTTTTTGACTATTTAATGGGCGTCTTCTCCTGCCCCTCTGGCCTTCCACTCGATTGGTCCTTTCGAATTGATTCCCCCCCCCCCTACCTGGATGCGCCTACCCACCCCCTCCCCCCCCATCGTGCTGCCCCAACGCCGACCCCCCGGAGCGAACACACGCTGACTTCGGCGGAAAGCTCTGAGCCTGAGAGTGTTTCAGTGTTTTTGAGTGTATGGGCTCTTTTCCATCTTTTTTCCCCAGCCTCCTGCCCTCTTCGGCCCAGGTTGACTTTCTCCCTGCTACCCTTTTTCGGACCAACCCACTCGCCATTTCGGGCTTTCTGCGGGCGTCCCGGATCCTTTCCTTCCTCTGCGGATCGGATTGCCGCTGACCGTATTTGCCTTTCTCCCGACTTCCCTTGGCAGCCGCAGGAACCTCGGTGCCCTGCCTTCGTCCCCGAGCGTTTGGGACATGCCTGACGTGCCCCGTCCCTTGACAATGGCGGCTCCCGCGGCTTTCTCTACCTTCTTTGTGCGCTCCCTCTGTCCCGACCCGGTAATCGCCGTCGATTAACCTTGTGTCCTTCTGGGGGGGAGATCCCGCGTGCTCAGCCCCAGCCCAGTTTCCACCCCGTCGCCCCGTATGTCTTTCGAAGCTCCCTTCCCTGCCCGAAAGAGGAGCGTGGTGCTACGGTTCGCGCAAAAAAAAGCGTTTCCTTTGTCCTTTAGCGGATGCTTTTTTGGATACTGAGCGCCAGCTGTCGCTTCGGCCCTTCCAGGTTCTCCCGTTTGGGCCTGCTGGGGCGGCACCGCACCCCCACGATGCGTGGGACCCCCCTTCACGGCTGCCACTCTCCCCTTCCCTTTTTTGTCGTTCGTGACTTTCGAAAATCACCTCGCTGCCTTTTTTGGCGTTTTCCATTGGCGATCTGTCTTCGACCTCACCCCCCCCTCTCTTGTTGTATTTTACTCGGTCCCCGCCCTTTTCCCTGCCCCCTACGTTGCCCTTTTTTGAAACCGCGCCCTCCAACCATTACCTCCTCGTCCTCCCTCCTCCACCTTTCCCTTCTCTTCCGTGGTCTTGATCTCTTTTTTCCCCTTTTCCTCACGCATCCCTTAATCCAGTTTTCACAACACTGGAACGTGGCCCTCTTTCTCTCGCCTTTTCCACGTCCTGGAGTTACTGGCCCTGCTCCTCTTTAGCGGCCCCTCCCCCCCCTTCTTCCGGGGAACCGGCAATTGACGAGTCTCCCTTCCCCTGTCCAACAGCTGGTCGTTGCGAATTTTTGAGTTTTCCCCATCCACCACTTGCTGCGCTTTTGCTTTCCTTTTCTTTCATGATTTCCTTTTCCCCTTTTGAACGCCCCCAGACGGCCCCTTGTTCACCTTCACGCCCTAAACGCTGGACCTTCACGCCGCTCGTTCGTCGTCCTCCGCACCCTGCTTGTGGGTTTTTTTTTCATTCCATGATTCCGCCCCACACCTGTAGTCGTTGGTCTCCCGCCTCGTCATGCCCGTCTGTACACCAGTCTTGCAAACTTCAGTTGCCGTTTTCCCCACCATCCCTAGTGTCTTCCGACAAAAAATGTCTG
>Ga0179591_1380236_pt1 | contig 11116 bp, 10 predicted proteins | sample CZOMad2_1_08_16f_FD_182891 | JGI IMG/M metagenome (GOLD analysis project Ga0179591, IMG submission 182891) | Vadose zone soil fungal communities from Angelo Coast Range Reserve, California, USA - CZOMad2_1_08_16fungal (PacBio error correction) | ecosystem: Environmental > Terrestrial > Soil >... | reverse complement strand
GCGCACCTTCCCAAACTTTCCCCCTTTCCTTGCGGGGCCGTGGGGGGGGCAGCCTTTGAGGGGACCCAATCGCCCCGATCCGGTTCAGACACTTTTGTCACTGAACTGCGTACACACCGTGGGGCCGTTTCTTTTTCCCCCGTGCCCCCACTTTCTGGGAAGTCTGTCTCAACCCCGATTGTGGTCCTTGAGGTTTGCTCAAACATGTTCTTTTTCAGCAATAACGCCTGGGGCGAGCCGAATCCCCCTGGCAGCTTTTGCTCCCCGTCCAGTCCCCCTCTCAAGGAAAACATGTTGTCCGTCATTGCGTCCCCTCGGTTCTTTTTCCTCGATCAGGTCTTCCCAAAACACTTTTCGCGGGGCTGACACTTCTTTGGTCCCCCTTGGTGATGGATCTTGCTGCCCGTCCCCTATCTCGTTCCTCCCCCGACAGATCTCTTGCCACCTAGGCCTCTTTTTCACGGTTCTTCCTTCAGGGAAAACCCCCAACTAACGTCCCCCTACCCGCTTTTTCTCCACTTAGCCGCACAATTAAAAAACCCCAAAAGATTTCTTCCCTTCCGAAACCCCTTTTTCTTTTTGTCGAACAAAATGACGGCACAAGGGCTCTGTGAATTCGTCTTCTTACATGGGAAAAAAAACCAAACTTTGTACAATGATTAGGATTGGGCAGAATTTTAACATCTTTGGACGATTTCTTCTCCGATCTCTCGTGGCGGTTGATTTTTTTTTCTTGAGGGCCCCCAACCTCCCTTTTTTTCCCCCCCCCGTTGTGGGGCCTTGGTTCGGGGAGAGAATTTGACGTTCCCCAGAAAAGTTTTACCAGGGTAATGGGACTCGTCAAAAATACAAATGGACGACGACTATATTCTTTATTCTTGGGACCAACCCCCCCCTTGGGCCCTTGACAATCCCGGATTCCAACACAGCTTCCTGTGCTCCCTCCCCGCTTCGAAATTCCTTGGACAACGCACCCCGTCCTTTGTGGGAGGGGTCCCCACTTACGGGCCGGTTTCCCTCTTTCGTTGACCTCTGGTATGGCCTATCGCCCTTGGCAGGGGCCTTTTTCATGGCGGATTGTGCCCGGTTTGCTGTCTGGGGGAAACCTCCCCAGGAGGAAAACGGCCCTTTTTGCTCGCCCCCTCTTTTTTTGTCCTCCTACTCCGTGGTTTTTGTGTCTCTCTGATTCAAGCGGGGTCCTTGGGTTGGGACCCCCCCTTCCCCTTGGAAAGCCACCCTTCCCCTTGACATGCCTGCGTCTTCGCGCTTCCCTTCAAGTTTCCCACCCCTCCAAAGGCACGGCCCCCCGCTTGTCCCCCCTTGACTTCCCCCCCTTTTTGGTTTTTTGCCCGGTTTTTGGTCCTTGCGGCCGCAAAATCCCCCTGTTGATTGCGTTTTTTCTGGAGGCCTGTTGTCCTCTCGAGGCGTGGCGGCCCTCCCCATATTTTGGAAAACTTCATGACCCTGGAAAAAAGTTTGGTCGAAATTAGAATGGACCCCCCTTTGGGGCCCCCCCGGTAGAACCGAGGTGTATGCACGACGAAAGGCCCTTGGGGCGAACCCCCCCCTTTCTTTGTCGCCCTTTTCACACTGGTAGGGGATGCAGGCCATTGGACGTGTAATTGAATTCGTTCTTACCACCCCCTCAAATCGCTCCCACCCCGGTGGGAATAGGGCGGGTTCTGGGGGTACCGAAAATTTTTCGGCTTTGTGTCGTGGTTGCCACAAAATGGACTTTTGCAGAACAAGGTCCTGAAATGCTAGAGGTTTTTCTCCGCCTGTGGAGAGGGACATCAGGGGGCTCTTGGGTAGGGCAATGGTTTTGGGTCGGGCAGATCCCCGGATGCTCGTTATCCCGCCGACTACCCCTTTGATTCCAAAAGATTTTGGAGTGGGGCCCTTTCCCCCATCCAGGATGGTGGAAACCCACCTGCTCCCGATGATAGAAAATCTCCCGGCACAAGGTTCTCCCCTCTTGCGGGAGCGACTTGGGCTTTCGGATGAGAGGACTGCATGGGGGGAAGGGTACGCGGCCCAACGATTGTTCTGGTTCTCCTTTCCGCGATCAGACACCCCCCCCTTTCGTATTGTTTTTGTGGGGACCCGACTCTTCACATTTTTTGGCCCCGTTTTTAGGCTCGGGTGGCAGCCACGGTTCGGACTTTCAGGGCCCGGAAAAAATTGCTTCTCTTTAATCTTTATGCTGTGATTCTTCCAGAAAAAGCCTCGTCCCGCCCCCTTCTTTTCTCTGGAAGTTTTTTTTTGTCGCGATTCAAAGGTTTCCTGTGGGCGCGGCCCGGCCCGGAACCAACGGCCTTTCACCAGAAACCAAGCTCTCTAGATTTGACCCTTCTGGCCGCGTGTTCCCCCAATGGGGAGGGGGAAGTACCCTGGGAGCCTTACTCTAAATGGTGGTTTTTTTTCAGGACTTTTTTTTCTTCTTCCAAAGATTGGGCTAGTCAGAAGTCCTCTAATCTCTTAGGTTTCGGAGATAGGTTGAAGGGCTCCAGAGGGCCTCAGAGGATGTTTGTTCCCTAGTGTGGGGTAGGACCTCTTTAGATTCCCCCCCCCCGCTGGGATGACAGGTGAATTTTTTTTGATGAACTTAGGTTGTTTTGAGGATGATCTTGAGTATGTCCCCTTGCAGTAGGGTTTCTTGGCCTTTTGCATTTAACGTTTTAAGAATGTTTTTTTCGGACCCGCCAGGTAAACTGTTAGGGTTTGTTTTGTGGCCTTTTTCCGAGTTGACACCTGACCACGTGAGCCCCGGTGCGATTTTGCTTCTTTCCTTTTCCGATCATGTCGTCTTTAAAGGAAAAGCGCTCGGCCCGGGGTAAAAAGTTTGGGGCCGGACGTGCCCATTGGGAGACCACTCCTGGCAGAGGAGGGTGGGAGGCAACGGAGAGCCTTCCAGGGTCGTTTTTATTTGTCAAAAAAACCGCGACAGAAAGAGACCCTGGATTTTCCCCCTGCCAATGACTCTATCCCGGCTCCCCCCCCCCGCCGGGGGACCTCAATGTTCCTTCGGCCGGCCCTCGCCCGAGCCCCGGCAGGTTTGCCGCCTTTTTTTTGGGCGATTGGTTTTTGTAGGTGAGTTGCCCCCTTCCGGCGCAGATCTTTTTGATCCCATTCATGATTTCCCTTGGGACGCTTTCTTTTTTTCTGACCACCCCCTTCCTTTTTTTCCTGGGGCCAGCCCCCTTCTGGGGGGTTCCTTTCCCTCTGGAACCGTTGGTTTCCGGATGAACGTTTAGAACTTTTTCGTGGGGGGCCACCTTGTTTTAATTTCGTTGCCAAAGGCGTTCTCCTCTTTGGCCGATCTTTTCGGCCCCTCACGAAACCAGGTCGGTTTGTGACCTGAGGTTCAAAAATCATCATAGGGAAGTCCCGGGGAAATTACTTTTCCAATCGAAGTCCTATTGGGGAAAGGGGCTTTTCCAACCCCAAAAATTTTTCCCGGTGGGGGGAATCCCGATTTTCCTCCAAAAGGAAAGGTCTTCCGAAGAATTTTGGTCCTTGATGGGTGATAAGTCTCCCTTTTCCGCGGGAAACCTGTTGTAACACATTTCCTTCCCCCTTCGGGATTCCACCTTCGTTTGGGGGACGGAGCCCCGGAATTTTTCAGAGAGGGGCTTTTATTGAAAACGCTCCTAGTTATGGCAGCCCCAAAGATTGGCATCTTTTTTGTTCCGCCCCCGAAGGGCTTTCGTTTCCGCCCTGTTCCGGCCGAGGGAGGTGAGTAAAAGGCCCCTGCAGATGCCCTCTCGTTTCCCTTTCGGAGGGCCACTCCTCAAGAGTAGTAGAGGTTCGGTTTCTTGCCGATGCCCCCCCTTTTTTGTGGGAGGGGAATCTCTTTTTCGGGTTTTCCTTCTGGGCCAGGGGCCAAAATCCCCCAAAGTTATCCCGAATGGATTTTCTTCCCTACCGGCGTTTCCTTTTGGGGGGGAAATGTTCCGCAGAGGGGGAATTTCCTTCGGGCGTGTCCTCAAAAATTTTCTTTCGCTCCGGGTTATCCGGGGCCCTCTTTTCAACTTGGGTACTCGTCCCCCCCGGGGCACGTACCTAGGCGGGCTGCTCAGGGAGGAAAAAACGTAAGGACATCCTGCAAGGAAGTTCACCAGATCCCAAAAAAACCTGCGGTAATAGTTCGAGGTCTTTTTCGTTCTGTAAGTTGGCAAAACCACTTTCCCTTGCCATTCGTTTTACGCTCTATGATTTTTTCGGATTGGCCTTCCAGCGGTGCAAAAACGTTATGGGATTTGAAGTTGATGCTTCATTTTTTCATGGTAGGCTGGAACCTTGGAGTTTTTTTTCAGCCTGAAAATCCCCTTTTTGGGAGGGCATCTTTATAATGAGATTTTTTTTGTTGAGGGCCACTTCCTTCCGGGGAACCTGCTGTGGTTCCAAGTGGACGTGCCCAATTTTCCTCTCGTGGTTGCTGGCGTCTCGCGAGGAACCCTTTTTACCAGGACTTTTTGAATTGTCCCCCCGTAATTCAATGGAAATTTTCTCACTATCCTTCCTTTTCAAACAGGGGGTTGATTTTGGGCGCCTGTGGGGGGACACCGTAATCCTTTTTTCAGATAGCCTTCCCACACATACGGGACCCTATGATCGGTGGCGTTCCCTCTTCAAAGGCTTTACGGGCGGTATCTTTCTCCTTTACGAAACCCCCTTAGTCGTGGCCGGGCTTCCCCCCCCTCGGTTTCGTCCCTTTTCTTATCCGGCGCGGCAAACTGGAGGGGGAAGGTGTTTTTTCTTCAAAAGACTGACCAAAGGTTCCACCCTGGGGCCCTTTCACAGCCATTGCTCCTGGGAAAAGCCTCTCAGAAGGGAAGTTTTTTTTTTATCTCCACAGTTTCTCTTCCCCAGAAGTTTGCCCAAAAATTAGGAGCCCCCCCATGTCTGGCCCCCTCTGTAACCATGATTCCAAACACTTCAAAGTTCGTGTCTTCACCCTCCTCTGACCGAAGTGGTCGAGCCAGGCGAACAAGGCACCTTTTAATTCTTCTCTTTGAATTTCCTCTACTTTTTCTTTTGGTTGGTGTTGAGAGTCCCAAAACGTTTCCCCACAGATTTTCCGCAGATGTTTGTTTCCAAGGGTTCTAGGGTATTGCTTTTCCCGCTAGTGAATCACCTTCCGGAATTTGATCCAACTGTTTCTTTTTAATGGTTCCTTCAGGGGCCGGGGAGTCTTCCTTTTTTGCGAGAGGATACAATTGTTTCTAAACAAAGTCTTTCCCCGTCACACACTTTCAGCTCGGAGACGTGGAGGAGCGTCCCCCCCTTGGCATTTTTCATGGCTTGTCAATTTATTCTTTTTTATGGGGGGGGTACAATGAGGTTTTGCACCATCCCCCCAGCATTCAATCCCCCTTTAAGGACGCAGTCCCCCCTTTCAAAGTCTCTCCTACAAGAATCGACTTCCGAGGCACGGGTTTAAAAAAAATCTTTTAGGCATCTCGAGAAAGATGAAGACCCCCCCCACCAGTTGGTTTGAGCAGTCACTTGGTGTTTCTCACGGGATGTGCACTTACGGGGGGACGGAGTTTTCTGTTTTTCCCCCAACCCCCCGCGCCAGGGCACCCTTGATCTGATCAACCCTTCGGGGGATCGTTTCCCCCGATTTTTTTATCTTAGCCCAATTTTACACTTTTTTCGTTAAAAAATAGGGGCCCCCCGCGTGGAATCGCTCCCCCAATGCCCCCTCAAAGAACCATCTAAAAATCCCTGGAGGAGAGAGGTACCCCCTCTCCACCAGACATGTTTTCAAAAAAATGTGGGACCTCCAACGGAAAGGGTTCTGATCTATGGATCTGAGTGGTAACCAACCAAAGGCCCTCAGGGGCGGACCCTATCGGTTGCCTCGGAGATCCCAGGCTCCGAAACGTTTCAAATTTTAGAGCCCCATGATTGTCTTTTCCAGAAAAAAACTGGTTTCGAAGCAAGACCTCTTTAAGAATTCTCCCCAGGGCCTAGAGGGCTGATTTCCACGCTCTGGGGCACTTTCCGGGTGTCTTCCTCACAAGGAAGTGTCAGAATTATGCCCCTTGGTTTTCCGAGATTATTATTTAATGGTTTTCTGGCAACAGCTTTTTCCCTTCCCGGGAGGTTTGGCTTCTTTGGTCCAGAAGCTCCCCCGAATCTATTTCTCCCCCCCCCCCCCGGGGTTTTATTTTCGGGCCCCTTGGGAACCAATTTCATGCGTGCGCCCGCAAAGGGTTTTTCTGGGAAAGGGACCCTATACCTTGACTCCCTATGTACGCTCCAAAATTTCATGGAAGGCAGGGCCCATAGGGAGTCTTTTTTTTCAGGGATCTCGGGTGCCACGTCCATAAATGGTTTTTTCCCCGGATAGGATTTTCTGTAACTTTTTGCTTTTTTTCTTGAAGCTCCAAAAAAACCCCCCCCGAGGAGTCCACGCCGCCGCCCCCCCCTGCCCCCCCCCCAAACCCCCTCCCCCCCCCAACTCCTCTGGCTGGGGGAAATTGGCAGCCCCCACCTCCCCACCTCCGGCGGGCAAAACTGTTCTAGGGACCCCCCCCGTGCTGCCCCCCCCATCCCTTCACCTTTCAAACCCACCCCCCCCCCCCACTCCCCGGGACAAAACAGAAAGGGCTAGTTCCAAAGACTCTACGGCTCTGGTAAACCGGATGGGCCCCCCCTGGGGGATCCCCCCCGCGAAGCCCGCCCTTCCGGGGCCCCCATTTAAACTAACCTCGATTCACAGCCCGGGGCCCTCACCTTTTTTTCCCCGGCCTTCATTTTTCTCGGGGAGGGGCTTACATCCCTGCCCCCCTTTCTCGGACCGGTTACCTCCCGGGGGGAAATTTTTTCACCATTTCCTCGGTCACCCCCCCTCCAGGATTTTCTAACTTTGGCCCACTCCCTTTTGGCGTGTTTGAACTTTTCGGAGGGGATGCCTTTTTTTGTTTGGTTTGCATTACCAAACCCCCCCCGGGACGATCTTTCAGGGGTCCTAAAGTCTAGGAGGATTTTCTAGGAAGAGGGGCGGGGGGGAAATCACCCACGGGCTTTCAGGGAAAATTTTTTTGTCTCCGGGGGGCGGGACTTTTGAGGGGTAGCTTGGAGAAACCTTAGAGGTTCACAACTTGGAAAGACGACGCTTGAGGCAAACTGGGGACGTTTGCAAGGCCTTTAGGGGAAACCACTCTTCTTTTTGATCAGAAAAGATTCTCAACGGAGCACGGGAGGAAGGAATTCTCTGGGACCCACAGCCTATAGTCCCCCCCCCCCTAGTAGGATCCAAACCCCCTTACTATGCTTCAAGGCAGGGGGGAATTGGGTCCCCCTCGGGGGCCTTATTCGGAAGTTTTGGGAACCCTGAGACTTTATTTACCTGGTCTTTACGGACCACACCCCGCTTGTCTCTGGCTTCGCCGCGGCCTGGGCTTCCTTGGGGATTGTTCTTTTCTTACGCGCGCTCATGGGGCCGGGTCATTTTCCCGTGGGGCTCGGGAGGCCTCTCGGGACGGTGGTGTTCCCCTTCTCCACGACTTACTTGGGGAGACCCTGGCTTTCCCCTTTTCCCCCTTTCGTCCGACATCCCTGGCGTTTAGCCCCGTTGGTCCGGCCGGGCCCCTGGATGGCTCTCCTCATGCCGCCTCCCGGCTCTTGTCACTCCCCTTCATCGTCCCCTCCCCCAAGAGGACCCCCTCCCTCCCCCAGGGAATGTAGTTCCACCGGGGGTTTTCTAAAAGTTCTCTTTTTTCCGGCCACCAAAAACCAACATCTCCCTGAAACCTTCGACAAAAAGGGGATCCCCTTCCCCTTCCAAATCCCCCCCAAGGGGGGAGTTCCTCCGGGGAAAGCCCAAAAGAGAAGGGGGCCCCCCCCAAGAAGAACGGGCATCCTTTTTTCATAAAGGGGTTCCAGAAAAAAACTCCCTTGGCGGCGGACTCATCAACGTCAAAAACCTTTCCAGCCCGACCTTGGAAGGCACTCCTTCTAAGAATCCTCAACGCTTTTTCCCCCCATTGGCAGGCTTTTTTTAAGGATATGGGACAAGCCGGAAGCACCCCAGGAATTGGATATTCGAATCCCCCTCCCTTTTTGAATGCAACCTCTTCGATTGGCCCTAGTTCCACAGGTCTCCACAAAACCCCCCTTTGGAACCCCAAGGGACAAGCAGACGGACGTTCAAAAATCCTCAGAACCCTTTCTTCAGGAAAGGACCGGGTTAACATTCTATGAAAAATCACGGGGGGGAGAAGTAAATTTCTTTTTTTGCAAGGGGGGAAAGGATGGATGGTTGAGGTTTTTTTTTTTCCTGAGTCCTTTTTTATCCATTACTTTTTGGGGAGAACTCTTCAAAAAAGCTCGACGGCCCCCCCCCCCCCCCCCCCGCACAACGACCCCCAAAGTAAAATTCGGGGGCAGGATGGCCTTTTTTCGTGATGCCCCCCTCCCCCTTAAAAAATTTTCCCGAAGATTTCCAGTTTTTTTTTTTTTTTAAGGGGGGGACCCTCCCGCTTCCAAAATCCCTTTGGGGGGCGCCCCCTCCATGCTGACCCTCCATTTTTGGACTTTTAGGAAAGGGCCACTCTTTTGTGGTGGTTCGGGTTGGGCGGGGGCAGGCTTTTTCCCCTAACATTAGTGGCTACCTAAACTTTTTCAGATATTCTTTGATGTACCATTTCCTCTCAAAAGGGATCGGTTTTCTGAGGAAAATTCCCGGAGTGGACTTTTTTCTCGGTGTCCTCTCCCCTTTTCATGTGGATTTCCCACCCTACCTGAGGCAAACGGACAATTTTCTCTCTCCCCATTAAAGGGGGTCTCCCCCGGGTGGCATTCGCCTACTTTCCGAGGGAAGCCCCCTAGGATCTTTTGGGGGAGACTCTCCTCTCGATGAATTTCTTTTAGATACCGAGAAAAAATTTCAGGGGGAGCTTGAAGGGCAAACTTCAGAAAAAAGTTTTTCTGGGGGCAAAACTAAAGGTTACCCCCTTTCCTTAATGGTGTATTGGGGGGACAAGCGCCCCACCTGGGCCTTTACAAAGGCGATTTCGGGGGTCCCACCCTTTTTGTATGGCCCAACAAATCCAAACCTTTTTTTCAAGTGGGACTTTTTCCCGCTGGTGGACGTTCCTTCTTTCGGGCCGGGTACGCTTTTCCCCCATTCGCTCTTTTTTTCCCGTGGGGAATTTTTTTTTTTTCCTGTTGGCCGGCATACCCTCCCTCCCATTTTGGGGCCTTTTTTTTTCTATCATGTTTTACCTCTCAACGTGGGACGCTTCCGGTGAACCACCGAATGGGGTCCTTCCTTTCTTGGACGCGCGAAGTCTCCCTTCAAACGTTCACCTCGCAATCCCCTTTTTCCCCTCCCTGAGGCCCTTGCTGCGCTCGAACTCCCGGCCACCGGTAAGGGGTTCATTCCTCTGTGCTACGCCGTTTTCTGGGATTGTTAATATTCTCGGATGGCCCCCAAGGCTGGATGATTTCGCGCGCCTTTTGTTCAATGACTGTGGCGTTCGGATTGTCACCCGATTCCTTTTTTCTTCTTGCGCCCCATTTTTTTGTTTTCCCTTTTTTGCCTCCTCCTCCCCTTAAAAATTTTCCGGGAGAGTGCGATTTCCCCTTCCCGTTCATCGGGTTTCAACCCGTTCCTTCCTTCACAATACTGGGCCTCCAAATGCCTTGCCTTCCTTTAGGTTGCCATCTCTTCTTCTTTGCAAAAGGACACTTTTCGAGGGCCCTTTAAAGTTTTTAGTCTTTTAAAAGGGAACCCTTTTTCGGGTTTCAGGGGTCTTTTTTCTGCCGGGGCCAAGTTCCCCCGGTTGATCCAGAGATGTAGGTCCTTTTGTTTCTACTTCGTCGCGCCCTGCATTGGACAACTTCGCAACTCATGTAGGTCGGAACATCCCGAAAAAAGGGGACCCAACAACCAAAATAACAAAGTCGGGGGACCGAAGTTTGGGAACCTCAACCGTCACACTTTTTTTTCTCCTCGTACAGGTAACCTGGTTAGTTGTTTTTCCCCCCCCTTCCTGGGGTACCGTCCTTCCCCGTGGCGTTTTCCTTGTACGGCCCTCGGTTTTTGTGTCGCGTTGGTCCCCCTTCTGTGGTTTTTTTCATTCGGTTTTTTTTTGTTCACATTTGGGGCGGGCCCCTTCCAGAAAAGTGAAAGATCTCCCCTACGGAGGGGAGGACGTTTTTCCTCGGGGGGAAAGTTTCCCCTTACAGATAGGATTTTCCAAGGCCTTCCCTTCACAAGCCAACGCTGCAAGCTCGAAAACATTCGTAAATTCGGGGGGACGCAAAGAATTATTTCAAATGAGCGAGATTATGGATACTTTCACTTCATTCCCTCCTGTGATTCTCGGGAGAGATTTCCTTCCCTTCTGGATAAGGAAGGGACTTAGGGCTTTGCTCGGATGTCTTTCTGAATTGTTCCCCGATAAGACCCCACCCCACCAAATCCTTTTATTGGAACTTTTTCACCAGGGGGGACTGTAACCTTTTCACGTTTCCGCTCTTTTTTTCGCCCCCCCTCCCGATGGTGACTTCTCGGTATGGGAACTCCCCCTGGAGATGAATGCGGCTGGGGTTCGGAAACCCCGGATTCGGCCTTCCCCCTCGTCGCAGGTCTTTTCAGTGTCCCTTGACGAGTACTTTTTGACTGAGGTGGGTGACGGGCCCTTGGAGAAAGCCACCATGCCGAATCACAAATTCCCCGAGGTTCAACGAAGAGCCCCCCTTTCAGGGATTTTAGTGTAAACTCCTTGGGGGAAGTGACAGTTTGTAACGCATGGTGCTCCAAATGGTGTCGTGGATTTTGCTTTGTGTTCCCCCCAGACTTGGGACTGGGCTTCAGACTTTTCGCGGAGGATCTCCATTTCCGGCGGGAATCTTTTTTCTTCCGTTCAGTCCCCCGAACCTCCCGCGGGGATGGAAGCTGTCTGCCTCTTTCCAACCCCCCCCCCTTCTCTGGGGACCGGGACAGGTCCTCCCGCCGTGCTCGGTTTTTTTTTGAGGATGATCCCCTTTTTTTGGCCCCGGCGCTTTTTTGGGGGATGGGGCTTTTGGACTGGTCGAGGATGTTCTTTTTTTTTCTCCAGTCCCTGTTTTTCCTTTTTTCTTGTGTTTGGTGGCCTTT
>Ga0179591_1293254_pt1 | contig 11116 bp, 15 predicted proteins | sample CZOMad2_1_08_16f_FD_182891 | JGI IMG/M metagenome (GOLD analysis project Ga0179591, IMG submission 182891) | Vadose zone soil fungal communities from Angelo Coast Range Reserve, California, USA - CZOMad2_1_08_16fungal (PacBio error correction) | ecosystem: Environmental > Terrestrial > Soil >... | reverse complement strand
TTTTTTGGCTGACCGAGCGACCCCTGCTTCCCTTCAGCTTGGGGGCCGGGTATCACTTGCATCTCGATCGTGCCGCGCCTGCACCTTGGCCCTATGCCACAGTTTTGGGTGTTCCCCCCCCGTTTCAACGAGTGTCCCCGCTCCACCAGTCGCCGCTCAAACTACGCCCTCTTACAAACGGGGGAGTTCCACACATCGCCGGGCCGTACCGTCTCAGCTCCGCTTCGACTCCGCCTCCCCAAGGTTTTGACCATCCTCCCCACCGCTGAGATTCCTTGCCATCCGGTCCCTGCGTCACCCATTGATGCGGATCTCGGCCTGTTGCAGCCTCTTTGGCCCGCCTCCCCTTATGGGCGATTATTTCACAGCTGTTTTAGATGGGTACGGCCACCTGGGCTGTTTGTTTTTTTTTTTTTTCCGTCAACCTCTGGCCGTTCATTTCCCGTTTCCATCTTGGCCCTGCGAGTTTCCTGAATTGAATCCCTGATCTGGGCCGTTCACTAACTGTTTCCGTGGGGCACCGCTTTTTGGGGGCGGCCAACCCCTTTGGGCTTTCTCCCGTCTTTCTACGTTGACCTTCCAGCTTCATTGCGTTCTCCCGCTTGTTCTTTGATCGGGTTCTGTCAGAAGGTTGAGCTGGGCTGCGACTTCCGATGGGCTTTTTACCGCTTTCTGGTTCCGTTGTCGCCTGTCAGCTCTAGCGGGGTGGCTTGAATGTTTCAGGGGTGTCGTATGCGGCGACCGGGTTTTCCATCCGTGGCCCCTCTTTATGCTCTTCGTTCGCTCTTCCCGCGCAGATGTTTGTACGACGAGGCGGGCTGCACCCCCCCCGCCACAGGGGAGGGATCTCCCCCTTTGGTTGACCCTGCACGGGGAAGCCACCAGGAGCTCTGGACGCAGCTTATGCATTGAGTTTTGCAGACACAGCCCCCCCCCCCCCCCCCCCCCCCCCCCCCCCCCCCCCCCCCCCCCCCCCCGCGCACCGGGTCTCTGGCTGATCCCCCAGAACTGTGGTGCGTTTGCGCCAGGGTTTTGCCAGGTCGGGTTTTTCCCCATCCCTCCCTATGGCCTGTCCTCTTACCCGTTTGATTGCGACGGTTTTCTACCGAGGCCGCCGTTTTTTGGGTTCATGTTAGTGGCTTTTATTGATGACCTCTCCCTTGTGGCTTGGCCCTCGTCGTTTTTTCCCCCTTTCCGCTCACTGAAGCGAAGGGCAGGTTCCACCGATCCCTGCCCCAGCGCTTGGTTCGGTTTTTGAGTCCTCCGGGGGTTTGGGTCCGATTTTTCAATTGCGACCCCTAAGCCTGATTCTAGGTTCCCGGGTGCCGGAGGCTTTTCCGGCCTCCACTTAATTGAACCTTTTTTTTCCCCCACGTCTTCCGAGGCTCGCCTGACAGCGCCCGCCGGTTTTGGACTTCGGGCGAACGCGCGGCGCTGTTGGCGTCGCTTGAGTGACCCGTGAGTCGGGCTGGTTCCTCGCCCGCGTGCTCCCCATTCCGATCCGCTTTTCAATCCCCGCCAGGGGCCGTTTACCGTTCGCGGAAGAAAGCCGCTTGGTTGGTCCACTTGCTAGCCCCTCACTTCAACGAGGTTGGTTAGGCCTCCCCCCTCTTGTGCCTTTCCTGGCTTAAGGTATGCGTTCGACAGGCTCATGCCCCCACGCCCGCCTCGACCATCATTCTGCCCTTCCCTGCCTGCGGCTTTCTTCTCTGCTGGTTCGGTCTTCTTTTTCCGATTCCGACTCGAAGGGCCCTTATGGCCAACCCGCGGACAGGCTTCCCCAACCCGTCTCAGGTAAACCCGTCGTTTCCCCGCCGTACCCCTTCCGCTTTCGCCGCCACTGGTCGAAGTTTTGACTTTCCTGCCGGGGTCGTCCCTCTCTGCCTCTGTCGGCACCCGGAGATTCCCTCGGGACCCAGTTACACCGGAGCTTCGCCGACGTCTGACCGCAGGCACCCCCGTCGATGCTTCCGCGTCCCCAGGCTGCAAACCCGTGAGTGGCCCCCATCGTTTTTCGACCAAGCCTTCTTTCCTCGCCGCTGTGAATGGCAAGCTGAAGGCGACCTTCCCAGGGAATTTTGAGAGAGTCCAAGTTTGCCTGTTGGCTCCAGTTTGTTAACGATCGGTCTTTTCCGGTGCTACCTGGTCCGAGTCCCTCTATGTTCACTCCCCGGCATAGCTTCCAGTCGTCGCCCCCCCCCCCAGGCTCAGGCCCCCCGGCCGACTGTTCCCTGACTCCCTCGCCCCCACGCGGTTTAACTTCCATTTGTTTGAGCCGCGTGTTTTCCAGGGGCCTGTTTTTTTTATTTTCCAGTTCGACGCCGTGCGCATCGGTCAGGGTCCCGTTTGCGTCCTCCCAATCCCAATGTCGTCCCCTGCTTCGTCTCAACTTTTTTTTGGGATGTTTTCTTGTGGCCAGTTGACTGGCGCTGCGTTGATTGAAGTTGGGCTTGGTTTTTTACCACAGCGCGTCTCTCCTGTGCACGCCGGCCAGTTTGCCATTACTGCACGCGATGCCGGTGTTCTTTAGCCCGGTTGGCGTTGCTTCTGAGTAGTGCCATCCCCTTTTCCCTTGTTCCCCCGCGGCCGTTCTGGACTCGAAGGCTGGCCGGGGTTGGATCGGTTCGCTAACCAGCCGCCTATATCCTCTCTCCATTGGACCAGTCTGGCCCTTCTGTTTTGAGTGCTCGCAAACGTGCTCCGTTTTTTGCGTGCGCCCTCTCTTCTCTTTTCTCCCTTTGCGATGAGGTCTTCAGTATGGCCTTTGCACTCCGTTCAGGTGGCTCGCCGTCCGCGTTGGGGGCTTTGACCAGGAATGGTTTCTCCTGAGGCCGGCTGTATCACCCTCACCATCGGTCTGACTCTCGACGGTTGCCACAGTTGGGTCCGTCTCCTTCCACACCATTTAAGTCGCCAGATTTCAAAAACAAGGACTCGTTCTGGCTTGCGGTTCTCAAGCTCCGCGCTTCACGCGATTTAGTTCGTGGTGGGCCTCAAGCATATCAACTTTCCTATCCGCATTATTTCGCCCGGTTTGCCACCCCCCACAGAACGCCTTTTGCCGTCTTGCCCCTTTGTCTCTGCCCCCCCACCACCCCCCATTTTTGAGCCCCCTCCGGGACCCGCGCCGCCCTGGTTTTGGCAGCTCCGCCCCTTCAATTCACCAGCCTCTGTGCCTTTTCCCCCCGAGGCGGCCCCGGACTGCGTCGGAAAACTTCTCCCGCGGCTCCTCGTCGACCCACGCTGTTTTTGTTGCCCGACCACACGTCGAGTTGGATCTTTTGCTCACGGTTTTAGCTGCCGGACACGCCGTCCCCACAGAAAGTTAGTGATTCTTTCCACAATCCGTGCAGCCTTGGCTCGTCGCCCTTCCCGCCACCGCTAACCCATCCGAAGGTTAGTGGAAACTTCGTGTTTCCTTTGGGGCATTTTTTTTTCCCTTATCGCGTTTCCAAATCTTGCGCGGGGCCAGACCGATGGCCGTCTGTTGAGGTCGACGTGTCTGGTCACTCCCTATTCTTCGTGCTGGTGTATCCCTCGCCCAGCGGCGTTAGGGCTGTTCCCAGACCTGTTCGCTTTTTTTTGATTTGCGCGTGTTCCCGCGCGCTCATTAGGTTCGCGCTGCAACCTTTGGATCATCGCCTGGTTCCGATCCTTTTTTTTCCTCCGTTTGCGACATCTTTTCCCCCCCTCTAGGTGATGATTTTCTTTTTTTTTGCACCGGGCGGTGAGCCGTTCACCATGTGTGCAAGCTGACCGCCGCGGCATTGGTGGCCACCATTTCTTTACGTGAATGTCCCGGGGTTTTTTGCCGGTGAGGCCGTACGCCCTCCCCCCTTTATTTCTAGTCATTGCCCATTGCAGGCACATCCGCGTTTCCCCGAGTTGTTCTCGTATTCTCCCCCTGGGCGGGAACCCCCCCCCAACCTCCTTGCTCCCGCGGACCACGTTTTTCCCTGTGCGCCTGGCGTTATTGGCGCGATCGTGGGCGCACTGTCGGTTGTCGCTGGGCCTTCAGCGTGGCTTTTGGGTCAATTGGCTCAGTTTTTCCAGGCGCCCCCGCGCCCCGAGTTAGCCTCTTTCGCTGGCCCCCCACCTCTTTATTTCATGCCCTAGCGGTTTTTAATGGCAGCAATCCTTTTTGCCGGTTGTGGCCCCCTGCATCCGTTTGCCCCGGCAGTCTTTTTTAAGGCGTTGTCTGGGATCGGCGGCCCATTCCAATCGGTGACCGCCGGCTTTTCGTGACGGTGCCATCTTTTCCATTCGGATTGTTCGTTCCCTCCCCGCTCTTCCGCTGCTAGGGTCCCGAACCTTTTTTTCCGGCCGCTCGGCATTTGCCCCCACCGAGAGTTCTCTGAAGACGAATTTAACACAGATGTGGGGGCCTCACAACCGTAGTTCCCTTCCCAATCCAAGTCTGAGGGACAAGTTGGACAGGACGGTTCTTTTGCCGATGGTCCCCCCCCCAACCCCCCGTTCACGCCCCCCTGTTTGGCGCACCGCCCAGCACGTGCGGAATTTTCGGTCACCCTCTGCATTGCGTTAGGTCGTTGAAGATCACTGGCCTGCTCTGAGTCATGCGTCGTTAGCGGCCCTCCGGCTTTTTTGATCGGTCGCCAGCCCCGTAGAGATCGCCACTTGGGCTTGTTCTGCAACGAGGCCCGCACGTTCGACCCAGTCCTAATATTTGCGTCGTTCTGCAGTGGCGAGCATTTTTAAACGGGAATTTTTGTCCAGGTAAGGTCCCCCCCCGTGTAACCCAACTGGTGAAGGGTTTTTCGTCCTTCCCCCCCAGGGGGCGAGGACGCAGTCGGACGCCGAAATGTGTCCGCACCATACCCGTCGAACAGTCCCCCCCCCCCCTTGGCGTCGTAACTGTCTATTGCCCCCTGCCTCACTGTGGTATCGCTGGATCAGGGTCCGCGTTCCTCTTAAAGTGCGGCAGGCCTTCGTAACCATCGCCTCATCCAGGGTGGTTTTGCGTCCCCCCCCATCCGTCCTCAGTTTTCTCACAGATTGCGCTGCATCCCCTTTTTTTTGACCCCTTCCCCCGGGGGCACCCCTTATTTTTGAGTCCCGCCTGGGGGGAAATTTTACCCGTTTCGGCTTTGTGTTGTCCCCCCGCGTGCACCACATGGGTTGTTTTTGTGGTCCATTAATGGGCTATAGTTTTTCCCAAACCTGTTCTTTCTGGGCCCCTTCCCCCTGGCCGGATTTATTCCCAGGTGTCCGGGGGGTTGAGACCCACTCTGCGTTTCCCTGAGTTTTGCTTGGTCTAACCACCTGGTTCTCCCTTGCCCGCGATCTCACGTACGCGTTGGTCATTTTGCGCATCCGGTTTGTTTTTTTAGGCGTATTTGTCTTCTCTTTCGCTTCCGTTGGCTGCCATTTCGATGCGGTAACACACACGGTTGTTTTTAAGACCAGCACCTCCGTTGCGTTTTACCCTTTTTACGCCTGGCGGGGCGGGCTGTCATCGTTTCCGTTGCAACGTCCGTTGGCCACCTGCGCGAGCTGGTTTGCTTGACCTCTTCCCTCTTTTTTTTCGATGAGGTTGCACCCCCTCTTTTCACCTTGGTGGAAAGTTCCTTTGGTTTAGACCCCCCTGGCTTCCGCTCCGCCTTCTTCTTCCCCCCCCTGAGTTTTGCTTGGCACCTTTTTTCGACCGAAGCCTTGCATCGCGAACGGAGTCAAGAAATTGGAGTACAACCGCTTTTTTCTACCACGTCCCCCCCCCCCGGGTTTGATCCGACTTGACCGCTTCGACAATTGCCTTTTCCCCACTGCAACCGAGATTTTTTTTTCGTGTTCTCCTTCAACCAATACCGCCCCGTTCCTCCCCTTGTTTTCCTGGCTGAACTCCCCCCAGGCGTTTTTTCCTTCCGTATTTGGCTGTTTCCTACTGTGACCACCACTCGTGGTACCAGACGCCCCCTGTTCTCGTGGCTCCCAAATCGGCTCCCCTTTGTGTTTTTCCTCTGTTCACTTCCGAGGCACCTTCCCCGTTTTTTCGAGATTTGACCGACTGGCTGCGCAGATATTTTGTTGACGCGTGGGGGCGCCCACAAAGGGCTTTGGCGTCCCTTGGTAATCGCTTTCAAGCTTAGATTTCCGCTCTTGATGCACCCGCTTTTTTTTCCCCTCCGCCCCAATCGATGGGCCTTTCCTTGACTTTTTTTTTTCCCGTTCGACGTACCGCCCCGAAGAATATGTGGGGGAACAGTTCTTCCTTTTTTGGCCCCCTGTTCACCATAGAACAGGTGTGTTGCACGTCGTTTATGGTTTGGCTTTGCGTTCACCGTTCGCCCCCAGCCGTCCCTTGAGGAACCTGCGTTGCGTCACCCCGTCCTGGTCTCGTTTCCGTCCGCCTGGGTCTTCGCCTCACCAGCCGGCCGAGGTTTTCCGGACGGTGGCAGTGCCGGACGTTTCTTTTTTCTGCCGCGCACCAGATCACGGGCTGCGTGCCGCCTCCCTTGCCGCACGTTGAGTCCCCAGGTTGGTCAGTGGAATGGCCCGCGCCCTTTTGGTTCGAGGTGCTGATCCACTTGACTGCGGACCTTTTTTTCGGGGTCTCACAGCGGCCCAGGGTGGTCATGCGGCGAGTGTGATGGTCGGTTCCTGAAGCGGAGGCTGACCGGTTTCCCCCCCCCTCGGACCCCTTCCCCCCCCATCTTATTTTAAGCGTGGTATTTTTTCGCTGCCGCACCCCCGCGCGCGTTGCCTGTTTGTCCCCCTCGTCCTTTTCCTGTCAAGTAAGCGAACAGTGGTCTAGTTTTTTCTACGCTGGATTGTTTTAGCGTGCACCGTTCCGACCGCCCGGGCCCCCGGCAAATCATATTTTTAAACCTTGGCCCTGACCCACTGACCCTTCACGGCTTGGGGTGAAGTGGGCCCTTTCTGGTGCCGCCGTGGCCAGTGTGCTTCCTTTCCATGTGCCTCTCGGCTCCTCTTTTTGCGCGCAACCACGTCCCCCGCGTGCGCAGCTGAACTGACCTCCAACCTGTTTGATCCCGCCCAGCCGTTCGTGCAATCTGCCCGTTGAGTGTTCCAGTTTTTTCGCGCGTCATCCCTCCCTGGGTGGATTTTTTTTTGCGCAGCCTTTTTACTGGGCCTTTTTCCCCCGTAGTTTGAGTTGTCCCCGGATCCCACTGATGAGCCTGCGTGTCACTCTGGTTTGTTCCTTTGCGAGTTCTGATTTGCGCTGTTACTTGGCACACTCCCCCCCCCCCCCTTCCCGATAACTTACGACCGGCGTGGCCTTGTCCGCGGCGGCGCTGGCCCCTTTTTGTCCTTGCCGCTCTTCGCACCTATCTCGGGTCATGATTTTCCCCCTCACCTGTGGCGCGTATAGTTCCGCACCGCTTCTCCGAACCAAAACCGTCTGGCCGATCCCGCCATTTGTCCGCCCCCCCCGTTACCAAGTTTTTAAGATTTCAGCGTTCATTTCCTACTATTCCGCTCCTCCGACGTCGGACTCGCTGACATCACGAGTTCGACCTTCTACATTTTTTTTGCCCGCTACTTTTGCCCAAGTGTACAATGCGACCCCTCGTTCCCTCCTTTTTTGAAACACGCATTCGGCAGAACTTCGATTTCGCCTTAGCCGCTTTACCCCCTCGCTCGGCCACGGTCCAGGCAGTTTTTTCGTCTGTGGTCCCATCGGCCGCTGCCCCACGCCTTCTCCGGGTCAGATTCGGGTTTTTTTTTTTTTCCACCCTGAGTCTGCGTTTCTACCCCATTCGTGAGGCTGACTCGGATTGAGGCGGCGGTGCCCGGCAATATGGGCAACCAGCGTACCAGTCCCGTGGTTTGGTAAGTCTCCAGATTGCTGTTGAGGCTTAATTTTGCGTGTGGCTGGCCTTTGTCCGGGAGATTTTTTCTTCAGCGTGTTGCGGCTTCCTGTTCCGATCCGGTCGTGCCTTTGGAGCCACATTGGTCCGAAAACACCAGCCCACCGGCCGAGCACTGCGCTTTTTCTGTTTTTTTGGCTCATCCGCCCTTCTTGCGGATCTCCCTTTCGTTTGGTTCCGCGGCAACCCGGCTTCCGTGTATCTGTTTTCCCATCGGCATCCTCCCTGACTGCCGTGTTTGCCCTGGTTGCGGCGTTTGTGCTTGCCCACCCGCGCTTTCTGGTTTTCGTGACTTTTCGGTTCTTTTCCCCCCCAGTCGAGGCGTTTTCTGACTGGCGCCTACCCCGGCCTTCCCGATCCCTTCCTTGTCAACTGCCACATTTCTGTTTGCCCGTGCTCTGTTCGCAACCCGTGCGGTGGCGTGTGTTCCTTTGCGCAGTCTGCCCTTTTTTTTTTCCGCCGTTTTGGGTTGGATGTTTTGCTTTTAGCCCGCGTTTGGCTCTCCCCTGCCGGCCCCGGACTTGGGTCTTTGACCAGGGGGTTGGGTGTTTTTTACAATGAGGGCCCGTGCCGTTTAGCGGCCCGTCACACCTCCCCCGCCTCTCTTGAACCATCCTCGCCGGGCTCCCAGGCGGCGCCGCGTTTGCGTTTTCCCCCAGTTTAAGCACCTTCGGTTTCCAAACCCTCCCCCTTCCGCGTGGCATTCTTGCGATTGGCCGCGTTTTTGGATCGCGTCTTTCACGTTTGCCTTTTGTTTAGTTCCCGCGGCTCTTGCATCCGTTTAGCTCGGTGCAGTTTTGCTTCCTTACCCGATACCGTTGTACGTTTCTCAGGTGTTTTTTGTCTTCGGGTTCTCACACGGCCTGATGAGTAGAACAGGTTAGACAGGTCGCAAAAAACGGTCTCTTAACTTTTGATTGAAGTACTTGCCGCCCGTGCCTGCTGCCGCGGCCGTATCGCTAACAGCGTTGGAACTTCTTGGAGTCACTTGCCCAGTCGATTTCGTTTGACCCAACGGCCACCCGCTTTTTTCAGCCGAAGCTCGGGGCTTTAGTTGAGGCATTCGCTTTTCCTTGCGTATGAGCCGGAGTTGATCATCGGCCGCGCCAGGGCGTTCAACAGGGCGACCCCTGTTGGCCCGCTGGCAAATATAGGTTAAGCACCTCCTTCCATTAACACGCCGGTTTTTCGTGCCGAAACGTTTTTAGGCGCCAGTGCGGCATTTTTTTCTTTTAGTACCAAGATTTCCCCTCTTGCCTTTGAAGGCGCGCGTTTCGGGCTTGCTTGGTCGAAACTCCTTCGGTTTTTTGTTTCCTGGTCCAGTTTCTCGTTGTTTTGCACTGTCAAACAAGCGGGCGATATTGGGCCAGCCGGCGCTTTAGTCTCGACCTTGGCGCTTTTCTTGCGGCGCCGGTTGGGCTGACGTTTCTGCTTCCCCCCCAGTTTGCGGTTCGTTTTTGTCTGTTCCATCTGCCCCTTTCCCGATGTTGTGAAGCCTTTCATTTACCTGGACCGTGTCCTTCCCTCAGGACTCGCGGTGTCCACCAAGCGTTTCATTTCGTGCATTTCCCGGGGCTGGCGGTGGTGTTTTTAAGTTTCAGGTCCCCCCCTCCACCCTTCCGGACCGTCCCCATTACTTTTCCTCTGAACGTCCTTCTCGTCCACGGTTTTTTTCCCCTTCATTTCGTCCCCACTGGGTATGGGGAAACCCTTCGCTTTTCTCGTACAGTCGTCTTTTTTCCGTCATCTTACTAGGTCTGAGCGCCGAGATCAACGTGTGCGGTTGCAGTTCTGGACTGCGCGACGGTTTTGGTGATTCCTAAACAGGTTTTTTTGCTTTGTCGTTTTAAGCTCTACCTGCGCGGCGTTTCGCCGATTGTGTCCCCCTTTCCCACCCCCTATTCTCTCCCGGGGGCGGTTAAAAGGCAATTTTCGGCCGGGCGCCTTCCGGCCCCCTTCAGTCTTAAGCGCTTGTCCGAGGGGTAGGGATGCGTACGGACTCAAAGTTTCCTTGCGGCTTGTGCATGTTGTACCTGTACCAGGTGGTTTTCGTGGTGTTCCCTTCGGTCCGTTCCGCCTTTTCTTCACGAAGTTCGCTCAGCCGGGTCCCCCTCCACCGGGTCAGCATGGAATAACCACGCTTCCCAGATTCAACTGGCGTCTGCGACAACCCCCGTCTTGCCGCAGCCAGAGGTTGTCGGAGCAGCCGTCGGGCGCGGCGATGGCACCAACACACCCCTCGCTCGCCGTCCCCGCACCGGACCTTGCCTGTGGCTTGCTCGCACCTTTGCCGCTGGTTGGTTTCTTGCTTTACCTGGGTCATTCCTCTGCGGCCGTTCTCGGGGCCCCCGTTGTGGATCTTGGTTTGGTTCCAGGACGTCCAGCGGTTTCCCACCGTTATATCGCCTCGGGGCCGTGGCTGCACCCGCCGCCGTTGCCCCGGTTCTTTCTTACCAATCTCTCGCGCGTTATTTCCCCCTGCGTTCGTGCCACTGGCTTGCCGTGTCCGGTGAAAGCTGCACCACTTTTTTTTTTTCTCCCCCTGGTTTTTTGCGTTTCCGCCCCGTTCCCCGCTCCTGTACTGCGCTCTTGCGGGCCGCTTTCCAAGTTTTTGCTGTTCCCAGTCCCTTAACCACCTCGTCGAACTTCTCTTTCCTCATCGAATTTGACGGGGTGTTGCCTGCAGGAGCAAATCGTTTTGCTGCAGTCCACTTACGTAGTTTTACGTTTTGAAAACCTTCGTTTTTTCGTTTGACACCTTTTTTTGCCCCACTAGTTCCCGGCATCATCCGGCTGCATCTCGTTGTTCCCCCCATTCCGGTTTCCTTCTTGTTTGGGCCGCGGGAACTCGTGAAGCGGGGCTCAGTGCGGCCCGCGTTTTTGCCGTGTGCCTTGCCCACCTCCCCCCTGGTGGTTTGTTCCCTAACGCTCGCACCACGGGGCTTTAAGGTTTGCACTGGGCTTGCCCCTGGGCCGATTCTCCGATGATGGTGAGCTTTTGGGGGTGCGTCCCAAGCGTATTTATGTTTAAGGTGGTAGACAAAAGGGCGACCGCGGAGGTTGCGCTTGCACATGGTACCTGGTGGCGATGTTGTTTTCGGTTTCTCGCCGTCGTTCGCGTTGTTTTACTTATTTCCCCTTTTGAGCGCATGCTGTTTTTCCCCCCCCCCCCCTGGATTTTCGACAAACATGAGCCAGTGTTTCCTTTACCCCCAGTCTCGCTCTTCGTCGCGCTTTTTTTATATTTTGCACCCCCACTGGTCGCG
>Ga0179591_1292553_pt1 | contig 11116 bp, 18 predicted proteins | sample CZOMad2_1_08_16f_FD_182891 | JGI IMG/M metagenome (GOLD analysis project Ga0179591, IMG submission 182891) | Vadose zone soil fungal communities from Angelo Coast Range Reserve, California, USA - CZOMad2_1_08_16fungal (PacBio error correction) | ecosystem: Environmental > Terrestrial > Soil >... | reverse complement strand
TCCTCGAGGGGGAAATCGGGTCTCCCGAGGTTTCACTTTTTCCCTGCTACTTAGTTAGCGGCCCTTCCCGATATCTTGGGCGGTCTTCCGGCCGAAACTCTTTTCTCATGCCCCCGTTTCTGTTTTTGACCTTCACGGCCTTGGCTTTCCAGTACGAAGATGAACCTTTCCTGTCTGATCTTTTTTTGCAAATACCGGCCGTAACCGGCGAGAACCTTTTTTTTTTTCTTCGAAAACATCTTTTCATTCCTGGTTTTTTTTTTTTTCGAACTATCAACGCCTCCCCTCCTGTTTTTTACCATCAATCAGGGTTTTTCTTTTTTTCTCCGGATGGAAATCGCTTCCCGATAATTTTTCGACTCTGATGCCAATCCTTTGCTCCCCCCGTTCCTTTTGGGAAGCAAGTTTCGTTCCGAGGGAGACTGCCCCCGTAGCGCTCCAGATCCCCGAAATTGACCGTTGTCTCGGTTTCCCCTGCAACAGACACGTTTTTTTTTCCCCTCAGAGGTGTTAGACTTGGTATCAAGGATGAGCTCTGTTTTTTTTTCTTTTCCTGCTTAAAGGATTTCTCTCTCCCCCCCTCTTCCCCCCTTTCCTCCACGCGTTTTTTTCGATTTTATTCGGGTTTTTGTTTTTCCTAGTTGACACCTTCCCCGAAGGGCTGCTTGAACAACTGATTTTTTCCAAGTTGGCGGTTTCCCTTTTTCCCCTGCGTGCCCTCCCCAAAGGGCCGACGTTTTTTTGCGGGCGGAGTCCAACCAATCTTTCCAGGTATTTTCCTTTTCTTTTCAGGCTGTGGCAGACGTCCCCCTTTTTTTTCCAGGTACTGCCTTCCGTTTCCCGATTTTCCCGATGAAGCCCCGACGTGAGGAATTCCCCCAAGGACTTTTTCGTTCCCTCGCCCTAATTTTTTTTTTTTGGCTTTGTTGACCGACGGACGAGAAGATTAGTTTTGATGATGGAGTCCCCCCCGTTCCCTTGAAAGGATTTTTTTTTTTTCAATGACGTGTTTTTGAGGTCCTTCGGAGAATGGTCCCTTTCCCCTGTTGATGAGGAAGAGGCGCCCTCCTTATGAGTTGAGTTTCCGTCGCCTTCAGCGCTTTCCCCTTCTGGAGAATGTCGACCGTCCTTTTTTCGCAGCCTCTCTTCCCCTTGCCGGTTCCGTTCTTTTTTTTCCCTATCATGGCCGCGGCTTCTTTCTGGTTGGCGCCATCCTTTCCGTGGCTGTTTTTTTTTTGTTATGGAAGATTCCTTAGTAGTGTTCCTTTCATGTTGGTAATAATGACCGCCCCCCCGCCCCCCCCTTTACAGTCAGGTCGGGACCATTAACAGGAAAACCGATTCTTTCTGGACGGAGTGTTTTAGAGTCCTTCTTTTTTACCGTTTCTCTGCAGGGACTACTATCTCTCTTTTTTTGTTGTTGTTTTTTTCCCCCGCCTCATAAGTCAGGGGACAACGTACCCCCCACCTCCCCCCCCCTTTCGTTCGCCCCTTTGCCTGTAGGACGAGACCTGTGCCCGTTCTCCCGTTCTGTGATTGACAAGTATACATGATTTTTCCCTCATGGGACAATCATGGATTAATCTTCGACCCCCCACCCTCCCCCCCCCCTGGGATTGGCGCCCCCCCTTTCCGGAAGCGGCAGGGGCATGATTCTGTTTCCTCCCGGCATGGAGGCTTCTAGCTCTGTTGCCCTCCCTTATGCGGCCCGCGGCCCAGGTGCCTTTTCCCTGGACGCACGCAATAGGCGTCCTTGGGCGGCCTGGCCGCATTTTCTGCCCTTCGCGTCCCCTCCCCCCACGGCATTGACGGCTTCCCTTGAGGGGCGCGGTAGCCACTTTCCTTTCAGCCTCGGCTGGTAGTTTAGGTTAGAACGGAATTCGGTTTTTTTTTTCCCACCAAGGCCTTAGGTTTTGTCCCTTTTTTGACCACTTTTCCCCCCTTTTGCGTATATGTCCCCTTCTCAGAGACTTTTTTTTTTTTTCTCTCCTGAGCGCTCGTTTTTCTTTTCCACATTTCCCCTTTTTCAGGAGCTGGTGTCCCTCCCCCTTTCTTTTGATCGGCGCTCCCTCCACTTTTTTCTTCTTCCCGTGGGACCACCCGACTAGGGCTGTCCCTTTCATGCAAGCCCCCCCCGCTGGCGCTTTTTCAAATGAAACAGCTTGCTCGATCATGCCCTTTTATCTCTCCAGTTCAGGTTGCACCCCCCAATTCACCGTGCGCTTCTTTTTTGTTTGCTTTTTTTTTTTCAAAACGGGCCTCCCCGCTTGACGATCTCGGGCAAACCTCCCTCCGGATCCATTCTCCTCAGATTTCTTTCTTCTCCTCAATTAAGCTTTTCCTTTCGAAAATTATCGTATTTTTTTTCTCCGGATCAACGGTAGTACCCTTTCTGTCCAGTAGGGTTCAACGACACAGCTTTTCACTCCCCACGAGGCCTCCCGAAGGAGATCTGACCGGGCCACTCCCGGTCTTCGTCACAATTCTGCTGCTTTCGTTAAGTGAGACCCAAAGGTTTCATCCTTCCATTCCAAGGGGCCTTTTTCCCCCTACCGCGGTCCCGCTCCTTAGAGATGAGTAAGCCTCCGTAGTTTAGCCCGGAATCCCTTTTTTCCCCGACCGCCCCCTCTCCCCCCCTTGTCCGATATTCACCCCCGTCAGCGGGCTCCTCTTTTTGGATATAACCAAGTTCTCCTCCTTTGAGAGAAGATGAACCCCCCTGAGGGATCGGGTATATTTCCCCCCCTTTCCTCGTTGTCGCCGCTGATTCCTATTTCTTCAGTAGCTTTTTTGTAAGATATATTTGCGGGCGGTTTCTTTTCGTTTCCCCCCCTGTTGGTCTTAATTTTGGCTCAAACCGGCGACTGGTCCTTTTTGAATCTTCCAGTACGGGAAAACCCGTTTGTTTTCTCCTTCGCATTCATCGACTCCCCATGCTTTTCCTTTGCCCGGTTTTCTCTCCCCATCGCCATTATCGGGATTTTTTTTCGAAAAATATCAATTTTTTTTTTTCACCCCCCTTAACCCCTCCTGGGCCGGCCATCTCCATGTCCTTTTCAAATCGCCTTCCCGATAATTTTCGACGCCGATTTTTCCCTTTGTCCCCCCCGCTTTCACTGAATCATTTTCGATCTGATCCAGGCACAATACGCTTTTTCGTGAGTTTCCCCGAAGCTCTTTGAATATGCCCCCAAAAAAAAAACTTTTCCCTGCAGTAGTTTTTTCGAAGGTGTGATTTTTTGGGTTCTTTTTTCGAAGAGTCTTCTGTTTGAGTTCAACCCCAAGACGTTGATGCCCCCCCCCTCTTTCTTCTCGGCTAACATACATCCTTATATCTTTGGTTTTGGCCTGGAACATTCGGTGACCCCCGCCATCCCTTTATTCGAATCCGGAAGTGGCTGAGATGGGTTTCTTTTCTGATTTTCCCCCCTGGGAGTTCCCCCCGGCTCCTCCACTCCCCTGATCCCTGTGCTTCCCTCGCTCCCAGATTTCGGTTTGAAAAGGCAGTCCTGGGCCCGATTCCTCTGGCCTTCCTGAACCGGAAGGGGGCCTTCCCCAAGACCGAATTCCGGGCGGATTCCACGAAGACCGGATGCCCCCGATTGGCGGGCACTTCCCCTCTCGTTTTGGTTTTTCTGCCCCCCCTTGCCGCGTTTTTTTTTTTTGAGGTTTGATGATCTCGTCTTTTGATCGATTTAAAAGGTGCTTTTTGGCCCGCGTTTCCTCTCTTCCCCTCAACTGGTTTCCTTTTTATCCGTCAGGGGTTCCCTTCCCCCCACCCGTTTTTTAGCCTCTTCGGCTTCTCTTTGGCGGGCAACTCCCCGGGCCACCAGGGACCAGAAACCACCTTTCTCCCCTGTCCTCCCTGTTAGGCCCCCCCGTGGGAGGCGCCGTTGTTTCTCCCTCCGGTGCTCGTCTCCCGAAAGATTAATCATGAATTTTCCTTTGAACGCACCAATCATGCTTCTTCACGGAGGATCGCTATTGTGTCCTTTTTCACAAGGTTTCTTCGGCCCGGGACGGCTGTTTTCGGATTGGGGGTTACCGCTTTTTCCCTGGCATATCTCTATCTTTCCTTCCCTTTTTTTGTGTTTTTTTTGAGAGAGATAGGGCAGTTTTTTTCCCCCCCGTAAACCCCTCGAAACCTGGGTCCTTGCAAGAATCGTTTGCCTGTTCTTTTTCTTCCCTTTCATCGCGACTTTTCTTGACATAATACATGATTTTCCCCAAAAAAAACAATGATGCTTTCAATCTTCGACTCCTAAGGAATTTCCCACATCACCTCGCCTCCTCCCCCCCCCGACGGCCGACCGATTCGCGTCTTCCTCGGTCCTGGTGGACACGTGGACAGTTGCCCGTCCTTTCTGCGCCGCCCGAGACGGTCACTGGCGGTTCACTCGACTGGCCCAGGTGGAAGGGTCTTCTTTTTCGCACGGGCATAGGCTTTTTTCGCCTTCTGGCGCATGTTTTTTTCTTCGGGCCCCCCCCTAACACCACGGCCCCTTTGGAGCTTTTCCTTTTTTTTTGCAAAGGGGCGCCATCCTCCGGTTCGTCGGGGGCTCCCTTGCTGACGGTCTATGGTTTTTCTTCTTTCCACTGAACTTCGGGCCCGGTTTCTATGTCCCTTTCCGCCTTCCGCGACCCCCATTTTTTGCCTCTTCGTGGAACGCAACCTTGAGGAGTTGGTTTTTTGGGGGTTTTTGCGCTAGTCGGCTTGATCCTTTTCCCAACCCCCCTGCCGATTGCGACCACACATTTGATGTTTCTTTTAATTTCATGAAAACCGTTTTTTGTACCCGATTTTCCCCCGCGTGAGGCAAATGTAATTCCGCCTTGGTGGGTGAGAGACCTTCTGATAGGGAGTGCCCCCTCCCCCCCAATTCAACCTTCCCTTTTTTCCCACTTTTCCGCCTGTGAATGTCCCATTTTTTCCAACGGGGCCCTTTTTTCTTGACGATGTCTGGTTTTCTCCTTTTCTTTTATCTCTCTTTTTTTTCCAAATGATTCCCATGACTCCAATGGAAGCGACTTTTCCTTTCCGTTCCCAATATCGTTATTTGCTTTTTTTTCTCCCTTCTCCGGATCACGGTTTTTTTTGCCCATGACTTTTTTTTTCACCTTTGCTGCCTTGAGTTTCTTACTAGTTCCTTTTTCTCCCGAGGATTGGCCTTCCTCTTTCCTTTTCCTTCCTGGCCCCGTCCGGTTTTTCCGGTTACGCCGGTCCCCTTCGATTCGCTTTTTTTTCTCCACATTTTTTTTCCCCCAACGGTTTCAATATTTCATTCAAAGGGCCGTGATGTACCAGTCGCGACTGATCTTTTTTTTTTTTCCCACCTTGCTTCCCCCCACGGCCGCCCGCCTCCAACTTGCGCGTCAATTGGAAACTCCACTTGGAATATACCCCTCCCCACCTTCATCTCTCTCCTTTCTTTCTGAGGAGATGAAGGTTGAAAATATTTTTTGGTATACATCCGGAGAAGTCTCTTTTCTTTAAATGAAGGAGACGCCCCTCGGAGAAATTTTTTCCCCTTGGAGGGGAGTCTTTTGGAGAAACTCTTTCAAGTGGTCCTCCCCGATGGGCCCCCCCCTGGGGGCCTTGAATGGACGCCCCCGTCTGAAACCGTTTGTTTTTCCCTCATCGAATCGGAACCCCACGGGTCTGACGGGGAACTTCAACATTATATCCCTCCACTTTTTTTTAGGCTGCTTTCCCCCCTCAAACGCCCTTTTCCCTGGGGCCTGTTGACCTACCTCTGGTTTCTCCTCCAATTGTACTACCTTCCCACCTTTCAAATACTTTTCGTCCTGAGGCCCCTTTTTTGAAAGACGGTGTCTCTTCATGGGAATCATTTTTTTTTCTGAGGATAAGGAAAAATCCCCCTTTTTCCCAGGGTGGGGATTTTTGACGATCTTTCCCCGATGGAAGAAAAAACCCCCCCCCTCGTTTTTTCCGTTTTCCCCCCCGTCGTTTTTTTCGACGGTATTGGTTGGGCCACCGCCGAGATTGCTCGCTCAACTTTTTTTTTTTCCCTTCCCCACAAACTCTTTCCTTTTTTTCCATCGCAGAGGCGGGTTATAGGGTTTTCCCCCCCCATTCTTCCCCCAGCAGAGCAGAAATCAACCTTTTATTTCGCATTCCGGCCCAGTGGCGGGGCTTTTTTTTCCCTTTTGATTCAAACAACGAAACGAAAGCGCTTCCCCCGCTCTACCACCTCCATTTTTTTCTTTTTTCCCTCCCCCCCTATTTCGGTGCGTTTTCCGTGAAAGGGCAGTTACTCCTTTTTTCCCTAGACCGGCCCTTGGGCCCCTCTTTTGGTCTTTCCCCCCCTGCGGTGGCCAGGAACTGAGAAAACGCTTTGCCCGGGTGAAAGGTTACCCAGGAGATTGAGCCAGAAGAACCTTGCTCCTTTTTTGGACACGAACTTGGGCCCGCTTCGCCCCCTTTTTTTTTGGGTTTGTCCCTGGCCGCAGGGGACGAGGCTTCCTTCCTGGAGGGCCGAGATTCCCCTTTGGACCAATACGGCCTATTGCTCGCTTAAATTCCCTCCACCTGGGCCCATATCCGTTCAGGTCGCCTGGCTTTCCTTTTTTCGTCACACCGGTCTTTTCCTCCCCTTTCTGGCCTTGGCGGCACGGTCACGGTTTTCCCCCTGGCCGGCGCTTCTTTTTTTTGCACCGGTATTTTTTTTTTTTTTTGGGAGGCTTTTGGTTGATGAAGCCCTTGTTTCCCCTCTTTCCTTAGGAGTCGAGATTAACCTTTTTTTTTTTCCTCCATGATGCTCCACCAGGAAACGGAGATCGCTATCCTTTTTTTTTTCCACAGGCCCCCCACAGCTGGGCTTGTTCTTCTTTTTGGGTTACCGTGCCGGACGTTTCTTTTTTCCTCTTTTTCCTCTTTGAGAGAGATAGCCGTGCCGCCCCCGTACCCCCTAGAAACCCTGGACTTCTCCCTGCCGGCAAGAATCGTTTTCCTGTTCCCTGTTCCTTTAGTTTTTTTTTCCCTCATAAATGATGGGCGTCATGATTACCCCTTTTCTGATTAATATTCGACTCCTTTTTCCTTTCCCCCCCAACAAACCACCTGACGTTCTCCCCCTTTTTTCCCACCTATCGACGCGGCCATGATCTTTCCCCTTGCCCGGAATGGGGGGCTCTTTTTTTCGGCGAGACGGGGTGTGACTTTCTTTTCCCCTTTTTCTTTGCTTCCGCCTTTTCGCGGCTAAAGCGACTGGACTTCCCTTTCAATTAAACGGGAGTTTCTACCTTTATTCGATCAGCGCTCTCCCCCCCAAACCTCTCCTTTGAGAGGGGAGAGGTCTCCCCCCCCTCCGGGGAAGGCCGCCTCGGCTCGGTTCGTTCGTTTCTTTTTTTTGTGTTTGTCACCCAAGGCCTTTCTGGCTTCATCTTGAATTAGGGCGTCTATGGTCCACCTTTTTTTTCCTTTTACAGGCGTTTTTTCCTGTGGAGCGCTCGGGTCCGTGAAACGAACTACTCTTTTTGAGGATGGTGGACTTTTCTTGCCGCTCCACTTGCAACGGCTTTTGGACAACTTTGTCCCCCCATGGTCCCGAACCCCGTACCCCTTTTTGTGAAGGCCCGCGTGCCGTTTTTTTTTGTGGGGGGAAGTCCCCTTCGGCGTTGTTCAGCGTCTCATTGCGTGCAATTTTTTTTGCCTGATTACCTCCCCACCGTAGAACACTCTCCCCTTTTTGTTTGTTCGCCGTTTTTTCCCCTGCTTGACGATCTCGTTTTTTTTTTTTTTCTCACGCCGCCTCGTCCTTTTCTTTTGATCCGAACCCCATGAAATTCTCGGGTTCTTTCCAATGAAGCGGATTGGCCTCGAAATTTTTCTTCTTTCTTTTAAACGTAGTACCCTTTCCATGATTGCTTGTTCAACGCCCCCCTCTCGAAGCTCCCCTTGATCCTTCTTTCCAGGAGATATGTTCGGTTTCCTCCCCCTGTCTCGACGGTTACGCTTCCCTTTTCCCTGCTGTTCAAGTGAGAAAACAGCGGTTCCCCTGGGGAAACGCGTCCCCCCCCTGTGGGATTTTTCCTGTTCTTCAGCCTACCGCGCTTTTTCGAGAGTTCTTTTCTTCACGGCCCCGCCCGCCCCCCCCCCCCTTCTTCCCCCCGAAGCCGACTCCAGCCGGCGCCCCCCGCGATTTTGGATATGACCCCTCCCCCAAAAACTTCATCTCTATCTTTCCTTCTAATTTTTTTCTTTTTTAATTTCGGGTTATATCCCCCCCCCCCCCGTTTTGTCGCCAGGCTGCCCTTTTTTTTTTCCCGCCTTTCCCCCCGTTGTTTAAGGATTGGGCCGTTGATGCCTTTTTTCCTCTAGCAACGTGTCTTCTTTTTCCGGTTCCTTCCGAAAATGGTACCTCTTTCGCAGTCCAGTACCTTTTCCTCTCCCAAAAATTGAAAAACCCCTCGCTCTTCATATGTTCCCATACCCGGGGTCAACAGGACAAGAGATTTTTTTTTTTCTATCCTCGCATATAGAAATATCGTTCCGAGGGCGTCCCCCTCAAATAGGCCCCCCCCTTACTGGGACCCCTTTCTCCCATCTAAATGTACTACTTTTTTTTCCTCCCAAAATACGCATTCCTCTTCCACGTTCCCCCTTTTCGCTTTCATTGAAGAGACTCCAGATGGGCCCCCCCTTTTCTCGATTCTCCCATACGAGGCGGGTGAGTTTGCCCCGCCTTTTTTTCCCAAGCGGCGAAATTCTTTGAATCTCCGACGTGGAACCCCGTCTCCGATGTTGTTCTCCCCCCCCGGGTATCATGTTCCGAAAGCCCCCCAGGCGAGCGCTAGATCCCCCCCCTTTCGGGTCGTTTTACCCCAAATATTTAATTTGCCCTCCCCCATAGCAGGGGAATTCTTATTGTTTATCTGTGCTTTTATTATTTTTTTTTCCTCGTGGGGCTTGAATGAAACTCATGGACTCTTTGATAAAAGGTGGTCCCCCCCCCTTCTTTTTCTTCTTCCCCCCCCTCGGCTTTCCCACCTCAATCACTTTCTTCCCCCCTTTGCTCCCATTCTTCGCGTCGCGGGCCCTTTTTTTCCTGGACATAAGTCCTGGCCGAATGCGTGGAGGGGAAATCGGAATTGGTGGTCCCCCCCCGTCAGACACGACTTTTTTTGTCCCTCAGAAGATTGTTGTCTTCTTATGACACGAAAGCGTGGTGAGAAAGCCCCCCTTTTCCACCTTTTCTTCGTCCAACTGGGTGTTTGTCTATTTTATCTTCAGAATGGGGTCCTTTCCGGGTATATTAAAGGTGGGTTCTCTTCCCTCCTATTGAATGTTTGGGACTTCTGGAAAGGAGACTTTCCCCCCCCCTTGCTTGGCCCGGGCCTTTTTGAGAAATTGTCGACCTCCCTTTTATTTTTTCTCCCCCTTGGTAGAGCCTCCATGCCTTTTCCCCCAGGGACCAGATTCATGGCCTTTTTTTTCAATCGGTGCGGGGCGTATTTTTTTTTGCCGATCGTCATGGAAGATTACTTTAGGTTTTTCATGATTGTCATCATGTTTGTACTTTTCTATGAGTCAAGCACACTCCCCCTTTTTTTTTTCTTCTCCCCCGGTATTCCCCCCGGTCAGGCGGCGGAAAAAGGTTCCCCCCCCTTTCGCAAGGGACTTTTTTCTTTCTTTTTCGAGGGGGTTTCCTTCTTTCCCTGAAGGCGGCCGGGCCTCCTACGGTGTTGTTGTTTGATTTTTTCCCTTCATTCACGTTCGGCCACCGTACCCCCCTCCTGGCCCTCCTTCATGTTTCGGCCGCGAACCTGGTCTGCGATCCCGTTCTGTTTTCCCTCTACCAAAACATGATGGACCTCCTTTCCATCTCTGCTTTCCTTCTTCATCACCGGCGCCTCCCACGGGTTCTTCCCTGCGACCGATTCGCGACTTTGGTGGGGCCCGTGACCGTGGCTTTTTCCGAGAGTTCTCTTACCGGGGTGGTGACGGTCGTCCCTGGACAGGAGGCGGGCCGCTTTTTTTCTTTTTGGAAGGCGGCCTTTTTTTTTCCCTTCTTTGTCAATAACGCGGGTTTTTTCCCCCTTGCAACCTTTTTCGATCAGAAGTTTTTCTTCCCGAGAATCATCAACCTTTTTCCCCCTGCTCGCTGTCCCCTCGTGGAATCCCTTTTTTCCTTTTTCTCCACTCCTGATCAGGAGAACGTTCCCGGTCTATGGGGGCCCCCTTTTCCTCTTCCTCCTTTTTCCTTCCACTTCTGGACAGTACTTGCCTTCGCGTCCCCCTCTGGAGCGCTTTCTTTTTTTCAACGCACACTGCCTTTTTTTCCTTTTTTTCCTGGTTTTTCTCGTTCGGGCTTTTCTCCGAGACCGTCACCCCTCTCCGGGATGCGAATTCCCTTTTTCCTTGGCTGTTGACATGGTCTTTGCAAGCAAACCCCGATAACGATAGGCTTCTTTTTTTTTCCCCCCAACCTGGGGTGGGTCTTTTCCGCTAATGGGCGTCTTTTTTTTTTTGAGACTCCCCTTTTTTTCTTGCTGATTCGGCGTTTCCCTTTTCCCCCCCCCACATCGGCGACTCTTGTGTCCCCCTCCCACACGGCAAATTTTTCTTTTTGCAAACTCTTTTTTTCGTATTGGGCGGATTCATCTCTCTTTTTTTAAAAATGATTTACCCTCCCCTTCGTTCTATTACTTCCTTTAGTGAGGTTCTTTTTTTTTTGGCCCCCTTCAGCTCGATGCGATTTCCCCCCTTACATGTGGAGATGGTCGGCCCCCTTCTTTCCGGTCCACCTTTTTGAGGCGTGACTTCCCCTTGGCTCCCCGATCTTTCCCTCCCCCCCGGAGATATGTTCCCCCTTTCTTTTTTCTCGTTTCTTTGCAACAACCCCTTTTTTGATGCTCGGCATCTTTCCCTTTCCCCCCCAAACAAAAAGGGTTCATCTCCCCCCTCCTTTTTCCCCCCCACTTCCGTTCCCTTCCCAGTCGGCGCCGCCTCGCGAGGGATTTTCCTTCCCCCCACGTGCAGAGTTTTGCCCCGGCCACGCACTCCCTATATAGGACCCTTCGCGGAAATTTCTTTTTTCCCTTAGTCACAAAGAGATTTTTTTTTTCCCCCGATTCCATCGATTGAAACCCCCCC
>Ga0179591_1280843_pt1 | contig 11116 bp, 15 predicted proteins | sample CZOMad2_1_08_16f_FD_182891 | JGI IMG/M metagenome (GOLD analysis project Ga0179591, IMG submission 182891) | Vadose zone soil fungal communities from Angelo Coast Range Reserve, California, USA - CZOMad2_1_08_16fungal (PacBio error correction) | ecosystem: Environmental > Terrestrial > Soil >... | reverse complement strand
TTTTTCCCCCCACACCACACCCCTCCCACGACGAGATTAAGAGTGGACGGCAGCTCCCTTCCCTCTTCTCTCGAGCAACGACAACGAAGTTCGTCACCGGACCTATTTTCGTCTTTTTCCTCCCCAGGTTGCGTGCCATAAGGAGACATGCCCCGCCTCATTCTGGCAAAGAGAGATCTCTTTTCCTCTCCCTTTTTTTTTTCTGAGATATTTGCCCCCTTTTTGGAATGCGTCGGAAGGATTTGCACCCCCCTTCAGCTAGCGATACCTCTATTTTTTCCCCCCCCCTCCCGTACAGCAGGGTTGAACCGCTCTCTTTATCGAGACCAATGGAGAAAGCGGTTAGTGCTTTTTCTTTTTTCGTCTGGGGTGGCGTGTGCTGTTTTTTTTTTTTTCTTCCGAGGATATGAAAACAAGGGATGCGTGTCCTGTCCCCGTTTTTTTCTTTTGCCCCCCTTCTTCTTCCCCCTTCTCACAATGTTCCATCGTTTTTCGCGCCTTAAGGATAGGTTTATCCTTTTTTTCCCCCTTTTTCCTTTCCCGGAATCTGCGCGAACAAACTTTTCTTTCTCTCTCTTCCCCCCCCCTCCCTTAATCACGATGTGTTATTTTCCCTTCTCACTCACCCCCACTGAGCCGCTAGTAAAGACATTTTTTTTCGGCCCCATATATCCTACCCCCTCCCCCCCCCCGAAGAATGAGCGTACACACACAGGTCCCTCCCCCCCGTGATACAAACAATCAATACGCCGTCTCCTCCCTTGGGTGATTCCCCTGATCCCACCAGAAAGAAATGCGCGCCATCTATTCCTTTTCTTTGGCCACCATCATTCAGTCAGATACCTTCCTGTATCCCTGTTTTTCTAGAAACCGTCGGGTGTTGCTTTCCTTAGCCTGTCGGCCATGACACGATAAAACGTTTTTCCCCCTTTCCCTGTTTTTGGATGCATGTCGCGTTGGACCTTCGCCTTTCCTTCCACGTATCTAGGCTTTATAGCGTGGTGGAAAGGGTTTTCCCCGAGGAAGTCTGCTTTTTTTCCCTTCCTAATAGTTTACCCTTCTTTTTTTTTTTTTTTTCTACGATCGCTTCTGATATCCGCTTTCGTCTTTCCCCTTTTTTGAGATGGGTACGGAGAGAGAAACTTTTATTCCCCCCTCCCCCCCGTTATCTCTTTGCTCCCTTCTTTTGCCATGACGAAATGGTTCGCACCCATCTTCCCCTTTTTTTCTCCTAAGCAAACAAGTCCATTATTAGACCCCCCTTTCTCCGACTTTCCAACCCCCCTTTTTTTCCCCCCTCCGCAAACAAACGAGACATACGTCCCTTCCAAGAATCTTGCATTTGATGATATGCCTTCGTTTTCCTCTTTCTTTCCTTTTGTGACCGGCTTCCTCGTCCGTCCTTTCGTGCATTGTAGGGAGCAAAGAGACGAGCATACCGTGTCCTTCCTCCTGTCAAAATAAAAGGCAAACCATGGCCGCCCCCCCCTGGCCCCCCCCTTTTTTCTAGACAACCCAGGGAACCTCCCTCCCTTTCCTGACCATAGGTTGTGGAGCAGTTACAGTTGACTTTCTTCTTTTTTTTTCCTGACAGCGGCTTGGTTATTGATAAACGTCCCTTTTTCTTTTTTTGTCCTCCCTTTTTTTTTTTTTCCAGCCTGGGACTTTTTTCGGGAGGGTTTCTCCCTTTCTATGTCAGTTAACACTTTTAAAGAGACCCTCTCTCCCTTCCCCCCCCCTTTCCTTGCAGGAGGTTATTGCCGTTCGAGATCATCTATCTTTTCCTCCCCCCTCCCCTCCCTTTTTTTTTCTTCCCTCCTAACCTCCACTACGCGCCATGATCAATTGCTGCTTTCTCTTCCACTAGATACGAATGTACAGAAACAAAACCCCCCCCCCTCACATGCGATCCCCCTTCCCTCATCTTTCTGCCCACCCCCCCCTCCCCAATTATCTTGACGTCTTAAACCCCCCCGCCGATTCTTCTCCACCTTCCCCCTCCGGCAGTTCAACTGTAATAAACACCTTCTTTCTTCTTCCCCCCTTTCCTTTTTTTCAGTTACCCTTGTTGCGAGAGAAGGTCTCCCTTTTCTTCCTTCTTTTTCCCCTTTATGTTGGTTTCCCTTCCTTTCCTCTTCTGCCTCAATAAATGAACGAAGGAAAGGATCTTGTCTTATTCTATTTTCTCAAAAACAATTCATTCTCGCAGGAAGTTCAAAGTCCCTTCTTTCTGGCGCGGCGTGTTTGATATGATTACGCGTTCTTTCAATGTTGAGTAGTATTATCTGCTCTCCCCTGGGTTTCTTATTTATTCCTTTTCTCCCAGTGTATTGGTTCTAAAAATGCCTATGCTCCCCCCCTTTTTACCCTTACGCTATAAACGGGTTTCGCAGGTGCGTACTTTCCCCTTTTTCCCCCCCTCAGAAACCTCTTCTTGCCCCTTCGAGAAAGAGCTTTCCCCCCCCCTCCCGAAGAAGGTAAAAAAATCTTTCCTCCCCCCCCCCCTTCCGACGATCTTGGGACCCCTTTTCGTGCATAAGGCCTCTTCCTTCCCCCATTTCCAAAGCGACAGCATCCCCCGTATTCCCCCCCTTACTTTTTTGTCCTTCTGCAGCCGAAAGGATAGTCTGGGACCCCCCCGAAACGACGACGGCTTTTTCTCTTTACCATCCCCCTTCTTACGCAGAAGGATGCGTGCCCCGCTTTTCCACAAGAATCGCTGGCGCAAGTTCTGGTGCCTTTTCCCCCCTTTGAGTGGGATTCCCGTTTTTTTCTCTTCTGATAGGCGGCCCAAGTAGTGATGTTTTCCTTTCCCCCCTTTTGGACCGACATTATTCTTTTTAGGTCCGTGCTTCTTGTTCCCCCTCCCTCCCCCTTCTACGGCGTCAAAGCTGTCCAGACCCTTTTTCCTGATTTTTTCTTTCCTCTCCCCCCTCGTGCGACTTTGATGATAATTTTAGGAGAATACTTAGCCTCCCTTTTTGCAACAAAAGAACTAGCCAAAGTGGTCCCCTTTATTTTCCCCCTTTAAACTCCACATGTATTCCTTTTTTCCCCTCTGAAAATGAGAAACGATGTCATCCAGCTACTTTTTTTTCCCCCCCCTCATGAATCAGAGACTCCGTGTTTTTCCCTCCGGAATGTCTAAACACCCCCCCCAACCCCCTACTTTTGCGCAGATACTAAAGCAGGCCCCGATTTTTTCCGTCTCCTTTCCCGAGGTCCAACGAATTGCTTACCCCTTCTTTCTTCGCTACTCACAGGATTGGTGAAAATCAGGATCCCTTCCCCTCCCCTGAGGGGAAATCATTTCCTTCTCTTTTCCCTTTTTTTTGTTGATCGATAGCCCCCCCCCTCCCCTTCTTCTTGAGAAGTAGCATGAGGGCCCCCCCACTTTTTTTCCCTCCGAAAATAAGTTCATCAATTTTCGTTCCCCCTTCTTTGATACGATTTCTTCTTCCTTTCTTCCCTACGCTGAAGAGGAGGGAGCTTTCGTCACCTTTTCGCCCAGTACTCCACCACTCTGCCGCCCCTCGCCATTCTTCTTTCTTCTCTCCCCAGCAGTCATCTCCCTTGCTATCTGGATACTACCGTAACTCTTCCCTCCTCTCCAATCACTCCTTTCTGTGCTTGGTGGTGTTGATGCCTTGCCTCCCACAATGGTTATATGATTTACATTGTAGGTTGTTTCCTGCTTTGGTTCCACACTTCTCTCTGTTCCCATCTGTTGTAATGGAAGTACATCTTTCCCTTTCCCCCCCTTTGCTAGTTTCTTTTGTTTCAAGCAAGTCCTCTGCGTTCCCCCTCCCCTCTACCCCAGTCTTCCTTTCCTCTTTCTCTATTAAATCTGAACAGATGTATTTACCTCCCTTTGCTCCTTTTCTTTCCCCTTTCTCCCCCCAAGAATCACGATGAAAAAGACTGGAATGCTTTCCCCCCCCTCTCCAAAGCCCCGAAAGTGGCTTTCCCCTTCTTATCACATCTAGCCACGAGGTGAGGCTCCCCCTTTCCTTTCCCAACCCAGGAAATGGCGGACAGCGCTTTTCCTTATCTTTTGGAACGCCTTCTCGTCCCCCCCCCTTCTATACTCCGTCGGCGGGTGATGGGGCTCGTCATCCCCTGTTTTTCCTTCTTCTAAACGGTGTGCACCGGGGAAACTGTTTTTTTTTTTCTCCTTTTTTTTCTTTTTTTGAATTGCGCCTTTCCTGCCCCAGTCCCTTCCCTTTTTTTTTCCCCCCAAGGGATGCCGAAGGGGTTTTTTGGCGACGAAATGTTTGACCTTCTAGTCTTCTTCGTCACCGCTTTCCTTCTCTGATCATACCCGATTTTTGCTGCCCTCTTTTTCGATCGGTAATTGGAGAGAACGTTATCTGCCTTCCTCTTCCTTCTTTTTTCCTTCAGGTAAAAAAGAAAGTGTTTTTGCAATACTCCATTTTCTCCCCCCCCTTCCCCCGAACTCTTTTTTCTCCTCCCTCCCCCTTTTTTAAAAAATTATAGATCGATCCTATCCCTTTTTTCCCTCCGGAAGAGCAACACCAGCGCAATACGTCCCACAGCCAAGGTACTCTTCTTTCGTTTGCCCTAGTCCGGCCCCTTTCTTTTTTTCCTTTTTCAGGACTCCTCCAGCTCTTCCTTGTGAATTGTACTTTCTCCTCCTTTGCCTGGAAAATGTGAACCAGATGTCACCCTAACCTTCCCTTTTTCCCCCATCGGCCCACGTACTTTCTCTTTTTTCTTTTCCCCCCTCCCTTCAATACAGCCATGAAATTGTTAGGAGCCCATAAGTGGTTTCTCTTTCTGTCCGTTGCTCTCATATTTGAGAACCCTCGTCTTTTTTTTCTTTTTCTTTGGCAGCCAAGAACATCGTCCCTTTCCTTTTTTTTTTTCCATTCGAGTAATCTAGTAGAAATAGGTCAGTTACACCACTTTCCCTCTCCCCCCCTCTTTTTTTGATAATGGAAAGGAGGTTATTGCGTTCGTGAAGTTCCTTTTCCTCCGTTGTGTTTGTGCGCGTCCCCCCCTTCTTTACGCGCACATGAGCAAAGGATGCTGTGTACTTGCCTTCTTTTGTTTCCCTTCCTCCCTTACCGCAAAAACCAAAAGGACAGGTCTTTTTTCCCCCTTCCGCCTCCCCCCCCCAATTATGACTTACAATCCCAACTCTTCCCCCCCTATGAACATCAGGCAGATTAAACGTACTCCCCACCCCCCTTCTTTTTTCTTAGTTGGAGTTTAAAATTTGGTGGAGCTGCCTCTTCCGTGTTTCCTTTTTCGCCCGTTCCGTTTATTTGACCTTTTTTCTTTGCTCAATAAGCACGAAGGAAGAGCTTGGGTCGGCGTCTGTCTTTTTCTTCCCTTTTCCTCCTCCGGACTCTTATGCAGAAGAAGGACGGTCTCCTCACTCCTCTTTTCTTTCTTATGCGAGTTTTTTTTTTCGCTTCGGTTCGTGCCCCCCCTTCTTTGTTTCTAATATGGACTGTGGATTATGGAGGAATCCTTTTTCTTTTTTTTCTAACAAAGTGAAGTATGGCCACCCTTTGGGCCGTTTTTCTCCGACTTCTCACCGGGTTTCGATTGTCCTTTCCCCCTCTTCTCACGCATCTATCTGGCAGACGACACTTGCCCTCTTTCTACACCCGGAAGCTAGTCGCCCTGCTCTTTTTTCTTTTCCAAAACTTGTCGCAACCCTCCTCCCCCCCCCATTTCACTTTCTCGCCCGCGACTGTAATTAAGGCGGCTTTTTTTTTTTTCCCCCAATTTCCCCCCTCCCCTTTCTCCAACTACACCCCTCCCTGGTTTCCTTTTTCCACAGATGACGAGCCCAAGAAAAAGAAGACGTCTTTCTCCGAGACCCCCTCTTCCCCTCTACGAGAAGGATGGTGCACGAGAAAAAACTTCTAAAGGAATCCCGCTTTTCTCTTTTTTTCCTTTTAATAATTGCGGATGTATTCCGTTACCCTGTGGCTAGAGTAGGATAGCGGCAGTTTTCTTTTTCTTCTTGTGTCGTGCACTTCCTGGTGGACCGCATTCTTATTTTATCGTGATTCTGTTTCTTTCTTTCTTTCCTTCCCGCTGAACTCGTTTTTTCATTGCTTTACCTAACCTATGTTTTTCCGCAGAAATAACCCTCGTGACGTTGATGCAGAATTTTCGGAGGAGTACTCTCCTCCCCTACCAAAAAAGGAATACAAAGTGGTACAATTTCTTCCCTCACCTGTTCCCTTTCTCCCCTTTCCCCCCAAAGACTTAACCTGCACAATCTCCCCCTCTCCCCCTCATAAAACCGAATGAATCAGAGAATCCCGTGTTTTTCTTCTTTCCCCCCCAAAAAGACCACACCCCCCCCTCCCCTCTATAAGCGTCCCCCCAATGAGAAGCTACTTACGATGTCAGTGTTGTCCCTCCCTCCCGAGCAAAGCAAAATGATTTTTCGGGTGAAAATTATTTTCGTCTTTTTCTCTATCGTACTCACCTCCCTCTCCCAAGAGCAAGGAGTAATGAGGGGCAATACCGCTCTCTTTCTCTATCGAGTATGCCCTCTTTGCTGAGGGGCCATGTCCTGTTTTCCCCCCCCCCCCCAAGGACGAAAAGAAGGTGATCCATTCGTTGAACCTCCTTTTTTCTGTCTGCGCGATTTCTCGGACCCACTCTTCCTCTTTTCTTCTTTCTTTCCTTTCCCTCGTTTTGTGGGTTTTTTCTCCGAGGACTATGAAAACCTTGCTTCCTTGCTTCTTTTTTGAACAAGTACTGATGACATCGTGCTCCTTTTTTCCTCTTTTTTTCAAGGTCCCATTTTTCTGTTTACCGTACTTTTTAATTTCCCCCCCCCCCTCCCTTTCTGCGCGAAAACACATTGTATGCTCTCCCCTCTCCCGTACCGCTCCTCTTCCTTGGTAGGTTCTGCGTTTTTCCTCCTCTTCTTGTAACGCACTTGAGACGTAGTAAAGCTGGTGGGGAGACTTTCTTCCCAAAGAAGAATGAGGTACAACACCCGTCCAGCCCCCCCTTCCCCCCTTTCCCTTTTTCCCAAACTCACTCCTGCCGCCTCCCTTTTGGGTGAGGATGGACCCTCTCCCCTCCCTTCACCCGAAATGCGACAGCTCCTTGCAATCCTTCTAGGGGAAGATAAATCTGTATCATTTGTATGTTCTCTCTCTCTCATCGTTGTGCCCAGACTAGAATGTCGGACATTACCCCGCCTTCCCCTTTTTTTTCCCTCCTTGAGTGGTGTGTGCTCCGGGTGCTGTCCTTTCTTTTTCTTTTTCTCTGCCTGATGGCAAGGACTGTAGGTGAAATGGGTGTTCCCCAGTCTTTTCTCTTTTGTTTTTACTTCTTCTGCGTCGCATAGCTAGGGGGTCTCTCTCGTTCTCGCTTTTTCCTTTTTTTCTCGCGTCTGCTGGCGATCGGTCTTTTTTTCCGTCCATCCTCGATAAAAAAGGTATAGCTTTTTCCTTTGGCCAGTTGTGCCATACGGCAATTGGTATAACCAGATTCCCCCTTTTCCTACTTTGCCCTTCTTTTCGTTCTCTTCCCCCCCCCCCCTATCGATAGATAATAAAGAATCCAGACAATTTGCCTCACTCCCCCCCCCGCCGCCATAAGTGCCAACAGCAGAATCTTGCCTTTGATTCTTCTTTTGCCCGTGCCGGATTGCTTGCTTTTTTTCCTCTCTCCCAGCTCTTCTTCGTGCATGGATTGAGCAAGCTACGGTGTCCCTTCCCCTTTCCCTTTCAAAAGAAAAACGGAAACATGGCGCCCCCTTCTTCCTTTCTTTTTCTCTACACAAAGTAAACTCCTTCCCCGACATTCTTCCTCCCCCCCCCTCCTGGCACGCGGGATGTTCCATGGACGTTGCTCTAATATTTGAGACCCTCTTTTGTTATTTTACTTTCCTTTCCTAAAGCTTTTTCTTCCCTTCTGGGAAGCCTGGGATTTGTTTTGACTGTGTCCATTCTTTTTTTTCTCTTCTCCCTTCCCCCAAAGAGAGCCATAACCAGCAATTCATGTTCCCTCCTTTTCGCTTATTTTCCTGCCCTTTCTTCTCGGATATCCCTTTTTCCCTCCTCCGTGTTTTTTCTCTCCTTTCCATTATACGTCGCAAAATGAGGGAAACAGGATTTGGTTCGTCCTTTTTTTTAGATACGAATGTACCGAAAAACCCCCCCAGCCCCGGTCTTTCCCCTTTCTGCCCCCCAATTCTCTGACGTTCCCCTCCCCCCCTCCCTTTCTTCCCCCCATGAACATCCGGAAGTTCAAATGTACTCCCCACCACCCCTCTTTCTTTCCTTTGTTTTAGAGAGAATCTTACGTTCCCCCCCTTTTTCCCCTTTTGAGTCCTGTTTTCCCTTTGTTTTACCCGTCCCCTTTTTTTTCCCATACATGCACGAAGGAAAGATTGGAGGAGTTCGTCTTTCCTCTCCTCATCTCCGGACCTGAAGAACTCATTCATACCCCCCCTTTCCCGATTCGCTGTGACTTATTGCGCGTTTTTTTTTTTCACCATTTTTGCGTAGGATTAGAGCTCTCTCTTTTTTTCCTCATCTTTTTTTCATCAGAGAAGGTTTCGGAGAGTACAATGTTTCTCTTTTTCCTTCCCCCTCTTGCAACACCCGCGTTTGGATCGCTTCCCCCTTTTTTTCGAGGATGAGTTAAGTATATAAATTTGCTTCCCAAGTTCCCCCTTTCTTCTGGAAAGAAGAAAATAGGATAGAGTCTACCTCCTTTCTTTTCGATATCGACGCAGCATACTTTCCCCCCCCTCAGACACCCTAGGAATAATTGCGGAACCCCCCCATTCCACCTTTTACCTTTCCTTTTCCAAGGCGGCTCAATTTCCAACGGCGAAAGAATCCCCCCCCCCCTCTCCCCCACCTCCCCCCCCTTTTTGTGGAACCTCCTTTGCGGCCTCCCCTTTTCTCCCTCACTGAGTATCGAGACTACATCACTCTTCTTCCCTTTTCTTTTATGTCCAAAACCTGACTAAAGGAATCGCTGCTCCCCCTTTCTGTTGTTCTCCTTGTCGAGTCACTTGAATCCTCCCTCTTTTTTTTTTAGTGATGTTGTATCACATTTATTGAATGCGTTGCTTTCTGGTTTACCCCCCCTCTTTCTTTCTGATAGCGCCAATGAAGCACCCCACATACTACGGTCAAGTTCCCCTTTCTTTTCTCCTAGTATAGCAGAAAATAACCTCGTGGTCCGTTTCTTCTCCCTGCAGAAAAGGTGTGTTAGAGAGTCCTTTCTTTTTTTTCCCCCCCCCCCCTTCCCAAAGTTTAAACTTTCCCCCCCCTCCTACATTGACAACAGATGGAAAATCTGTCCCCCATTAGCCCCCCTTTCTTCACTCATTAAGAAAACAGACATGAATCAGAGCAAGCCCCCGGTTTTTTTCCCTTCATAAACACAAACCCTTCCTCTCCGTGGCGCAGATCAATTACCTATGTCACTCTTTTTTTCTCCACGCCAAGAGGTCGTTAAAGAAGGATAACTTATTTTTCTTCTTTTTCCCCCTTTTGGCACATTAGTACATGCCCCCCCCCCTCTTCCTGCGGGAAATATATCTGCTTGTCCTCTCTTTTCCTTTTTTCCCCGAAGGGAAGTTTTGCGATATGGCATGTTCTCCTTCTTTCCCTTGAGTTTTTCTTACATCTATACCAACCTTTTTTTCTTTCGAAACGAATAGTGGAGGTTGCTCTATTTCTCTCCCCCCCTTTTTTTGCTAACGATTATCTAGTCTTGGGTTGGGTCTGTTTTTTTTTTTTTGAGAATGCCGTACTTCTTCACCCCCCCCCTTCCTTCATGTCGGGTGTATGAAGGAGGTTTTCCCTTTTCAGATTGTTAATCTGTTGTAAATGTACTTCCATTTCCTTTCCTTTTTCCTCTTCCCTTTTAACCATTTTGCTAGTTCTTTTTTTTTCTTCGAGAAAAAAAGGGTATGCTATTACTCCTTCCCTCCCTTCCCCCCCGAGGGTTAATTTGATGATATACGAGTTTCTCCACCTTTTTTTCAAGAACTGCGGTCGTCCTCTTTGTGGTTTTTTTCCTTTAATAACGATTAAAAAGAAGAAGGCGGTCCCCAGGCCCTGCCTTTTCCTAAAAAACAATCACTAATGAGCCTATCATACTCTCGCTTTTTCTTCACTGCATCGACCACTTCACTGGCGCCAGCGATGAGTTAGCAGGGTTTTCTTCGTTCCCCCTCTCTTTCTAGTGATGGTAGTCTAGATCACTCCGTCGTTTCCTTTTTTTTGGTCACCCCGGCTTTTTTCACCGACGAGAATGTGGAATGGGTGACCCACCTCTTTTACCTTTTTGAACTGGGGTAGTGGGGGATACAGGGGGATGCTTTCTGTTTTTTGTTTCCTTTTCCTTCTTACATCTCGTCTCCTCTTTGTAAATGGGTGTTCCAAGGATCAGATTGTTTTCGACGAATCTTTGTAAATGATTCTGCGTTCGTCCTCTCTCGTTTTGTTCTTTGTGTAGAGCCCCACCGCCGACTTTCTCTTACTCCCCTGTGAGATAGGTAAGATGAGGAGCGCAAAGGTCTGCTCCCTCTTCTCTGCTTCTTTGATACCTTAAGATCACAACGCCAGTGTGCCCTCCCTTCCCCCCTTTCGAAAGTCCACTTTTTCCCGTTTTCCCCCCCCTTCCACAAGTCCATATGAGAAAAAAAGAGCGATCTCTCCCCGCCCTCCCCCTGCTCCCCCCCCCCCCTTTTCATAAGCCACCATCCACTCCTTCTCTCAGAGTCGGAGATGATGTTGGTGCTACCGGATCTTCCTTTCCTTTGCATGTATGAGCACAGATACGAGAATATCGTGAGGACACTTTTCCCCCCTTCCCCCTTCAACGCAAACCCCTTTCCCCTTCCTCTTCTCTCCAAAAAAGGGTAAAAACTCCCCGTTCCTTTCCCTCTTTTTGGAGTAAAGTTATTCCAGTTGACCTTCCTTTTTGCTATACCCAGCGGTTTGTTATTTACAAGTAAAGATTAATTGGTTGTGTCAGAACCCTATTTTTTTTCTTCCTTCCCCTTCGATCTAGTTAGAAATATGGCAGTTACCCCCTTTACCCCCTCCTCCCCTCCCTCCCTCTCCATGGCCTCGGTCCTTATTCATGT
>Ga0179591_1220095_pt1 | contig 11116 bp, 11 predicted proteins | sample CZOMad2_1_08_16f_FD_182891 | JGI IMG/M metagenome (GOLD analysis project Ga0179591, IMG submission 182891) | Vadose zone soil fungal communities from Angelo Coast Range Reserve, California, USA - CZOMad2_1_08_16fungal (PacBio error correction) | ecosystem: Environmental > Terrestrial > Soil >... | reverse complement strand
ACTCCTTTTCTTTCTCCCCTCCTTGCCGAGGTGATGAGAGGTCCCGCTGTTCTTTTCCTCATTCTTGATGGCTCCCAAATGGACCCTCCGATATACTCCCCCGGTTCCTTTTCGTTTAGGCCGTGAGAAAATTTTTTCCATGCGGAATTTCGTAGTATGTGATATGTTCTTAGTTCTTTTCCTTCCCCACTTTCGATTCCTTCCGGCCCCACTCTTTGCCTCAACCTCTTTTCCTTCGTTTCTTGGGGCTTGACTTCCGGCCTTGCATTGTTTGCCAATGTTCATCGAGCACCTGTTTTCCTTATTTTCCTGAGATTTCTTTTAGACCTTTTCCCCGTCCCATTAATCTTTACATCTTCTTTTTTTACCCCTTGATGTTGTTTGTTTTTTTTATTCCTTGGAACATGAGTCCTTCTCCGAAGAAGTAGCCATTTAAGAATCCTCCCCTTGCTGCGTATTCTTGTTTTTACACGGATGGTGTGTCTTTTTGTCTTTCTTTTTGGGTTTTTGGTTCTGGGTTTTGGGTGTGTGGTTGTTTTTTCTCTTTTTTTTTGGTTTTTTGGGTCTATTTTTTTTTTCTTTGTTTTTTTTTTTTTTTTGTTGGGTTGGTTTTTTTTTTTTTTTTGTTTTTGGATTTCCTCGGTGGTTTCCTCGGTTGGTGGCCCCTCTCAGAAGCTTTTTCAAGCTTTTTATTCCCTTCCCCGCCTTTTCCGTTTTCGCCGATTCTCGGCCCGTCCTTTACGCAGACGCGGTCCTTTCTCGCGTTTGAAACGCTGGGAGCTGTTTCCTTCGGACTTTCTTTTGCCTCGTCCCTTTTTTTTTCTGTGGTTTTCCCCCTCGTGCCTCCCTACCTTCTGATTTCTTGTCGGGTCGATGCCTCGGGCGGGAGGTCACTGGATGGTCTCTTAAAGACTTTTCTTTACGCCGCTTGACCATCATTTCCTCTTTTGTTCTGTGGTTTTCTTTTTTCGAGTACCATCGATTTTCTTCTCCTTCATCCACGATCAGCCGCGTCTACTCTCTCTCTAAGGTTCTTCATTTCCCTGATGATGAGCGGACTTATAGTCTTCTGTGTGTGTGTTGCCTGATGGCACACGCAACTTTACCCTTTCCCTTCGGGGTTCCTTTATGTTCCCTCCTACTCCATGCTTAGAGGCGTTCCGTCTGTCTAATTTTATCTGCTTGATTTCAAGCCTCCCTTGGTGAGAATACCTTTCCAATCCCCGTCCCGCTGCACTCAAGTACTCCTGCGGATCTTATTGTCCTTGCTTTTTGGTTCCTTCTAGCTTTTTGTCTCTTATTGTCGCGGCTTTTGGTCTAAGGACGACTGACGGATCGACCCTCTTATTCTCATGTTTCCTTCCCGCTTCTTTTTCCGACTTTTTACGGTTCTCTCCTTTGATTCTCATCCCCCGCTTGATTTATTCTTCTTCCTTCGTCTGACACAACCGTGCTGCTTTCCTTGTCCCCCACCCCAAACTCTAAGGTGGAACCTCTGCCCGGTTATTCTCGACTCCTACCTGAGATTTTTTTTTAAGATTTTTAAAGCCTATAAAGACCGCGTCCCTATTAGGTAGGTTCGTTTTTCTCTTTTGCTGCTCGCAGAATGATCTCCCCACTTTTCCTTCATCCCCCTTTTCATCCTCCCTAATTTACTCCCTCGATCAGAATGGCATCCTCCGCTATTGTAGGTAACGAGACTTTTTGCTTTTTTCCCAGCGGACCCCCCTTTCCCTGATCGTCCCTAGGGCCCCTTCCCCCTTCGACTTTAGAAGCTCGGAAGATTATTCTTGACGCGGAATATCCCTTTCTTTCTGATTCCGGGTTTGTGTTTGGTTTTATTGTGCCCCTTTCTAGAACCTTTCCGTGTTGGGCCGTTTCTTGGTTTTTTTGATCGTAAGAGAGGTAAGCTTAGCTGGTTTTTTGCTGCGGATGAAGAGGGCTGATCCCACTTGCCACCCGATGCTCTTTTTGAAGTTTTCGAGCTTTGTACCCTCCCTGTCTCGCCCCCCCTTTAAGCATCCGAATTCCTCCCTCCTAGACCGGAAGAGCTATGTTGTTTAATCGTATTCCTTGCCTTTTTAGAATCCTCCGAGACCTCCTGACGGTTTTTTCCCCCGTGGGATATTCTTTTATAGGCCCTTGCCCCCTTTTCTTTATTCCACAAGTCCGTCCCTTGGGTAGAGTTCCCTAAAGTGTTCGCTTCTTTCCGTTTTATTCTATATTGCATAACCCCACATAGGTCCCCCCCTCAAATCCAGCCATTTCATCCCTTTCCTTCTCTGAGCTCCCCCCATCCTACACAGTTGTTGTTGAGAGATCTGCCCCCTAGATTTCTGGGTTCAGAGGCTTTCTGGTTGATATATCCCCTACATCTGAGGGCTACATTACTGGCTTTCAAGGTAATACCTTCTATTTTCCATTCGTTCCTTCCCCCCCCCTGCTTAGATCCTCCCCAGACCATGCCCCAACCTTTTCTCCAGAAGGCGTCTTAAATTTCTTCTCTATACCCCAAGAATGAACAGTTCGCTCCGTGAGTTGTTCAGATACTCTCCCTCTTTTTCTTCCCTGTCTCTGGATCCCCTTTCCTGCCTCCGCTTGAAGAGTAGCTTTCCCATTTCAAGAAACCTCTCCTTTAGCACTCCTCTATAAGCATTCCAACCCTCTTCTAGCTTCTTCACTAACAACCCAGTAATACTCCTACCGTCCCCCCCCCCCGACGTGTGATACCTTCCGACAACCTCACGCGGTTCTTTCTCCCCTCCTGATTAGATTAATGCAGTGGCCGTAGCCGTTCTTCTAAATTTCCCGATTTGATGCCTATTTACGGCGGCTTTTCCTTTTACTTGACTCCGCCCTCCTGCAAAGGCCGGCCGTTTTCGTAGTCACCTGCGGCATCTCGCGTTCCATTTATTTTAATGTCAAGGTTTTTTTCCTGCCACTCTCTCAATTCTGCCTGAGTCTTTTCCCCCCCAACCCCCTTACCCTACTATTTCTCCGAAGGGCCCGGCGTTTCTCTGCTGACCAAAGCGGCACCATCATAAGTCTTTTGCTTTCGCGCATTCCTCCAGAGTTCTTAGACCTGTCTTCGATTTTTTAAAAGTCTTTGAAGCCGTCTCTTTTTTCCGTCGGAACATTACCCAATTCATCCGCTCCTTCCCCAAGCGCCTTATAATCTGAAGGTCACGGCCTTGCCGTCCCCCCTGCTGGCTGCTGAACGTCACTACCGTTTCTCGCTTTTTTTACGTGGACTCTGTATGAAGCCCCTGCACCTCGACCCTCTCTGCTCGTCGTCCCTCCCCCAACTCCAGCCCGCCCCAATACCGACCTCAAAGTGATCCTGAATCCTAGGCCTTGAGGTGAGTCTTAGTCTTCCCCTTATCTGATCGCCCCGTCACGTCTCCTTTGTTCAGGCCATATGAAGTTCCCAATCTTCCTCCCCTTTTCTCGCGTTCGCGCCTCCAGTAAACCCCCGCTCGCTATCTTTCTCAGATTTCCTTATTTCCTTTCTCGCCAGACGACTAGTTCCCGGAATCAAGAATTTTCCTCCTAGTTAACTCGTCCTGAATCCTCTTTTCTCTCTTTACGCGCCGAATCTTGGACTCTGTCCCCCTCCCGCCAGCCCCCATAATCCCTAAGAGATTAGGTCTGCCGCGGTGTTCTCCCATCCCCTTCTCGCTATTTTCCATAATTTTCCTTCCCCCGAAACTAAAGCAAGGTCTTTTCTTCCCTCCTTTTTTTACCCCCCCTCCCCCCGTCCGGCTTCCGGCACCTCAAAGTCCGCACTTACTCGTCCCCTCTCACGGAGAGTGAGTTCCCTCTAGGCTCCACCCGCTACTCCTTATCGTCTTAGAGAAATCTTCGTGTCCCCTCGTTGGTTTTTTCTCCTCCACGCAATCGTACCGATTTTCTTTACTCTAGCCCAATCTTACGAGCCATTCCACCCCCCCCCCTTGAAGTCGCCCGGTCTTATTTTCACCACAAACATAATTCACTACCCCCTGCGCGACCACCATGTTTTTTCCAATTTTAGGACCTTTTCGACCCTTCTTGCGGGTAACATCACCCCCCATTATACACCCCCACCTCACATATTTACCCAAAAACAGTCCTCTTTGTCCCGATTTGAATCTTTCCCCAAGCTTCTACCCCCCCCCCCTCGCAACAGGACCAAGGGTGTCTATTGGAAAAACATTAGGCAACCCCCTTTCCAAGGCCCCTCTCCTCAGCTACCTCATCTTTCTATCTTGATTTCTCTCTTCCGGAGTGGACAAGTCCCCCCTGCTCTCGCCGAGAACCCCTTTTCTCACTGCATCGCCCCCCTCCCATCGACTTTCCCCAGTATTTTCTGTTCACCTTTATACCAAACTCCCTTCCAGACTCGACTCCATCCCCCTGCCTCATCGTATAGAAAGTCGCGTTTCAGAGAGTCTCATCTCCTCTAATACAGTTTTTGTTGTTCTAGATTGCTGTGTACTCTTCTTTTTTTGACACCTTCTACCCTCGTTGATATAGATTCCCCTCGTTTGATTTCCGTTCCTTTCGGATAGTTGGCAAGCCGCCTTTTCTGCGTCGGGAGATTTTTGCCTTTCTGTGAGAAAGCATGGGATTCTCTTTAGATCTTTTCTTATCTTGATTGTCTGTTCCTCTCGACCCTTTTCTCATTTTTTCCTGGGAATACGTGTACATGTTTGATTCGCGACGCGCAAGGCGTTGCATTTTCCTTAGCCCACGTTATTTTTGCCCCCCCTGGTTTCTCCTCTTAAGTTTTTCTAAGATTGTGACTCCCTTGCTTCTCCCCGACGACTGTTCCGACTGCGGTGTTGGGGTTTGTTATAATGGTTCCCCTGATGGTTTCTCCTCCTTTGCCTTCCGTATCCCTTTTTACAGGTCGATTGTTTTGCGGGTCTCTCTCTTTTTCCCACTGTCCAGGCGTCGTCCGGAAGTGGTGTTGTCAACGGTCTCCTCCTCTTTGCCTATTATATATTTCCTTCTTTCCCTTTGGTATCTCTTCCCTCAGCGGTAGCTTTTGGAGTCTTCGGAGTTTTTCTGACTTTAATGACGCGACCTCCCTGTGACGCTGTTTTAATTGGTGTGATGTGTGCTCCTCCCGTCCATGGCAGTTGAGGGATTTTGGTCAAACAGATGACGACCTCTTTTTGGCTTCTGAGGTCCTGCCCTCTGCAGGCTTCCGCCCTGCGGTTTCCGGATATGGCCAAAAATGCCTTTCATTTTTTCTCTCCCGCGTATTCCCTTAACTTCTTTCTTGATGATTCCTTTCGTCTGTGCGAGTTGACATCGCTCTGTCCCTGATCTCCCCCCGAGCCGACTGCCTTCTTCCTCTTTAGAGCGTTCTTCTTTACCTTCGCTTGATTTTTTTTCGGTACGGTATCTCGGCTGTTGTCTCTTTATTACAGGAAATCTTTTTGAGAATCTCGAGCTGTTTTTTTACCTCTTCTGATGTTCCGGCTCCTGCTACTAGGACTATTCTTTTTCCTCCTTCTCTGAGATTCTCTCCTCGCACGCAAGTTTTCTAGTGTGAGCCTCATTTTCAACTCCCGCCAAAAATAAATCTGTCCTCCTGATTTCTTGTTGTTGTGGGATTCCTCTTTGTTTGCCTCTGAGATTAGCTTCTTTTTCTTAGAGAACCTTATTTGACCCATAAGTAGTGAGAACCTTTTTCCCCGCTAATGACCATTTTGGTAGTTTTTTTCCCCCCCCCGTTTCACTTCTCCTATTTTATTTTATAAGTCGTGTCTTCGAGTAGATGGACATTTTAGCCTTAGTGAACAGTCTTTCGGCTCCTAGAGTTCCCCTAATGGGTGTGCCCTCTCCAGAACATAGATTATCTTTCTTCTCGGAGCTGTGAAGAGTTGGTGTCAGCATCAGATACCGTGCCCCTCCTTTCCCTTAACCCTCTTATTTCGGTTCAGGTTGGTCCTATCTCGATCCAGAAGATGATCGGTTTGGCCTTGAATGCTCATACATTTAATTAATTCGCCCATTTCCCTTTCGATGTCAGCATGGTTTCCTTAAGACTCGGAACTCCTTCACTCAGATTTTTTTAGTTTAGTCCTCCTCCCACATTGACTCCCGGAACTCAGCAGATTTTGTTTTATGCCTACTGCCTAAGATCGGAATATTTTCCTTCCTGGTCCCTTAGCTGTAGTTCGAGTCTCGTGGACTTTTTTTCCCTTTTTCGTTCCCAACCTGTGTATTCCTCTTTGTTTTGAAGGGCGTTTTGGGTTAGTTTATTCAGTCTGCAGCTCTTCATTCGCGGTTTTATGTGGATTCAACGCTTGAGGTTTGTCTCCCTCTGATCGGTTATTCTGTTTTAGAGATTTTTTTGGTCTCCAGCTCGTGCGCAAGCGCCGCCCCCTCTCGCTCTCCCTATAGTGTTAGCAGCGCTTGTGACATGGTTTGGCTAGATCCTGCCGGAGCTTTCCCCTTGAGACGACCTTTTTGCTGTATATTTTCTCCGTACTGATGTCTGCACGTCGCCGATTGAGGTTGGGATTCTCCGAGACTCGGATTTGCCTTTTAGCGATCTCTCTATCCCCTCCCCCCCCTCTTCCCCTCCCTCAATGCATTCGGGCCGAGCCTCTTATTCCCTCCCCGAATAAGATCCCAGGTGTTGTGTTTTTTCCCCCTGCACTCCTCTAGTTTTTCCCCCTTCGACCATTGCTGCGGCGCGTTTTGTGTCTGCTCGATCCTCTCGCTCAGGACCCCTTTTCTCGTACCTTTTCCTGCCGCCCCACTTTTTCTGGACGTGATTTCATCGTCCGATCTTTTGACGCCGGATCTTAACCTTCCAGCTCATTTCGCGCAGGACTGTACAAGGCGTTCTCCCCCCCACCCCCCCTCCCCCCGCCCTCCCGTGCGCTCCTGATCAGATCGCGCGCGCTCTGGCTGAGACCTGTTTTGGTCCCCTTCTCCTCAACCTTCACCTTGACCGCCCCTTTACACTTTAAAACTTTTGCTCCTCATCCACAACCTCCCTAGTCTCCCTTCTGCTTTCCCCTTCCCCCTTCCCCACACTCTTTTCCGTCCGGCACCCCCCCCGACGCCGATTCCCCCCCAAACGCAACCCCGACTGTCGGCGACACCTGAATGAGATTTTATGTTCTTTCCCTTCTTTTCTCCGTTTTATCTCGAAAGTTCTCTTTTTAGTCCTCTCGGCGTCCGGTGTTCTTTTTTCCCTCGACAGTAACCGTTTTGACCGGGTGGTCCAGAGTTTCGTCGTCGTCCTCTTCTCGGGGAATTTTTCTTCCCCCCTTTTTTTTTTTAGGCAGATCTCCCCTCGTCCCTTCTGCCTCGAGCCTCTTCATACGCACCACTTTTACCTACCTTTTTCCTCTTTAAAGGAATTGTGAAGGCCGGTTCCTTACTTCGTTTTCCCCATCTCCGCTAATTGTTGGCTCCCCTATTGAAGTTTTTTTGGTGCCAAACGCTTCGATTTTCCGCTCCTGCCCCTTCCCTCCTTTTTCAAGATGCCGAACCAGTGCCCATCATTCCGATCCGTAACCCTCTATCTCATTAAGCCAAAACCTAGCGCTGACCACCGACGCTGGTTTCTGACCTGACAAACACCAAGTGGACGACACGCCTACCGTAGCTCGTTTTTCCTCTAGAACACGAGACAAACAGCTTCGACTCCCCCCTTCCCCCGCACGCCCGCCGACTAGGTCCTAACTATGAGTGACTTGATGGCCTCCTTTCGGTTGTTCTGACTGGCTCCCACCCTTGCTCGCGGGTGAAGCCTAATGATTAATATTGTCCAAGACTTCAGTTCCCCATAGACGACTTTCGCCGCCCCGGCTCTGCGTAACTCCTCCTTCCCAAGAACCCTTTGAGCCCTACCCAAAGATTTGCCTTGAGTTTATTTAATCCCTAAGCTTAGCCGAATAGAACGTAACCCTCTCATCTAACGGAACTGTACGTTCCCTACCGCGCCTCTTTAATCGCTGGCTGATAGATTTTCTCCTCGTCCTACTCCCTCGTCAACTTTCGCAGCCAGTCCTTCAATCACCTCCTACGATGCGGTTTGTCTCCCCTTTTCTTTATGAGGTTCGATATTTGAATAAAGTGGCGATTCTTCCCTCGACACCTCACAAGATCCTCCCTCCTTTCTCTTTTACCAACCTCCCCCACCACGCCATTGTAGCTCTTCACCCTACACCGTCCGCACCTACTCCTCCAATACCCTGAGTCGGAGTTCTCCCTCGACACGTTTCCCCGAATAATAAGCTGAGGAGAGATCTTTCCTTTCCTCGTGACTACCCTTCCCACCCCGGAGTCACATCGATTAATCGTTTCAAAAATAGGATAGCCTTTTTCACAATCCTTGCGGGGTCCCCTGCTGGCATTCCGAAACCATTACATAAAAGTCTATCCCACTCCTCCTGAACTTACTTTGGCTCGGCGCGTTTCCCCCTTCCCTCAAAGTAGCTACCAAAAACACTTCCATTCATCCCCCCCCCCCCAAACGCTTATTCATCTTCTCCGAGCCCTAACCGGGCCTCACCCCCTCACGACTCTAACACCCTTTTTCCCCAACCAGGTGATCATCTGGACCCGAAGTCCCCACTCTTTCTCACTTCATTACAGTACCGACATCATTACCGTGATGCCGAAGACCTTTCGTTAAGTTTTTTTTGCCTCCGCTCCCTCCCCTACCTCGAAGCATCAAAATTTTTCTTTTTCTCACGGCACGTATAATTCCCCCCTCTCCATGCCAGGAGCTATAGGTTTTTTCTAGTCAAGCCCTTCATCCTGAAGCCCATCACACATGCCCTCTCCAGAACCTTATGGCAATTTTCATTAAGTATATATTCAGCACCATTTATCCGTTTTTGTGGTGAGAGTATGTTTCTTATCCTCCTTAATCTATCCCCTCGCTCTCTTTTGGACTGATTTTCTTTTTGAGTTCTATGCTTAAGTTTTGCTTCGAGGGCTACGACGCATCCTGCGAGTCTCATTTTGCTTTTGAGTCTTTACCAGGTCCTCTTCTTCCTTTTGAAGCTTCTCGGGTTTATTCGATGGATTTGGTCGGGTCACCAGTAGCCTTCCTTCCTCTCTTACTTCATCACGTGCTGATTTTTTCTTAGATTTTATTCTCTTTTGCATTCGGTGCATTGTTCGACTTCTTCTTTTTTCCCTTCGTTCTCGAGCCCCCATGGTTCACCCAGGTTTTCTTTTACTTTCTTTGAGAAGTTGGTTGCTTTAGCCGTTCGCATCGACTATTAAGATGTTTTGGTTGTCTGGAGGTGTTTTTTGTTTTATATTGGACCTTTGTTCGCTCGGACTGTTTCCAAAGTTTTTCCGAGGTCTCTTTCTGCGCTTGGAGTTCTTTCTGATTTTACCTGCTATCCCCCCTAGGCGGTCCCCTGCCCCCCCTTTAGGTTTGTGGTGACAATGAGGATAGAAGATTTTGTGAGCAATCTTCCGTGGCCGTGTCGTAGATTTTATCGGTCCCCCGGATTCTTTTTTTCTCCTCCGACTCCCCCTAAGGATTCTTAGCGGGTGTCTCCTTCCCTCCATTTTGGGATCTGGGTCGACTCCCTGCTGCCTTCTTTGTAAGCCTCGTACATGTTGAGGGATTGTTGCGTTTTTTGCCAAACGTGAAGAATCCTCATGTGGGTTGTTGTCTCTTTCTTTCTTTAGTTCGCCCTGTTTCTTTCGTTTTGATGGTGACCACCGCCTTTCATTAGCCTGGTCCTCCTCTCCTCATGTGTGATTCCTTTTCTTCTTTGAAGATTTTGAAACTCTCTTCTTACTCCTTTCTGTCATGATGAAGAAGTTCTTAAGATGTCAGGATCCTTTTTCACCCTTGTCCTTCCTTCTTCGGTGTTGAATTGCTCGTATTGATAGTGCTCTCGTAAAGAACCAAGGCCATTGTGTCAATCGCCCCCGAGTCTGGTTCTTTACTTCGTGCGCTCTTTAGGAGTCCGCTTGGACTTACTTTTCCTCCCTTCCGCATGATCTGTTGAGTCTGACCACGACTTTTTGTTTGCGCCTCCTGCCAATCCCGACAAGCTCCCCTCCCTCTGTCTATCAGTCGACGACATGATGTTTGTTTGGTGGTTCAGCTTTTTCTTTATGCTGAGGTGGTCTGGCGCTCTTTAGGAGAGGTATGTATGATGCTAGACGATTGGACCTTTTATGAAAATAATCTTAGAGTAAACTTGTGATTCCCCCCTCTGTCCTTTCCCGACCAGGTTTGTTTTTTCCTTGTTGACCTGCTCTCGTGGATTCCCCGTTCTGCTTGCGGATGATGGCCATTTTTTCGTCCTCGTGAACCCCCCCCGCCGTTACTTCTTTTTCCTTTGCAACATCGGAAGACGTTATTGTCGAGTCCTTCATGACCTGCCGTTCGAGGAGCGGCTATTGTGCCTTTCCAGAATCCTAAGGATTACTGATTTCTTTAGAACGATGAGGTCTTGGACGGTTTTTTGCTCCTTCTTCATCCGATTCTTCGATAGTTGGGCAGATTTCCCCTCACCTTTCTTCTCAGCACGTCTCACTTTTTGTGCCTATTTGAATCTACGCTTTTTCTCCTTTTTCATTTCTTTTTATTCCCGGATGACCATTCAACTCGAGAGAGTGCTTCCCTTTTCTTCCAATTCTGAAGATATTCTCGAGTATTCCCCTTAATATTCTCTTTCTAGAGAGCGTGGCGTGTCTTTTCCTCGCCCTCTTAGCTTTTTTTATGCAGTCTAGGCTTCTTTTTTGATTACTCTTTGAGAATGTTCACTTTTTTCCCGCGCTTTATGTTAAGCGATTTCTTGCCCTTTTCCTTCTGATGCATTTCGGTGTCCGTCTTTCCCTTGTGTCCCTCAGACTGTCTTGACCGCGATTTCCCCTTTTCCCGCGCCCTTGCTCTATCGCTTAGCCCGCCTGCGCTTGGGAGTCTGTGGTTATCGATCCGGCCTTTTTCTATCCTGCCCTCCTCCCCGTAGCTTAACGTTTTTTTTTTGAGCGTCTCTAAGAGAAGACTCGATCGGCTTCGCCTCGTCCTGTTGGCTCTTCAATTTTTTTTTGTCTTCCGGGAGATCGAGCGCGTGAGAGTTTTTCCCCACACCGGCCCCCGACATTTCCCCTCTGGTCCTCCGCATTC
>Ga0179591_1348758_pt1 | contig 11118 bp, 21 predicted proteins | sample CZOMad2_1_08_16f_FD_182891 | JGI IMG/M metagenome (GOLD analysis project Ga0179591, IMG submission 182891) | Vadose zone soil fungal communities from Angelo Coast Range Reserve, California, USA - CZOMad2_1_08_16fungal (PacBio error correction) | ecosystem: Environmental > Terrestrial > Soil >... | reverse complement strand
GGGAAGTTCTTTCCTCCCCCCTTTTTTTCTTTTTTTTTTTTTCTCTTCGGCCAGTCTTTGCACGTTTTTTTCCCTTTTTCCTTTCGTTCGGATTGCATTAAGCCCGGAGTTTTTCTTCCCTAACTCCCGTCGGGATCAGCAAGGTAGAGATCTCTTCTTCCCTCTTTTCCCCTTTGAGTCTCCTTGATGACTTTCCCTTTCTTCGGCTGAAGAACGAGGAAGATCCCTTTTCCTCCCCTTTTTTTTTTCCCGAGATAATCTATTAAACTCCCTTTTCTCTTCCTTCTTCCCTCTGAATACCGCCTTTGAGGCCCCCCCTTTCTTTGCTCTCCGGTGAGAGTCACGGCACTTTTTTTCCCTTTTCTTTCCCCAAAGGAATCTTCCCCCTTTTTTTTTCCTTCTTTTAGTTCTCCCCTCGCAACCCCCTCCCCCGTCCGGGAGACGGGCAAGTTGAAACACCCCCCACCCCCCCCCCCTGGGGTAGTATGTAGGAACTTCCCCTTCTTTTCTCGGAACTTCACGTGGTCTTTCCCTTCCTCCTTAAGCATTAAGAGCAAATACCCTCCCCTTTTTTTTCCCCAAGACTCTTTTTCTCTTTTGTTAAATGTTTCAGCTCTCCTCTGATGATTGTTTTTGATTTTTTTTCCTTTTTTTCCCCGAAGTCTCCGCGGACCCTTTTTCTTTTTTTGTCTATTAAGGTTTTCAATGCCGGGACGTGAACCTTTCTTTCTTTGGAACGGTGAAAATTCCTCTCTTTTCCTCTCATTCTCAAGTTGAACCCTTTATTTCCCACATAAGAAGGAAGTCGACGCTCTTTCCTTCTTCTCCCTAGAGTGATATTGATGGTGGACCATTTCCTTTTTCTTCCTCTTCCCCCTTTCTGTTCTTTGTGTCTCCTTTCCTTTTTAGGAAGTAATCGTTTCTTCCTCCTTTTTTTGAAGGTATAGGTGCTACCTTCTCCCCCTCCCGGACTTTCAGGTTTCGGTTCCCCCCAGGAAGTAATAAGGCTTCTTCTTCCTTTTTCTTTCTCCTTAAAAGTGAGTTTAGTCTCCCCCTTTTTTCTTTCCTCCGAGATATCCTCTTTTGCGAGAAGAGATTCCCTTTTTCCTTTTTTTTTTCCCCCTACCTGAAGAAGGAATTGAGCCTTCCTTTTCTTTTTTTCCCTTCCCCTTCCTAAAGTGGCCCTCTTTTCTCTAAATAGGGGAAAGTATAAACCTCCCCCCCCCCCCCCCCCCCTTCTTTTCATCCTGGAAATGGAGGGCCAGCTTGCCTTCCTCCTTTCTTTTTTTTTTTTTGACTCCCCTGACCCCCTCTCTGGATGGCCTTCGGCATCCATCGCCCAAACCCTTTCCTCTTTTTCTTAAAGAGCACAGATGGCAAAGATTTTTTTTTTTCTTTTTTCGGCTTGTGGACTCTTCCTGAGCGATTCCGCTGGTAATCCTTTTCCTTTCCCTTTTTCCCCTAAGCAGAAAGTATGCTTCCCCCTTCCTCCTCTAGTTCACCCCCCCTTCCGGCATCGACGATTTTTTTTTTCCTCCTGGCGATGGAAACTTCGGTTCCCTTTTTTTTCCAATTTGTTCTTTTCCGGCCGTTCTCCTTTTTTCCTCATGGAAAGGGATGTGGGGAGCCCCCCTCTTTTTCCTTCGTTCTGACCCCTCCTCGCGTGTTTCCTTACCGGGACAAAATTTATACTTTGGTGACCGGCCCTTCTTTTTCCTTCTCCGAAAGATGAAGGGCCGTAAAAGACCCTTCCCCTCTTTCTTTTAGTCCCCCAATGCTTCTCCGATTAAATGCATCTCTCTTTTCCTTTTTTTCCTTGGAAATGGGGGTGAGGTTTCTTTTTCTTCTGTCGTTTCCCTAAACAATTCCCTCCCCCTTTCCCCTTTGCATACGAGAATCAGCTCACCCTTTTTCCCCTTTCCTCTCTTCAGGGTTAAAGAATGAGGGGGGCCCCCCCTTTCTCTCCCTCTGTCAGCGCGTAGTTGCCTTCTTTTGGGAATGTTGAAGATAGGTCTCTTCCTCCTTCTTTTCTCCCCCAAGATCGGGCAAGGGTAAAACGAGTTTTTTCCCCTTTCCCTCCCTACCCTATCCCCAAATTTCCTCCCCGCCTTGGTTTAGGACCGAAACCCTTCTTCCCCTTTACCTTTTTTTTCCCGATGGTCGCAGGAGTGAATCTTCCCCCCCTTTTTTTTTTCTCCTGCTGGATTTTACTGTTTTTTTTTGTACAGCCTAGACTATCCCTCTCCCCCTTTTTTCCGAAAATAGGAGGGAAGGAGCCAAACCCCCTTTTCTTTTCTTTTTGCTGCTCAAATCTCATTTCCTCTCCCCCCATTTGTGATTCAAATGTAACCCCATTTTTTTTCCCCTTTTCTTTTTTTCTATGAAAAGATGGTCCTTCTTTTCCTCGTCCCTCTCATCCTACTTTTTCTCTGGCACCAGGATAGAAGCCCTTTCTCCCTCCCCTTTTTTTTTTATGGAGGGGACTTTTCCCTTTCTTTTTCTTCTTGACCCTCCCATTCCTTCCCCCTTTTTCTCGGCAATCTCAGCGGCCGAAGACTTCCCCTTTCTTCCTGGCAGAGGTAGCAGAAGTTTCTTTTTTTTTCCCCCCCCTAGCTTCCCCCCATCCTCCCCTTTACTTCGGGCGAGGCCGGAAGCTTTTTTCCCCCCCCCCCCCGTTTTTCCGCTTTTCTGCAAGAAAGATGACAAGCTTTCCTTTGAGTTTTCCCTGTCCTTCCTATAGGGAGCAAATGACTTCTTTTTCTTCTTTTTTTTTCGAAACCAGACAGAGGCAGTGGTAAATCCCCCCCCTTCTTCAAGCTTTCGCCCCCTTTCCCTCTCCCCCTTTCTCGACAATGTTAGTAGCGATGGAGCGTCTCTCTTCCTTTTTTTTTCCTGGACGGATTATATATATATTTTCTCCTCCTTCCTTTTTTTTTTTTTTTCCCTGATCTTCTCTTTGTTGTTCCTTTTTCCTCTCCGACGAAAGGTCGAGCAGTCTTGTCTTTCTCCTTCTTTCCTCGTTAGGAAAGACGGGATTAAAACAGGCCTTCTTCTTTTTCTCTTTGTTCGCCTTTTTTTCCCCCTCCCAACTGCAGGTAATATGAGAAATATCTTTTCCCTCCCCCCCCTCCCTCTAAGAAGGTATAAAGATGGTCAATCCTCCCTGACCCCCCCCCCCTTTCTCTCCGGAGAAGACAGCCTTACATTCTTCCTCCCTCTTTTTTCCTTCCCGGAGAAATATTAGGATTCGACCTCCCTTTTTCTTTCGGCCGCTTCTTTTCTTCTTTCCTGCTAAAGCACAGAAGTTTGGTCAATCCTCCCCGTTTTCTCACAGATAGAAGGGAGAGCCTTCCCTTCTTTCCCTCTTAGACCTTCTCAGTTTCGACGGGGTGCCTACCTCTTTCTTTTTTTTTTTAATGAGCAAAGGATTGTCCTCCCCTTTTTCCAATTGATTGGCTTCCCCTTCCTTTCAGAAATGAGACGGTTTTTTTTTTCTCCTCTTTTTTCCGGGTGTTGGCTCATTCCCAGCCTATTTTTTTCCTCTTTTCCTTCATAAGCTTTCCCAACCCCTTTTTCTTTGCCAATCAGCAATTGCAGCCAGAAAGCTTTTTTCCCCGCTTCACTACCCAGGCACGGCAGCTTTTTCCCTTTCCTTTCTCTTTTTGGGTGCGAGCTTTTTTTGTCTTTTTCCTGGTGAGCAACACAACCGCGTGTTAGTCTTTCCTTCTCCCTTCTCCCCCTCCCTCCAAGGAGAGATATCCCCCCCTTCCCTCTCCCCTGATACTTTCTTTTCCGTCCACCGCGGAAATTAGCTTTTTCTGATGAACAAGACCTTCCTTTTTTTCTTCCCCCGCTCCCCCTTTTCCCGTTCTCTCGTCGAGTATTCCGAGACTTTGCGGTCTTTTTTTCTCTTTTCAGAAGATAAAGAAACTCACCCACCCTTTCCTTTCCCCCCATGAACTGACTCTTGATTGTTTCTTTCTTCATGAGCTAATGACTCCCTTCTCTTTTCCCCCCTTGGAAGTATTGAAGGAATGACGCTCTCCTCCCCTCTTACGCCTTTTCCAAATCTTCCCCTTGTCAGACTTAAATGACAAGCTTCTCCCTCTCCTCTTTTTCTTTTTCTTGATAAGGAGGATTGTTAGCCCACCTCCTTCCCCCTTTGAAGCCCCTCCCTTTTTTTTTCTTCCCCCCTTTCCCCTCCGTTGTAAATAGACCCTCTTTTCTCCCTCTGACGCCTTGTTCCTCTATTTGCACTTCCCCTTCTTTTTCCTCCAAAACCAATGGAAAGGATATCGGTTCCCCCCTCCTTTCTTCTTTCAACCCCACTTTAAAGCGTCTCCGATAAATAAAGAGAAACTCCCTTCTTTCGGTGAATAGTTAAGAAGAGAGTCTTGTTTTTCTTTTCTTTTTTTTTTCTTTCCTTCCCCTCACCCCCTAGCACCTTCCCCTCCCCGGCCGCAGAAATGATGACCGGGCACCTCACCCTTTCCCCCCCTCCCCCTCCCTTTCCTAAAGGAGTTAAGAGAGTTTGGAAGCGTCTTTTTTTTCCCTTTCCCTCCAGAGCTATTTGCGCCCCCCCCCTTTTTTTTGGGCCAAGGGCGGAACTTTTCCCTTTTTTTTTTTCCCTCCCTCCAAAGGATAAAGGAATAGCACGTCTGTCCTCCTTTTCTCTTTTTTTCTCATTCTACTCCGCTAACTCGTCTTTCTTCCTTAAAGGGAATAATTGGAGACTTTCCCTCCCTTTTTTTTTTTTCTTCCTACTGAAGGATGTACGTAAGGATAAGTTCTTTTCCCTCCCCCTTCCTTTTTTTACATTTCCATCTTTCTCAAACTTCGCCCTCAGACGCACGTTTTCTTCTCTCCCCCCCCCTATACAAGGAGAAACACCCCTCTCCCCCCTTTTCCGAAACTCCGTCCCCTCCTTCCCGGCTTAAGAAATTCAATGGGCCCCCCTTCCGTGAATAGCAGAATTCACCTTCTCTTCCTCCTCTTTTGACCTACCCTCGTTTCCGTTCCCTGATCGGCGGCTTCATACCTGCCTCTTTAATTTTCAACGTCTCCCCCCCCCCCCCTCCCCATGCCCCCCCCCCCTTAGGAAGATCTTTTTTTTTAGTAAGGAAAAGTCGCTTCTTCTTTCCCCTTCCCCCCCCTCAAAAACCCGACACCAATAGATTAGAATTCCCCCCCCCTTTTTCAAATATTTTACACCCCCTTTTTTGCCCCTTGCTATGGTAATAACTGAGTTTTCTTCCCTTTCCCCTCCCTTTTAGAGGAGGAGAATACTCGTTATGATAGTCCCCTCTTCTTCCCCTCACTGCCTCCCCTTTTCTGGCCTTTCCTTCTTCCTGGGTTTTTGGAAGTTTAGGAGGCTCTCACTCCTTTCTGGTGAGATAGAAGGGTTATGAAGATCCCCCCCCCCCTTTCCTGGATCCCTTCCCTTAAGGTTTTCTCTTTCGGTATTCAGCTGGGCGGGGAGGGTGACTTTCCTTTCTCTTCCTTTCTTCGAGGATAGATATATAACATTCGCCCCTTATCCTTCCTCTTTCTTTTCCCTTTTTTCTGCCTTGACTTTTTTCCTCCGTCCGGAGTTCAGAGAGTAGAAACGGCGAGACTGGGTTCCTCCTCTCTCATACTTTTTTTCCCCTCCCTCCGCCCCAGGAGATGCAGGAAGATTCCCCTTCCCTCTTCCTCCTAAATGTGTGTTGGGGTTGTGGTGTGTTTTGACGTCTCTTCCCCCCCCCCCCCTCCCTTTGGGCCTCCTCCCCTTTTCAGTCCATCCCTCAGCATGCGAAATCTTACCTATCTTATCGTTTCCTCCTTTCTTCCTTTTCTTTTCCTTCTTCGAAATGGCTTAGGTTCCTCTTTTTTTTTCTTCCTTCTCAACATCACGTCCCCGGCTTCTTTTTCCTCCTCTTCTTGGAGGATTTACGAAATCTCTGAGTCCCCTTCTTTTTTTTTTCCCCTTTCGAGAGGAGAGGGAGGCAGACCCTGTCCCCTCCCTTCTTTCCTCGACGTCCTATGTCAAGGGAATGGTAGTCTTCTTCTTTCTTTTTCTCTCCATCAGATCTGCAAAGTATCATTTCTCCTTTGCTCTTCCCCCGCGAATTCTTCTCCACGTCTTCCTTTGCTACATGAAGGCTGGGAGACCACCCCCTTCTCTTCCCTCTTCTGTTTTTCTTTTTTTCTTTTTTGGTAGCGGAATAAAAACTACGAGCTCACCCCTCCTTTCTTCCCCCTTAAGCTTCTCTCCCCCTTCCAAAAAACCGCTCCCCCTCCTTTTTTCCCCCCTTTTAAAAAAAAAAGGAGAGGTTCTTTGTCGTCTCTCCTCCTTTATCGGACTATTCTTCTGTCCCTCCCCCCCTTTTCCTCATTAAAAAGAAAGTAACAGCCCTTTTCCCCTCTCCCCCTGCCAAGAAGAGGTAGAAGTTTTCCTCTTCCTTTTTCCTTTCGGCCTTTATCTTTTCAGATGATGATGTTTTTGATTTTAATATATTCTTTTTTTCCCTCTTTGTCTCTTCCCCCTTTTTCAACGAGGGTCCTTTTTCTTAAAATGACGGACGTTGAACTTCTTTTTCTGTCAAGGTTTACCCCGAATTTCTCCTAAGAAGAAGAGAATTTCACTCCCTTCTTTAAAAATAAAGAAGGACTTTCTCCTCCTCTTTCCTATTCACGTATCTCGACATCTTTTTTCTTCTTTTTCTGGTTGAAATTGAATGCTCCTCCCCTCCTTTCCCCCCCTCATTATGCGGGAGATGTTGTTTTCTTCTTTTCTTTTAGGAATCTCTTTCGGTGCCTTTTTCCCCCCCCACGTGAGGATGATATTCTTTCGAAAGTAGATGAAATTCATTTCCTCCCTTTTCTTGCCCTTCCTTTTGATCCTTCCCCCTTCCGTACATACGGAGTAGTATGCCTTTTTTCTTTTTTTAAGGAGAAAAGGAGGAACGTGTCCTTATTCCCTTTTCTCTTGCGCGGCCCCCCATCTTCCTTTGGCGATGCTTCCAGAAATTGCTTTCTTCCTTCCGCGTCAGTTTTTAACCCTCCCCTTCCCCCTTTAAACCTCCTCGTTTTTCCACGGGGGGAAAGTATCCCCCTTTTTCCATAATTTAAATTGAGCCCTCTTTCTTTTCCTTCCCTCTTTTCTGGCTTCTTTTCCCGTGGTCCTTTCTTTTGTCCTCGGCTCAACGACCACCCCCCCTCTTAGGAAAGAGAACAGATTTCCCTTTCCCGGTATTTTTATTCGCTCTTTTTTTGAGCAGAGAATGAGAGATCCCTTTTCCTTTTTCTTCTCTTCAGTGGTTATTTAATACGCCTCCCCTTTTTTTCTTTCAAGCTTTACACCCCCCCCAGGATTCTCTCTTTGAAAAGAGGGGGCTATTTACCCTTTCCGCCATAATAATGGGCCTTTCCCCCTTTCTAAAGGGGAAAGATGCCTTCTTCTTCCTTTTTTGGGGGCTCCATCCCTCCCCTCCCTCCCCAACCTTAGTTCTTAGACACACCCTGTCTTTCTTTCTCCCTTTTTACCAATGTGATAATTTGTGAAAGAGGAATCTTTTCTCCCTTTTTAGCAAGCCGTTCTCCTTTCAAGATTGGAGGATTCTTTTCTCCCCTCCTCAAAGGAAGGGAAAATCTCTCCCTTCCTTTTTTTCTTTTTTTCTTGTTTTTCCCTTTTTTTTGTTTGGGTGATGGATTCTTCTTCCCGTAACCAAATAGAAAAGCTCCTTCCTCTCTCTTTCTCCCCAAGGTTTATTGATTTTTTTTTTTTTCCCGCATGTAGGTGTGATTCTCTCTTTTAATGAATAGGTAATGCTCCCTTTTTTTTATCATTTTTATTTCTCTTAGGGATAGGAGCTCCTTTTGCTTCTCTCGGCCTCTAAAACGAGTTGTGTGATCCCCCCTTCCTCTTTCCCCCCCCCCTTCTTCGCATTTTTTTCTGACAGAAACATATGCCGTTCCTTTTCTTTTTTTTTCTGCAGGAGTGATATGATTCCACTGCTTATTGCTTTCTTTCCCCTTTGGCCTCTTCTATCAGAGGTACCTCAGATCCCCCTTTTTTTTCAAGACAAACAAAATTAAGGGTCCCTTTCCTTCTTTCTCTTTTTTTCTGAATCAAGTTTGTTTTTTTCCCCCCCAAGTTTGGTGACCCCAGGTGCCCTCCTGTTTCTTCTTCCGTAAGAAATAGTAGGACCTCGCCCTCCTTCGCGGCCACCGGCTCTCATTCGGCTCCAGTCGAGCGTTTCTTCCCTTCTTTTTTTTTCCCAAAATTGATGTGCTTTTTTTCTCCCCCTTTCCCCCCACTTTTTCCCCCCTTGGATGTGAGGTAGAATCCCCCTCTTTCGGAAAGAGCTTACACAACCCTCCCCCTGTTTAATTTTCTTTTAAGCATCAAAGGTGGACTTTTTCTTTTCTTCTTCCTCCAGGATGAAAAGAGGTCGTACTCTCTCCGTTACATCTTTAAAGATCTTTCTCCCGATCAAAAACCTTTTTCTCCCCAAGAGTAAGCCCCTTTTCTTTCCCGCCTCTCCAGAAACGAGGTGAGTCGCTCCACCCTGCAGAGAAAATGTTCTTCTGCTCTTTTCTTTTTCCCAAACTCTCTTTTCATGTCTCCCCTTTTTCCTAATAATAAGTTGTTGTTGTGATATACCCCTTTTTTCTCATATGTGAAGTGGGAGATCTCCTATCCATCTTCCCCCCCTTTCTGTTGGCACGTCCAAAGAGTTATGATGATTTCTTTTTTTTTTTTGATTTAAAAAATGAATATGTCTTTTTCTCCCTTTCTCTTTCTCGCCCTGGTACTCTTCCCAGGGGACGAACTCCCGCCTCTCCTTTTCAAGGATGGGAATCCTTGCTTTCCTTTTCCACCCCCCACTCCTTTGATCCCCTTCTCAGCCAGATTTACCGTGCTCCCTCCCCTTAAAGGAGAAAGCTTCGGCTTCGCCTCCCCCCCCTTTTTTCTGTCTTTTTTCCTCTTTCTTCAATGTGTCACAGCAGTTTGGGCAAGCATACCTCCCTTCCCCCCTGAGCCAGAAATTGATTCGCGCCTGGTGCCCGTCTTTTTCTGGTCTCTGCGACTTCACTAGGACCATATTGGAATCTCCCCCCTTTGGGTCAACAAACTGGGGTTACATTGCCTCCCCTTGATCTCTATACTCCCTCAGAAGATTGACCCGTCAGTTTTTTGGGAATAGAGTGATCTTATTTCCATCTTCTTTTTTCCCCCCCCCCCAAAGTGCTCAATTGCAGAAAGAACGCCTTTTGTCCCCCTCTCTTTTTTCAGCACACTACCCAGTCCCGTCCTCTTCTTCTTTTAGTATTTTCCAGGATAGGGTGCTGATAGTTGTCACTTTTCCCCTCGTTTTAGAGGGCAGATCGTTGTTCTTCCAATCGCGCCAACAAATGAGCGACTATCCTCCCGGTCCAATCATGATAATGGTAGCAAGTCTCTTTTCTTTTTCTTCTCCCCCCCGAAATGATTCAACCCCTGCTCCTCCTTCGAGGAGTAGAGTGTATTCCGCTCCTTCCTGTCCCAATTCCGGAATAAAGACCCTCAAACCCCTTCTCAAAAAAAGGAAATACGCGAATATTCTTTATTCCCCGCTGTTTCCCCCTCTTTACGTCTCTTTACGGACGGCAGATTGCTTCGCTCTCTTTTCCCACAAAGTAGAAAGGTTCCCGCCTTCCATCACCCCTCTACCCCGGCCATACCCCCAGCCCCCCCCCCCCCTACAGCTTTCCTCGCTTCTTCCTTTTTCCTCTCTTTTTTCTTTTTTTTTTTCTGTTTCTTTTTTTTCCTCTTTTCTTTTTCCTTGGTTTTTTTTTTTTTTTTTTTTGCTTTCGTTTTGTTCCTTTTTCTGCAGGGAGAAGGGAGATTGTCGCTTCTCTTCTCTTCCTCTTTGGAACCCGCTTTCCTTCTTCTCTTTTTTCTTCCTGCTCCCCCATCGCCCTTTTTTTTGCCGCCGGTGGTTCCCACTATATTGCCCCGTTTTTCGTTTCCCAACGACCTTACCAAGAGGATGCGGCTCATGGCTTTCCAACCGTCAGCGAAAAAGAAAAATCCCTTTCCTCCTTTTTGGGCGATGGATGCCGAAGGCATAACCTACGATGATTTCATCTATCTGGCTCTTATGACCGAAGGACCTCAACGTCTGCATCTTGGCTTAAAGGATTACAGAGACGGTGGATTTTCTCGGTTCACCTTTTTCCCCCGCAAACCGTAGTTAGGGCCACGGGCTGGCCTTTGAAAACCTTGCAAAGTTCCGGTCTGTCAGATTAGACACCCCAGCCTGGCCGCGCATCTACTACTTCCCTCCCCTCCTTGGAATGCGCATCCCTCAAGAGGCATCCGCCTCCTTTTACTGATAAGTATCAAGCCCTCATGAAGGCATTCCTTCCGGTTTTTCTCACCTAAGCCTTCAGCCCGTGTTTTAAGCGCCGAAGATCTTCCCTCACGCCTTTGTCCGTCACGATACCGGATTAAGACATTCCCTTCCCTCTCACGCTATTGATATCATGCGTTGCTTTTTCTTTTTCCGGTGTTTTCCTTGCTTGCTCGGCGGCCTTAGCCTTTCCCCCCGGGGCCACAACCCTTCATCTCCCTTCCCGTTTTCGGGTGGCTAGTTCTCCCTTCCTCCCCCAGATATAGGAAAATGCACACCATCGCTTTTCTTCCCCCCCCCTTCCCCCCGAGGAAATATGAAACTCGAACTTCTTTGTCCTCCCTTCTTTATTTGCGATGAATGCTCCCTCCTCCTTGATAAAGTAGATATTCTGTGATCCCCTCCCTCCTCTCCCCTCAATTGTTTGGTGAAAATTGCCCTTTTTAGGCTTTTCCCCTTTTCTAGGGATTTGAGCTCGGCCTTTCTTCCCTCTTGCACAAGTGAAGGAGAAGAGAACCGAGTCTTTTTTTCTTTAGCGTTTCTGTTTCCCCCCACCTGGAATAGAGGATCGATCCCCCCCCCTCTTGTAGATAGGATGGATCGGCATTTCTTCGTGACCCTGATCCCCCTTCTCCTCCTGGGGCTGAGAACGCGACACTTCTCCCCTTTTCTCCTTTTCCTCTGAAAGCCGAAATCAGAGATTGCGGACTCCCTCTACTCCGTCTCCTTCCTTTTCTCTATC
>Ga0179591_1332439_pt1 | contig 11118 bp, 15 predicted proteins | sample CZOMad2_1_08_16f_FD_182891 | JGI IMG/M metagenome (GOLD analysis project Ga0179591, IMG submission 182891) | Vadose zone soil fungal communities from Angelo Coast Range Reserve, California, USA - CZOMad2_1_08_16fungal (PacBio error correction) | ecosystem: Environmental > Terrestrial > Soil >... | reverse complement strand
ATCCCTCCTCCTCCTGAAGCGCCCCCCTCTGCCTCAGACGGCGTGCGCAATCTGGCTTTGCCTGACTAGGCTCCCCCCCCCCTCCTCTCGCGCCATTCAAGAACATTTCTTGAGATTTTTCTTTTTCCTTCCTGGAACCTCCTCCCCCCCCCCCACAGCTTAAGAGAGACCCGCTTCGCCTCCTCCCCCTGGAAATGTCCCCCCCCCCCAGTGCGGAAGACTTCAGGCTCTCGCAAGACCTAAGTTTCCCCGGTGGAGAGGTCCTATTTCTTTCTCCTCCTTTGGCCAATGCTCTTCCCCCGTTATCCCTTCCTCCCTTTTCCAGTCGCGCCCCAACAAGCCGCGTTTTTTTCTTTCCGCAACCCAGCTGACGACGTCCAAAATGTGCCTTCCCAATTTCCCCTTATAAATCCCAGAAAATTTGCTCCTTTTTCCCCCTTTCGCGAGTGTTTCGTTTGCCAAGTAGCGCGCCCTTCTTTCTTTGAGGTCCCTTCTTTTTTCCGACAAGTAGGCACGTTTGACCTTTTTCGTTTCCCTCCTGCCGACGAAAAGGAGGGTCATTTTTTTTTCTATCCAGCTCGACTGACAAGCCCCCTTTTTTTTTTTTTTTCGGCCTGACATTAAGCCTTATATGCTCCCAAGACATCTGAATGCTGGATGCCCTTTTGTTCCCCACTTCGAGGATGCGGCAAGCCCTTCGTCCTAGCCAGAAGTCGAACTTCCTCTTTCCCCTGTCACCAACAGAGCGCTTTCCCTGGCGCGAGTCGACCATCCTCCCGGCTCATCCTCAATTTTCCGGTTCCCCTTGTGCCTCGAAGTGACACCACTCTCGTGTCTGGTTCAAGGGGGACTCCCGCCCCCCCTGGCGATTTTTCGTGGTATGCGTTCCCCATCTCACATTGTCCCCTTTCCACGCGTCTTGAGGCTTCTTTCTGCCCCCTCCCGTGACTCGCTGTGTATCCTTCGCCTTATGCAGTCGCTGCAATTTTTGCCCCCTTTTCCTCCTTGGATTGGCCCGGGATTTTTAAGATGAGCTTCTCCCTTCGCCTCCCTACTTTTCCTGACCATAGTGTAACAACCATTTGACTGTCTCGTGCTAGAGGACGATGTCCCCCTTCGTATTGTCGCGTCCCCCGGTCGCGTTGCCAGCGCCTCCCGGCGCCCCCCTTGCTTTTCGGCACTTCGTCGGCCTTGATTTAGTCTGCCCCTTTCTCGTACGTTTGGCCTCCCTAGGTGGCCGGAGGCGTTTCCCCCCCATGTCTACTTCTCTTACTTGATTTTCACTGAGATCAACGTACCCTTTTTCTTCCCCCAGTAAAATTAGAGACTTTTTTCCCCCCTTCTTTTTGCCCCGGCCAGCAGCGTCGTTCCAGTTTTTTTTCTTCCCACTTTAATTTATGCCTTCTTCTAATCTGTCTAGGGGCAAAGTCCCTAAGTTAGGGTGGTTTTGACCTTATTTACTTCCCCCGGGTTTGTTGTAGGAACGTTCCCCCCCCTTCTCCGGCCCTTTTTCAAGTGACACGGCCTTTGTTTCTTGCCTGATCGATCGATGACCCCTCTTTTTTTTTTTTTAAGATGACCTTTTGGTTTTCTGAGGAGCTTCGCTTCTTTGCCCCTTTCTCATCTCTTTATTTAATCTGCTGTGGATCTCAATGGAGCATTTCTTCCTCCTTCCTCCCATCGCCCCGGCAAGAAGAGGAGTCGCCCTCCCTCAATGTTCGTTACTTAGCAGCGATAAGCCACCCCTTTTCTTTCCTTTAGAACCCCTTTCTCCGGCTGACATGCCTTCGAGTAAGGTCCATTTTTCCTTTTTTTTTTTTTGTTTTTTTTTTGCGTCTTGACGGTCTCGGGGGGCTTTTTTCCCAATCTTTCAATCTGTTTGGTGCCTTGCCCAATTCCCCAGATAACCGCTCGTCTTTCACTCTCCCTTGTAACGAGTGTAGTGACGGTCTTGAGGCCCCCTCCTGCAACGATTGCTCGTGATTTCCTTTTTTCTTCCTTTCATGTTAAGACTTCAGGTCGATTTTTTTGCGTAAAGTTCGACAGCTTCCCCCCCACCCCCCTTGAGACAATATGGATGTTCCCTCTTTTTCCGTCAATTCCCCTCTTCTTTTTGCCGCCACTCATGGGGGAGACAGTTTGTGTGTGGCCTCGCTGGTCCCTCTAATCCTCTGGGACTAATTTTTCCTTTTCCCTTTCGGCCTGTAAAGGGCAAATTGGCTTGATCCCCTCAGTGCTAACCAAAATGCCTAATATGGCCTGCCCCCCCCCCCCCAGCTGGTCGCTCGGATTATCCAACGCTCTCTTAGCTCTTTCCCGACCCCCCGTTCCAGTTGATCCGACTCGAGGGCTTCTCCTCCTAGTCGATCGGACCCACATGATCGTCGCCTCGGCGCTACTTTCAACCCCGTCTCGGTTTTTACTCCCCAACTCTAGAGTACACGGTTCCCTCAGGTCAATAACCGTTAGCACTTCCGGGCTCTCTCGGGATTCCTCGATGGGGGTTGTTTGGTGTGGGGGGGGTTTTTTTTTTTTTGGGTTTTTTTTTTTTTTTTTGGGGTTTTTTTGGGGGGGGGTGGGGGGGGGGGGGTTTTTTTTGTTGGGTGGGGGTTTGTGGTGTTTGCCTTGCAGGAGTTCATGGTCTTGAACTAATCCGTTTCCCCCCATTCCTGCACTGCTGAACGAAATAGAATGCCCTCTGATGGCGTGCACTTTCTTGACAGAGAAATTCTAAAACGGTATTTCTTCTTGCCCTCTCATCTTCGGGGGACTTGTTATCCTCCTTCGACACACCCAACAGCAGGCGCTCGGCTTTTTTTTTCGAGTCGTTAGACCAGGAAAGCGATTCAGAGCCAACCTATCCCTTGCCGCCAAAAAGATTCTGCTTTCCTTTTTCCCTTCGACAAACTTAAGCATATTCGTTAGTCTTCTGGCATATAGCCATGCGCCAGTTTGCTCGGCGCGCCTCCTCCCATGTCATTGGGAAGCAAACTCTTTGCCCAATTTCTTTCTTTGAATTGAAGAAGTCTTTCCCCTTCCCCTGGTCCCTTCCTAAGTGTTTTTATCTTGTTTCTTCCCCTGTCGTCCACTTTTAAGAAAGAAACAGTTTCTCTCTTCGAACCCCGGTAAAGCCTGGCCCCTTCTCTACGAGCCCGTGCGTGAGAAATCGGTCTTTATACGATGACGAACTAGAAGCGTTTTCCTGTTTTGCTCGGGACGTCCTACGACAACACTCCCTGTTTCTCTTGTTGGGGCGGCCCTTATCGGTGGAGTTCCCTTTCCCCCAGTTATGGCGTTCTCCTCCGCTCATCAGACGACAGAGCGCCTGGTGTTGAGTAGTTCTTCGTTCGCGGGCAAAAGCCACCTTTCCCCCTAATTCCTCTACTTTTTTCAAATATAGCTCTAGTTTTTTTCTCCTGTGCCGTCCGGCCCGAACTCTCGACGATTTCTCATTGCGAGGATCATCTTTTGTCATTGAAATCTCTTTTTATGATCACCCCAAGGAGGACCCTGTTTTTTTCCCCTCCTCACAATCTCACCCCGTCTCTTCCTTTCCTTGGGCTATAGTGATTGAAAGTCCCCGGTGTCCTGTTCGATAACTTTGATCCAGCGCTAAGCGTTGCCAAGGAACGTCCTTCTTTTCTCATCTCCTTTTGTGACAGGACTCGCCTCGCGGCGAGCACACGCTTGTTTTATTCCCCGGGACGTTCAAACAGCGAGAATCGTTTTTTTTCAGCCCTCCTCGTTATTTGCATTCCTTTCTTGTCAGGCCCTTCGGATGGCTTTTGGTCCTTTCTTCCGCCCTGATTCTTCCCCCCCCGGACAAATGGTCCTTGGTCAGCCGTTCACCCACGATTGCCCTAAAATGCATTCTTTCCCGGCGGTCAACAGCCAATACTTTTCCCCCCTTTTTTGAGCAACTGCAAATTTCCGCCCAGTTCCGGCCGTCTAATATATGTGGAAAGGAGGGTGTTTGTCCCCTCTTTCTGAATCTCTGAGTGCCGGCCCCCCCCTAACGATTAAGAGGAAAGTTTGCGGCTCTCTGCACGCCGAAGACCGTTTTGTGACTGAAAGGGATGAACTGACCCAACACTTCCTTTCTCCCTTATTCTTTTCATGAGCTTTGGTCCTCTTCTCTTCAGGGAAAACAGCCTCTTGTCCCCTCCCCATTGTTCATGAACCCTTGCGCTTTCTACCATATGACCTTCCTTCCCGGATGATCCTTTCTTTGTATATTTCCAGTGAACCTTATCGACGGCGTGCACTCCCTCCATGTTTCCCCTTTAGAAGAAGAATGTTCAAATCGTCTGAAGTTGTCGGTATTTCCCTCTTCTCCTGATCTAATTTCGCACCCCGACGTAAGACCTCTTCTTCCCCCCTCTCCCTGTATGGTCATACAGACTCCCACCTTCAACTTCGAAACGCCGAGACGGACTCGGACCCTACTCTCCCCCTCCCAGTCCTCGAAAAACGTCGTCTTCCAATTTCCTTTTCGCTGACTTTTCCAACGTGCAAGCCCCCCCAAAGAACCCCGGTCTCCTCCTGCATACGTACCACAGCATCCTTGTACTAAAAAGAGGATAGTTTTTGCCTGCCTTCCCCCTCTTAATTTCTTTTTGGACAGAAAGAACTTTCCCTCTATGTCAACGACTCCGTAAGTTTCGTTTTCTTTCCTTGGACCTCCTTTTTATGTCCTTCCTTTCGCTTTCCTTTTCCCCCCATGACTATTCGGCTACTTTCCTCCCAATGTGTTCGACCCTCCGGCGGCACCCCCCCGGCCAACCTCGGTTTTTCCCCCACCCGCTCTCTGATCGGATGGATTCCTTTCCGTGCTTTTTGTCCGATCACCTGGCCGACGTGCCTTCCTTTTAATTTCCCAAACGGGACTGGGCGGTACAGTTCCCCCGATAACTGATGAATCGTCCGCGAGCTCTTTCTGCCCCCCGGCATGGGTGTGTTTTTGACCCTTCCCCCCCATTTTAACACACGGAGACATCGTCCGTCCCACTGAGACTTGCATCGCCCCGACTCAAACCCTCGTCCCGTTGCTTTCGCGCAATTGTTTCTGACCTCTTCCTTGCATTCCCCTTAGGAAGAATTCACCAGCTTTATGAACCTTTCCCCCAGCTCCTCTGCGTTGAATGAATGTTCACCCAATTCTTTGAATGGACTGACCTCTCCTTTCGCTTCTGTGCGTTTATTCAGAAATTTTCACCTCATGTTTCTTTTCACGGTCTCGGAAACAAGGGAACCTCCGAGAGTTTTCGAATTCCCTTTTGAGTAAGTTTTTTATTAGTTTTTTCCAGTCGTAGAGATGGTGGGCCTTCTACGCGCGTTATAAGCTGCGCTTGCGTGATGGAATCCCTCCTCCCGATCCCGTCCCATCATCGGAATAAATTTTTGCTCCTTGTTTCTCCAATGATGCTTGGAAGCAGGCAGTCTTTTTCCATCGTCTGACCTCAGGGGCGGCCCGACACTTATTGGCCTTGGACATAAGCCTCTGGTAGATAAGAGGAGATCCCCCCATTCTCCCTTTCTACGCCTCCAGTGTGCCTCAACATAGGTGCCTTGGCCGGCGTCGCCTTTACATGGCAGCCCTGGGGGAGCCCACATATGCTTTTCCTCCCGTCCTCTCTAGTAATAGATTTGTTTTTTTTGTGGGTTTCTTCAGGTTGCCCGAAGACGACCTTTTAATCCCTGCCGTCGCTAGCAAGGGATGTTCTCCCGTCCCCCCTCCGAGTGCATTTTATGATGAGAATCTTTTCCCCTCTCCCTTGAAGTTTTTTTTGCGATGATGCTGGTCTCCGTACGCTTTTTGGTGGAAGGCTTTCTACTTCATCATGCCCCGCTTTATGTCTTCGAGATCTCGTGTTTTCGTTCCTCTTTTCGTCGTCTGGGTTTGCTGATGTCTGTTTTGTCCTCCTCGGTGTTTTTCCTTTATCTTCTTCTCCCATCAGTTGTTGTGTTGAGATTCAACCCCTTTTTTTTCCCCCTTCCGGGCCTCTCTCCTTCCATCATCTAAGAAGCGTGTCCTCCTTTATGACCCCGACTTTTCCAGACCGCCCCGAGCTGCTAATTCTTGTCATTGAAGACGGCCAGCACGACCAGCGACTCTTCAAAGTCGGACTCAGCAAAGCCGGCACTTTCTGCGAATCCCTGAAGACCCAATTCCCTTCTCCTCTTGGCGCGGCGAGAAGCACTGCCCATCTCTCCTTCCCTCAGGCCCCCTGGAGTTAAGCCCGGGCCACCTGCCTCTCCCCAGCATCGCGGCGATGAACCACATTCTTAATCCGTCACGCTGGGTGAAAGATTGAAACAAGGGAGGCCAGGCCCCGCCCCCTCCCCCCTCCCCTGGCCCTCCCCCCCCCACGATGGCTTTCCCCGTGTCGCGCGACCGCGTCTTTAGGTCCTCCTTCTCGCAAGATGGGCACGACTTTTGACCTTCCCCCTGTCTTGCCGTTGACGTTTCCAGGAGGGTCCTCGATTTTCTCCTGCCTCCTGCAATCCTGCGCTGCAACAGCATTTTTTGCTGCCACGGAAAGCGTGTTCCCCTATGCTTCCTAGAAGATCGCCTTTTGATGCGCAAGCATTGTACTCGAAGGAATTTGCACCGTTTTCTTCTTCAATGCCACCCTCCGCGGGAAGAGGGCGTTTTCGTCAGCGAAATCCGATTCTCCTCTTTGATCGCCCACTCGGATGCAAGGTGCACGCCCTCTTCCGTTGCACCCCAAAGGACTTTTACAGTTTTTCTGCCCTTTTCCGAGCACTGCCCGTTGCTTTCGGGTGTCATCTCCGTTGTGAACCATTTTTTAACGGGCCAACTTCGCTTCTTCTTTTTCTCCGTACCCCCTCTGGGGGGGGGGGGGGTTTGCCCTCAGTGCGACTTCAGCCTTTCGACTGCAGGGCAAACCTACTTGTTCGGCTGGGCACCATGCGCGCGCAGTTCCTTTTCTCCCCCCCCTTCTTCTCCTTGTTCTTGTTTAGTCATGACACAACCAAGCGGTCGAGTGCCTCCTAAGATTGTGCATACCACTAAGTAGGTGTACTTTAGCTCCCCCCCTTTTTTCCTTACAAGCAGAAGGATGAAAGGTTCTCACGACCAGATCATTGCATGGTCCTTGTTTTAACACCGAAGGTCCCCCCCCAAAACCGGAGGTTCGACCCCCATTTATTTCGTACCGCCTTGAGCACTCGCGCCCTTAACGTTTAGGACTGCTCCCCTGGCCCCTCTCTACCGTTGCTTGTTCAGGAGGACTGCTCCCAGTTCCGCGAACTTTCTGGTCGTCCACGAGCATAGCTGCTCTTTTTAGAATGTTTTCGGGGAACGAAACTCCCTTGATTTTTGGCCTTTGCAAAAGCCTTCGTCGACACGATGGTTGCTTCACGGGCAAAATGAGCATTACTTTGCCCGTTTCCCGACGTTTCGTTTTTTTTTTTTTTTTTTTTTTTTTTTTTTCCTTTTCCTTATTCGACTCACGCCTTAAGTCCATTCGGCTGCTGGCGTATGAAGATTTCCTTGGTGTCAGTCAGGACTTAGGTATTACATCCTTCCTTCCTCTTTCCCGGATTATGCGAATTAGAGATGATGCAGGGAAACCTGGAGACGATCAGGAGGGTAGACCGGCCTACTTTTTCCTTGCCAGCGCTATCCCCTGGTCATCCGGTTTCTACAGCCTTCCCTCTGCCTTCCGTGAGCTTTAAAAATGTTATTGGTTTTCGTCTTGACGGCTTGTGCCACCTGTGAGGCTTGTTTGTTCCTCCTCCCAGGCTCCGAGAACCGATCCTCCCCCCCCAATGCGACCTCCAGTAGAGTGGTTCAGTGCTACAGGTCGTCACTACCCTAGTCGATTAGCCAGGCCTTCAGACTCCCTTCTTTTTGAGGTTGATTTTCCATTTTTAGATTAGACACCTTGACCCCCTTCCCCGGCTCTTTCAGAAGAAGAATTCCCCGCCACGCCCTTGAGTAAATTGTCTTTTTTTTTGGTTGACCCCGGGGAGACTTCTATGTTGACGAGCGGAGATCATTCCGGACTCATCTTTTGCACCTTTTGCTCCGGCGAAGGCAATTGGTGCCTTTCCAGAACTCCCCCCCTTTTACCCAATCCTCACCGCCTGTTTTGACCTTCAGAAATGCTGGTAGTCCGCAGGCTTTCTCCCCCTCTCTGTCGCTTTTGAACGACGGTACCAGTCCAGGACCGCCCTGCTCCCCTGTTTCCAGCGGATCTTGCAATGATCCGATGCTCGTCCCTCGTTGTTTCCTTCCCCCCCGCCCCGAGCTTTCCAGCCCCACTTCCCCAGTCCTCACTTGGCAATACGAGCATTTGCTCTTTCCTTCCCTCTTCTCGAGATGGCCTTCCGTCTTTCCCTGGTTTTTCGACTAGGTCACCGCCGCCCAGGCGCGCAAGCACCGACATCCGCTAGGGTCGATGCGGCCTTCGAAATTCATCCCCAAGGTCGAGATTGCCCAGTCGGAATTGTCGTTGCCGCCTTGCGGACGATCGGCCTAATCCACTCGTCTTCTTTCTTTGCTACGAACCTAGAGGACTTGACCCCAGTGACAGAGTTTCCCGCGAGCCCCACGATCGCGCCCCGCTTAAGCGATGGTTGTCACTCCGCAACCCCCCCCCCTCGTCGTCGCCTTTCACTGATGGTCTTTGGCGCCCTCGACCTTCTCGGTCGCGCTTCGCACGTTCCGCATCGAAAAGCCGGCGGAACGGCTTTTCGGAAAGTGACTGTGGTTCTCTTTCCTTCTTTTTACCTTCCGTGTGTGTTTGTTCCGACTTGCGTAACTTCCCGTTTTTCCTAGGTTCCGATACAGAATTACAGCGATGAGACGCAGGCCGGAGGCGCCCCCATAGGCTACAATCAGTCAGGAGCCAGATTAGAGTTCGTTCGTTGGCTTTCAACCATAGACCTAAGCTGGTGTGGCGTCCCCGGATCGGTGAGAGGAAACCCTTCGCCCTTCCAGGGCAGACGAGCAGTCTCTACGCCGAGCCTGGCTGTTTTTAGAGTTCCTGGTCCCCCGGCAACGCCCCACCTCATCATCGATCTTCCCCTTCCTTCGCATAAGCGGGGGGCAGGGCGATTCGACAGGCCTCCTCCTCTGAGTTTCAGCGCTTCTTTTGTCCTTGCCTCTCCTCAGTTGATGTCGACAATGGCGCCCTGTCGCGGCCCATCTGATACGCCGAGGCAGCTGGACCGTGCTAGTTCTGCCGTGACTTGTCGGTGTTCGCGTTCGCGTTTGGCTTCTCGATCTGGACGTGGCCCAAGATTTTTGGAGGTTTAGAGAGCTGTGGTTCTCATCTGCACTCATGCGCTTGCGATACAGGGATCCGCTTCTGGCGTGTTACCGCGTTACCACCCATCGGCGACCTTTGACCCCCCTTATTTTCTTGCGGGTCGAGGAGGCGTTCGCCTGACGTCCGGGGTAGTCCCCGGCACCAAGTCCTTCCCTTTGTGACGCAAAAGCCTTGTTTCGGCCCGAAAATCTCTCAGCGCGGAGTCCAGCATCCACAGACGGTCTCCCTTCCAAGAAAGTTCGAACCGGATCGGAGGCTACGAACTGACCAGGGATGGGTTTTTGCCATGGCAAGCTGGGAAGCGCTTGCTCCAATTTAACTCCCCGGCGACTTCGGATGCTGGATCCTAAGAGGCAGCGATTTTTTCTGTCTCGACCTTCTGCCCCTCTCCACCACTTTTTCCTTTCTAGCGTGCACTCGGAGAGTATGAGTCACAGTGCCAAGATCCTTTGGGAATCGTCCATGCCAGTCAAGACGCACGCCAGAACATTCCGCCCTTTTCATCTCCTGGATCTTTGTATAACTTTCCCCGAAACACGGTGATCTCTGCCTTAACGCCATTGCTCAGGTCGGCCCTCCGGCCCTTTTGCCTTTCTGGGGACGTTCAGCTTCTACAGAATGCCCCCGTTGCATAGAGAGCTCCCATGTTCCGTTTTGTATTCCTAACAGAACAGAAGTCCTTCCTATCCCCTCCCTAAGAGCCTTCGCGTTCTCGATCTATCTAAGTCCTCCCCCCCATTTTTTTGCACTGGGCCACTTTTCGCCCTTCCTTCCCCCCAAAGTAATGACACCCATCCAACACGTTAGACCTTTTTCCACAAATAAACCTCCCCCTGTCTTTTTCCCTATATCGAGAGACCTTAATGTGGTTTCGACCAGACGTGTCGAAGATTTCAATCCCTTCCCGACTTTTTTTAGTATTCGAGGGAACCTTTCATCTTTCTCCCCTCTTTGCGCTCATTCGCCCCCCTCAAGGCGGCGAGATAAGGTGGCAATTCTAGAGGCTTTTGCGGACCCCAGTACGCTTGCCTTTATTTCAAGGCGTCGTGCGTATCACATTCCTCTTTGGATGGCCAACCCCTGTCATTTTTGCGCACGGCCTACGATACTTTTAACACGTGGCGCCTACGGATGTTCCACGCACGGAGAACTAAAGTTTCTTTTTTTTCTGCATCCCCTGAATCAGGCCCACGCCTTGCGTTGTTCGGCGCCGCCCCTGAATCTCTTTCCTGAGCCCCCCCGAGTAACAACGTCTTACCCCTTCCTAGCCCTACGCGTGCATGGATTTTACAAAGGAGAATTGGGCATAAGCTATAGTCGGGCAGTCCCCTACGCCTCTTTCTAGTTCGGTTTTCCCCGTTAGGACCAACATGGGAAACTAATACAGATGTTTTCATCGGCGCCTGGTGTTCATCTTTTTACCCGCTTCTCCTTGGTATCTTCTTTCAGTACGAGAGAAGATGCCTGGTCCCTCTTTTTTTAAAGATTTGGCGTCAGCCTCAGAGGAGGCAAGTATTTACTTTCCCCTGGGTCCAAAATCTCCTTTTTTTTTTGGTCTCCTTTCCCCCTTTAGGATTAGAGGCGATCGCTCCTTTTACCTCCTTTCTTAGTCTTGGGCACGAAATGGAAGCCAATTTCTAGTTTTTCTGCGAATAAAGGAGCCATTTCTCTTCCCCCTCTGTTCTCAAATAGCTGTTGCAATTGGAAATTAGAGGGGAGGAATGGAACTTCTTGGCGAGCAATATGGAGTCGGAAGTAGTAGATGTTTATTCTAAGCGAATGGTGTTGTGCTCGCTGGCGAGCATTGGGAGGATGGAAC
>Ga0179591_1303785_pt1 | contig 11118 bp, 11 predicted proteins | sample CZOMad2_1_08_16f_FD_182891 | JGI IMG/M metagenome (GOLD analysis project Ga0179591, IMG submission 182891) | Vadose zone soil fungal communities from Angelo Coast Range Reserve, California, USA - CZOMad2_1_08_16fungal (PacBio error correction) | ecosystem: Environmental > Terrestrial > Soil >... | reverse complement strand
TGACGACGAAGTCGATGTCCTCGGTCGGCTTCTTCCTTTGACTCCTTCTCTTGGTTTTATCCCTGTCCCCCGTCGTTCGGGGGAGGTCAGCCGGTTAAGATACAAGTTTAGTCTTGTCGAAGACCTTTGGTCGGAAGCATTGTTTTTCAGAATCCTGCCTCGGAGAGGGTATTTGTCCCGAAGATTTCATCTCTGGGTCGGCGTCCGCCGAGTCTCGTACCTCTTTTCGTACCAGGTATGGGCAGCGTTTTCTTGAAGACTCATCATAGCAGATAGACTTCTAGAGTCTGCGCATGCCCTTCCTCGGGTTTTTCTCTCTTCGCCTTGACTTTTTTCTGCCCTGGTGACACCTAGAACTCGGTGACCTTGATGTTCTGCCCCGGATGGGAGCCCCACGTTATGAAGGATTAGGGTTTGCCGAGCCGTCCTTTCTCTCGGCACGTCGGCCTTTCCTGCCCTTCTTCCGGAGCCCGGGTACACGAATTGCCTTACCCCCCCCCCCCCCCCCGGATTGTGGAAATTCGAGTTGAGACCGAAACCCGCCCTTTCCCTTGGCGGCACGCCACACCCCTTGGATTTTTTGGGGAGGGGAACTTTATGTAGAATGTTTCTCTCCCCCCCTTTCGAGAGGCCTCTTCTGTATTCCGCGATCACCTTCTTTTTCCCCCGACCCGGCTCAAATCTTTCCCTTTTCCCTCCTGATCCCTTTTATCTTTCCTCTCCGAAAGCTCAAAGAGCATGCATTCCGTGCCCAACAGCAACCTGCACCGTCCTTTCCTGAAGAGTTGAGCGGCATCAAGCGGCTGTCTTGCGGGCTGGCCCCCCAGCACGGCTGTCCGAACCCGTTACCATCATCCAGTCTGCCGCCTATTGAAAGGCGGAATCCGTCGTTACGTCCTCCCCCCTGTGATAGGTAGCATTTAGGCATAACGATCCCCCAAATCAATGTTTGCTCCCCCATTTTCTTTTTCGTTTTCTCCCACCTGGTAGATATAGACCCCAAAAAAGGATTCAATGCATTCTCGTCACGCCACGCGTTAATGATTTTGGAGTTCGATTTTCCCCATGCGATAGTGTTCGTCCCTTTTATGCGTTTTTGGAGCGCCACGAAAAAGGGGAACGATTGGGTGAGGTCAGGAGATGCATTCTGCGCCTTCGTTTCTCCTCTACCTTTCACCTTCCTATTCCATCCTTTCAAGACCAATGCATGGTGCGTCAGCCCGCGCCGAGTAGATGGAAGTGCTGCGGCCCGGCTCTTTATCAGACCTGGATCGAGCCGTAAATATCAAGAAGAGTCCTCTAGATTAGACTTCCCCCTTCTTCCCCCCAATACGCCTCGGTTTTTTTGACGCCTCCGTGGTTCACGCGGCTTCTGTCTCGGTTCCAGGCCCGGCGGATGAATCAGGAAGAAGACGTCGTTTTCTTCCCAATGATAGAGGAGAGATCGCCTTTCCTTCACGCCCATCGCCCCCCTTGGCGAGCTTCGAAGGAGAGACCGTATCTGGATACCTTTCCTAATGATAATCTTGATTGCTCCCCTCGGGTTGATGAGGACGGCTCGCTCTTAGGCCTAGCCGCCTGTTTCGTTTCTTCTCTAGATCTCTTTCTTTGAGCTTCGATTACACGCTCTTCTCGAATATTTACCCCGAACTTAAGTTACGTGCAGCACGCGTTCTGCGTCCCCCCCCTTCTCGTTGGGCAGGGGTTCTGTCCCCCCCCCCCATCGTTATGGTGGCACTTTTCTCTTTTCTCTTTTCGCGTTTCCTCTTCTGCACGAAAGCGATTTTTCACAATACGCGAGCCGCCTATAAGTCGCTAGGTTGAAGCGAGATACTGTAAGCCTTGATCTTTCCCCGTTCCCCCCTCTCTATTTTTCGCCACGTCGTTTTCTGTTTTCTTTAGCCTTCGTAGGTAGAGTGGCGATCTTGAGATGGAATCTGCCGTATCGACCTGGCGTTAGCTACTAATGACGTGAAGCCCGTCCCCGTAAAAATGCCCCCCCCACCCACTCTGACTGGCCGCCCTTGATGCTCCTTCCCCTTGCCTCTAGCCCATCTAACCCGGAAGAAGATTTATGCAGAGTCTCCATTCCCGAGCCAAGAATTCCCCCCCCTCTTTCAAGGCGATCTCCGACTCAGGTCGCTTTCCGCCCCAACATTGGTGAATAGAAGAAATTGTCCCCGAAGTTGTCTTGGACCAAGCGCTTCTCGTCTCGATCGTAGCTGCCCCAGAACAGTTGTTAGACCCGAGGCGATACTAGTACCCCTGTTTCAGCCTCATTTCCACCCCCTATGAGAACGCCCTTCAGACGCGAAGCTGGGGGGGGAAATACTGCCCACTTTTCCCGACCCTTTTTTCGAATGTATCGTTTCGCCGGCCCGCGACCCGGAAGCTTCTATAGAGTGAGGTGACATAAGTATAGATAATGGTCGGTCTCGGCTTTTTCCACTATTGAATACACCCGAAGTTCGACGATGGAAGCACCTCCACCTGTCTTGATCTATCTTTCCCCGACCTCGTCGAGGAAATTAATTCTTCGATCCACGTGAGGCTCTGAAGGCTGATCTTTCTTTTTCGCCGTTTCGTCTATTGGTAAAGTGACGCTCCAGCCAACCTTTAAAGCCTCCTCACCCTTGAGTTTGCAAATCCTTTCATTTACAGGTTTCTAATGTGCGACAATGCAGAATCACTCCCTACGGCTCCGGCTAAAGAAGACCGACTGCGTGATGGCGTTGAAATACCGTCCATATCACGTTTTCTTTCTACCTCGGATATGGCAGATCCACCAAATAGGAATAGGCTAACTCCCAGTTATGTCCATCGAAGTAGCTAGTCTTGTCAATCCCCAGCACCCCGTTTTCCTCTATATTTTCCCCCCCTACCCCAGGCGAACGATGGTGGTTGTTTTTATTGAACAAACATGTGAGTTTCCCAGATTCTACGGTCGCGATCTCCCAGGCTGCCGAGACGTCTCAAGGACAGGGATGCAGCAAGGTCTCTCCTAACTTGCCTGGTTAAGACAGAGGGGTTTTTCTTTCTGTGTTAAAGGTTAAGAGGATCTCCCCCGTAGATAAGGAGGACGGCGCCCTCCCTCCGTTGCTTCTTCTCCCTGATCCACCCAAAAGAGTTTCCCATCGGAGGCGCCGCGTTAGTCCCGATTCCAGCACTTTTGAGCTTTCAGAGGTCGAACCCTCCTCCACTTTCATGCTGCTTGTGGTTATCCCCCTTCAGCCCATATATCCATTCCTGCGAAAGGGTTTAGAGGTATGCGCCCGGTCCGGGTTTCTCGCCTCTCCCTCCCCCGTTTCTACTCGAGCGCCCCTACGGACGGAGAGTGCGCCAACATCCAGGCTACGTCAGAAGGGGTACTTCACTCGTGTTTGATCCCTTCTTTTTCGTTCCCCCCGCGTCCCAGTTTTTAGGGGTTTAGATAAGTATGTTGCTCTCCGCCCTCCCTGAACCGTCTTCACGATTTCAATCCTCGCCCGACCCCACCTCTTTTGGGTTTTTTTTTTTTTTTTTTTTTTTTTCTCAGCTGAAGATCATGTCATGGCCACCTGCGATGAGACTTTTCCTTTTCATCATAATACGGTTTCTTTGAGAGAGTCTCCCTCTCTTGACGTGACATCCCCTTTCCTTTCCCCTCTTTTCTACTTTTTTTCGGGGAGCGAGGTTTGAAAAATCGGGATCCGGACGAACCGGGCGCTTCCGAAGGCTGAGCTACCCCTCCAAACAAAAAGGTGCCACTCTGAGTGGGATGAAAACCGATTTTCTTATCCTATTGCCCTTGGAACATGGAGTCAGTGAGAGGATGTTTGTCCCGCCCCGCCTCGGCTGCTTTTTCGGTTTCTACATCTTTGAGGGCAGCCGCAATTCAAATTCTCCTCCCTTCCCTCTCCCCCTCTTCTCCCTGGCATTCGGATAGAGGGGCACGGATCGTACCCATACATCGAATTACCTTGTGCGGCGTTTTGAAATAATCCCCCCCCCCCTTTTCCTGCCCTTGCCTTTCCGCCGTCCCTATCTATGAGTATTGTTTTCCCCCTACGTGACGACTGCGGGCGGCACGGTCTTCTGCATGTCCCGCCCCGTCCGCGCCCTCCCTTTTTGAAAACCGTATTAACATGTAAGACAGCCCAGACCCTCGATACAGAAAAGATTAGTCGAAGTACCCCTTAGCGCACACTCCTTTCTCGCGCCGATCGAGCGTCGATTTAACGATCCCCCCGTTAGAAAGCTGTACCTAATTGTCGTTTAGGGCCTCAAAAAACCACATATCTGTCCCTTGAGCGGGGCTCCTTTTGATCGGGCCCTCGCGGGGGCGTGTACATCACCCCTCCTCACCCCCCTTCCTCGCCCCTCGGGGGATGGTTCCCGATTGAGAATGTTGGACGAAGACCCAACTCGCATGCAGAGTCGCCCCCCCCGGTCATCTTTTCCTCTTTTCGCTTTCACACAGGCGTCATGAACCGTCGCGATTTTTAGAGGTGCGAAGTCCCTTGGTCTTGCGTCGCATGTCCCCCTTCTTCCTGCTTATTCTTTGACTCTTCCAAAATCATGTGGATGGTCTGCCCGTTTTTTTTAGGGAAGCTTTTTTCTCTTCTTTCCCCTCTCTCCAGCCTCCCGGTGCGATACCCGGCACTTATATTCCTACGGGGAACGTCCACGCCCTCATCTTTACAGAGGACTTTCGGAAACCCCAGCACAGCAGACAGATAGATCCTCTCTGCCTTTTTTTTTTTTTTGGTGCAAGATGAGTCTATGGGAATTTCCTTTTTCTTTTCCGCTATGCATAACGCTCAGGAAGACCGGGAGATGTGCTCATTTTCGTTTAGTTACCCTTAGAGAGTTAGACGGGTTTGGCCCTTCCCTAAGATTTTTTCCTCCCCCCCCTCTTTTTTTCGTAGTTCCGTCCTCTCTGCGGCCGGAGATGCATGTTAGGGATATAGTTATCTTTTAATTTCTCTCCTTCCAGAGGAAGAGACTAGAGAAAATGTATTGGTCATCTCCCCTTTCTCTAAGCACCTCCAGCGCCTGTAAGCCATATTCGGACTGCCCCTCCTCGGCTCGTGATCCACTTTTTTCCACGGGGGCCACGTCATCTTGACCTGTTCGCCCTGTCTGATAGCCTTTCAGCCTTTGAAATTGCTATGCCGTCGCTATGTCGGCAATAGCGTTTCTGCCTCGTTTTCTTTAGTCTTTCCCTCTCTCTATGATTAGAAGCGACTGGCTTCTCACTAGTATGTTTTTTAGGCGGAGTTTAGTCGGTCCTTTCCCCCTTGGCCCTCCCCTCCTTATGCCCCCCTCCGCCTCGTTCCGCCCTCTATACGGCCTAAAGCGGCGGCTTTTTTCAGCTCCCCAGCTAACTTGAGAAGAAGAGATTCCCGGGTTGTTCCTTCTTGCCGCGGTTCCCCCCCTAGTCTTGCGTTCTCCCACTTCGACTTATAGGGGCGAGGATGTGGAGAATCTTTCCACCGAAGGGTCCGTCCTGCAGAAGGATGGTGCCACCATACAGATCTGCCAAGAACCAGTGCGGGCCGCACCTATTCTTTCCACTCTCCCCCCTCCCTCGATGCCGGCTCTTCATTAAGTTCGGCTCTAGGTTAGAAGTCGTTAATCGCTCTGACTATCTTCTCGAGATCCAGGTCGGCGAAGGCCTCTCGTTCCGTCTTCCGGCCGTTGTCTCCGCCGATCAGAATGATCCTGACTTCTTTCCTCGAGAAGGGCTGGCCTTGCGAATTAGCGAAAGGTTTTACGATCTGTCCTCCTCTCCTCATTTCCGCGCTATCTCTTCTGATCTTTCGATTCCGTCTCTGTCGGCCTTGATTCGTATCCGCACCTCCCCTGCAGCCAGCCGCTATCCCACAAGCTGGACTTCACACCACCTGCGGGTTTTTTTTGAAAGAGACTTGCGAATCGGTAGTCGGCTGAACGATTCTCTGCTTTAAAGTCTGCCTCCTTAGCTCTTTTCTGACCGTCCCTTCTCTCTGCTCGGGGCGTCGTAGGAACAATCACTGTGGCACTTCCTCTTCTAGGAAAGCACTGTAGCGAAGCGTTAGTCTCTCCCTCCTTCCTTCTTATCAGTTCCCGATGCCTCTGCCAGGAAAGGTGAGTTGAGCGCATCCCCTGCTTACACGATAAGGTTCGAAACGCTACCCCCCCTATTCCCCCCCACGCATTAGGCGTCTCCCCTCTCCTTCCATTTCCAGCATGTTTTTTTTTTTGTTGTCGTCTCTATCAGTTGCAGAGCGCTCCCCACCCCTTCGGCAGAATCAAATTGTTGGGGGGAGTCGGACCCGTTGCAGCCGATTGGCGAACTACATAATGGGGCGGATTCTCCTCTTCCCTTTCGCGACCGTTCAAATTATCGAGGCTGGGATGCTGGTCGGTTGCTTCCGTTCGGGTTGGTTCTTGCTCTCCCGCGCCTCCTCGTTCGTCACGTTGAAGAAAGAGACTACCTGCTGTGCACGGAAGATGCCAGCCCCCTTTCTTCTTTGATAGGACCTCGTTGATATTTCGGATCTTACCTTCTCATTTGTTATCGGCACGGATACAATGTGGCGGGATCGCAATCGGACATTTCCACCTGGTGGATTTGAGTACCCTCCCTCTCCCATCATCGTCCTTCTCTTTTGTGGCCCGCTTGCCGGAGGAGACGCGGGCGGGTTGTGGCCATCTCCGAATTTTTCCTCCCCACGGGGGCAGCATAGCCCCCTGGTACCCGTTCGTCCCCCAAGTCAGGGTGATCTCCCCTTGCCGTCTTTATCCCGGTCTTCCCCCCCTTGCACTTTTCCCATAAAGTGACTTTTGCGCCCAGTCCAAGGGAGTCTCACCCGATCAATTACCCTTTTAGACGGTGAACAGTCAGAATCCTGGCGAGACACCCCCCCGCGGACCTTTCAGCTCCCGCTTTCCTTCGATCGCCCCTTTGACGACCGCCTGATCGGCCAACCCCCCAAACCACAGGTGAACCTCGCTGAGAAGTTGCGGTTTACCTCTCCCCCCCCCCCCCTGCCTCTTTTCCCCTTTCGACCATCACCTCGCAGAGGCAGAGAGGAACTCATTATCTAGTACCCATAGTCGTCGATCTCCCCCTCCCTCCCCTTTTTTTTCTGATCTCCCCGTGACTAGAAGATCCGAGACGTATCCTCCCTATCTCCCGTCTTTCCCCTTAATACACACGAAGATGGCAAATGACTAGTTTCGTCCCCCAACCGAGGGTACGAGACGATCTCCCCCCCTTTTCTCTTTCCCCCCCTCCTGAAGTCCCTCCCTGTCTTTCCTTTTCCGTGAGGCCATTTCGAGGTTTCAAACCGCCCGTCGCATACAAACTGCCCCCGCCCCACGAGATCTCTTCCTAGTAACAGTGGGGTTGAGTAGAGATGCCCTTGTTTTCTCCTGCGATGATTGGTCTCTGGCCCCCCTCCTTTTCTCCTAACTGCCTCTTCCGTTTTCTCTTCTGGTGAACCACGAGAATTCAGATCGGGGTTCGACGAATGAGAAGGCCAACGCGGCTCCGGGGACGTCGATCTGGCGTACCGGACCCGTCCCTCCCGGGTCAGCCGGGTTATTCCTCCCTGCACTTTCTTCTCCTTCCCTCCCTCTACTGGTCCCGCGATAGAGTGCTGTCCTGCCGAGGAGGGTTATTGTCGACTCATATGGGAGCGTAATGCCGAGCTTTTCCCGCCTTTGATTTCACCTTGTATTTTTTTTCTCCTTTTGGCTGATCCTCGTTTTCCCTCGTCGCGACGATTTACGAGCTTCTCCTGAAAGGCTAGTTTCGTGTGACCAGTCCCCGTTGAAATAGGGCCAATGATCGGTTGTCCTGCCTTGGATTGGTGCCCCCGCCCCTTTCTTGAAGTTTCACCTGGTGGTTCCCTCAGGTAGATCCCTTCGCTATTCAACTTTGACCCTTCCCAAGGCACTGCATGACGACGGGCGTCCCACGTAGGTGCGGAATTATCTGAGCCCACACTCACTCCCCCTTGCGGCGCCCCGCCGGGCCCTTCCCCTCCTCCCCCCATTTCTTCCGATGTTTAATCATTTAGACTCACCCTTAGAACAGAGATCATCCCCTCTCCTCTTATGTCCGATCCGAAAGCTCCCCCCCCAAAATCTATGGTCAGATCAGAAAGATCACCTTATGTTCCCGAACCTCTTTCCCCCAATTGACTGAATCTGATTCCTCCTTGCAACACCTGAACAACGGCCTCCTCTCGCTTCAACCCGAAGTACGATTTTTCCTCAGCGAGGGACCGTTTCCCTTTTCCCCCTCCCTCTTTTTTCACATCCCTCTCATCTCCCACTCCTATCTCTTATCCCTTTATGGGCAAAGCACCATTTTAACGATTCCTCCACCCCCCACCACCCAAAAACCCCCCCCCCCCTGAATCCCCTCGAGCATGGCCGGAGGCAGCGGAAGAGGCCGCTCAATCCCTCCACCATTATCTCCTTCTTCCTCCCCTTCTTTTTTTTCCTGGCATCCTCACCCCAAAATAGTTGATGCCAATTTTTTCTTTGCTTGTCCCCACTTTTACTATGACCAAACACGCATTAAACTGTTCTTCACGACTACATGAGTGTCATCCTTAGTCCTTCCCCCTTCCTCCCTTTTAGGTTCGTTTTTTCTGCTGCTTTTTTACCTCTCAAATGGCCGGGAAGGGGGCTGGCAGCCGTCTTTCCTGCGATTCCCCTTCTCTTCCATGCTCCCATTCCCGAGCTCTTCCTCCCGCCTCCCCAAGGCATTGTGCAGATCCCCTCTAGATCCCCGGTGCCGATGCGCCAGTTCAAGCGATGAAGATAGTGCTCTCGGAGGAATTCTTTCCCGACGGCCCTCCCTCGCTATCCTTACCTTTCCAAACACCGCCTGTGGTGCTACTCAGAGCTTGTAGATGGACGCTCTCGTGGCCTTCCGCCTTTGTGTCCTTCCCCCCATAAATCTTCGACCAGGTACGTCGCATATCTCCTCGCTGGAGCTCTCCCCCCCATTTGCTATCGAAGCTTACCAGAAGAGAAGAGATTAGAAGGCTCCGCTTCTCGAGGATCCCTTCGTCATGCTTTTTCCTCTTCGTTCTCTACAATAGTCCCGGTCTCCGGGCGATCTCTCTCAGCTTAGACCCTCTCTGTAATCTCGAGATCTTTAGAGATAGATGACCTCGTTACCTCGACTTCATTTCCTCGCGACCTCCTTCCTCCCCTCTCTTCCCCCGCGTCTCGTCCCCTTTTCTTGCCCGTTTTTCTTGGCCCAATCTTTTTTAGATGCTCCCCCGACCCTTTTAAAGGAATTAGTGAGGAAGCACCGCGCTCCCACCTCGTCCGCCCTATTTCCTTTCTGCCTATTTTATCTCTTGCCTACGGCACCTCGGATCACGCACCCGCCCTCTCTTCTGGCTGAGCACGTAGCTTTTTGGATAGCACGCTGTAGAGGGTGAATCGCCCCTTCTCCTATTTTCAACTCCTGGAATAGGTGAGCCTCGCCTTAGTGGAAGAAAACTCCAGTCCACCACCCTCCCACCACCCTCCTGGTCCTGAGATCCTTTTTCTCCCTCCCTCTGCTTCGCCCCCCCCCTATCCTCCCCCCTCGACAGACTCCGATCTATGAAATGCGCGACTGACCCGAGCCCTCATTCCCTTTTCATGATCGAAGAAGACGGGCTGATCGGGACGGTCGCCCCATGGCTTTCACTCTCCCTCACTTAGAGAAATCGATCTTTTCAGTTTTCCCCCAGGCTGTGCGTTATCGAAGACTCGACCGAAGGGTTCGCGGTAGCGATACTTCATTTGCGCAGAAGAACGCCTATTCTTTTTTCTACGGCCCCTCTCATCTCCCCCTCAGTCTCCCTCGTCCCGGCTGGCCCTCCAGCAAGTGGCTAGATTAGCGTCCAAGAGCCCTTTCAGTATTAAGCGAGAGGTTCGCTGGGTGTTTCCCTCCCCTCTCCCTCTAAATTCCTCCCTTGTATAGGCTTGCTCCAGAGCTGACCTACGCAAGGCCTCGAGCCTTTTTTTTTGGCTGCACGGCCCCCTCCGCGGAGCGTTGGTTTTTCGCGCGTCGTCCCTGTTGTTTTGCTCTCGTTCAGCAACGGTCACAGAGCCTGATATCTCGGTACAGGTCTCTATGCTCGTCACGCTCCTGGTATTTTTTTAGACCCCGAAGATTAGAAGGAGGCGTAGACACGTTTGTCGGCGATCGTCCGATGGACAGAGCCCCACCTTCCGAGAAATGACCTTCCTTTTCTCCCCCCCTTTGATTGTTTGCGGAACATCCATTCCCTTCTTTCCCTGGTTCAATCTTCGGAAATGCAAGAATCAATGCAATGACGGCGCCTTCTAAATCCTCCCTTTCGCTGACTTCCCTAGAGGTTTCCATCGACATGCTTGGACTGTTTCCCCTCTAATTGAATTGCTAGAATACACCCTTTGTCGGAGCCCGCCCCTTTCTGGTCCTCTGTCTTTCCTGCCGTTATGTAACAAACGAATAAGGCTTACTCCCCACCGATTGACCGCCGAGGCCAGATTTGGGGTTTTTTTCCTCATCAGTCAACTTTCTGTGCAATTTTCTCCTGGGAGGCTAGCTAGGGACGGGAGAGAGACTGTTCCTCTCGTCCTTTATGCGTCTCTGTTTTTTTTAAGAGTTTTTTGGACTCTCTTGTTTCGTCTCTTTAAAGTTTGAAGCGAAACGCAGTCGCGACTGCGTCAGGTCCTCCTGACGTTCCCTGCTTCGGCGACCTTCTCCACCCCCCTCGATCGATCGTCTTTTACCTCGTTGTCGATTCCGGCGCAACGGCCACGTTATTGCGGAGGTACGCTTTCGTACACTCACCAGTACTTCCTGGTTGAAACAATGCATGGTCGCGGTCTTCGGTATTTTCGTAAGGTCCTTGTGAGCGCCTCCTGAGCGGTGAAGGGCCAAGAAGCAGGTAGGCGGGCTCCCAAATCCCATCGTCCCGTCTCCCCCCCTTTTAAGGCCCCCTTTCTTTCTCACTTTTTTTCTACAACCTCTTTTACCAGTTTTGGTGTATAGCCTGGGAAGCGCCCGTTCCGGAACCGGGCGGCCCATTTTTCCCCCCCCGCCACGACAAATACGCGACAATGAGGAAGTTTGCAAAGAAATGGAAGAGG
>Ga0179591_1433825_pt1 | contig 11119 bp, 13 predicted proteins | sample CZOMad2_1_08_16f_FD_182891 | JGI IMG/M metagenome (GOLD analysis project Ga0179591, IMG submission 182891) | Vadose zone soil fungal communities from Angelo Coast Range Reserve, California, USA - CZOMad2_1_08_16fungal (PacBio error correction) | ecosystem: Environmental > Terrestrial > Soil >... | reverse complement strand
CTCTTTTTTTCCTTCGGGAAAGGCAGGTTTTTTTTTTCTCTTCCCTGGAGTAAAACGCCCCTCTTCTTCGTAGTATCCTTTTTCTTTTCTTCCTCCCTCCTTCTGATAGAGGAAAGGGAAGGCCCTTCCTTCATCCCTTGCAGAGGAGTAAATGGAAACAGTCGTACCCTAGAGTCCCTTTCCCTTTCCCCCTTCCCTTCATAGAAGAAATGAACGCTTTTTCTCCCTGTCCTCCATTTTCTTTCTGGGAATAAGAAAGAAAGCTGGTTCCCTTCTCCCCTTTCTTTTTCCCCCTTTTTTCGTGAAGAACGAAATAGCTCTTTCTCTATCATCGGCGAACGAATAGAACGGGGACCCCTTTCCCTCCATAGTTCCCTCTTTCTCTTTTTCCTCGAAAGCGGCTGAGACGTATCCTTTCCTTTTTTTCTTCCTCTGCCACCGGGTCAGTGAAGTGATAATCCCCCTTTTTTCAAGTACCCTTTTCCCTCTCCATCTTCATCAGACAGAAATGGAACACCTTCCTTTTTTTTTTTTGACTTCCTTTCCCTGCCGGAAGAAAAAAAACAGAACCTTTTCGCGATTAACATTCCCTTTTTTTTTTTTTGTGAGAGAGATGAACGATGGGTCTTTTTTCCTCTTCCTTCAACCTTTATGGGGGGTGGCGTCCGGCGGGACCTTCATTTGATGATGGTTTTTCCCTTCCCCCTTCCTTCTCTTTCTTAGTGCAATGACGGTCGCGGTGGCCATTTCCCCCTCCCCTCCCATGAACGGTGCCAGGAGTAGAAAGATAATGGGACTTTCCTTCTGCGGCTTAATCTACCTCTTTTTATTTTCTCTCCCGGAAGGGTAGGCGAAGAGAACGTTTCCCTTTTCTCTTTTCCCGGCGGAGAGTGAGGAAGCCCTTTCCTCTTCTCCCTGGCTTGCCCCCTCCTTCATTTTTTTTTTTTGAGCCCGAAAAGATGCTTCTTTCTTTGTTTTCCTCTTCTGTGTACATGGAGCGCAAAGCCATGAGTTTTTTTTTTTTTCTTCCCTCGTGCAGCTGAGTCGAAGAAGCCGGCCCCTCTGTCCTACCCCCTTTCTTCGGGGAATGCAAAGAGGATCTTGAAGGACTGCAGTTTTTCTATTTCCTGAGTTCCTCCTCTCTTTATCTTTTTTTTCCCCCCCCTGGTAACGAGAGTCACCTTTTCCCTCTTCCTCTATCATGAACGTCTTTTTGTACCACCCCTTCTCCCTTACAGGCCGTCGATTCCTTTTCTTCCACTGACCCGAACCGCAGCCGGTCTCCTTCAGTCCTCTCTCTTGGGATTAACCCTCCCTCCTCTTTTTCCCTCCCAGGAGAAAGTAGGATTCCTTCTTTTTCAATCCTTCCTTTTCTCCAGCGGAACAGAAGGTACAGTTCTCGCTTTAGTTTTTGTCCGAAGGATAGGATTGGACCCCCCCTCCCCCTGTCTCCTTTTCCTTTTTATAATACGCCCGGCCCGCCGTCCTTCCTCTCCTCCCGTCCCATGAAGGTAGGGCGGCCTCCCCCCCAGCTATCATGTTTCCTTCCCCCCTCTTCATGAAGGGACGGTCCCCCTTCCGTAGCAGAAATCAATTCCTTTCTTTTCACGGTTCTTTTCTCCCTTCCTTCTCCCCCCCCCCTCCGGAATGAAGAGTTTAAGTCTTTTCCCCGCTTCCCCCGCATGAAGAAAAGGCAGTTGCTCCCTTTTCTCTTCCTTTGATCTGGTAAGCAAGAGAAAGTCGCCCTTTTCCGGTGAAAGCTTTCTATACCCCCTCCCCTCCTTTAGAATCGGAAGTGGCTTTTTTCTAGGGTTCAAGCGCGTGATGATTTCTTGACCCTACACCCCCCCCCCACCCTTCTTTCTTTTTTCTCTCCGGAACAAACGTGCCTTCTCTAGCGCTGTCAGGAAGGACAGGGGTCTTTGTACCTTTCTCCCTCTCAAACACCGCCCGAAGTAGAGTATTATAAAGTCCTCTTCCCCCAATTCTTTTTCTTTTTTTCTTCAGAGAGACGTAGAATGGTAGATTTCCTCTGCATCGGTTACGGGCCAATAAAAAGGAGTACGGGATCTAAACTTCTCTTTTTGGCGGGACTCTGATCCCTTTCCCCCTTGAGAAGAATTTCTTCTTTCCTCCACAACGCAGAAAGAGGACCCCCCCTTATCCTTCTTTTTTGATAAACTCTTTTTTCCTTTCTTATCTTTCTCCGCGGTAATTGTAAGGCGCATCATGACCTTGTCTTCTCTGCCGGGATGTCAGACGACCAGTCCCCTCCTCTTCTATCCCTTTTCTCTCTCTCCTCCGTTTCAAGCGGAGGCTGGGGATGAAAGCCCTTTTCTTTAGGAATTCTTCCCCCTCTTTACTAGGTCTTTCTCCTTGTTGGTAGAGATGATAGAGAAGGCCCTTTTTCCTTCGGGAGGGATCTTTTAGATGCCTTTTTTTCTTTTTTTCTTTCCTGGTGCGATGCTCGAAGCTGGCCCTCTTTTCTGTCCTGGCGGGCGGCAAAAAACCGGCACGTCTTTTTTTTCAGATGTCTGCTTTTTTTTTCTCCCTTCCCTTTTTCTTCCGCTGAGCCGAAACACGGCGGACCTTTTCCTTTTTTTTCCTTACCTGGGTGTCGTTAGACGGAGGGTATCTCTTAGGAATTTTTTTCTTCTTTTCTTTCCGGATTCTTTCGCTACAGAAGTGGAAAAGGAAGGACATCCTTCATGCTCTTTCCTTCCTCGAAAGATCCAGGTGCTTCCCCCTCCCAACTTGAAGGAAAAACGTTCGCCCTCGCGTTTTTCTATCTGAAATAAGGAAGGCCCCTTCTCTCTTTCTTTTCTCTTTGTGATGAAGACAGTGGATGATTTTCCCTCTCCAAGAGGAGTTTTTCATCTGGTATGACGGAGAACTCGTCACTTTATTCTTCCCTTTCTTCCTTGAGGTAGGGAAATGGGGAAGCCTCTTTTTCACTTCTGCTTCAAGGAGGGGAGGACCTGCCCCCCCTTCACCCATCTCCTCCTTCCTTTTTTTTCTTGCCGGCGAGGTTAGAAATTCTACGTCCCACCCTTTCTTCTAACCAGGAGAAGAGACTCTAGAGAAGATGGGAAAGCTCAATTACCTTTTCTCTCTCGTCGGGAAGTTTAGAAGACCCCCTTCCTCCCCTGCTTTGAGAATGATGAAGCCCCTATTTTTTCTTCCTCTACGCGTAAGAAGATAAGTAACCCTCCTCTTTTGTCTCTGAGGATACTCCCTTTCTCTCTGGCCTTTCTTCTTTTTCCTCAGCAGTAAGATTGCAGGTCAATTGCCCTCTCCCTCTTTTCATGGAGTGACATATCTCCGTGTCTTTTTTCCCTCTCTTTTTTCCCCCCTTTCTGGAAAGTGAGAATTTTTTTCTCGGTTGGTAGTGGACGGGCCGTTTTCCTCTTTCTTCTTTTTATGCCCCCTCTTTTTTCCCCTCTACCACCAATAAAGACGGTAATGATCGCCCCTTTTTCTTCCCTTTTGGACAGCGCGGGGGGAAAGGCGTTTCCTTTTTCCGGAACTCCCCCCTCCTTTTTTCAACGACAATGACGGGCCGCAATTTTTATCTCCCCCTCACCAACGGTTGAAGGGACTTGCTGCTTCGCTTTCTATTTCTTTCCCCTTCCCCCCCCCTCACAGACAGCCACAAAATGGATTGAGCGACCCTTCCCCATCCTCGAAAGGCGGAAAATATTATTCTTTTTTCAACTTTTTCCATTTTTTTTCTACAGTGGAACGCAGCCACACCCCCTTACCCTCCCCCCCTTTCTTCTCTGGAAAAATTTTTTTTCTCCACCCCCCTCTTTTCTTCTCCCTTCTCCGTGTCGTGATCGGAGAGGAAACCTGCCGTTCCTCCTCTTCTGCTTTCCTACAGAAGGGAGACCTCGCCTCTTTCCTTTCCCTTATCGGTCTACGCCGGGAAACCGGTTCATGACGTGTTTCCCCCCCCTCCAGCCCGGGCAGGGAACGGAAAAGAAGCAAGCCTCTTTTCAAAGTAACTTCCCTCTTCTTTTTACTTCCGGTAAAGACGGACGCCCCCCTATGCTCTGGCCGCAGACGATGATGCAGATAAAAAGGCCATCGTTTCTCCTATATGCCCCCATTTCCCCTCTTTTTTCTCTCATTCGCAAGAAAGGGTATGGGGTTCTTTTTCTTCGCCCCGGCTCTCCGGAAGGTTCAGTTGAGGTTCTTTTTCGTTCTTTGTCTCTTTTCTTCCCCTTAATGAAGAAAGTAACTGCACCGTTCTCTCTTTATGTGCCGTAGGAGAAGGGAGACAGAAGCGTAGATGGTCTCTCCTTCTTATTTTTCTTTTTGCCCTTCCTCATTTGTAGGAGAAGAGAACGTTTCCATTTATGCTCCTCTATTGTGGAAAAGGAGGAGATTTTTTCTACATTTTTTTTCTCTCCTCCTTGAAGGGTGTGGAGGAGTGACCTCCCCCTCTGTCGGAAGGTTGATGTAACAGATTCCCTCTAAGGCATCTTCCTTTTTTTTTTCTTAACTCATGGTTTTGGAGGGATGTGAGGGTTGTAGTTAAGTTTTTCCTTCTTATTCGCAGAAGGAAGGAAAGGGCATCTCACCTTGTGTCTGGTTTTTTCTCTACTTTCGTCCAGGAAATTGTAGTGGCATTTTTCTTCCTGGCAAGGGTATGCCTCTTTAGGAACTTCCTCTTTCCTCCCGTAATTCGGTATTCTTCCGGCATAAAGAAGACTCCTTCTTTCCAAAGTCATTCTTCTCTCCTTTGTCGGGCAAATGGAGAAAGGGAATTCCCTTCCCCTCCTCCGGAGGAGAAACTTCTTTCCCCTATTTCCCCCCCCCTTGCCTACGGAAAGGACCTTCTCCTGTGTTATTCCAGGATACCGTGCAAGGCAATCCCTTTTTTCTTTTTTTAACGTATTTTCTTCCTTTTTTCTTTCCTGGAAGGATAGGAGGAACCGTCCCCCCTCCCAGGGGATTAAGCTCTCCCCTAAGCCTTTCTACTTCTCAAGGACAGCTAAGAAGCACTGTTCGTTCTCTCTCGCATAGAAATAGAAGGGTCGCCTCTCCCCTTTTTCCTCTCGACCCTCTTCCTCCCCTCCCTTCCGCGAAGTCTTTTTTATCAGCACAAGGTTGGCCTTTTCCTCTCTTCCTCTTCCACGTAGGTGCAAGAGGTGCCCCCCTTCCTTTTCCCTTATTTCTACGTAGGAGACAGAGAACACCTATTTTGAAAATTTCTCCCCCTTCTTTTTCTTCCAGATAGATAGAAGGAAGTCCCCCCTTGATACTCTTCCGTGAAGGAACGTTCTTTCTAGTCTTTTTTTCCTTCTTCCTTCATCCAAAACAGGAACACGGGAGCTCCCCCCCCCTTTCCTCCCGGAGTGAATCAAGCGCTCGCCCTTTTTCCTCCCTTCCCCCTTCAATCGGGAATAAATAGAAGTGCCTCTCTTAATATAAAGCCCTTTTCTCCCCCACAACCCTTTTTTTTCTAGTAAGAGGGTGGAGAGCATCCTTTTTCCCATTTTCCTCCCAGCAGATTGAAAGAGGAAGCGTCCGGGTCCATCTCTTTTTCTGTACCACCCTTCTTTCCTCGTCCCGAACGTAGGAGGGAATAAGCGCCCTTCCCTTTTCGTGAGCAGACAGAACCCTTTCCTAGGAAAGCCTCTTTTATCGAACAAACGACTTTCCGTGAAGTTTTCCTTTTCTCTTCCTCTCCTTTCCCCCTACCCTCCCTGAGAGAGGAGGAAGAGAGAAAATGCTTTTTTTTTTTCTTGTCCCCTTGTCCGCGATCATGCGGCCTTCCCTTTTCCCCCCTTCATCCTTTTTTTTTCCCGTCTACGGATCATCTCTCTTCCCCTCTTTTTCATCGAGCTTGAGGAGACGGGGACAGAGGTCGTCCCCCGTTTTACCCGCTGTTTTCTTCTTCTTCATGAGAGCCGAGACAGGACCTCTTTTCTCATAGGAATGGTAGTCCGCTCTTTTTCCTCTCCGATCAATTCTTTCTCTTCTTAGGGGGGGACGCTTTTCCCTTATGTCCCGAGGAAGGTGCCCTTTCTGGGGACCTTCTCCTGGTAGCTGATGACCGCAGAAGTGCTTTTCCCCCCCCCTTCCTCCTGGGGTAGTTGTTAAGAAGCCGGCACGCTTTTTTGTTATTCTTTTCTTCCTTTTTTTCCCTCCCTCTAGCTTCCCCCGGCGGACTAACGAAGCATTTCCTTTTGGTCGTTCGAGGAGGTGATTGAGTTTTGCACCCTTTTTTTCCTTGGCTTCCGATTCCCCTTCCTTTCCCCCTTCCCCCTTGCCCGGTACGCGACGATGTTTTCCCCCCTTCCCTGACTGACTGAAAGCGATTTGTCTTCTTGGGCCCTTCTCTCCTTTTGAAGAGGTCTCTCCCACACGAGTACAGGGATCTCCTCCCCCCCTCTCTCCAGATCTCTCTCTTCTTTCCCCGGTGAGATGTGGATGACCCTCTCCTTTTATCGCGCGTGACCAGAGAAGAAGGCGTTCTCCCGAGCTTTCTTTTCTTTTTTGTCTCATAAGGTCTATAGCACTCCCTTTCCTCTGGCAACGCAGGGCCCTTTGGTCCCCCTTTTTCCCCCACCCTGGATGATAACCCGCCCTTCTCCTCGAGGTCGCCAGGGCCTGCATTACAGGTTTCACCTCGCGACTATCTCTTTCTTCTTTTTTCCGTTCGACGACGGGAGGGGCCGGCGTCTTCCTTCTTTAAGCCCCGGTCGAGAGGGGGCAAGTTGCGTCTTCTCCTTTCCCGGCCCCTTTCCTTCCCGGTGGAGATGGATGGAAAGGATCCTTTTTTTTCCTGCTTTTCATTGAAAGAATGTACTTTTCTTTTCCTTTCTGTGACGGACCTGGATTTGACCTCCACCATCAGGTAGGCAGTGCGCCACTTTTCCCCTTTTTGTTTTTTTTTTTTTTTCTTCCCTCTCCGGGGAAAGTCAGTGGAGGACGTCTCCCTCCCCCCACACCCACATACAGAAGGTAATGATCTCCTTTTTCGAGTGTGATTTTTTTCCTTGGTGAGGGGCGGGCCACCTTTTTCCTCCCCTCCCGTCTGTCCGTGGAAAAGAAAATGACCGTTCTGTTCCCCCCTCCAGAAATTTTCCTTTCTTTTTTTCTTTCTCCTTCAGAAGAAGAAATGCATTTTTCCACTACACCCGCACAGAAGAAAAAAAATGGTTGCTCTCCCTTTTTCCAATTACCCCCTTTTTCCCCCTTCCTCTCGGCCGTGGGAAATCACGGCCGAATAGTGTCGGGCACCTTTCTTTTTCCCCTCCGCCACAAAATGAAAGGGGATGGTACTCCCCTCTTTTTGGCTGCTCTCTTCCCCCCCATCCGAGAAGAAATACGGCGACCCTTCCCTACCCTCCTTGTCATATGCAGTCTCAGCACTAAAGCCCTCCTTTTTAAATCCTTTTTTCCCCTTTCCCCCCATTATAGGTATACGAAGGCATTTTCCCTTCCTTCCCATGGCTGGTACATGGACAAACAGCTTTACCTTTCGTCTTCCCTGCCCACTCCTTCTTTTCCCCCCCTTTTTCCTCCCTTAGCCGAGGGGCGCTTCGGGGGTTCTTCCACTCCCCCCTGTTCCCGCCGGACGAAACAACCAGACACCTTTACGACTTTTCTTTCTTTGTTTGTGAGAGAGATGCCGATGGGACAGGGGGATCTCCCTCTCCTCCTTAACCGGGTAGGGGGTGGAGTAAGGAGGGAACGGCATTCCCCTGACTACCCCTTTTTTTTTCCCCCCCTTTCGGGTATGATGATATGGAGGAAGGTTCCTCTTTTCCGTGCCCTGCGGTAGAGGTTGGGAAAGGTCTCTTGCCCGTTCTTTTTCCCCCTTTTCGGCGACGGCGGAAGGCAAGCGTCGAGTTCTCTTCTCCTCGTCTTCTTCGCGGAGAAGGCATATGACCGGCTTTCTTTGCAGTTCTCACCCCCCTCTTCTTTCTTTTTAGTTAGAAGAACAATTTTCCTTTTTTTAGCAGGTTCTGGGTATAAAAAGCAATCTTCCCTTTGGGATGATCCCCCCCTTTTTTCGTCCCAGAGAATGAGAGTGCATTTCCTTTTTTCTTTTCCGACGTTAGGATTGGTAATGGCTGCTCCTTTTTTTTCCAGGACCTTTTTCTTTTCCCCTCCCCCTCTGCAGGGATGAGTCGAAGCTTTTTCTCCAGCAAGTAGTAAAAGGTGTGGTTTTTCCTTTCTTTATTTCTTTTTTTTTTTTCTTTATCTAGGGAGTTGAGGACTTTTTTTTTTTTCTCCCTTGTGGAAAGAAAAGGGTCCCCCCTGTGGCACTCCCCCTTCTTCTATTCAGAAAGTATTCCTCTTTTGGAGTAAGGCATTACATTCCTTTTTTCGTTTCCCCCCCTCCCGAAGAAAGGGCGCTCTTCTTTCGACAGTGATGGTGATAGGTCACTCCCTTTCCCTTCAAAATTAGGGTGTACACCCCTTTTTCCTTCTCCCGAAGGAAGTGAGGCACTTTGTTCAATCCCCCTTCCCTCTTCCCTTTCAAGGTAAGCATTTTTTATTCAGGTGGGTACAGAAGGACTCGTCTAGCCCTCCTTTGAGTAAGAAGAGCAACGGCTTCTTTTCTTCCTCCGCGGGAGACGCCCTCCCCTGGTGCTTCTCTTATGTAGACGGGAGAGGACCCTCCTTTTTTCCCGGGCGAACATAGAGGACGTAGCCTTTTTCTTTTACCTCTTTTGAGAAGAACGCAGTTTCTCTTTTTTATGTCCGCTTTCCACGTAGGGGAAAGGGGGGCAAAGTATTCCCTCCCCGGTCCCCCTCTCCCCTTTAAAAGGAAGGAGATCTTCCTCATAGACAAGGAGAAAAGAACGGCGGCCCCAGCCGCACTCTCTTCCTTCGGCATCAAAGAGAAAAAAACAAAGTGCTTCCCTTGCCTTGAAGGATGGTCCTTCTTTGGTTGAGCTTCTTCTTTTTCCTGCAGTGGAGAAGAAACACTCTACAAAACTCTCGGCCCCCCCACCCTCTTTCTTTTCAAAGAGATGTAAGGACGGCCTTTTTTTCTCATCGTCGACCTCCTCTACTCCTTCCCCCCCCTCTGAGTGACAACGGATGCTGCCTTCTCCATCCGGGTGAAAAAAAGGCATTCCCCCCCCTTTTCCTTTCCCCTGCGTAGTAGTACGAAGGGTTTTCCCCTTGTCGACGAGAATCAGACAAGCGCTTGTCCCCCTTCCCTCCAGGTTTTTCCCCCCCCCCTTTCTTGCAGGGTGGTGGGAAGACAGAAGGGCTTCTCCCTCCTCTCCTTTGATAGGGAACAGCTTCGAGCAGCAGACCTTCGTTTCTTTTTTTACAAACGCAGCCCGTCTCCCTCCCCGGAAGACGTCGTAGCTTCCCCTCCCTCCCCGAACTTCTTTTCCCTTCCGAGGAGTTATTCAGGCTTTTTTCCTCCGTCGGCGATGCGGGATGTAAGAAGACAGCTCCTTCTTTTTTCATACTTTTGTTTTTCTTCTCTTTCCTTTTCCCCGAGGAGGATGGCGGCTTCTCCCTTCTGCAAGGAGTCCGTAAGCGCGCAGGACAGGACCTCCGTCCTACCTTTCGGGGTGGGTCGCTCCTTCCGTTATAAGACGTCGTCTTTTTTTTGTTTTTTTTTTTTCCGCGTCCGGGTGCTGATGAATAGTAAGCTTTTTTTTTTTCTTTTTATCCCGCCAAGTGGGGACGGCTGGACGTTCCCTTTCCGTTTTAGTACCTTTCCCTTCCCTCCTGCAGAGGGGAACTCTTTTTCCCCCCCCATTGGACGTTAGAGATGAGCCCTTTCTTTCCTGGGCCTTTTTCTTCTTCCTTTTCCCCGGATGGAGAATGAAGCTTCTTACTTTCCTTCAGCGTGGAAAGGCTGTCTCCGGATGTTACCAGCGAAGAGGAGATAACCGCCCTCGCCCCATTTCCCCTTGGGTGAAGGACGGCCCCATTTCTCTCCCCCTGCCGGAAAAAAGGTAAAGGTTTTCTTCCTTTTCTATCTGCCAGAAGGAAGGCCGATCTCTCCTTTAAGTGTCTTCTCGGAGGGAAGAGAAGAACGTTCAGTGCCAGATTCCAAGATTTTTTTCTCTTGAGTGGCTCTTTCTCCCTGCATTGAATATGGACTCTCCTTTTCATATTCCCCTTTCTTTCTCCCGGAGTAGGCTCCAACTGCTGATCAAAATGAAGCCTCTCTCTCCCTTTTTTGTCATTACTTTCCCGTGGTTCAGGGGGCTCCTCTCCTGCTCGAGCGAATATTTCCTCCCCACGTGTTTTACTATCTTTTTTTTTTTTTTTGTTATTATCATAGGAGTGAGCTCTTCCTCGGGGTCTTTCTTTCCTTCTCCGTCGGGACGAACAATGAATCGCTCTTCTATGACATGGCCCGGCTGGAAGATGGACTTTCCGATTTTTTTCTTTCTCTTCTCCCTGAACTGGAGAATGGGAGTGACATTTTCACGGCCTGATTCTTTTAGTTTTCCCTTCGGCACGTGCGACAGGACCTTTTCGTCGTGGAAGAGGCAAGGGCGGTTCTCCTGTCTCGCTTTCTTCTCTCTTTTCCCCTTTCTTCCCCACACAAAAATTAAAGCTTTTTCTCCCCCTCCGGCCGGCTGAAATTTTTCGGGTTCCCCCTTACCCTTCCCCCCCCTTCTAAAAGATTCCCTAACAATGAAAGGGCCGTCCCTCTTTATCACTACCCTCTTTTCCCCTGGAAAGCGGAAGGAATTATGTTCTCGGCGTTAATGGAAAACTCCACCTCTAGCCCCCTCCTCCCTTCTCATCCTGAAAGGCATAGAAGATTTCTTCCCCTGGAAGAGCATGAGTGGGCTGTCTCCGTTCCCGACACAACTCCCTTTTTTTTTCCTTTCCACCATGTAGTAGTATGGAAAAATGTTTTTTTCCCTTTTGCCAAAAATCGAGAGGCATCTTTTTTCTGAATATCTTTCCTTCCCTCTTTCTGCTTTAATCAGAAAGGGAGCCCTTTTTTCCTCCTCTGCCAGTCAAGGATAGGTCTACGCCTTTCCCAGGATGTATTTTCTTTTCCTGACGGCAAGCATAATGAAAACATGACCTCTCCCCCCCCCTTCCCTTCTTCCGGGGCGCTCGAAGCGAAATGCCTTCCTCTTTTTTCATCTTGGGGGGTGCGATCCCCTTT
>Ga0179591_1381708_pt1 | contig 11119 bp, 8 predicted proteins | sample CZOMad2_1_08_16f_FD_182891 | JGI IMG/M metagenome (GOLD analysis project Ga0179591, IMG submission 182891) | Vadose zone soil fungal communities from Angelo Coast Range Reserve, California, USA - CZOMad2_1_08_16fungal (PacBio error correction) | ecosystem: Environmental > Terrestrial > Soil >... | reverse complement strand
GTTTCAGAGAGTTTTAAATTTCTTAAGGTCCTCCCTGGTCGATTTTTCTTCCCGCCTCCCGTGCAGCTCTCCCAATCGTTCCTCGATGAGAGCTTTCTTTTCTAGGCCACTGGTCTCTACATTGAGGTGGATCTAATGCGCTCGTTGCGTGACGACTATCCCCCGAGCTACAAGATTTGGGTCTCCCGCCGTGGCGTTCGGAGCGCGTACACTCAAAGATCGTCGTTTTTTACCGGGCCGCCCCGGGCTCTAAGCGAGTCCCTTATTCCTCCCCCCCCGAATCTGTTTCCTGTCCATCAGTACTCCTTATTGATAAGGGCGTTGAATTTCCCCTTCAGGAAGCCCGTTTCGCGCCATCTTTGCATCTTTTCGACCCCAAGTTTTTTTCAAATACAGAGACTTAGGTTCTCTTTGAAATGCCGCACCTTTACCCTGCGGAAGTTAGCGTCCCTTGTGACGGCACCCCATATTTAAAAGACTGCCTACGAGTGCGAAACTGCACGTCATTCGTCCTTTCTAGCTAGTCTCTGAGCTCGCGGTTCCTTCCTTCCCGTGAAAGCACTTCCGTTGATGGGTTCCTTAGCGTTCCATGTGTCCAGTTCTCCTGGATAGTTAGACGGGCAGGCCCATCAAACAGCACCCAACTGCAGTCTCCGGTCCTCCTCTTAGCAGATCGCTTCCCCCTAAGGATCCCATTTTAAAACCTGCTTGTTTCGAGAAATCCTTAATTCTTATTGTCTGCGTAAGCAGGCCGTTGTGGAGTCCCCATCCCTCGTGTTCCTCTCAGTGGATGCTCCCCATCTCCAGTCCCTTTGCGCCGAAGGTTTTTTCCTAACTCATTGAGCCTGTCGAGTTAGAATGTTTACCTTGTAGGGCCCGTCTTCGACCTCCGAGATGTCGACACGTCGTGTCATTCATACTTCTAAGACCCTCGTTGTTTGGGGCTCCGATGACCCGAATTTTTCTACCCTGCCTGGAGACTAATCCGTCTTTAGTTGCCGCTTTCCCGATAAGGCCCCTCAGTATGTTTCTTTTTTGGTGGTGATTTGCATCCTGCAGGAAAAAAAGTCCTATTCATCCTTTTGGTTTTTTTCTCAGAACTGGGGTTTGGGTCCTCAGAAGTCTTATCCGAAGGTTTCCCCTTTTCTTTACACCCAATAAATCACGTTTGATCGGCTTCTTTCCTAGATGGCCCGGGCCCGAGCTACGATCTTTCTGGCAGTCTTGGCTGACCACTGGTTCCCTTCACGTCCTGCTTTAAAAGGCCTACCTGTGGTTAAGTGAAATCGTCCGGCGACCGTCGTTACTTCTAAGTGCCCCCTCGATAGACCGCAGGATTCTTACCTCGGAAGGAAAGTTGCTTGCTCCCACGGACTGAGCCTATCGGACTCTGTCCTTTCCTCAAACCCTTTAGGTCTTTCGTCCCCATGGGTTTGTCTGCGCCCATTTCGTACCCGCGACCTCAAGTTCTCCCTTAGTGTTTTGGACCTGCGGACGCATTTTGGCGCGCGCCGTGAGCCGGCAGGATTCTCAGCTATCCCAGTGTCTGTCATTTCTGATTGTAAAACACTGGCTTTTTTTACAAGAACTCGGTCTCTATGCTGCCCCCCTCCTAATTGCCTCTTTTTGCAGAGTAATTCTTTTTTGTAGATTTTATCCTTTAATTTCGAATGTCCCGCGCCGAAACCATCCCGTTTTGGCGAAACCAATCCCTGTGTCTTTAGCAGGGTAATTTTTCTCTTCCCCCCGTTTGACAGGCCCCCCTGGCCTCCTTCTTCTCCAACTTGCTTCCCTCGCCCCGCGTTTTTTCCATATTCTTAGCCCCCTTCGGGCGAGACATGCCCTTCGCTGCCGATGAAACGACCTGTTGTGCGTTTTTTATGGACTCCAGTAAAATCTTCCCCCATCCACGCCTAAAAGTTCCGCCCCTGACGAGCGTGGTCGACGTCCGCTGCCTCTTTTTTTCTTGCGCTCTTCCTTTTGATTTTTGCATTTTCCTTAATCCGTCCTTCGCTGTCATATAAAAATTTCCCCACTCCCCCATTCTTCATATATTACTTCTTTGTTTTTCTTTTTACGCTTATTTTAGTAAGTCTGGCTCTTGACGTTTCTTTCGAGGTCCTCCAGATCAATCTGTCCCGTTCCTGATTAATGCTTTAATCACTTCCAACCGCATCTAGGCCGGCTCTCCTTCTATCAAATGTTTTGATAGAATTCTCAAAATACCCTCCTCCACGTCGTAGGTTTTGGGACATCGCGGGTCCTTTAGGAAGACGCTTTTTTCTCTGATTCCACCCCTCGGAACACGCGTCGTGAATCTGATCGCGCTCTCCCGTTAATGAAAATTCGCCATAGTTTCTATGCCCAACTCGACAGAACGCGCCCTGTCAACAGCTTCCCTCGTCTATGTTCTTCCCATAAATTCATCTCGTGCCTTTCGCTTTCTCTTTTCTCCATACAGGCGCATGTGGGAGTGGGGATTCCTGATTCATCTCTTTCGTTTTGATCTCCCAGAGAGGATGGTCTTTTTTTTTTAGAATGTCCTTTTGACTTTCACTTTTCGGGCCGCAGTTTGTAGACTCGAGTTTTTTAGGGATTTCTTGCTCTTCAGGGAGCATAGATAAGATTTTTCAAGAACATTTTCCCCTCTCCTTCTGCGTACTAGAAGAAACTCTTTTGTTGTATGGCGCTTTTTCATTAAGCGGATCTTTTTTTATATATCTGCCAATCCAGGAAGGAGATTCTCTACGACTATTAGAACAGTGATAATTCTCCAGCTCGGAGTATTGATAACTTTACCCAACTGGGCATGAGCCCGTGAAGTGAGCTTGAAAACCGTCGTAGCTGCTTCGTCGAACTCTGCGTATTTTGCCCCGGTCGCCTCCCGTCCCTTCCCCTCCGGCTCTCCCGAAGACTGCTTTCTCTCGAGTTTTTTCTCCCCTTTTTCTCATCCTTTAATTTGCAAGCGTCCGCGTCGCTTCGTTCCTTGTCTTTCTCGCTGTTTGTCAAAACTTTCCTTGTACTGCCGGGTCGATTCTGTCTTTTTCCTTTCCCGCTTTGCCTCACATGATTTTCCCCCTTTCCCATGACCGGCTTTTTGTGTCCCCCCCTTTCGCGCAACTTTTCAAGTACCTTCTGGCCCCCTTTAGCCCCCAGACAATTTTTGTTCCGCCATCCCCCTTCGAGGTTACAGAGGCCTTGCGCGTCCCCTGAACATCCCAATTTCACTCTTGACCTAGCTCACTTCTGACTAGCTCAATTCTTTTGTAGTTTTCGCCGTCCGCGAATGTTTTTTTTTTTTTTACTTGTTTGATCCTTTTTATCCTCTGCCAAAATGCTTGCACACCCCTCTGCCGGGCGTGTTCCCGCTCAACGGTTTGTTTTCTTTTCCGAGTGATACATAGGCCCTCCCCTTCCGTGTTCCCTCGTTTCACCTCTTGAATTCGATGTATCCTCCCCCCCTCTACAGGCGTAGGGACTTTGATGGTCCCCCTCCTTTCCCTGCGTGTGTGTCTTCTCCCCTCTCTCTCCTTCTTTTCTCCCCGGAACATCTCTCCCCTCCCCTCCTCTTTTTTTTAGAGTTCCCTTTTTCCCCGACTTTTTTGGTCGCGACCACCTCCCTCGTTTTCCTTCGTTCTCCCCATTCTTCAATTCGTCGGAGGTTCTTCCTCTTTCACCTCGCTTGAATGGGTGCTCGCTCCGGCTGCTGCACTGGATCCCGCCCCCACCACCCTCTGTGGTTTGACTCACAAAGTCACTCTTTTCACTGTTCAGATTCAGCTTTCCCCGCCCCGTTGGTTTTTGTTTTGTCTTTCCCCCTGGGCGCCGGCGTAGAACTAAATACTTTCCCCTAAAGCTCTCTTTCGAGTGATCTTCTTCCGCTGATTGTGCCACCGTGACTCTTTCCGTATGGACGCATGGTCTGGATCACTTCGAAGTTTCTTGTCCAAGTATTCGTTCTAGATCTTTGTTCTATGGGCATCGCCCTCCTTTCATACTACACTCGTTCGTCGGGTCGACCCCCTTTGAGAACCTCTCTGATCCCCCCTTTTCTGTTCCCGTGTTGAGGAGGATTATATCTCCTCCACCTGATAAATGACTTGCGCGACCTTTCTTTCACCTTTGGACTGATCGACAGCGAGCCCTCCTGTTCGCTCTTCTAGTGGTTTCCTTGCTGGGCGCTCTAGCGCCGACCGCTTCCCCTCAGTTAGAAGAGTTTTGAGATACTACTTCCTATCTCCCCCGAGAACTTTAACGCGACTTTTTTTCCTGGGTCCCTTCAGAGCTCTCGGCGGCATTAGCCTCTGTCGTTTTTCGTTGCCTGTCCTTCTTCCGCTTCTAGATAACATATTTTTAAAGATAGGCTTTTCCCTAGCATGAATTCACCCCCCGCAAATTTGCGTCGCTTTTGGTAAGTCTTTCCATGGCAGGTTTCTTTTCCCAGAATCCCCTATGTTCCTTAGGACGCTTCTTCGCCAGGCCTACCTCTTAAGACTATAACCGCTCTCACGTTCTCTGGTCTATTTGAATCGCCCTGATTCTCAGCACTCCCCCCATAGTTACAACTCCTCGCCTGGGCGCTCACCTTTCTATCTGCAACCCCCCTGCCTCCCGATCGTTTTTAGTCTATCTCGGCTACCGCACGCAAATATTTTATGAGCGGATTTTTTTAGTGCGCGCGAGGCCGCTGTTCGGCTTTTCTGTTCGCGGCATTTGGACTTCCCCTTTTATTACGTCTGGTATTGTGGGTATTCTGAGGAGCAAGCTTTCCCGCGCTACATGTATTGTGGACGCAGCTATTCGTTTGCTTCCTTCCTCCGCGATTCCCCCAACTCCGAACTGATTTTTTCCTTATTCGATCCCCGGCTATTCGAGAGGTTAATTGGAACTATCCTTAGGCTTTTATTGTGATTTGGATCCATCGCACCGGCAGCACGTCCTTTATCCCCCTTCTTCTACAAGTCCTCCACCAGCCAATAATTCGCCAATACATCGTAATCCAATGACTTCTGCCAAGCGAGGACTGCTGAAGAGTTTCTTTTTTCCGATTGTTTTGAAGGCTTTCTTGCGGACTCTTAAGGCTTTCAGCCCCAAAACCTGTATCAAAAGTCCCTCGCCGGGCCTCCCCTCTCTTAAAGTTTTTTAGTTTCGTCCGGGATGAGGTACCGGTTTCTAACTTCAGCCCAAAACTGGTCGCTTTTTATTTATGCAGTCTCAGTTGATTTATCTCAAGACGCGCCCGACCCGGTACTGTCCCTGTGGGGATGCAAATCCGGTGTCGAGACTCTGTTGCTTTCGCCCTGCTCTCATCCCCTCCTCGAACGCCCGGCGTCGCCCCGAGGAACTTTTGGCGCCCGGCATCCATTCGTCGTTTTTGGAAAAGTTTCCTCGATCCTGCCTTTTTCTTTCCCATCCGTTTCGGTTCTTCTCCTGCCGATTTCGGTCTGTTTCATCAGATACAACCGTCTCCGGGCCTCTTCTTGGCCCTATCCGAAGCGGGCATAGTTGAATCCGCCGTCGTCCCACCGCCGCGATTCCCTCCGTTCCGAAAATGCGAATTTTACAATTTTTGCGCTCCTATCTCTTCTTGGCCATAGTAGAACTTTTCCTTAGTTCTTTCTCCCGCACCTGGGAGTTTCCGCTTTCAATCATTCTCTCTTATCGCGTTCCGTCGGAAAATTTCCCTCACCCTTCTGGTTTGCGGCTCGTCACAGGTTCCCTTGAAGCAGTTTTTTGACGGAAGTTGGTTAGTCTCAAGCCCGTCCCCCCTCTCTATCCCCCTTCGCTGGGCCCGAGTTTGCGATCTGATTAACCTAACGATCACCGTGCCCTTTCTGTTTTGCCGACTGAAAACGTTCTTATGCTCTTTTCGCAACTGGACGGCTCCGTTTTTTCTGACCCTCTTGCCTCGTTTTGGAGCGGTGATCTTCAACATCGACCCGTCCCCTGCTCCCTCAAGACGGGAGTCTTTTTTGAGCTCTTCGGAAGCTTTTTTCATATTTCTTGGCTCTATCTTCTCCCTGACCCCGTAGTGTAATATTTCCCCTCCTCCTTCCGTTTTTGTGTTTCTTGAGATGTCCACGAAGTGTTCCTGGTCCTATATCGTCTTTTTTTCCGCCCGGACTTTCTCTAGTCCTATCATCTCAGGGCGCGTTTTTCATCAATTTATGTTCCTTGTAGATTATGATCTCCCCTCTTCTTCCCACTCTTCAACTGGTCCCCGGGCCGGGTTCGCCCTTTTACGTTAATTATTTCCAACACACCCTCTTCCCTTTTATCTGTTCGGTGATAGAGCCGAATGGGCCATCCCTATTCTCTCCGTGTGCTGGGCGCGCTGGTCCTGGTGTTTGATGAACACTAGGCCTCAAATGATTTTCTTACGCGACACAGAAGTTTACCCTGGCCCCACTAGCTTTTAGTGATGTAGGGTCCTACGGCACCCGCCCGCAACTATTTGTCCGCCCGGACTACCTTAACGGTTTTTGTCAGAATAAGGGATTCTCCTTTTCTCTCCATAGGTTCCAAGCACCCCCTGGATCTTTTTTCCCCAGGGTGGGATGATCTCTTGCGACATGCGTAGGATCCCCTTCCCCCCCTTTTGCTGTCCCTCCTTTCATTCCCGATTTCAGATGAGCGAGCAAGCCCCCGCAGACCGAGCACTCCGGTCCCTTTCTTGATGGACCCTGGAGACCTCGTCCTTTCACTGCTCTACTACCCCCCCCCAACGAGTGTTTAAGAGCTTCGGTGAGTGTAGAGTTGCCCCCCTACGATTGTTCCGGTATCGACCCCTACGTGCTGGCTACTCCTATGGCGTGCGATTTTTTCAGATGTCTAGCTCCTTTCACGGCACCCCCCGGCCTTTCTCGATTCGCAGGTCACTTTCGACTCCGCCACCTTTTTTAGCTTACGCGATCTCTTCAACGGTACATCCACGCACGATGATCCCCCTCGACATTTCCTAGGTCGCTCCAGGTGACCCCATCTCTACAGTAAATAATTGACCCTCCATTACCTTTAGTTCCGTTTACTTGCTCGTTTTTTTTTTTAATACTTTTCTGAATACGAAGCTCATACTCTGTGCTCCATCCCCCTATTTTTCCCCGAAACCCTTCCCCCAAGTTCCTTATGCTTTATTCGGAGTGGCGCCTTAAATTGTACGTTCTTCTTTTCGTTCCCTTTTCTTTCGTGGACGTGTCCTCTTCGCCCTTTTCCGAGACCAGCCTTCGTTTTCCCTTCAATCCAATCCCCCCTCCTCTGTATGGTCCCCCCTTTCCGCGCTCGCCTCTCCTGTTGGATCTCTAATAGGCCCTACCATATTCCCTTGTTGCATATAATCAGTTCAGGTTTTCTCTATTCATTCACCCCTGCGGAAATTCCTGCTCTTGCCATCTACGCCCGCTACCCTCCCCAGAATACCATTTTTCGTAATCGTTGCTTTTAGTCCCAAGAGCCTTTATCCCGTGCCCCCCCAGGCTGACACTGCGCACTTCGCTTCCTCTTTAAGTACTGCCCTTGTTGTAGAGATAGACTGCAGCCGCACCTTTGTCTCGTTTTTTTTTTCGATACATTTCTCACAGTCGTCCTTTTTTCACTGTTGGGAGAACTTTCTCGATCATGTCGTCATTCTCTCAATCACCAAGTAACGTTTTATCCTCCGAGATCGGACGAAGTGTGATTATATCGTTTTCCTTTCGAGCGTTGATTCCCATCTAGGATCAGTGGAGATGACAAGCCAACCCTTTCCCTCCGAGGGCCAATCCTAGACATACTCTTGGTTGTGACTGTCTTTTCGAGGTCCTCCCTCCTGATATTTTCGATCCATGTTTTTGGACTCTCCCTAATTGTTGCCATCCCGGCCTATCAACCATCGTCTAAAGAAAGAGGTTTCGGTCTCTTATCCTCTGGGTCCAACAACTGGACGCGCGTGTAGACTCCCAAGTCTATATATCAGGCGGCGGGCGTGCAAGAGTCGCGGTAGAGGTTCCTGACCCCAGCTTCTGCCAGATCGAAGAAAATAGAAGACGAACGCCTTCCGGAAGTACTCAGATCTGTCGAGCCCCCCCCCCCCCCCGTTTTACCGTCCCCCCCCACCGCCCCCCATCCCCCCCGTCATAGGTTTCCTATGAGTTGATTGTGGAGGCGGTCGCGAGATGGCTTTGGCGTCGATTTTTAGCTTCCCTCCAGGTGATGAATCGATCTTCTTCGTTTAATCGTTTCCCGCGAGACTCCCCTCTCCCAGTTGGTCTCGTCGATGCCTTCTCCCCAACTCTTGATTGCCTGCCGACTTCTCCCTCGCAAGGTCGATCAGCCCCCCCTTCCGTCGTAATCCCTGCTTCCATTGCGATTCCCCGTCCTGGCCGTCAGTTCATCCTAACGACTATTAATTTAGTATGTCTTTTTCCTTTTCGCTTCCCGTTGGGAAGGAACTCTCACTTGTGTGGGCCTTGATCCTGCCAACACCTGCTTTTAGCCGCTCTGCCGGCTTTGGTTTTCATTTTCGCTGACAGCGTGGCTGTTGTAGGGTCCCTTTAGAAAACTGTCTCAGGCCGCATTCTTGCCTTGGTGCCAGCGCGCCCCTCCAGAGGTGGATGGTCTCCCTTTTCCAGGGCTGCTTTGATTCTTTTTCCTTGTAACACCGAGCACATATCTCTTTTCTCCCCAGTGGTGGTTTTTTTCTTTTGATTATAGGTCCCGGCCCGCGGCGATTTTCCGCTATGAAACCCCTTCCGGCTGGCGTTGTCCTTCCACCTGCCTTTTCCTCTTGATATTTCTTTCTTTTTGCATTTTTTTCTCAGTCTTTATGCCTTTGACCCTTATACCAACCTCCGAGGTTGTGCTCTGTACTCAAAGCGTGAGGAGCCCCCCTATTTTTTTTTTAGCTCAGCTCACCTGCTGGTTTCCCCGTTTGCGGAGTTGAGACCTCAATCCGCTCCCCATCATTTGCGCTCGGGCGTGTTTTTCCTTTTTTTTTCCTCAGTTTTTTGTCATCGCCACTTCGTTTCTGTGACTCGTGTTGTCTTTTCTCATGGACTTAGGGGCTGCCATTTACTAATCCCGATCCACTTCACGGGCCTTCGCATCCTCCGTCCATTTTATCTAGTGCTAGCGGTTCTCTAACCAGTATAGATCTGCTGATATCCCTGGATTTTAACTGTTTTTTAGGTTGAGATTACGCCCCAGCTTTGACCTCTGCGACGTGATAGCCCTTTTTTTATCAGCCTCCGACCTTGTTCAGGATATTCCTTCCTACCCTTAGAGGAATATTGAGAGAGTTCTTTTGAAGTGTTCCAGCAGCGCAGAGTAACGCTGAAAGCTTTTCCTAGCTTTCCCTCCTCGTTCCCTGACGCTCCTCTCCTCCTCTTCCGATCTTTTCTGCATGGTTAGCGAAGGTGTGTCCCGATTCAAGCGTCATTGAGTCCTTCGTCCTACTTGCTTCTCCCGTCCTTCGTCCCGCTATCCTCATCAAATTTGCCTTCTTTTTGCATGCTTCTCGAAGATCCCCGCCATTGTCTTTTTTTGTCTATTACCTGGTTATGGGTCTTTCCTCTCCATATGAAACGATGACGATGGCTACCCAGTGGAACCTCTCCTAACTTCCACTGCTCATTCTCTAGTTGCGATCGGCAGCTTTTGCAGCACTCCCGGCCCTACACCCCCAGCCCTTCCTTCCTGGGCGTCCCAGGATCGCATATGAAAACCCCCCAACCGACCCCCTTTGCGTCTTGGTGTCGGCCTTCTCCCACCTTGCCCCATATGATTCCGTCGCGCGACATCTCGTCTGGTGGAGTTTTCTTGGAGAGTTTCGTACCCACCTCTACCTCATGTTATGCTGGTTTCCGTCCTTTTGCTCCCGCCTCTGTCAGTACTCAGTCTATCGTTCCCCCTCCTCCCTGCCGCTTAACCCTCGTTGCTGCTTCTTAATTTGTTCCTTCTTCATTGAGCGTTGCTCGCTGAGCGGGCCCCTCGATCCGGGTGATTGTGACTTTTCTGCACTGGCCCCACTAATCTTCGCGAATTCTTTCCACTTCCCCAGCCCCCCATCAACCGACTATTTTAATCGAAGCACTGTTTTCATCCGCTGAACTTTCTTTCTGTTCTGCTCTGTTCTATGTAGCAGGAGCGAGGGTCTCTTCACGCTCAGAACACCCCTTTAGTTCCATAAGTCCGTACCCTCTTTGCGAACTAGCTTAAGGCTTACGTTAGTTTTTTTTTTTCCTTGAGGGGTTTTTTTTAACTCGCAAAAGTGTAGATTCCTCTCATTCCTTTCTTCCCAGTGCAGATTCTAGGCAGCCTTCCAGATAGCGCGATAGTCCGTCTCGTACCTGTTTATTTTTATTCGATCTGGGTCCCTGAATGACGATTGGTTCTCCGTATCTATCCCGAGGAAAGAGAGATCCCTATGCTCCTCCCTTCTATGCGGCGCGTGCCGCTAAGCCTTGTGTCTAAGACTCGACAGTCACCGTTTTTGCCATAGTTCATAGAAGAAGATTTCTTAGCCATTTCCATCGAATTGAACCGACGGCGCCCCTTGACCCCCCCCCCTCCATCTCCCCTATCTGGAGAGGATTTGGCTCGCCTCAGGAGAGAGAGGCATCGTGCACTCACCCCTCCCAGAACACTGCCGTCGATCGACGCGTGTTCGCGCCGAACTGATGCCTAACACCTTGTGGCCGATACACGCGCCTTGCTGCCGTTTCCCCTCTTCGCCCCATCGCATCCATGAGTTCCAGACCCGGTCTTTTCTGGGGCCTCTTTCTTGTCTCTTTTGCTGTCCTTCCCCGTAAGATTCGGGGTCCTTTTTCGGCGTCGTCCCCAGTTATTGCTTTCGCAGGTCGTTTTATTCCCCTTTTGTCTCCCCTTGCTCCGCCGTCCGAAGAGCTGGCCCGTTCAGCTCTCTCCCTATTTCCCCTCAGAGACACCGGGGCACTTGCTTTTTTTTTTAGCGTCCCCCGGCCTTTTCTTCTTAACGCGGCCGTGCCCCCCGTTTTTTTTCTTGAGCGCGGCTTGTCGCATAACGACCGTCCTTCTTCCCTAACCGTTTGGCATTTCGCTGAGTCTTTTTCTTGCGTGTGTTTTTCCAGGTTTCCCCCCGCAGGCTCAAGCTCTTTCCTGAAGTCGT
>Ga0179591_1350569_pt1 | contig 11120 bp, 13 predicted proteins | sample CZOMad2_1_08_16f_FD_182891 | JGI IMG/M metagenome (GOLD analysis project Ga0179591, IMG submission 182891) | Vadose zone soil fungal communities from Angelo Coast Range Reserve, California, USA - CZOMad2_1_08_16fungal (PacBio error correction) | ecosystem: Environmental > Terrestrial > Soil >... | reverse complement strand
CACCACATCCTGAAAGTATTGCCTCCAAAGCTTAGACCTTATAGCCTTGGCCGTCCCCGCTGTCTAATGGTTGAACAAGGAACACTGTCCTTTTTTTCGCCTCCAGCCCTCCCGCTACATCCCTAAACGGATGCCCAGCCACCGAGAACCCCCGTTTATGAATGAAGAGCCGTTCCGAGTCACTCTTCCTCTTCCATCCCAGGACCTCCTGGTGGCTTCATGCTCCTAATCTCCCCTTGGGAGGCACCTGCGCCACCCGAGTCCATCAGTTTCCTTTATTCGTTGCTCTCCTTTCTCCAACAGTGTGTCATTCTGCCCCTCGGGAGGACTCTCCTGTCTTCTCGCAAGTCCGTCTAGACTCTTCAACTCTTGCCTTGGCGCCCCTTGGTGGGATCCTGAAGCAACGCCAAAATGAACCCTAGGGCCCCACTTCACCCCGAAGGACCCGAAACATCGAGTTTGTAATTTAGCTCTCTTTGCTCACTCTTTCGCCTCGCTGTTCTTTTGTACGCGCACCGGCTCTATAGCGATGTGATGCACCTTTATCAAAGACCGTCGTTTCCCCCCCAGAATGACTTGATTTTCTCTTTCTCGCTCCCCTTTCTCGCTGTCACCCTGCCGGACAACTCGTCGACTTTCTTTTGCTCGCGCTTTTTTGATAACTTGACTTTTGAGTAGTCCACTCTTTTCCTTCCCCTCTTCAGCTATGATGACCGCCAACCTTTAGGTTTCTTTTTTGCATTCATTGTTCCGCGCTATCTCGGCGCGTTCAGACTTTTTTTTGTCGAGAGTCCCTCCCTCGTGGAGACGGCATTTGTTCCCCTCCCCTGCAATTGTCCTCTTGACTCGAGAAACCTTACGCTACGACAGGGAGATCTTTGAATTCCTTGGCCGCGGTGGGCTTTTCACAGTCCAATCACGCTCCCCATACAAAACTTTTTGGCCCCTTAAATAATACTGTTTTAAGCCTTCTCCGATTTTCATCTTTTTGCTGAGCGGCCTCCACTTTTCTCCCTTTTTGCCTGACACAGAATTCCGAGTCCATCTGAGCCCCGTCCCATTGCCTCCAACGCACCCTCTCCCGCACAGTATGTTGCCCCCTTGCGTTGCTTCAATAGTTGTAGGAGGTTTCCCGCCCTCGGCCCCTTAAGCATGCGTCAAGCCTACCTTCTTTTTTCCCTCCGACGTCCTGTCTCCATGACCTGTCCCTTCCTCCTTAGAAATGATCAAGCCATCCTGACTCGAGTCACCCCTGTCCTTCAACGTAACAGAGTCCCTGTTATCTTGACTGAGTTTCCTCGTACCTTTGTTCATTCACCTCACTTTCCTTCATCTTGCCCCGACCCGTTCCTTAGGATGATGTTGATGCAGCCCTATTCACAGTATAGTCCGGCAGTGTAGTTCTCAGGGAGGGATTTTTCTGAATCACTATTCACATTGGTTTTTTTTGTTGTCTTTTCCTTTCTTCTCCTTCTTTTTCCTCAGGTAATTCATGCGCTTTCTTTTCCTTTCGCTGAATAATGACATTACTGCGATTAATGTGTTTTGACCCAAGAAAGTCTTCCCTAGACTCTTTTTCCTATGACTTCGTATGACGGCAAGGATAAAAAAGGCCATTCTTGTCCGGAACCGTTCCTCGGAATAAGTACCTCTCTCGTTCCCCAGAATCGGCACATTTTTCCCCCTCCCTTGGCCTTCCGAGGCTTACTACCCCCCCCCCACCTCGACCTCCAGGCCCAGATAAATCGTTGCAAGGGGACTTTTGGAACCGTTTACTTTAAGTGCCCTTTTTTTTTTAATGTCTTTCAGCAGCTGTGGGTTTTCCGAAACTGCAAATTACACCTATCGCCCTGCCGTGCCCCTTTCGTTCCCCCCCTCATTCCCTTTTGCGATCCGGAGCCGCTATTCTTCGCACGTGCTTGCCTGGCCATTTGGTTATTGTTGACTTGTTTGGACCTGTTTTGCAAACTTCCCCCTCCCCACTTCTCCGCGCCCCTCCCCCCACTGGTCACCAGTTCCCATCATGACTTCTGCCATCCCCTTTCTCCTCCCACAGCTCGTCCAGTTTCTCTTTTTGTTGTTCATCCTAGTTGGCTTGAACATTCCTGTCCCACCCATTGTCTTAAAGGATTTTTTCACATTTAGGCCACCCTTAGCCCCTCGTTCTGCCATGTTTTCGGCTTGACCAACAAGCAAATTGGACCACTTCAACCTCGTATGAACAATTTCTGGTCATATCAGACCTTTTTAAAAAGTTATTGCATTTTCCCTGAAATCCACCTTCCTGCCCGTCGTCCCCGCCCTTTTGACTGCCGAGACGTTATAGACAAACATTTTTCGACCGACTTTTGGCCCGACGGTCTGCTTTACCCAAGCAAAGTTGCTTAGTACCCCTTCTGCCTCGGTCCCGGAGATGGTGCCGTACCCCCCTAGCATCCACTATAGATCCCCCCCTTCTGCGATATACCGGTTGTGAGACTTTTTTTTGACCTCTGATATCTCCCGTTAGTGACCTTTTGTTTGATCTCCTAATGAACCAATTGGGACCGATACCCTGGGACCGGTGGGAGGTCCTTTCGCCCTGTCATTTTTCTCGCTTCCTCGCAATTATGAATCAAGTCGACCCTTCTCAACTGGTCCCACGTCTTCTGTACGACTTATCTTTCAGGTGTCCTTTTCAGACGTATCGAGGAAGCGTTAGCCCAGTGGAGGGTCCCTTCGAACGACTGGACCCCCCCTGATTAGTTTGTCGGCCCTGTGAGTACACTATAAACCTCCCCCAGTCCAGAAGTTTCCCGTCCCAACAGTTCGTTCATGGTCCTTCCCCTTCTTCTTGCAGTCCCTTAGAACCAGGCCTTTTGTCGCTGAGGTGTTGCCTCGGCGGCCTCCCCCCCACTCTCATGAAGTCCCGTCTTCGTTTACGGTACACTTTGGTGAAAAAAGAAAACCCTTTTATTCCTTCCTTTTTTTTCCCCCGTCGCTCCTTCTGTCATTGAGGTTTCTCGGAATTGATTGGGAAATAAAGAATCAACGATCTTTTCCTTTCATGCGTCCGTCCGAATTGCCGTGCCCCCCCCACTTTTCCCTGATTTCAACGCTGTCTCCTGAGAAAATAGAAATGAGGAGAAGCGGATCCCCCGGTTCCTCCTCGTCCCGGATGGGTTCAGGCAAGTGCCCTCTTGGTTTATCTTTCATCATTTCTTTTTCTAGGTTATAACACCGCTTTTTAGCTGAACTCCTACCTGCCTCCTCCATACTCTCTCCTTGGCTCTTCGGCGTTCAGCACTCCTTCGCTTTTTTTTCATTAGCAATGGTTTTTTGTTCGGCTTTGTGTTCAGGACCAACTTTACCTTCCTGCGTTGGACGTCCTTGCTGGGTTCTGATTGCCTCACCCGCAATTCTAATCTCGGCAGGCTGAGGGATTTTCTCACCCCTTTCTCCTCTGTCCCCTCTCCTTTTGGCACCAACGCTATTCCCTTAATAACGACTTCTGACTTGCTTTGTGAGGCGATGTTTGCAGCATCGAAGCATAATTCTGCCGGTGTCGACTTTTCCTTGCCGTCTCAGGCTCCTCCCGACGCCGTTTTCTTTTTCTTCGTCCGTGAAATGGATATGGGCGATTTTGATTCTAATTCTCACTATCCTTTGTTTCTTAGTTCTTCTGTCTCATGCTGTCCATCTTCGAACGGGGGGTAAGTGGCTTAAGACCTGTATCACACAACAAAGACTTACCTTTCCTTTCGCCAGAATTTCTTTATGCCAGTCCTTGAGACGTCTTTCTTCTCCAGAATTTTCCAGAGTTTGCTTCGCGTACCCCACCCTCCCTCTTGCAATCCCCCCCCTTCCGCTTCCTTATATATAGCAATGCTTTATGCTTCTCCCACAAACAAAATAAATAACGTCTCTCACATGGTCCTCCTTCTCCCCCGCTTGAATTACTCGCTAGGAACTTAAGGCTGAACCACTTGCCAGAGTATTTCTTTGTCCTTATTCCCCCCCGGAATTGTTTCCGCATTTGCGAGTCTGTGTTCCACACAATTTGTCCCTCCTCTATTCTGTCGGAACTACCAAGCTTGGTGTGAGAATGGAATGGAAATATGTCTAACGCTTATTCCCCCCTGACGCAACTTGGGACTTCAACTTTTCTTCTCCCCAAGCACTTCTTAATAGCGGTCAGGTAAAAGGTGCGGTCACCCAATCTTCTCGCTGCATTTTAATGAGGGGAATGGCAGCATGCTCTTCCCGTCTTCCGACCTGATGAGAAGGTTGTACATTCACTCTTCCTGGACCACCGCTTCATCACCTTTGTTACCTTGTTGGTCTCGAATGTCCATTGCCCTTTTCTTCCTATTATGCTCTTCCGTTGTCGTCGATGCAGTCGTTGCGGACTGTTTGAACAACCGGTCCACTCTCCAAAATACGGATTTACTGGGTGCACAATGTTGACCATCTTCTCCCTTTCTTACTCCTTCCTGCGAGTTATTCCTGACGGTCTTCAGGAGTAAGTCGAATTGCTGCGATTCACCCCACGCGCTGCTCTCACAGTACACGCCCATTTCTTATAACGTTCCAACGATGTTTTTTGCCACTCAGTCTTTATTTTTTCTGGTATATTCCTTTGTTCCGTCAACGGTGGCCGTTAGTCCACTGCAGTTCCGGGTTTCCCTTCGCCCGTTCATTTTGCCATGCCCTTTTTTCCATTTCGGGTTCCCTTTTTTCGTATTCCTGGTGCCTCCATCCGTTCCGGGCAACCTGTCCCAATTTTACTGGCATGATGTACATGAAGAATCTACTTCTCGGCGCTGACTCTCCCCTGCGATGGAATACATCAGTGGGCTCTAAAAGGCCAAAACCTATGTCCTATTTTACGTTGCGTACATCCTTCTCTTCCGAACTCTCCTTTCCTTCATATCGATTCTGACATTTCCATCCGCCTTGTGCTTACTTTTCCGCTTCGTAGGCTTTCTGACTGCCCCCCTTACGCTTCTCCCCTACTCGCAATCGACCCAAGCCGCGTGACCTTTGGAATGACTGAACGTTCGATGCGTACGCCTTTCGTCTTCTCGGTGACTGCTGGCCCTGTCTACACGATCTGATCTCAATTCGAAAAGCAGGAAGTTTTGCTCACTCCGTCCCCCTTCTCCTTCCTCTGGGAACGCCTACCCCTCTTTCACCAATCTATTACTTAGGTATAATTGATCGTCGCTGCCCCTCCCTTTTTTTTCCTCTTTGCTCCCCGACATCCCTCCGTTCTCTCCGATGTGCGGACCCTCGCTTGAGACACGTGGAGACTATAATCACCCCCCCCAATCCTCCCCCTCTAATTTGCGTGACATTCGTCTTTCTATCGGCGTTTAGAGCCGGTGGCCAACTGCCCACTCGATTGCACGGCATTCCCCCGTCCTTTCTGACCTTCTCTGTCGTACCTTTCCTGCTGACATTGAATACTTCCGAGTGTCCGAGGCTTCCGTTCCCCCCTCGCTCTACGAGAGCGCCCTCCGCCCAAATCTCAACGAAGACGAACAGGTAAGGTCAAAATCCCCCTCTCTTGGCTTTCTTCTAACTCCCTTTCTCCTTTCTCAAGGAAATGCCTCGTGAAAGCCCCCTTTACGTTTGATTCTAGTCGGGTGCAGGATTTACTGCTGGTGTCTATCCCTTTTCTTCATTCCCTCTCCCGGTATACCAAGCAAGTCTCTCATGTGTCACCCCCCGGACGTATTTCTTCTCAGGAAGCAACTAGAAATCCATGGCCTTTCTTTTCCCCATCCCCACTAGTCGTCAGTCGGCACAACCTCTTTCACCCTTCCTCCGCCAAATAAACTTGTAGTGTTATCTCCCCTTGACTTTTTCCAGTCTCGTTTTTTCCGTTGCTCCCGTTGATTTCTGCAATTTCACATTCTTTTCTACCCGATTTTCCACGTATTTTTCCTGCCCGGGCCAGCTTCTCCAACCCCCATCGGTGTCGAATCCCTTAGCCTTGTTCTCCTAGACTCTTTCCACACCTGATTTACAGTCTGAGGCTGTGTGAGAGAAGACCCGCTCTATTTTTTTTCTTGTCTCCCGAGGCCCGACTTTGCCCTGCTTAACGTGGCAATTCCTCGAGTTCCTCAACGCCTTTTCCTTTCTGGATCTCAAGCGTTTACAGATTGTTGCCTTCTTCATTTCCTACACGAGCTGGGTGTAACCACCGCCTGCCATGGGTCCTCGGGTGTCTGGCAAGCTTTCGTGGCCTCCCCAGGTCTTTCCTGTGACTGTTTAGGGTCTCTTGTCCCGTCTCTCTTTATTCCTTCCGGAGTCTCGGGTGACTTCCTTTGTCTAGATCATAGAAGTTTCATTGTTCCGCCTATGACCCATTGGGGCCCTCTCCACTTGCGAACCCCATGCCACCGTCGAAGGACCTGAAGATGTGTTCAAAATAATGGCATTCTCTCGGTTAAGCCCAGCGTACGTATCTCCACTCTTCTTTACACCGTTCATCTATTGCCCCGGATCTGCGTCACTTACAACGGATTATTCTAATACTCCTTTCTGTTGTGAGATGCTCTTTCCAATCCTTTTTTTCGTACGTTCCGATCCCTCGCTTCCTTCTTGCGAGGTGTAGTATACCCCCTCGGTCAGAAAAGATCCTCCTTCCCGCTCTCTTTTATTTCAGACATGCTATCTTCTCCTCCTATGTGTTTTTCCTACTTCTGGCAGGTTGGCAGATGCTTAATTGAAGTCCAGATTCGATTCTCTTCCCCACCTTTTCCGCATCTGCCGGTGCCGGCAGAAACCCTGCGCCAGGCCCTGATGATAAACGCCCGGTTGAGCATCCATGTCCCGGCCCAACTCACCTTTGAAGGTCACTTGATCACCATGATATTCGCCTGTCCCATTTTGGCCCTCCCAAGTCCGGACTATCCGGAACTCTCCAAAGCTGCGTCCGACCCCTCGGTCCCCACATCCCCCCGCTTGCTACTCTCAAGGGCTCCAGCCGTTAACGTTGCCTCTTCGCGTTACCCCAAGAACTAAAGATAGCCGTTTGTCTCCCTAAGCACCATTGATCCCCCCCATACCGATGTCCAAACATTAGAAGAGTATAATTTAATCAAAAACGGGGCCCTATTACGAGAAACCTTGATCTATGCTGCACGTACTATTGGCATCCTGTATGCACTGCCCCTTTTCAGAGACCTTGAAGGGGACGTTAGCCGTCTTGCGTCTGATTTCACTTACCACAGTTTTAAACTGTCGCGTGTCCCCCTTGAAACTCGCCTGTTCACCTCCCCGGGCGAGTGTGAATGGCTTGTTTGTCTCTGCGCAGGAGAGGGGGCTTCTGTTTCCCTCTTTCTCTCCCTGTGTTCCCTGCATTCTAAAGCCGTGTTTTTACCACACATAGAGTTTATTTGATAGTTACCTATCGTTCATCACCCCTTTCCATTGCCCGACTAGATCGCGCCTTCGTGGATCAGTGGAATTTTGTTACGGCCGGGACAGCTTCACCATGAGTATAGGATATCCCACTTTTCACAGCCAGGTTCGGAGGAAAGGGTTTCCCGTGATCCTCTTGGGTTGACGACTATCGTAAGCGATTTGACGGAACCTGTTACCTCGCTCTCCGTCCTTAAGTTCTTCCCGCCTTTGACTTGCATGCTCATTTTTCAACATGATCATGTGCATCCCGTGGCTCTTTTTTCTTTTTGCATCCAAGCTCCCCAAACCTCATGCTGGAATTTCCTGTAACCTCCCCCCTCGCCTTTCCTTTTTTTGTGATCAGTCTACGCTACTTTTCTGTGGTTTACCTAACCCCCGAAAAGAATGAATTCTCGGTCTTTTTCCAGAGCCTCCGGGAACATCTCTAATCAAGTCGTTTGACAATTAGCCGCGCTGCTTGTGGGTGGCAAGATGGCCCTTTTTTCAGACCCCCCGCTATGAAGCCTTTGCTAAGTGAAACTGACTCCCCTCTTCCGTTGCTTCTCGTCCCCCATCTTCCTTGATACCCTCCCCGCACGTTCGGGAACGCCTTCCAACCGCATTCCAGCTCTTCTTGGTCGCCGCTATTGTCAATCCCATAGTGTGACACTCCCACGTCTCTTCCCTCTCCTTCCTCATAGCCGGTCCACGACGCCTCATCGTCTCGGTGTAGATTGAAACGGCCAGTCTTAGTTCTAGTGGCGGCGGGTGTTCTCAATTCCAATTTTCGGCTTGTGGTGGACTTCTAGGATAAATTCTCTTTTATTCCCCCTTCCTCTGTATGAGTCGTCCCAGCGCGCAGCCACTCTCCGGCTCCCTTTCGTCAAGTCAGTCCTGCAGTACCAAGGGTCTTGCCCGTCTTGAGCTAGGATGTGTCCGTATACTTACCCCACCAACGTATTATTAGGAACACGTTTATGCTACGCCGACTTCGTCAACATCCACAGAGGGTCTGAACCTGTCTTCCCTCGACGTCCAGGCCATTATGACTTTCCCCCCACAAATAATCGTTCGCCTCTTTCTTCCCGACCACCTAACCTCTTTGCCGGTTACTTTTTACCATCTTCACTGCATGACAATGGTCTAATGTACTCAGTTGGTCATTTTCTCCCTCATCTCCTCATCCCCATTTGCATCAAACTTTCGGCTCCGTCTCGATGTCACCCTCCGATCGGATTATGCCGAGCATCCGGACGTGCACCCTCGAAATGCACTTGGTCTTGTCCTGTGGCTGGACTCTGTTGTTCCCACTAAGTCAACTTCAATGCCATTTCCCTCTTATCCCCTTCCCACTGTCCCTGCCGACTTTCCGCCCCATCCCGTTTCGTTCCCCATCGCTTAGTAGAGATCTTAGACATTTTGTGTTCCTCGAGTTTTTCCCGTTCACCCTTCTTTCTCCGCCCCAGAGGGAAACAAGGCACAGCCTACGTATTTCCTAATCGAGAGTGCTCACCGTTTCACATGTCTCCTTTTCCCCCCAGAGCATGAACCCTGACCCCTCTCTGTGGGCTCTGATCACGTCTCCCTGCCCCAGCCGTCAGCACTCCTTCTTATAGAAAGAAGCTTTCTACCCCTTTTTTCATTTTCTGATGCCTCCGTCCATTCCCCATTAGACCCACCCTTGCACGCTCCCTTTCCGGTCGGCCTGCGTGGCCCCCACGACCGGACTAAGATGCATGAAAGTATTTGCAAAGTGTGCGACTTTTTTTTTTCCTCATCATTCCACAACTCTGTATTCCTTCAGTCTTGAGTCACTTGCCCGTGCCTGTTCTAGCCCTTGATTTCTCTTTTTTGTTTGCGAGCCGACACTTTCGCTGAGACCAAGGGATGTTCCTCGGCTGTGTCCCCGCATCTCCCGAGGACGTCCTCCCTGCCAAACTCATTTCTCCCCTCTTTTTCCCCGTAACTTTGTACGAAGCTGCCATTTCCCTTTATGTTCCCTGCCACCTTCCCAGATAAGCGTTCGGCATAGTCGTCCCCTAGACTTTGAACCAAATGCTTTAGTTGGCAGATCTGAGGACCAAAACGCACATCCAACCATTTCTCTCGTTTCCCCCCTCCCACCTCGTCGGTAATTTATCATTTGCCCATTGGACCTTCCCCAATCCTCGAAAGGCAAGGATTCTCTGCGGGCCGGCGCAATGCGCACATGCATCCCTTAATAGCTCCCCGACCTATTGTCCTTGGGGCATTAAGTTGTCTACAAAGACCACCCCTTGGGCAGGCTCCTGGTGAGTACCCTTTCTATGCCCTAATTGTTTCACACGCCACCGTGACTTTTCCCTTTTCCCCAGCCCCTGTTTCTTGAGCCTTTATCCCCCATGGACCCAGCCTTTATTGACCACTCCGAATCAAACTGCCATGCGAATTTCCCATCGCATTTGCTGAGCAGCTGGCGAACCAGGGTGCGAGTACGTTTGAATGATCCGTTCCGTGCGTCATCCCCCCCTTCTTTATGTTCTCTCTTCTTAATCCTCCTCCTTTTTTTTTGGATCGTCATCCCGCAGAAGTAGCTGACCCCTCAAATGGATCAGTGAAAGTAATAGACCCATTTGACCAGGTTCCTCTCCTTGGCCACTCTCCATGGGTCGTCTTATTCCCTTCCCATGTTTTAACTTCAATTTTTTCCCCTCTCATGTTAAGGCGTAAAAGTCTCGATGTAGGGAGTTTGTACCCACTGCTTCGTTGAGTTACCTTAGACCCACTTTCCGGATGCCTCCTGGGGGGTACTTTTGCCAAATTTCGTATGTCTTTTCTTTTGGACAACAAACGATTACTTCCCCTCTCCAACTCCCGTCACCGCTTTTTAGTGTGATGATGCCTGATTTGAGTCTGAGCCATCATGTCTGTTCTCTCTTGAATCAGTCTCCCCCTTCAATTCTACCTCCGGTTGGTAGGTCTGGTCTATGAAATTAGAGAAATGGTGTTCGGGCTCTTTCTCCTCTTCGCAATCCTCTTGGTTACCGTCCCCTTTTTGGTGCGCCTTTCTCAAATGCTTTCATATTCAACGGTTTATGGCCCACATTTCACGACCTTTCATCTTCGTACATGCCTCTCGTGATGACCCCCTTGTTCGAGCGCTATCATGGGCGATGAGACCAAAACAATTCCTTCCCTCGCCTCTGGATTATCGCCGAACTTCCCTCTATTCTATCACCCACCCCCAATAATAAATTTTGGGATTAACTGAGGGCTTTCGCCCCACTCCTTACGTACTCTCTCTGTGGTCCTTAACTGTTTAAGGAATCCATGAAAGATTGTGGCTTAGATTCCCCTCATTTATCTGCCCATGGACCTTTTCCCCTCATCCCTGCTTTTTGCCAATGTTTGTCTTCATGAAGTAGGCAGTCAGAACTTCCCAGCTGACCTTTCCGCGACTTATTGCACGAGGTAGCCCCCCGGCATGAAGGAACGAAACAACCCCACTCCCCCCATGAACAGACCGTTTGCTTAAGGGATTTCGGACCCTTTCGCATTTGTTTGCATCTCTTTTTCCGTTTTTATACCACTTTTAACGTGGGGATGAAACCTTACTACTTTTTTCTCTATTCTTGCATAATTTCCTTCATGTTTTTTAAGATTGCGATCCTCCGTAGAGTTAAGGAAAACTTCTTGAACCCCCAACTCTCCTACTCCCACTGTGTGACCCCTGTCGTTTTTAGACAATG
>Ga0179591_1432391_pt1 | contig 11121 bp, 5 predicted proteins | sample CZOMad2_1_08_16f_FD_182891 | JGI IMG/M metagenome (GOLD analysis project Ga0179591, IMG submission 182891) | Vadose zone soil fungal communities from Angelo Coast Range Reserve, California, USA - CZOMad2_1_08_16fungal (PacBio error correction) | ecosystem: Environmental > Terrestrial > Soil >... | reverse complement strand
GAGAGCCATTACCGGCGGGCAGGACCGAAATAGGTCAGTTCTGCGTCGACAGAAAGACACCCACTCAGGCAAGACGTAGGGCGAAAAGTATAAAGGACACGAGGAAACAAACAGAAAGCAGGCAGAACGTACAGAGAAAGAGCACACAAGAGGACAAAGAGGGGGAAAGGAAGGATGAACTAAGTAAGATAGAGAAGAATAGGAAAAAGGGAACGCGCCTTGACCGAGAGAGGACCAAGGAGTGACTGAGGCCACCTGAACACGGAATAGACAGTCATGAGAAAAGCTCGAAAAAAACACGAGAGAGAGGGCGAGAGGTAGTGCACGAGGAGAAGGAGGATTTAGATCAGGAAAGAAAGAGCGATCCGATATGATCATGCTCGGACGCAAGGCGGTCGAAGGAGAGGGTAAGTGGCCGAAGAGCATAACAGTAGAAAAGTTGTGGTGGGGTAAGGCTTTGTAGGAAGGTGGAAAATATAGACCCCAATATGACGCCCATGTGTAAGGAGGGGCTTGTGTTCAAACTGCCTGATCTGTCAAATGACCCAGTGCGGAATTGATTGTGAGCAGGTTCCATGCGATTTGCGCTAGGATTGACAACCCGCTTACTTTTCCGGAAGTTGCTTCGCGATGCGTGCCCGATAATGCTGGACATCCTGCTCGTGGATCGGCACAATCGGCATTTAGGCCCTTTCAAAGGAGCGCAGGCGACACATGGCCGAATGACCGTCGGAAACCGTCAATGGAGAGGGCCATGATGAGAAGGTAGTGGGTATGCGTGCTGAGCGGCCGCGGCAGCGGCGCCTGGAGGCGTAGCCGTGCCAAGAGAAAAGGCTCCAGCTCAAAGTTCGCCGCCTGCGTGACTTGCGGCGGCTAACGCGGGTGCACGTGCCGGACAACGTGCGTCGCCCTAATCCCAATGAGGCTGCGCCGAAGGCGGGGCGAGAAGGTGGCAAAATCTAACTATCACGGCAACGGGGTCGTTAGCTGCCAACGCCCAGCACCCAAGATCTCGGGGACACTCGACGCGATGCTCGGACAATAAGCAGAGCGAAGCCCGATTCCTGAAGAAGAATTCGAGGAACTGAAGCGGACAGCCGATGCCGCACCGACCGGCAAGGAACCGCGCGCGGATTTGCGAGCAGTTCTATTTCGACCTGCGACAACGCCGCGGCCCAGCTTGGCAGACGGCTCCGCGCCAACGCACTCGATAGCGACAGACAACCAAAATAGGCCATGGAGTGTCGGAGCGATGCGCCAAATCTCCCAATAGGATGGGTCGCTGATGCAACTAGCTCAACCCCGCACCTAAAGTATTCGCGCCGGCGACCCGAAGAAAGCCTGAGCTATTGAGCTGCGCCAGCCTCCGCGCATGATCGCCGAGCATAGACGGGTGCGAAGGATATCAGTTCCAATGCTAACCGCCAATCATCGCTAGCCGATCCTTAATTGCACAATGGAGCGACGTCGCCCGGCGCGAGGCCTATCTGACCGCCGACCAAGTCTGACCGCGTTCCGGAGAACGAACCACGTGGAGCCGGATGGCGGGCTCTACGCAGGATGGAAAAAGCCGGGAATCAGAAATCGAGTTCAGCCGGCCCGGATTCTTCGATGCGCTGGGACAGATAATCGAGAGGACGTGAGGCGTGACCCGATCGGCTTACCGAACATGCGAAAGCAGTGCGTGAGATGGAAGGGTGTTTGATTCCGAGTTATCGCCACTTCAGAATACCATACTTCGGCAGGCAATCGAGTTAACCGTTTCAATAAGTGGCCGCATGTACAGGACGGCAGGGGCCGATGTCGGAGGCTGAAGTGACGCCCCGCCCCCCGCGCGCTGTTAGCCAGGCTGAAGATACGGAAAGTACAAAACGCCGCAATGCCAGCATTGTAAGTGATAGGCGGCGTGCCATATTCTCGTTGAAAAAGCTCGGTCGCTAAAGCGGAAGCCGAGAAGCTGGCGCGCGTCGCACTCGAGATCAACGAGGAGTACGGTAGTGTTCCCAACGATGCCGCAATAGATACGGTCAACTGCTGTCGCAGCCTGGGTGTGATACGTAACCTGGAGGCAAGGGCCGAGACGCGATGTTGCGTCTACAATCGATTGACAAGGGCTATCGCCAATTGGGAGCCAGCAGGAAATGTCATACGGCAGGTATTAGTACAGGGGCCCACGTAATATCAGGTAAACAAGATCCTGTACGATCGAGTGTTCGTAAGTGGAGTGTCAACTGGTACCCTACGGCATCGTGAATGCGGCCAACCGTAGCAGACTGTGTAAGAAGCAGATTTCCCGGGTTTGGCGATTCTCCATTTCGCACACGGCAGTCGGCAAGAAGGAAAGCTATGGCCGCTGCATTATGCAGAGGCAGGACGGGGAACTGAGGCACGCGCGAGTCAAGGCGGTCCATTCAGTCAGTGATGGCGCCGGTGGCTCCGGCGGAGACCGAGTGCCGGACGACTTTTTTTTTTTTTTTTTTTCGAAACACGACGGTGGTCTGTAGCGGCAGCCAGCGTCGCATACGTTGGTCGAGAGTATTCACCATGCTTAGGCGCGCAACTCACGCTCGCGGTGAGATTGGCGAGGAGGGAAACGTTGTCAGCCCTAACCTTCTACGCCGAGGCTCAATTCGCCAGAGGTACCAATACGGGATCAGCAGCCAGGACTCGCGGAACATTCCCAGCGCTACTCGATGGGAGGAACGTCAGGGCCGAGGATCCGAAGCCCAGGCTAGCACCGAGAACTGGTGATGAACAGGAGCACAGGATCTGTCCAAACCGGGCGTCAAGAGCTCAGCAGTGTATGCTCATAATGCTGCCTCTCGCTGTCTGTCGGCGAGCGAGACGAAAAGGGGGGGGTGCAGGTGCGAATCTACCATGCCTCGATCAACGCCTGCGAAGCTGAGCGCAAAGGGCTACGTCAGGAAATCAGTCAAAAAGTTCCCGTCCGTTGACTTGATCTGGTCTCGCGAAACCGCATGCGGTCTCCGAGATCAGGCCTCACTTGTACGATGGTGAGCTGATGTTGTCGTTCTATTCGGAACAAAGCGGTGAGCTTCGTATGGGCGGTCGCCGAAGACGGGTCCGGCTGCCTTCGCGGCGATCAGGCCGCGAGCGGGTTGAATGCGAAAGCAAGATTCGCAAGAGCTGCGCGAGGCGCTGCCGAGCCGGGGGCACCAGGCGGCCATGAAATCGGATATTCCGCGTTTGCGATCTGAAACTGGCCTATGAAGTCTATTCGATGCTAGTAAAGCCGGTCGAAAGCGGTGGAAGCGCCAAAACCGGATTGTGGGGTAACCAATGGTGCGCTCGGTCTGCTGCCGCTGTCGCCTATTGCAAACGGCACCTTCTGAACCTAGGCAGGAAGCGACCCGCTGTTTTCTGGGTACCGCAATTGTTTACCTTGGCTCGCTCGCACCACGAGGTGAACGCCGATTGATGCCTTCGGCTGTGCGAGGAGCGCTAGCGCACGCTGGCGAGCAGCTAGCCCGCGCTGAGAAGGCCTCATTATGTCGGCGGCGGCCGCAGCTGGTTGGGTTCGGCGATCCCACAACCTTTTAACCCCAAACGGTGGTAATCGACGCACAAGCCGAAGCGGAAGCTACGGGACCACGAACAAAAACTGGTCCAGTGGTCCGCAGACGCACGGTAGTGCGTAGTAAACCTCAACCGCGTTACCGCATTGAAGCGGCGACAGCAGCCCGAGACTCGATGGCCGTTCTTCGAAGAGACAAAATTGCATTGTCTATGACCTGGCGTCGCGCGAGTTGGGCATTGGTCTGCGCGGCTCCGGACCACGGCGAGAATTGAAATCGATTGCGCGTGGGACGCCTGCAAGGCGCCAGATCCGGCGCTGGCTCGAAGTGATCTCGGAATCTCGAGGCAAGGAACGAAAGACGCCAATGACCCGCAGGCGCGAGAGTCGGAGTACACATTCTGTCGGAGAGGAAGCCACGGTCCTGAATCTTGCTAATAAGGCCTGCTCACGCTGCCAGACGGCTTCAAGATTTTAGCCTTTGCCACGCACCGGTCTCGCATGGCGAGGCTCAAACCGGAGACCCAGGCCGGGCGGGCATTGTCCTCACCGAGCGTAAAGGGTGAGCATGAGCCGGGGGACGGACTGCTGACAATGGAAAGAAGAAATTCTTCTTGGCCTCAAAATCGATGCGGACGGGGTGGTACTACTGAGGGGCAAAAAATGGTGCCGGGGTCGCCGGGGCATGGCCCGAGCGCTGAAGACAGGGGCCGGTTCGGTCTCGGCCACGGGGCGCTGTCTTCTACGCTAAAAAAAAGCGCCCCTTCACCGTGCTGATGGGTCAACTACTATGCAGCGTCAGCTGCGTCGACATAATGTATGGCTGTGTCAAGACCTCGTCGGCACGACAAAGGCTTAGGTCACCGACCTGTTCATATGAGCGCGACAGGGCTGCACCATCTCAGGAGGCGTCTTTCCTCCTCCTCAGTTTGTAGCGGATGTCAACGATTCCCAACGCCAGTGCTACGTAGCAATGACCTCCTGTAGCTGATCGGGGAGATCCGGATGGTTGTTGAGAGAGATTGGCCTGGTCGCTGCTCAGATTGCCGGGCGGAAGCGCGTCCGCTGGTTTTAATCAGTCCAGCTCCGACGTTCGCGGGTGTTGACCAGTTCTGTCGTAGACGCGGAAGTTCATAACATCCGATCTCCTGTCGAGGCTGCAACTCGGCACCAGTTCATCTTCAAGAGCCTATTCGTATTCCGCGAATGGGCGTGAATCGCAAACGCAGGCAGAAAGGCGGCTGCGGGAGCGGAGTTCGTTGAACTGCCTAACCCACCCACGGCCGACGCTTCTTACGCTAGCGTCCTCATTCTAAGAATGACTCCAGTCCGAGGAACCGGAGCGCAGGTCTTTCCACGGAGCCCGGGCCACACTCCGCGTGAAACGTGACTCAACCAATCGAACGACCCCCGCCCTTTCACGGGCACCAGGTGCACGCCGATAGGAATGGGCGTGCCACCCAGTCCGCATCGTTCGAGTTGAGGCCAACGAATGAGATTTCTTCATATGTCAGCGTTTTTAGTTATGTCAGTCGCCCCCCTACTCACCCGGTTACGCCGGTCGGTGGATCCCGCGAGCACTCTAGCCTGCGAGGACAATGCCAGCGCCGCATAGCGGATGTTGTGTCCGGAATCCTCACGCCGTGCCTGCTGAGCGCGCCAGGCCAAAGCTCGCGAAGTGGACCGTGAGTCCCTCGCGGGTGCGCTGGCAAAGGCTTTAAAATCTTGAACCCGGAGAGAAATCGTCTTGACGGTACTCTCGGTTGGTGGCGTTCTTCCGACGTGACTCCCTGCACAGGCCGACCTACCCCGCGGCCAGGACTGGAGCCACTACGCCCGCTATATTGGCGGAAGCCTACACTTTCGGGACTGGATCCTGGCGGCCACAGCTTCCACCCAGCCAAGCACGCCGCGAATCACGAAAGGCACGACCAAAAAAAGCGATTCAATGTCTCCGGCCGCGGCTCCGAGACCAGCGGACCAGCCGCGCGGGGTTCTTGGCACAATGAGGTCGAAAAGGCCAACTCGATAACGGACACCCCGCGGCGCTACGAGAGCTTTCTTCATCCGCAGAGCAGCTGTGAGGCTATCCGCCCCGCGTGGCGAAGCGACTAGTCTCGCACTGCGACTAAGTTTCGGGCTGTTGTCGTTCCCTGCGCGGGCCGAATTCAAAGCCGTGTACGCTCCTGCGGCGTTCACGTGTACATCGCAGGCACGGATGTGCTCCACGCCGGGCATTGGCGACAGCCGCGCACACGCTGGCGAAAAAGACCCCACCAGCTTGGGCTCCAGCGCAAGATCACAAGGTTGGGTATACCGCGTCCTGCGACTGGCGTTGTGTGAGCCCGCCCAGTCGTCCTCGGAGAGGCGGGCTCCGCCTCTTGCGGGCTTGCCTGATCTTGTTGGTTAAAATTAGGATGGAGCTCCGCGGAAGGGCCGAACGAACCCCCAGGAAGCAAGCTCAGGTCTGGCCGCGGCCAGGCGTCAGCCTCTTTAGCGCCGCCCGCGGCGGGAGCTCGCGCCCTCATGTGCGCAGCGTGGCGCCACCGCAGCCAAGAACTACATGGAAACGTGTTGCGCCAGATCGCGGCCACGGGCACGGCAGTTCGACGGCATCTCATCGACATTCGTCCCCGCGTGAGTAGCTGGGTGCGAATGACCCACTTCGACGCGGAAGACAATGGGAGACGACCTGGGCCAGCTTGATGACAACACGGTACGCGAGGTAGTCACCATGACAAGCAAGCAAACCGGGCTCGACGCCAAGCACGATCTGAAGCTGGGGCGATTTCTCCGGAGCTACCAGACCGAAAATACAAGCCGAGGGTCCATCTTCAAGTGCTGGGACCGCCGTACTTCAGAAAGGTTGTTGCCCCGCATCCAGAGATGGCCAATAGCGAAGGTTCTTACCGATTTTCTCCAAGAGATTCGACCAGGACAGCGCGAAGGGCAGAGCCCGAGACCTAGAACTCCGAAGAATCAAGAGACGATCCGCCGCACACATTATGTGTACCCGGCATTGAAGAGTCGAAGCCTACACAATAGGTTTGTGCGCTGGGTCTGGGGGCTTGGCCCAGCGATGCCGTACTTGCAGCCCTCCTCGTACTCGCGCCCCGGTTTTAATAGCATCTGAGGGGAGAAGCTAGAATCCAGCTAAGCCAGTGTTCCTAGTCTCACCCGTCCGTGATGAGTATCCGGGGACGGCGGGCAATACTGACCCCACATGGCGAGAATCCATGGCCGCCCTGTCCGTATCGCGGCATACTGCCGCTGGCCCAGGCCGCCTCGCATGCACCCCTGGTTTCCGAGTATCAGGTGGCAGGCACTCGGTTTTATTCGGCCGATCGATTATCTTGGACCTCCAGTTGGCAACAGCGCATCCGACTGGAATCCTGAACTACTCCTGGTGTCACCGATCCTCGGCGCCGTCGCCGCGGAAATGGGCCAGTGAACAAAACACCCGGAGTGGCCCGTCTTTCGGACACCGCCATACGAAGACTCCCGATTTGTCCGACATGAACGACAGCAATGCTCGCGCCTCGACCGCTCTACGAATGGCCAGTTGAGAGGAAATTAGCCAGGGTCGCCAGGACCCTGAATGGCTCTCGGACGGCGAGCCCAATAATGTGTGCGATAGCGGACGCCGGCGACCACTCCATGGCGATTCGGGAGCGAGGAGCGCAATCCCGGAATTAGGCGGGAATTTTGATTCTGAATTTGCGGACGCGCCCTGTTGCGCCTAACAGTTCGAAGGCCGTTGTTCGAATACGAGGCAATTGATCAGCGCTGCACACCATTTCGCTCGCTCCGCCGACGACAGCGAATTACTAATCGCACCAAGAAAATTTTTTCCTGGATCCGGGCCACGACACGGACCAGCACATCTATTGAGCATCACCCAAAGCATGAGCCCTATCTACGTATGAGCCGTTGTCACAGATCCTTCTCCCGTCCAAACACCAGTTCGGGCGACGAGGTGCCGGATCCCTGGCTGCGGCCCCCGAGAGCTGGATTGCCGCCAGGCGCCTGCTGGGATCGATGGACCGGCCATTCGGAATCACAATCAGTGGGACATCAGTTCCTAGCTGTTTCGCGACCGACCGAGGACGCGAGACGACGTTTCCTCGCCAATCTCACCGGCGGAGCGCGGGAGGACCGGTTCGCGCGGCCGAGCCTTCTGGCCTCCTACGCAGGGATTTGGTGCTTCTAGTTGGCGCGACATAGGGACATGGAAGGTGAATCTGGAAAATAGCGCTCGACAACGATTTCCAGTAGATTCTGCAGACGCTGGCAGTAAAGCAGCGCACGACATTCCAGGAAGTCGCGACGAGCTAGAGACCACGGTGCCGCAGACCAGATTCTCTCCCGACGTGAGAGTTTAGGTTTCGATCGATCGGTTGCCGAATTTCGCGCCGGCGGAAAAGGGGAAGGCCGCCATAATGAGGTTGGGGGAAGGAGTTCATGGCCGCTTGAACTCGCGCGTTGCCTCAGTTGTCCCGGTCCTGCCCGCATTAAGCCAACGGCACGTGCCCTCTTCCGACGCCTGTTGCGGAAGGGAATCGCCTAGGGGTTACGCGGAAGGCCGATCACGTGTCGAAGGAGATATCGCCAACCAGGGGGGGAAATCTGCTTCTTCACCAGTTGCTCGCGCGCAGCGTGATGCCGACGCCACGAGAGGTCAAGTTTGACCGGCACGGAAACTAAGGAAATCCTAGAGCGGAAAACGTAAGGATCCTGCGTTCTGGTACGGATTTAGTTCGAAAAATCCTTTTCGGCCGAGACGCTGCGGGTACGTCCCCCAGGCATCCATTGAACGCCGTATTGCACGATGTCAATCCGATTTGTAGATTCGCAACGCGTCGCGGCCCTGCGCTCCAGGTAGGTTTTAGTATCCCACCAAGCTGCGGCAGCGCTGGACAGCAGGATGAGAAACCGTTCGAGTTGCGCATCGTTTGTGGGGGAACACCGACCGTTTCGTTGATCTCGACGCAGTGAGAAGCCGCGCCAGGCTGGAACGGCTTCGCGTTTGGAGGGGCAGACCCGTTTCAACGCGAGGGGAAATATGGCAAAGCCCCAATCAAGGGCAGGGAAGGAGAAAGGAAAGATAAAGAATCGCGCTGCATTGGACACTCGAGGAGCCCGGGCCCGTCGGAATCGCGGTTCATGCTACGGTTCTTTTCCGACAGCTGAAGGGTGGATGCCGCTAGGTGCTTTCAAATTCGGATTCATTTCACAGCTGGCTAACGGCGACCATCCGACAGACGCGGCGGATGCAGGACGTCCATTCCAAAGTGGCCTCCGACAATCGGCCACTTCATCTCTGCGGGCGGCCCCCCCCCCCCCCCCCCCCAATCCCTCCGACTCATGCGAGCGGCCCTGATTCGTGAGAACGGTTAAATCGTGCCCTGCAGAAGTAATGGATCGGAGGGCAGGATTCGCGGATCCAAAACACCCGCGTCTATCGTCAGGTCTACCCGCAAGCTTCGCAAAGTTCGCCATTGGCGCTTTGTTCGGTAAGCAGATAGGAGGCAGCCTCCGCCTCCGGCGCAGATAATTGCCCCCGGATCCGCGGGTTCGAAGATGCAGCCCCGGCTGTGTCTGTGAACTCGATTTCGGACCCGCGCCAATCTCGACCATGCACTTGATTGTACCGCACCTGGCACGAGTGACCGGACGGCGCCGCCAATTCGCGGCATAGGTCCAAGTACTGCAGGTCAATCGTGAGCCATCCTAATGCGCGTTGGGTACTTCAGACTCTGCGGCTGCGGCGAATAACGGGGCATCCGCAGCAGCTGGACCGGGTGTTTGCCCATTTTGTTTAGGGGAGCCCCGCAAATCCCGTTCCGGGTACCCGCGACGGGACTCGATCAGCTTCAGCGCTCGTCCCATTCTTGAACCTATCACGCGCGGCGGCATTAGGTTTTTTTCGGGTCGAGCCGAATCGCCCGGATCGCCAGCGATCGATCGGTAGCATAGTGTGTGAAACTGATATCCCTTCGCACCCCGGCATGCCGGCCGATAAGCTATCGGATAAGGAGAGCTGGCGCAAGGCAAAGCTTGACGTGCTGTCTTTTCGTAGTTATCGGCCAGGCGGAACGAGTCAAGACACCAGCGAATGCCCCCCGAAAATACGGGTAATATGGCGGAGGCTGCGGCACAGATTGGGACTCACTTGCTCAGGTTAGCGCTGTGGCCGACCACCGAAAGAAGTCATAGGGGACCGTCGCGAGCTGTGCGGCGTCTCACCGTGGACGAGGGAGGGCGATCGACCGCTAAACTGAACAATGCTTGCCCATGAGCCTTTGGAGTGGCGCCAGTTGGTCCCGCACAGCGAAGTTTCATTTCTCTTCGTTGCAAGCCGGCCAAGTGGGAGGCGCGGGCGTTGCCGCGGTGTTCGAAATAGAACTTTGCGCCAAAATCCCGCGCGATTCCTTGCCGGTGGTGCGGCATCGGCGTCCCTTCAGTTCTCTCGGAGTCTTCCTTCCAGACGACGGGCGCTGATTGACCGCTTCGAGGATCGCATCATCTTTGCGCCAGAAGCGTTCGCACTCGTGATGATTGGCTCACCACGCACTTAATCTATTTCGATGGCTACGGGTCGGATGTCAGCTCTTGGTCCGCCAGATTGTGTTCGTGTACAGATAGGCAACCGAACTGCCAGCCCCGTTGGCCCGCGAAAAAGAGGCGTTTGCCCCCGGCCGCCCGAGGTTCGGCACAGCAGCCCATCAGTATGGGTGCGGCATTAGAGAAGGCCACTTGAACGGCCGTTACGCCGCGTTTGAGCGCCGCCCGCACCAAAGCACGCAGGCGACGGAATCTGGCATGTGTAGCGAACTACCCAGGCACGGCACCTCCAGGTATGCCGCGCCGCCGCTCGCACGCATACACGCACTCTGCACGCTGGGCCCGCGACGGTTCAGTCGGCAATGTTCGGACCGGGAGACACCGGACTTCCTGTTGAATTGAAAGGGTCATATAAAGTGCCGATGTGCCGATCCCCGGCAGTATGCCGGCAATCTCAGCCGTACTAGGGGCAAGCATCGCGAAACCGGAAAATGTAACCGACAGGGTTCCCACAGTCTCATAATAGCTGGCCCAAAATCAGGCTGTGTAACGTGCTCCAATCAACATCCGCAATGGGGTCATCTCTTACGCACGATACCAGGCGCCGGTATTTGAAAACAAGCTCTTCGCGCTCGCTGCAGATGGGTTGATTAATCGTACCCCAAGCTTGTCGAATGTTTGCTCTTGCCGGGAAAATGACAAATATAGTAGCGCGCCTCTGGCTTCAGCCACAGCAGGTAGCATCCTACGGAAGCCAGCTGTTGATCTTACGCCACTTCTCTTCACGCCAGAGCATGATACCGCGCCGCGTCCTGTTGGCGAGGTGGCGTCGGTCCGTAATGGACTATCCAGTACATGCCCCCGCTTGACCCCGCGCTCAGCAAACGCTGGCCGCCAGAAAGCCGTTATCGGGGGAGATACCTGCTTAGCGATTTATCAAATGTATTTTGAGTGACCTAAGAAGTTTTACTGACGCCCGACGGTGGTCGAGACGAGGAAACCTGAAGTCCGCGAATGGCTCC
>Ga0179591_1308330_pt1 | contig 11121 bp, 18 predicted proteins | sample CZOMad2_1_08_16f_FD_182891 | JGI IMG/M metagenome (GOLD analysis project Ga0179591, IMG submission 182891) | Vadose zone soil fungal communities from Angelo Coast Range Reserve, California, USA - CZOMad2_1_08_16fungal (PacBio error correction) | ecosystem: Environmental > Terrestrial > Soil >... | reverse complement strand
CTCCCTCTCTAGGAGGGGGGCGCTTCCCGATAGAGGAGGAAGACTTTTTCCCTTTTGGAGGGATCGGTCTCCTTTTGGTTTCATTGAGCCTTTTTGAGAAGTAGGCGTCCATGGAGACCTTTTGTAGTAGACCCCCATGGTTTTTCGATGGGGACTGACTTCCCCCCTTGCAGGAAGATCCTTAGGAGCTTTTTCCTTAAGCCGGGCGCCTCCCCTCTCGTTCGGCGATCTCTTTTGAAAGAAATCCGGGAGGACCCTTCTCGCGGGTCAGATTGACACCTTCTCCCGAGTCCCCTAGTTAGAAGGCTGTAGAAATGTCCTTTTTTTCTTTTTCTTTGAAATACGAGTCCGGCTTGCCGCCTCCCTTTTTTTCCTTTGATCCCTTCGGAAGACCCAAATCGGAATTGATTTCTCCTACAGATAGCTAATTCTTGGAGAGTCTTCTTTTTCCTTTGAGACCTTTATGAAGGCTCTTTGGAGGGTTGGGCTAGATTTGTTTTTTTTTAGCAGGAACTTCTCCTTACGGGGGACGGGTCCTCTCCCCCTTTTACGAAGGTCCTTGGGGTTGTTCCCTTTTCGCCGCCGGGTCCCCTGTGTTTGCCTTACGGAGCATCCCCTTCTTTCCCTTCTCAGGTGTGGGTTTCCTTCTCCTTTCCGGGGCGTTTTTTTTCGACACTGGAAACTTTCCGGGACTGCTGATGTTTCTCCCCCTCCACTCTGATGCGTTTTTTTTTCCTTTCCCGTCGGCGTTTTTCCTTTCCTGCCGGTGCCAAAGGACTGCCTTTCGGAATGGACGTACGGTTCACTTTCTCTTTTACGGCGCTTGCGCCCCCCCTTACGTCTTCCTTCTGGCCGTTTTCCATTTCCTGCGTGTCAGGCCGTTTCACGGCACGTGCCCCTTACCTCCTTGGTGCCGCGGTTCCCCTTCGGAACCGCCGCCGGTGTTTTTCCCCCCCCCCCTCAAGTAGCTGTGATCTCCCTTTTTCTTTTTCTTTTTTTCGTCGTTTAGATGGTCACCCTTCTCCATTGTTCCTCCCCCGAAGTCGCAGGAGACAATCGGGTTTCCCCTCCCTCCCCGCGCGATGAGGACAGCACTGCTCCCCCGTAGCATTGTCGTCTTTTCCCAGTCGCGGGTACGCTCCCCCCTGATACGAAGTAGTGCTTTCCCCTTTTTTTCCCTGACGAGGAGCCGCTAACGTTTTTCGTTGCCGTGCTTGACGGGAGCAGGGGGATCTTCCTTTCCCTCCCTAAGCCACGACGACGTTGCCTCTTTCTTGCGGGGAGGACGGGGTCGTGTGTTTTCCTTTTTTGGTCCGCAGAAACCGGAAACCCCTGAGCGTCTCCCGTTTCTTTTCTTCCCTCCTTGCGCTGGACGTGAAAGGCCCTTTTTCTTTCGGGAGGAAGTTGACAGAGTCGGCCCCTTTTCACCTTCTCTCTTTCGGAAGAGGCATGTAGGCCCCCTTCTCTATCGCTTTGCTGGGGAGCTCCCCCCCTTTTTAGAGGCTGGAGAGAGATTTCCCGTCGGATAAGAGTGTCGTTCTTTTCCCCATCAGTGAGACAGTCCGCCTGTCGACCTGCTTTTTTTTTTGTGCCCATCTGTCTTCTGGAATGGGCTTCTTTTTTTAAGTAGATTAACAGTCCGCCTCTTCCTCCCCCCTGGGGGTTCGATAACGCTCTTTTTTCTCTTCCATAGCCGGTCGTTGGCTTTCCTTCTTGGCCGCCGAGCTAATAGAGTCTTCTTTTTTGAAAGCGGCCATCACCGCTTTCTCTTCTTTTCTCTTGCGGGGGAATGGCTTCTGATAGTCTCCCTCTTTTTCCTTCTTCCCGAGCGATCCGCGCCACAGCTCTTCCCTCCTTTCTTTGTTTTCTTTCCTCATCACTAAGGGCTGTGTTTTCTGTCTGCCGATCCTCTCCTCCTTCCCCCTCTTTCGCAGGCGACGCGCCCCACTAGTCTATCTTCCTCCAGTCCGCAACTCCAGGCATCTTCTTCCTTTTTTTTCCCTTTCGTCCGACGATAAAAGGGTTTCTGCAAGAAGGGAAACCGTAACGACCCTTCCCCTTCTCTCCCCCCCGCGTCCTGATCGAGCTCGGCGACCCGTCTGCTCTCATCTCCTTTCCACATCCAGGTGGACGTTCTCCTTTTTCAAGAAAGAGACAGCCGTCTCATGATGCGGAATAGACGACCCCGGCCCCCTTCCTTTCTGAATTGCAGGAACTGTCATCAGCTTTTCCCTCCCCCTCTTTATTCCGCCTTTCCGTCTGGAGGCTTCCTAGCGCGAAAAGAGTTTGGCGAGAACAAGTCTTCTCTCTCCCTCCCGGAAAAGGGAATTTATGCTCCTAACACGGCGGGTCCATGTGACGAAGTTTTCCCTCCCAAAAGTCGAGAAGAGAACCCTTTCAGTAGTGAAATAGACGCCGTCCCCCTTTTTTCTCCTTCAGGGTGATCCCTTCCCATCTCCCCTTTCCGATCACGACTCCCCCCGGAAACGAGGTGGAGGAAAAGGCGGCCTGAGGCGGTTCTTTTCCTCTACACCGGCTCCTTCCATCGGCCCAACTTCCCTTTCCAGATGCTCTTAGTTACATGGTGAACAGTCCCAAACCCTCCTAAATATCGTGAAACGAGACTTTCCCGTAAGAATGCCTTGCTCCTTTCTTTTTCCTTCCGCGGAGGGGTTCCTCTCCCTATGGTCTACGGAGAATTCGTCCCCACAGGCATCCGGCGCAGTGACACCTTTCTTCCCTCTTTTTCACGTGTAAATGTATCTGGGTGACCCCTTCTTGACGTTTTTTTTCCCCACCCCCGGTCCTTTTCCTTTTTTTTAAGGGAGGACCCCTTTCTTAGTGTAGTTCACGTTTCCCTCTCTTATTAGGGCTAGCTCGACCTCTCGCTCCCCATCGTTTGTCCCCTCAGGCCGGAAGCTTCCCTTCCTTTTTCAAGCTGAGAAACCCCCCCAGTAAGGAAGGCCCCTTCACCCTTTTCTCTTCGGTGGAACAGGCGTTTAGCCCTCCTCTCTCTCCACGTCCAAGACCGAGACTAAGTCCAGCAGAACCTCCCTCCGGGAGGAGTCACGGCGTTCTTTTCTCCTCCCCGGAGACCTCCCCTTCCCTTCTAAGGAAAATCCAGGATAAGGAACGCTTCCTCCCTTCAAAGTCCGTCGCTTCTCCTTTTTCTTCCCCGGAGCCTTCCTCTTCTGATAAGGATACCCCGGCGACGGCCGCTCCCCTCGTCCCCCCCCACGCGGCGCACCTCCCCCCTCTTTCTCCCCCTGCCTCCTCCTCGGCTCCGTCTTTTTTTTCGAGAGCGGAGGCATCCGCGTTTTTCCCCTTGGCGGCAAGGGCCAACCTCCCTCACCCAGGCGGTACAAACTCACCCTTCTCGCCATCCCCCTTTTCTTTCGTAAGGCGAGTTGCCGGCTAGGGTAAGCCCTTTTTTTTTGGACAAAGCGTACTCGCCTCCCCCCTTTTCCGGACAGCTTCTTCTTCTTTTCTGAGCTTAAATGCAAGTAGGCCTTCTCTGGGATACCCAGGTTTTTCTTTCGACCATTTCCTGTTTACTGGCTTCCTTTTGGTCCTAGTGGGCCCCTTTTCCCTCAGTCCATATAACCGGCTCTTCCGATGCACCTGACGCCCCTTTCTTTCCTTTCCGTTTTTTGCAGACTTCGACTTTCCGAGAGCCCCCCCCCTGCCTCTTCTCTTTTTCCTTCCACTGTCATGAGCCTGCTCGAAGCCCTCCTTTCTCGAAAAGGGATACGTCCCCCCCTTCTTTTTGAAGTGGGCCATTCTACCACTTTTTGCTCGACATGCCCCCCCCCCCTTTTCGCCTGGAGAAAGGACGTAATCGGAGCCTCCTTTTGCGTGCCGCCGCTCAATCCCTCTTTCCCCCGGCGATAACTTTTTTTCACAAGACTCTGTCCCCTGGTGCGCTGTATCTACTTGTCAGGATTTTTTCTGTATGGAAGAAGACGCCTTGGTAGGCCTCCATTTTTCTCCCCCCTCCCTGGGGGCCGCGCTTTTTTGACGATCCTTCGGTTGTTCCCCTCAACGCGCCTCACCCGGTGATTAGCTCCCTCTTTTTTTTACAGGACACGGGATTTTCTACGGCAAGGTCGTGTTCCCCCTCCTTCCGTGCCGCGGATTCCTCAATCTTAGTCCGATCCCGCCCCGTTCCTGCCCCCTACCAGCTTGCGTGCTCCCCTTTCTCACAGCCCGCGACCCTTCCTCCCCTGCAAGTCTACGCTTTTTCCTTTTCCGCGGTGCTTCCCCCTTCGCGAGTGCGGCTACTGTTCCTTCCAAGGCGAGAGGGATGCCCCCCTTTCAACAAAAGAGGACTCTTTCCTCTTCTTAAGAAGAGACTACGTTTATCACCTTACAAGTCCGCGCTCCTTTCCCCTTTTTTCTTTCTTTTCATAGAAAAGGACCCCGATTATGGGTCGTTTTTCCTTGGGACGCCCCAGCCCCAGTTGATCGAATTACCTCTCGCGATTTTCCCTCCACCGCCGGAAGAATGACTCCAAAAGGCGACGGCATTCCCCCTTCCCAGATCAGCGCTTGAGTCTCCCCCTCCCGGCTCGTTTCGTGCACGTGTACTCTTTTCTCTTTTCTCACGAGAAAGCTTAGAAAGAGACGGCTTTTTTTAGTAAGTTCTACCCCCCCTGAGGTGTCGCTACGTTTTTTGGCGGCGTCCCACGGCAAGCGACCTTCTTCTTTCTAGGAAGAAAAAGCTTAGAGCCTGCGTAGACCCCTCCCCCTCTCCGCTGAAGGCCATACCGCGCGTTTCTTCCTTTTTCTAATAGACCCCTTTTTTCTCCTCGATGAGAAGGACCCGCATACGTCTTTTCCCCCCCCCCCTTTTCTGCATGCAGCTCGGGTTTAGAGTTTTCTCTTGGCCTCCCCCTGGGCGGCGGAGAGTTTTCGAGGAAATATCTCCCTTTTTTCTCAGAGAAGTTAGCACGCCCCCCTTGGAAAATTTTTCTCTCTCTTTTTACACAATATAAGAAACTATCCCCCTTCCTTGGCCGCCCGTCCTTTCTATCTTTCGTCAACGTTTTTAGAAGGGGATCCTTTTTTTGTAGCAGCGTCGGCGCCTTTCCCCCAGGAGGACCGTCCTGGTCTTTTTTCCGGAGAGGAGGTCCTCACTGGTTTTTTCCCCCCGACAAGGTTCTAATGATAGAGAAGAGTCTTTTCTAGTGAAGGACTCCTTCCTTTCTGTCGGGGAGTTCTCCCCGTGGATTTGGGGGTTTTTCGACTAGAGATATTCCCTCCCCTGTGTTGTTGTGTTCTTCGTCGAACACCACCCCCTCCCTCCCCCCCCTTCCCCGACCTCCCTCACAGGCTTCCCTTTCACGAGCCAGAAGAACCCTTAGCCGACGATTTGGAGCCCCTTTGTCGAGGAAGAAAAAGTGCTTTTGCGAGCTCATACGTTACTTTTTTTTTTCGCTCTTCACCATCCTCCCTCCTCCGGCAGAGATCGCCTTGAAAAAGTGACTCCTCCTCCCTTTTCCTGGCGGCTGTGTTATGCCGCTTCTCTTTTTAAAAGGTCCTTCTTCTTTCCGACTAGGCCCATTTTTCGAGGACGGTTCCTCCTCCTCGATAGGTACGCTTTTCACGTCCTCTTCCCGGAAGCTTTTTTGCTCACTCGAGAAATCGGAAGGTCGTCTCTTTGTGACCAGCGCGATGTCCTTTTGCCTTCTCTTCCTTCGTCTCCGTTCCGTCGAGGGCTCCCCCCTTCCCCCCTTCCACGCGCGGCTGGCGGAAGGCGTCTTGGTGTTTCTCTTTTTTTTCACGGGCAGCAGATTTTTGATTGCGCCGTTTTTGCAACATCCGGATCCTGCTCCCCGTGCAAAAGGTCTTTGTAGACGTACGCCTCGCTCTCTCTTTCGAGGTCGACTTCGCTTTCCTTTTTCCTTTTCCCCCCTTGTCTGTCGTGGCCAGACTCCTTTTTCTTTTGCCGCACTCCACAGCTCTTATGTCAGAAGCTGCCGGCGCTTTTTTCTTTTTCTCCCCCCGTCAGGCGGCAGGCGGTGTTTGTTACTCGGTTGACCCTCCTCCTGTTACGATCCTCTTTTTCCCTGCAAGAACAGCTTCCAGTAGAAGAACCAGAAGTCTCTTCTTTTTTTTGTTCTTTGATCTTCTCCTTCCCCCAGCCCCGCGTGCCGCCTCGTTTTTCCTGGAGCCTTTCCTCGTAGTCTTTTTTTTTCCTTTTTGTTGACGAAATCGCGATAAGAGCGTTTTTTTTTTCGTAGTCGATAGTCGCCCTCCTCCTCCGCTAGGGAAAGCCGGTGGACGCCCCCTTTTCCGCGGTGTGAACAAGCAGGTGTACTTCCTTCCCTTTCTCCCAAGTTCGGGTAGAGGAGGTATCTCCAAGATGGTAGGTCACTTTTTTTTGTAGGGCTCTCCTCTTTTAAGATTTTTTGACGACCTTCTTCTTTCCCTCCCCACGCAATGCCCTTTCCTTCAACCTTTTTTTTCCCCGGGACGGCGCACGACCCTTTATGATATAGTAGCCGCCAACTCTTTTTTTTTTTTGTGAGACACGCTCTCTCTTTGATCTGTTGAGCGACCCTTCTTTTTCTCCTTTCTTCCACAGGTTCTGGTTCCCTCCCCTTTCCTGAGTCGATATAGAGCACTAAGGACTTTGTGCACGCTCGCGGTAGCGTCTTTTCTTTTTTTGAGCGGCGGCACTCCTTTTCGGCGCCGAGTACAAGTAATTGCTCCCTTTTCAGAAGTTAGATGCCTTCCTTCCCCCTCCCCCCCTGGGCGATCCTCTTTAGCCATGGTCTCCCCTTTCGGCTCGCTAGGCTCAATGACTTTTTCTTCCTCCCTTTTAGCAGAGAGGTCTTCCGTCGAAAAAGGGACGCCCTCGACGGATGTGTTTTTCCCTTTTCTCCGAGTAGGCCTCTTACGTGTATTATTTGATCGCAAGTAGTCAACAGAGTCCCCTTAAGAAATCCCCCTTTGAGAACGTGTTTTCCCACTTTTTAGCCAAGAGGGGAATGACTCCCCGAGCCTTACTGCAGGAAGATCCTCCTTTTTTCGCGGTTTCTTTCGGAAAAGAACTCTTCGTAAAGATGATGTGCCGCCTCTCCTTTCCCCCTAGAGAGGGCCGGCATAGGACGGACCTATCCCCCGTCGGATTTTTTCTTAGTAACGTTTTAGTGATTCCCGAGTTAGAAGCTGCTTTTTTTTCCTTGAAGAATCCTCAGGTCCGCCGCTTCCCTTGCAGCAGGAGAACTCCTTTTTCTTGAAGACTTTGGGGAGAGGCTTCGGGCGCCGTTTGTTTGGTCCTTTTTTCCTAGTCCTTCCTCCTCGAGGAGAGGGGGAAGAAGGCTCTCAAAGGTTCTTCCTTTTTTTTGGGTGCTGGTTGATCCTCCTCCTTGTGGCATTCGTTGAAGGGAGAAGAGGCCCTCTGAGTGAGGGTCTCTCCTTTTGGAAGGTTCTGGACGCCGGGGCGATCCCCCCCTTGTACACCGAGCCTCTTTTTTCTTCGAGGGCTGCTGATGAGGTGCTTCTTGGATGGGGGGGACTCTCTTCTCTTTCGGGTGGCCCCACTGCATGTACCTGGTTGCAAACGGTCCTCCCCCCCTCCTTGGAGGCATGGAAGTTGCTGAGGCGCCTCTTCTTTTTTGCGCGCGACGCCGCGTCACTGATGGCTCCCCCCTTTTTCCCTGCGCGAGAGCGCGAGGTCGAGCGAGTCCCTTCATACGATCGAACTTTTTCAGTGCCGAACATCCTTTTGCCGCCCTTGAAAAAGCCCCTTTTCCGGGGTTGGACCTATTCAGTAAAGACTCTTCCGTGTTCGACATTCCGCGACGCGTTGAGTATATTTTTCTTCTTCAGGGGAAAGTTTTCTTTCGACGGAGACCCTTTTTTCTCCCGAAGACCGCCGTTGACGGCCCGCCGACCCCTCCGAGCGTCGTACGGACTTCTTTTTCTCCCCCAGACCCTTCGATGTAGTTGGATGGTTCACCATTTTTTTCTTTTTCTTTTTTTCCGGTGCCGTTGCCGTGCGTTGGCTCGGTCCTTCGTTCCCGCCTCCGAAGCCCCCCTCCTTCCCCCGCCACAGACGTTGAAGCAGGATTCTTGATCGAGGGGAGATGTTTTTCCCCTCCTGGAGCGCAGCCTCTGCGTGAGGCACGACTTTCTCTGACTTTCCCAGGGGCAAGGATTTTTCCTTCGTGAAGTTGAAAGAGTCCCCTCGAAAGTTCGAGTTGTCTCCTTTTTTTTGGCAGTCTTTCTTTTTAACTTTTCTAGTCCGCTCTCTCTCTCCTGGGCTTCTGCCCACGGAAAGAGCCCTTCCCCTTTCCCGAGAGGGAGCAGGACGGCCCTTGGATAAGTTTTTCCCTCCTTGAGAAAGGTCCTACGCTTGAAGGTGTTCGTCGATGCCCCCATCTGCTTATTTCCTTCTTCCTGTCTCTGTATGCGACGCCGTTCCCCCCTTCAAAATGGATGTGGAGTTCCTTCCTCCCTGACCTCCTTGGGTTCGATTTTCGATTTTCGCAGGACGCTTTCCCTTTTGCTCGTTTGCGGTAGGTGGCCTTCTTTTCTCTCTTTTCTCGCGGAGGAGAACAAGGGTATGCTCACGATTTTTCATGGGAACGAATTTGACGCCTCGGACGGCTTTCCTTTTTCTCGGGTGGAGTGCGTTTTCCCCTTTCCTGAGGCTGACACAGCTGATGAAGGAAGGGATCTCTGACGTTTGTGTGTTGATCTCTCTTTTCCCTTTCCTCTCCAGAGCTGGGGCAGACTCTCTCCTTCGTCGCTTCCTCACGCCGCCACCTCCTCTCTTCTAAATTCCAGTCAGAACTTTAAGGAATCTTCTTCTGGCGGAGTAAAGACGCATACCGTTTTCTCCTCCCCTCTTCATCTCGGCGGACCAAGACTTCAACCCTTCCCTCACTTCTATGACGCCCCCGCGTCCATGATAAGCTCTTTCCTTCCCCCTTCCGAGAGATTCAGAAGGAGATCTGGATTCCCAGAGACCCCAGTCGCCAGTTCAATCCCCTTCCTCCTCCCCCGGAAAAACCTTCCCCTTTTCCTGGCTCAAGCTAGCTGATAAGAGATTAAGTCTGGCGTCCGTTTTTTTTTTCTCCTCGCGAAAGATGGCCTGTCGCTCACCCAGGCGGCGCTCTCCTCTTCTCTGCAACGGGAGTCCCCCTTTCTTCCAACTCTCACTTCGGAGTCTTCAAAGGAAAGAAAGAACCCCCTTCTCGGAATCCGTTTTTGTCCCGGCTCCTCCCCCTTCGAACCCCTTCCTCGGTTTTTGGAGGGCGACCCCCCTCTTTTTTTCTTCGATCCCGACCCCCTTCTCCCCGCCCTCCCTTCTTCTTTTGCTGCAACGGAGGCTGAGGAGGCGGAGGAGGGTCTCCGAAAGGCAACCTTGCTCTCCAGATGCTCCTCCGGTGAACCAGTTCAACTCCTCACTACTCGTATAGAGGGCGGCCCCTTTCCGTACGAAGCACGTTCTTTTTTTTCTCCCGGAGGGTCTTGCTGTCTTTGTTCCTAGACTTAGTTACTTTTCCCCTTCTCCTTTCCCATCTAAGGTCCCTCCTCCTCCCTGTAGATCAAAGGGCGCTTACTTGGCGGCGGTGACGGCTGGTTCACTTTTTTTTCCTTCTGTGTCGTGCACGTGCTTCGCATCATGAATGTTTTCTCAGCTCAGCGCCGGCGTGTGACCCTTCCTCCCCTTGCGTAGAGAGCAAGGCGTCACTCCTCCCCCGTGAAGTAAGGCCCTCCCCACGGCCCGTTCTTTTTTTGTTTCAGTCGGCAAAAGCCCTCTATCCCAGGCACAAGTCTCAGAGAGTCGGAGGCTCACCCTTCTCCCGTTCAGGACGCAGCGGAGGCATCGGTTTTCCTTGCACCGGGAGAACGCCCTTCCCCCCTTTTCGGCACCCGCACAAAGAGGATCCTGAAGAGGATAATCACAGTAACCGGCCCTTGTTGGGGGTTTTCACAAGCGGAAAACGCCCTCATGCATAAGGTCCGGCCCCCCCTCCGGAGAGGACTCCGCCCTTCACCCGCCGGCTCCCCCCCCTCCCCCCTCTCCAGGACTCCTCCTCGGATAAGCCAGGCTACGGCCTTTTCGAGAGGAGGATCCCCTTTTGGAAAGGACGAGTTGCATCCCTCCGAGTGCGGCCCACAGGGCAGAAATCCAAGAAGGCCGTAGTTCCCCTTCCCCCCGGAGACGAAGCCCCTTTTCCGCGAGACTCTCTTTCGTACTTGTCCCGGTCAAGCTTAAGAGTGAGCAGGTCCCTAGCAGCTGTAATCTCAGCCCTTCCTCGTGTCCCGCCCCCTACTCCCTCCCAGCAGCAGAGAGATCGGCAAGTCGCGGCGCTCCCGTCCCATCGGGGCCCACCAGATTTCCTCCTACCCTTTTTTCCTGTTGAAGGCCGAGAAGGCATCGTGGCTTTCTCCCTTTCCCCATGAAGGTCCCCATCCCCCTCACGCGTCGTTCGCGTCTTCCTCTGTCGCACTGACTCCCCCCCCCCCCCCTTCTCTTTGTGCGACTTCGCATTAGAAAGATGTTTTCGGCTAAAAATGTAATGGAGCATGCTCTTCCTCGGCTCTCCCAGGGCTTACGTCTCATCTCCCCAGTTTGCAGTGTTCCCCCTTTGCATTACGTCGTGATCGACCTCCCCCCTGGAGGAAAGTACGTGGTACTCTTGGCAGAAGATAAAGCAGACGTCTTCCGTTCCCCTATGGGCGTTTTCTCCTGGTCCAAGCCTTCCCTTTCTGAACTTGCTGCGCGAGATCTCCCCCTCGGGCTTCCAGAAATGGATGACGACTGCTCCGGAATAAAGGAGCACTATTTTTCCCCCCCCGGACCTGGACCCTACTATCAACGGACTGTCTTTGCTAGAGCTCCCCCCCCACGGGATTAGCTCCAAAGGACGAACACTCCCCTTTTTCTAAGGCAAGTTTCGTTTGAGGTCCCGCTTTGCTTGCTTCCTCCCCTTCTGACACGAAACAGTAAGAAAACCTTGTGGAGGTGCCCTTCCCCCCTTGTTCGAGGCTCAGCCCGTAAAAGAATTTCACGCGCCGAAAGTCCCCCCCCTTCTCCCGAGGACAGGAGGGCTTCTTAAGAGCGAGGTTTTCCCCAATTTCACGCCCTCACTCCCCAAGGGT
>Ga0179591_1303472_pt1 | contig 11121 bp, 7 predicted proteins | sample CZOMad2_1_08_16f_FD_182891 | JGI IMG/M metagenome (GOLD analysis project Ga0179591, IMG submission 182891) | Vadose zone soil fungal communities from Angelo Coast Range Reserve, California, USA - CZOMad2_1_08_16fungal (PacBio error correction) | ecosystem: Environmental > Terrestrial > Soil >... | reverse complement strand
CGGGCGTAAGCCACCCGGCGGAAAGACTTCCAGACTTCCCCTCCGTTATGATTACCCTGGCCCAACCGACCCGACGGGAACCCCTTGCTCCGCCCTCCGGCAATATCGAGGGTAGCCCACCGAGAGACCGCCCTCCCTAAGCTCCCCCCCTCCCTTCCCTCCCACTTTCCCACCCTCCAGCCGTCCGAGCAATTCCAATTACCAAGCCCCTCCTCATAAGCCCCAGTTGCGCCCGAGTCCTTTTTCCCCCCAAGTAGTGCGTGTTCACTCCCAGTCTCGACCTCCCGGTTACACCCGCACCCTCATTGTTGAGGCGACACCAAGTCCGCCCCCCCCACAAGAGGTGGCTTTTTCCCCCCATCCCGTATCTTGTTAGGGGATGGCATGCGCCACTCTCTCCCCTTACTTTTTCGGCCAGATGTCTCTGCCCGTGGGAGACCACAGTCACCGATTTTCCCCCATCCCATTACTTGAGCAATTTGGCTGCGCGCCGCAGCCATCCCCCAACGGTTAGATCCCCACGCAACTAGACACGTTCCCTTCCGACCTTCCCTGAATAACCCTATGAACCTCTCGCACTTTGGAAAATCCCATTCCCCCTGGATTTTAGACACACCCCCAGGAATACTCGCAGTGCATTTCTGACCGAAAGACCATCGAAGGAAGACTGTTCAGAAGAACCCACGCCAAGTAAGTCATGCGCCCCCCCTGAGGGTTTCCCAGTTTATGCTCCGATCGTCCGCCGGATTTAGACTTGCCACGACTGTCCCAGAATCAGGAATGCTACCGACGATTACGTTGACGACTTCTTCACCCCAAATCCACCTCTCTTTGACTCCGAGTATTATGGCACTCTATACCTCTATCCCCATGCCCTCGCTTTCCCAGTCTGCCCCACCCCTGTCGACCCCCCCACTCGCTGTTTCCCTCCCCTAAACGCTTCCCCCTGTGGCCGCACACCCCTTTGCCGCTTAAGAATGAGTCGCCACCCGGTATGTATCTCCTTCCCCCCCCCCCCTGCTACCTGCCAGCCCCCCACTCCACTTACCTCGGCGTTTTCGCCCACCTGGTAGAAAAAGGTTCCCCCTCGGCTCCGCGATTCCCCAACCCGAAAATGCCCCATAGACGCACGACCCCCCGCTCTTCTTTAATCTCTCCCTTCCCACCAGCGCCCACCAGTTGTCAGAGCAAGTTCCCCACCCCCACTCCCGCACAGCCGAGCCTCCCCTTAATCAGGCAGCCGCCTCGATGCAGTTCTTAAGACTCACTTTTAGTCACGGAGACCGCCTCCGGTCCACCTGAAGCACAGAAAGAAGCGGTTGAGAGACGCCCTCTACGCCCCCCCCCCTGAAGCATCCTCTCCCCCCCTTTCCATCCCTACGTTCGCGAACCACGAGCGGTCCCATCACAAGAATGTCCGAGCAGCGTGTGCCCCCGCCGCACTGACCTCTTAACTGCGGCTATCACGCCCCCTAAATGCCCCCCCTAGACCCCCCCAGCTTGCCCGCAGCCCTCACTCCTTCTCCCTCCCCCGCCACGAATGCCCTCTCACCACCACCCGTCGGACGGTCCTTTCCTCTCTCCCAAAGTCTTCCGTGAAAGTTCCCCCCATTGAGAATTCCGATCCACTTGACCCTGACCCATAAGCACCACTTTTCTCTTTTTGCCTACACCGACCCCGCAGACCAGAGGCTGAACGGCTTGCCCCTCTGCCCCCCTTCTTTCCTGGATAACTCGAACGGTACCGGGTGGCCCATTGGGCACCGTCCGTTCGCCCTATGAACAGCCGTAGAAGAACCTTTTTCCATGGTAGCGGAGTCTTTTCATTTTTTGCCCCTTTTGATTCTTCCTTCTCTCTCTTAGCACGAGTAATTTCCCCTTAGGGTTATTCCTGTCGTATTGAATGGTCCCTTTTTTTTCTTCTTTGTACCGTTTCCATACCCCTTACCACAACTCTTTTCCTTTTCTGATTAGTATTTTTCTGATCGTGTCAGCCCATGTCTCCTTACCCTTAGGGACCTACATCGAGCATTTCGTTTCCTGAAAGGGTTTTGTCCTGCGAAGAGTGCGGGTTACTTGTATGATTGATTTTCTTCTTTCTCCCTTTCTTCTTTCTGACTTGTCCAGATTTGCCTGCGTACTGCAATCGCCCGATATTTTCCAAATCGGAGTCGTATTTCCGCAGCCCCCTTCTGTCCTCAAAGTCCCCCTGTCTTCTATTTCTGCCCAGGGCCGGGCTGATTGGCGCGCCCTTACTCTTGCGCGAGGGCCTCCGCTTCCTGAACTCCTCGGGCTTTAACCAAGTTGCGCCTATTCACAGGTACTTATTCATGATTGGAAGCATCGATGACCCCTCATTCTCCCATTGAATTAGGTTTTAGTGGTCTGAAGGTTTGCTTGTTATCCCACTCCCTTTTTTGCTCCATTCCTTTTTGACAGGAACCATTTTGATCGGTTTTTTCAACTAGGAAGAACAGTACCAAGGTGTTAAAACTTTAATTTTCCATTTTCCTTCAATTCTAAGAGTTATAATCTACCACTTCATTCTTACCTTTTTCCCGCGTCGAAGGGACGAGCTTACGTGATCTCTTCCTCCTAAGTTTTGTTGAGATGTAGATTACCGCGTGACGGGCACGCCCGGCGTCGCGGTGTTTCTCTTCGTAATCCCCCCGGGTATCAGTTCGATTCAGGAGTTTTCACCTCTGACGCCACCAGTATTGACTTGCGTTAACAATCTCCCCCATTCCCTTGTGTACCTTGCCCGTCTCACTGGATGTATGGTGAGAACTCACCCCCTCCCCCCCCTCCTTCCTAAGCCCTCCTATGAGGGTGGCTTTGGTCGGCGCCAAGGACTAATAAGCTTTTTCCTACTTATTTATCCCCACAATCCGTAGTCCTTGAAGCCTTTGAAGAGCGTCGTGTACTGTGAGATGGCTGGTAAGGCCAGCCCAGGGGCGGTTAGCTTCTATCCGGCCTGAAATCCCTCGCGATCGAGACTGTCTTTTCCAGGGGAATGGCGACGCCCCGAAAACTCCTCTTAAAGAGCTTCGCCGGACATGCTGACTGTTCCCTTGCGCGATTCCCCCCTCCGTCCCCCCTTCATGTCGCCAAACCGGTGTTCAAACTTTTTTTGACCGAGAGACACGATAAGGACTCACTCCCTCTTCCTGCGTGTCGTTGACAAGCGAATTAATTGTGAGAGACAACATCGCACCCGACAATTACCCCCCGCTTCCCCCCCCCCCTCATCTCTGGAACCCCATCCTCGCAGTTTTATTGCGTTTTCGGCGATACGGATTTTATGCCGAGAGTCGTGCGAGGGGAAACCGAGACCGAGAAGGTGGCTCATCCCTTCTTCATGCCTTTTTCCGAGGAATCCAGTTCGGAAATTTTGTAGTATGTTCCTACCCTTCGCTAGCCGCTTGCGCCCCATGGGTGCTATTTCTCCCCTGATTTCGTTTCCGGGAGAACCCCGGATGGTGCTACTAGATGTCTTAAAAGGCCCGCTTCACTTCCGTAAGCGGTTTGAACTTCTTCTCAGATGTTCTCCTGAGTTTCTTACGGAGAGTTTTCCATTTTATTAGTAGGCAGCCGGGATAGATTTTCTTTTTTTTTTAAGCCGCACAAATTTCCTTGACAGGTTAGCTTCCCCTGATCTTCCGTATTTGTATGGTATGAAGCCCGCAATTCTGGTCCGTTCTTTTCCGATGGAGCCGCCCGTTCCCGAGCTATTCCGACCCCCTTTAATCATCTCTCTGATGGCGCCTGATATCCGGTGACACCTCTGATGCTTTTCCTCCTCAACTTCGCGCTGAGACTTCCTACATTAGCGAATTTTTTTCATGGAATGAGTACCTTCTCTAGCTCTAGAATTTCTTATAAGTCTATGGTCTCTTGCCTGACTTCCCCTTTACTAAGACTATGCCTAATGATACTTGGCTTTGGTTTTTCGCCACCCTGCCCTTTATGCAGCCCACTATCTGGGGGTCCTCATTTTGGGAGACGCTTAGCAACACCCCCCTTTTCCTTGAGTCTTAGCGCCCCGCAGAGGAAGTACCCCATCCTTCGGGTGTCACTTCCTTTAAACGGGATGAGATGTTTTTTCTTCGATACTTCCCCGATGGAGACTCGAGATCATGCGAGACCTAATAGTCACCCCCCCTGGCCTTACCCATTTCGATCCCTACGGTTTTCGTCCTTGATCGCCGGCCCATGGGATCGATTAAATCGGGCATTTTTTTCCTTTTCTCCCCCGCTCTCATCGCGTGTCAACTTTGCGTTTCCTGAAGTGCCCTCGCCCTGGCTTCTTTCCACTCGACCCCTTGTCTACCGAGGGAGTGAGGACCCATTTTCAGTGTTATGAAAGGGGGTTTGGATCCTTGATTGGGACCAGAAGCCGAATTTCTTTTCGTGGACTGCCATGCACATCCGACGGCTTCCCAAACCACGTCCGAATTTCTCCCCTTAGTATATCCTTCTCTGAGAGAAAGATCACGATCCCCCCGTAAGCGAATTGCCACAAACTTCAGTGTTTCCCCCATTAGACAATCATGACTTTTGACAGGTCAATTTCTTTCAATTATTTTTCCTTTCCCGACCTTGAGTCGGAGCGTTACGAGGGGGCTTCTGTATCCTTTTGATCAAATGTTAGTGTTCTCTTAGTGTTTTGCCCTTTTGCCTCGTTAGTGCTTGGTTATTGATTGGTCTATGAAGTATTCATACTATGATGAAGCTTTAGATGTCCCCCTTGGCCATGTTTAGTGTTCCAGTAGGGCGACCCTCAGTCACCTGTCCGTCATTTATTCCCCTTGATTGGTCGTCAGCACTTTTTTTCGTCGCGCCACGAGTCGCGTTACCCCGTCATTTTTCTTTTCACGCTCTTTTGTTGTTGATTTTTTTTCGACGCATTTATTTAGTACGCGGCCCCCCCCTCATCCCCTTTTAACTCCCCCCGGCGGCCCGGAAATAGTTTTTTTCCTCCGCCCGGTGCAATGTCCGTGGTTGCCAACCTGACTTCCCTATTCGACGATCATCATGCGACTTCGACTCGCTGAGCGGCCGCCCCAGCCGACATCCCTTTTCCGATAGCAGCCAAGCCGACGAGACCCCTCCCCTTTGCGATTCGACCAGAAAGAATCAGTTATCCAGGGGCCCCCCTTCTGTCCCCCCGTCTTTCTAGTCCACAGTAGGTGGTCCCAAGAGAAGGAAGACCCCCGTCCCATGGATGCAATTTGCAGGCTTTCGTCCTGACCCCTTTAGGAACACCCCTCCAGCCCGGTTTTATTCTGACCCCCTAGCTTACTGATCCGTGCTCCGTATTCCCTTGAGTCGTGACCCCTTAAGATTTTCATTTGGAGTTCCATGATGAATTCGTTTGGAGATTCAGATGGTCTTTGTCACTCCGAATCGGGCTGATCCCTAACTTGGCCTCCCCAAGGTTCGCCGCACCCATCTAGCCCCCCCCTTTCCACTTTTTTCTAAATCTCTTACGAGTCTCCGACCCTTTCGAGGCTACTGCCCATGCCAGATCTTTTTCAATCGGCGACCCCCGACCATCCTTTTTTTCCGTCCCGACCATCCGATAAAGACCGAATGTCCCCCCTAAAAATTCAGGAACTCGTTCCCTTTCTCGCGCTAGCGCTCGCAAAAGCTCTCACCTCTTGCCATCGAAGAACAGGAGTCCTGCCCCTTTTTTTCAAATGACCAGCTGGGTCAGAGAGCATCGGGCTCACTACACGTTCTGCTCTTGAGTCCTTGCCATGGATCCCCCAGTTGCTCTTTCCCAAGAAACCATTTCCAGCTTCACCCCCCAAGTCTCGCTCCCGCCGAGCCAGAATCGTGGAAATTCAGGCCGTCACTCTTCCTCCCCGCGAGGCGAAGACGGGCTTCGATCTTTTTAGAATTCCTCCCCTTGTACCCTAGAGCGACTTCTCTGCATATGACCCCCTGCGCTACTTGTCCCCTATGCCCCCTTTTTTTGACGACAAGGGTCCCCCGGTTTCATCCTTACACGCAGCAGGATATCGAGCGGCGCCGCATTGGCTTCGGAGACGGCCTGCACGCTTCCCAGTCACCAATTTGGTCCCCCTTACCCCGTCGCCCTTCAGAGCATGTAACGAACCGTTCCGCAGAACCTTTGCTTTTTCGGCTCCTACCGTCTGCGTTTCTTCCTTGAGCATCAACGGGCAACCTTTTTCCGGAGAGCACGTTAAGGAACTGATTTGGAGACCCGCGTCCTAGTAAGTACATAATGCTTTACGTCCCTGACTTTTCCATTTAGGCCCTGATTTTATGCCCACAAATTTGGGGTACGACCTTCCCAGAGACCATCTTCCCCTTCAAGCACCATCGAATTTTTGTATTTTTATGTAGTCAACCAGACCCTTTCCCGTTCACGACGGCCTTAATAGAGCATCCCCCTTTACCCATGCCTGGCTGACTTACTTCGGTGATCCAGCTTGCCGCCGCCAGAAGAACAGCCGTCCTTAACCACCGCTGGCGCGATCTTTTCCAGGCTCTTTGTATTTGCCTCTTTTCAAGGTGCTCGTTTTTATCTTAGATAAACTTCTGTTCCCCGAATTAGTCTTCCGTTACCTGAGCGCTTCTCTTTTTTTCTCCTTTCAGATCTGGCAGGGTCAACTTTTTTGCGTTTTCACCCCGGACGAGTGTTTTGCCTTCGCGCACGGAACCTTCTGTCCTTGGCTTTCTTCTTGCTCCTGAAACTTTTGTTCGGCGGCTTCGGCAAGTGCATGTAACACGTCGTCATCTAGCTCAGTTTTCTTTTACTGGCAGATAGCTCAAATCGACTCGGGATGCCCTTCCTCGCAGTGTTCTTTTTCACCCCCGACGCGGCGCTTATGCACATTACTCTATTGGGATATCTCATCCCCCCTTGCCCTTTTTTCCTCTTCATCTTGGGGTTAACTCCTTCAATATTCCTCCCCTCCGTAGGGTGCCTAAGTAATGTTTTTCCCCGGTTGCGTTATCCCACCCTTTGAGCCGGCCTGGAGGTTCCCAGTTCCCCCCCCATTTGCTGTGGAGCTGTTTCAAAGCAAGGACCTATTTCTTCAAGTCTCAGGAAGTCTCCACTTCTCCCTGGCCCCACTCCTCCAACTCAGAATTTGCTCTTTTTCCGATTTACGGTTGATCCTCCCTTATCATAATATGTTGTTGTGTTGAATCCTCAGCGTTACTTCACTTTAGGCCAGGCACGAATTTCGGGCTCCGTTCTTCTCCCAAGGGCTAATGTGGGCCGCGTCTCGGACCTTACAAAAGTATCTGTCACCCAATCGGACACCCCCTAGACCTGTTGGTCCTTGCAGACCATAGCTCAAACTACTCCCTTGGGAAAGGCAAAACACTTCCGCATCCTCCCCCCACTCCCAGGGTTGCTTCCGGTATTCCTTCCGGCTTCCGCCGAAGCGCTGATATGCCCATCCCCCCCTTCCTTTCCGGGTTCTCGAATTCCACGTTCGTTCCTGAGCTGTGGCGCCAGAGAAGCACGGATCCTTGCGTTGTGTAGACGTGCCCCCTGCCCTTTCTTACCGATCTTTTCTCTGGCTGTTTTAGGCCTGGACCCCGACACAGTCAAACAGAGATTTCAAGATTTCCCCTTTCCGCCGACCCTCCTGTCCTCTAGGCCTTTTACGGAAACAACGGCGGCTTCCCCCAGACCCCACCGCCATGTTTACACACCTTCCTCGCGTGGTCCCTCTCCCTAGTACCCCGACCGATAAAGTCCCAGACTAATCTCGGACTGGTTGTGTTCCCTTTTGTCTTTCGACTTCCCACCAACCAACTCTCACCGCAATTCCGATCATCCCAGAATGTCTGGCCCATAAACTGGTATGTTTTCGGCCTTAAGGAGTTTAATTCGGCCTCGTGACCTTTTTGCTTACCAGGTCGGGAACGATTAAAGTCAGTGTAATGGCATGCGAGATGGCGCAGCGTTAGGCCTTTGGTAGTGGAGTTAGATCCTTACCACCATTATAAATTTTTCATTTTCCAGCTCGTGGGTCAGGCGTCCAAGGGAGTTTATTGTTTGGCACTGTCTCCTCCTATGTTCGCAACCCCCTGCCGCTCTTCGGCGCTACTCCCTTGCCCCAGGGTTCTGAAGTTCTAACGGTTCTCCCAGAGTTCCCTTTCATCCGGATAGTCCTTCAGTCTCAGAAGATCGAAACTTTCGCGACCTGTCGCTTCTTTATGATTTATGTCGCTTTTGGTGCCACTCCCTGGCTCTGGTCAGCTGGTTGTTTTTTTTGGTTAGGAGTCATCCTTTTCTCGCCGCTCGAATGCTAGATTTCTGCGCGTCGTCCTTTTCTAACGGGCCCACTGCTCATCCTTCTCGCCACCTTCGCGATGTTTTTTAGTGATGACTATCGCCACCCCTTGTGGGTCAAGGGACATGATCTTTGCCCCGAGCTTTCCCGGACCGAGCGGTAGATTGTTTTTCTCCCCCTTTATAAATACTCCTCTTCATGTCCGTTTTTTCCCCCTTTGGTTTATACAACTTTAACATTGGTCTGAAAGAAAGTTGTTATTACTGTGATCTCACCCTTATTCCAAGAAAGGGATCCCAGACCGCGCTGCATTCCCAAAGCGATGTTCACGCCCTGTGTCGCAGGAGACTGTCTCTGTTGGCATTCTTTCTGCCTTTTTTCGACGATTGATCCCGATAGAGAATTTGTTCTTACGACCACCCTCTTTCCATGCCTGTCGTAGGGAGGGATCTGTCTCTGGGATCAAGTGTTCCCCGTCCGTCTCTACTTCCTTCCCTTTACCCCTCGTCCTTAACTTGTCCTTTTGGTGGTTCCAAGAGTCGCTTTTTTTCTTTTAGGATGGCAAGCTTTTTTGAGTTCCTTTGGTTTGTATTTAGGAACTAATCCCGATTTGTCCTTTTTGCAAGTTCAGACATTTAAAATTAAGTTTAGAGCCAAACCGCGGAACTTCTCACGGGATGCATAATTATAATCCATTAATTTCTTAAATATCTCACAGATAATTTTCTTTTTTTCTCTCAACCTCCCATGCACGTCTGCGAGGTTAAGCACGACTGCATTTTCGGGATTCCGGTTTAATGGAATAGTAAAGGCCTTTTTAGGCGACCACGCGTGTCCCCGGTTCTTTATGATTTTTCGTTAGAAGGAGTAGTCTATCGTCCCTTTTGTGCGCGAGAGCTTTCTACCCTCTCTTTCGGATGTATGTGCTTCTCTATTTATTATAACCGACATTTGAAGTCCTCTTTGGCAGGCATTCTGTTTTCATCCCCCCTTTTTTTTTTCGCCCCGTAGTCTGATACAACGATTGCCCATCTGGGTCAGGTGTTTCTTTTCTCGCCGGGTAATACCGTCACTCTCCTCCTAATATTTTTTTTTTTAGAGATCCTTCGGTTTAGTACTCTTTGCGCTCCCCCAAGCCCACAACGGAGGACCTCTGACGAAACAAGTTGATTCGCCCCGGTGTTTGAATGCATTGATCAAACCTCCATTGCGATTCTGGCAAATTGTTCGCTTCAGACCGATAGGTATAAGCAATTCTCTTTCTTCCCATTGCAACAAATCCGTCCAACTTCTCAGCCTCCATCTCGCAAGTTCGACTCGAAGTGTTACTATCATAACCTCAAGTCCATTCCCGGGACGAGAAGCTTCCGGTCTCTAAGTCCCCAAGTAGGCTTTCCTCCCCCTTAGGCCATGTCATTGCAAGGTCCCATTCGCATCAGTCTTTTCGGCCACCTCTTTCCACAATATGTGTCTCATAGCCACCTTTCCTTGTCCTTTGTCTAGATTTCAGTCTCAAGTGCTATTTCAGTGAAAGCCCTTGTCGACTTCGACTGTTTTTCGATTTAAGTCCGCGTTATTCGTTCCGAACCGCTCATTTGGATGAGAGATTAAGTAGACTCCACCCCCCCCCCGTTCTACCTCACCCAGCCAACGAAGTCCTCCTTTTACATCGATTCTCTTCACCGCCCGGAATATGCCCCTTTTTTCCCCTCACCATTTTAGACTATTATTATAGAGGGCGAAAGACCTCCCGAGAAAGGCGTCTCTTAATGCCTAGGAAATCCGTTTTCCCTTTTAAGACTTCCTATTATCGCAGGCCTTTACGAATCCAGCTCGCATCCAGGCCTTGAGCTAATACGTCTTTGAACATCGGTTCATCAAGCTTTTTTTTCACCGAATCGCCGCTTGCCCATCTCCCCTATTGTCTCCCCCTTTTTCCTTTTTACCCCCCCTTCTCTGCCCTTTTTAAAGCTGCTGTCATGAACACCCGTTACCCAGGTTCCCCCTTCCAAACAACTCCAAATGAGCCCCAATCATTTTTCTTGCGCCAGGTGTCCTTCCGGCCAAGTTCTCTCGGATTACAGGGGTCCTTTTTTGGCCGAGCAGATTAGTCCCACCAACTCTTCAATCGTTCATCCAACTTGGAGAAGCCCTGCAAAGTGTTTCCCCCTGTAGATCCGGCCTACTAGTCCTTTCTAGCCTGCCCGATCTCGGCGCGAGACCGGCACTCCAGGACACCTAAGAAGAACTCCCAATGCCCGCTTGTTCGTCCCCGCGCATATTCCCTCGTTCAGCCAAACGTTTCCCTATCCTACGATGCGCTTTCCCTCGTCCTAACCGAGGCGTCTTCACGAGGCCCAATTTAACTAGCGGCCCTGTCTCCCGTTCCGTAATGCAGTTACCTGAGTCTAGTCATCCTTAAGCCCTTCTCGTTCCTTCAGTTTGACTTTTTCCACCAGTTTGCAAATTCCCCCCTTTCCACTGCCATTGTACTTAAGATGACGGACACCACCCTTTTTCGATTCGTGTTCCCTCTTTTTTTCCCTAGCTTCCCTTCAGGTACCCTAGTTTTATCATCGTAAAATCCCCCACTTCTTTTCTCCCCCAGAGTCCTTGTCTCCCCTCCCTTGATCCCCCCGCCTCGATGACAAGCCTCTAGACGTGACACCTCCCTGAGAGCGTATTCGTTCCTTCGGTTTGCATCTCCCCGCCTTGCCACCCGGTCTCTGTGTTTGATTTAGAAGAAACGGATCGGCCCTGGCCCCAGACTTCTTTTCTCTCTCAGTTCTTGGCTGCGTGCCTCCCTGCTTCCTCTCCCGTGCAACACCCCTCCTTTGGGAAC
>Ga0179591_1288248_pt1 | contig 11121 bp, 13 predicted proteins | sample CZOMad2_1_08_16f_FD_182891 | JGI IMG/M metagenome (GOLD analysis project Ga0179591, IMG submission 182891) | Vadose zone soil fungal communities from Angelo Coast Range Reserve, California, USA - CZOMad2_1_08_16fungal (PacBio error correction) | ecosystem: Environmental > Terrestrial > Soil >... | reverse complement strand
CCACTCCTTAGTCATGGCATTGGGTTTTTCCCAGGATTCTGTCCCTTTCTTTCCAGAACAAAGTATTTTTCTGTGGGGGTTCCAACCACACCCTCACCCACTGGCCTGTTTTTCCTAATTCTCAAAAACGGATCCGAGTTTCCCCGTTGAATATGACTTTGCCACGCGTTTTCTCCCGCTGCCTGCCCTTATTGAAGATTAAATCCCCCCCCTTTTTCCCGAACCGACTACACCCCAAAAGGGTGATGGACCCCCTTCCTTTAATTAAGTTCTTTTTTTTCCCGTTCTCCCGAGATTTCAGAGCGTATCTTTTTGATCCCTTCTTCTTCTCTTTCCCCCAATCAGGCAGTTTCGCCCTCCTCAAAGACCCGGACCCCCATCCCCCTTTCTTTCCCCGCTGGACATCCCCCTGTTTTCAGGTTCGTGGGTACATAAATTCCCCTTTCCCCCCTGTTGCCCCCGACTTTTTCCCCAATGGAACATTTATCAATTTCCTAGAGACCGCCAAATGCTTTTTTTCGACGTCGATTTTAGTTTGCGAGGGTAATTTCTTTCCCACTCCCACAACGTTGACCCCTGTATGACTTTTCCCTCACCCCCATGAGCATGGTAGATGCTTCACCTCTTTTCCCGATGATACCCTTTTTATAATACCAAGTGGTGTTGTTTGATTCCTCTGATCTTTCTATCAGCGAATGTTTCCTTCCAAAAGCTAAGGTTGTAGCCCCCCTGCCCGGGTCGTGTTCAATGCCCCCCGAACCAAACCCTCCCTTCCTTCGAGCCCTCCCATTGTCTCCTGATAAATGTTCCTGGATTCCTTTCTGTGCCATCGATTCACCACGAACCTTCCCCCCATGCTGTCCCCTTTCCGTCCCTTTCATTTTCCCAAGGCCGTCTTTGAGGTCCGGGTATGTTTTTCAGATGGCGAAACTTCCCCCATGATTGCTTGCTGAGAAGATTTATCTGCTACGCGCGTCTCACGATTTAGTCCGGAACAAACCTCCTTCAAACTGATCTCTTCCCTCCCTTGTGAAATTGTGGAGGTCCACGCTTCCGGGGACTTTATCGTCAGATGCTTTTTTTTGAAGCGAAACTGCTTGGCGCGCGGCCTCGCAACAACGGATTCGATTCCCCCTTCCGCACGGACCAGTTGTGGCACCATTGATTTTATACTGGTGTGTTGGGATTACTACTTGTTCGTCAGAAGTTTTTTTTTCCTGTCTCCCCTGCATTCTCCCTGTATGCCCCAAGAAACGTCTGTCTTTCCCTGGTGCAACCACCGTTGCTTTTTGCGATGTCTTATGATCGGTGTGCCCCTCTCCTTCCCCCTCTGACCCTCCAGGCAGCCACTGTGAACTCCAGTTTCATGGTTTCGGGCAAAGACGAGAATGAAAGTTGCACCCTCTCTTTCCCTTTTTTTCCCCCCTAATTGTAGCCGCCGCCTTCCTCTTTCCAAAATAGCCAGCGATTTCATGAAAGGTCCATTTGCTTAGATAAGAAGTGACTCCCTGTCCTTTTTCTATGCTTGTCAATAACATAATGCCCATATTTTTTTTTTTTCCAGTTTCGTATGATTTTCGGCAGTGGAATTGTACTGCAATGTTCTACCCCCTCCCACACTTTCCCGTTAGATATAGAGGAGCTGGCATCCTGGATTCCCCAGTATAGAATGCTTTCCTTTTTCTGTTTTATTTCTAGCTTTTTTTCCTTTTATTTGTTCCAGTTCTCACCCCACCCGAAAGTTTTCCATGATCCTATGAAAACCGTCCACTCCCCTTGTATTTCTTAAGAAGGAACTGTCGACACTGATGTTTGGTTTGGCGGAAAGCCCCTTTTCCCCTCTTTAAAGTATTTAATAGCGCTCCCTCCCCCTCTAGGAATATTATATATTCCCTTCAACCCGTAAATTCCCTAGAACACTTCTGAATCACCCTTCCTTTCCAGGCGCGGACAAATTTCAGGCAAAACAACCTAGTCGACCCCCCTCTAGCATGTGACCGAATAGTACCCCTTTCCTCTCGTACTTTTCGCAAATTGGCCCCCCCTGCTCCCGCAAAACGTTTCGCGACCGCTAGACGGTCCCCATGACTGTTTTATAGGCGAGCATTCCCCCTCCCCCGTAGTTATTGCCCCTTCCTATAAATCCCCCTTTGTGTCCTCCCTCATGCACCATGCTGGGGATCACATATTCCCCCCCCGTCACACCTTCAGCTCCGATTGGGTGTTCTCGCCCCCTAACGAGATGGGGGGGGAAGGATCTGGCCCCCCGGTCGTGATTTCCTGCCTTCGGGTATTTGATACGATTATCTTTTTTTTCCCCTTTCCCATGGAATTTTGTCCTCAGTTGCTCGAGGAACTCATTCCTCCCCTTCATTGCCGCGTTCCACCTTTGCCGCTGATCCCTCCAGTTAGAGATATTTCTTTCTTCATATCTGTATCTAGGATGGCCGCCCCTCCTCTTCGGTCTTTTTTCCGGAAAGCCGCTCCGAAAAAAACGTCCCAAGGCAAAGCCGTCTTTCCGGGCGGACAAGGTCACCCGCGTGCCCTCCTGTTCCGCCCTTTCTCACAACTCATTTTAAATGGTGAGTGTGATTCCACCCAGCTTTCCTTGCCGCCACCCTGGGCGAGTTTTTCTCCCATCACATAAATCGGCTCTCCAGTCACTGGAATCCGTCAACCCCAGGTGAGAAAAGGACGAAGATCTCCTCCCTCCCTTAGCGTTTTTTTTCTTTGGCGTTCTCCTCTTTAGACAGTTCCCCATTACCCAAGCTCCAGCAGAGTCTATTCCCTTCAAGCCCTTCTTTCCTTGACTCCCTGGGAGCCTTCAAGAATTCCCCCCCTTTTCCATCAACGATTTTGATTTGTTTTCAAGGTTCTACCTCTTCCAAGAACTCCCCCCGTTTCCCTTTTCCCCCAAGGAAACCAAAAATTTTTTTTCCCAACTTTTTTTTTTAAACTCCCGACCTGGATTTAGTGCACTGTGGATCCCACTGCGTTTTTTCAAGATTTGAGCCCATAGAAAAAGGCCGTTTCCACTAAGCATCAAGATTTGAACCTCCTAAGCACTTTACCTTCTTAGAGGATTGGCCCAGAGACTCGGACCGCAGGCTGTTTTAACTTCCGTGATTCTCCCGTCTTTTTATCTTTCGACGAGTCGGCAATAATTTCTACTCTCCTCAAACTCCGGTATGGATTTCCTCTTTGAGATATTTCTTCTCTCCTTGTTTTTGCTCCTCATAACTCCCTTTTCTTACCCGATCCCCTTCCCCCTGTAGATCCACGGAACCTAAAGAACTTTGAAAGGCCTTCCCTCGGATGAAAGACTGTTCCCCACAATTCTCAACTTATGTCATTAGTCTTCTCAGAAGAAGCTGAAGGTTTTTTCCCCGAGTAGCAATTCCTCAGCGTCGAACCAGGTCCATCTCCCCCCCCCCTCCTAAAGTCCCCCAAGAGTCAAGTTTTCCCATGTTGTTAAAATGACGCAATCCCCCTCTTCTTCTTTTTTTTTTTCTTCTCTTCTTTCTCAGATTCAGGCTTTAGGGAATCCTCTTTCCCTCGAACCCGCTTGATGGGAAACTTTCCCCCCCCCCCTTAAAAACTTCTCTCATTACCAGTTTTCCCAAAGACTTCTCGGTTCTCGTCTCCAGCTTTCCGAAAAAGATGTCCCCCTTCTTTCCGACGCTTTTCGAGATTTCTCCCCGATTCCCCCGAGATCCTTCAGTGGACTTCCATCCTTTAGTGCGCGCGCCGTCTTTCCTCTTCTTTAGTCGCCTTTTAAGCGGCACTCTCCCTCCTGGAATGTTCCGCCCGTTGCCGCCCAGATTTCGCTTTCCCCAAAACATTTTTCAGTTGCATCCCATCAGCGATCCTTTTGAGCAACCCCCCTTCGAGGCACTTTTGGCTGCGGAAATCCATTATTTTTCGCTTCGGGTGTGCCTTTCCTAGCCGGTGAGTTCGAGTTCTTACTGCTTACAACAATCTCTGTCCGCGCCCAGTGCAGGCTCCCTCGTTTTCGCTTAGGAAAAATTTCGACTAGACTCCAGTTTTGTGGGCTTTTGAAAAGCCAATTTTTTAAGGAGTGGCAGCTTGCTGGTCCGGCCAACCCTTTTCCCTTCGAAGGACCCCCAGCTTGGCGTAGTGGATAAGTGCATTTCTTTTTCTTTCCCCTTGTGGAATTTCTTTTCATCTTGTCGAGCTGCCCTTGTTGAGATTATTTACGGATATTGTAAGTTAAGAAAAGAAAATAACCCTTTAGGGGGAGTGTTCCCTTGGAGCCGGACTATATATTTTTACTCACTCCCTTTTGATTGGTTTCTCTGATCCCAGGGAGATTTTTGATTCTTCCCCCCCACTACCCGTGATTATGGTTCAAGTATCCTTGTTTCAAATAAGGAGACACCCTTATTCACGGACGCTTATGCTCCCTTTCCCCGCAATTTAGTTTAATAATGCCTTCCATCTTTTCTTATGCAGTAATGCTCCTCTTTCCACATTTGGAGCGAAATGAGATTTTCCATAAGGACAATTTAGTTTTTTTCTTTCCTTCGTCCACTCCCTTTCAAAGCCTCCCCGCCCACGCAAATGGGTTCTCCTCCCCCAAAGAAATTTCCCCTAGCTCCGAGGACTTCCTGGTGAATAGAGCCCTCTCCCCCCCAGACCTCAAGGCCCCAAGGCTCTGCCTCAACCGCATGATCTACTTCTAGCGCCCTTTTTAATGTCCTTTCCCCCCCGGCCTGGACTTCTCTTCTCCCCCTTTGAGCCTCCTCCCCTTTTCTTTATGAATTTCCCAATTCGATTTACCCACCTTGACTATCGCTGGAGCACGACACCTGCGTCGCTTAGTCCCATCCGTGGCATCGGAAAGACTGCCAGTTTTTTTTTTTCCCGCTTATGTGCAAGATTTAACCCCAACAAGGGGATTTTTCCAGAGGAAACACTGCCCCCACTCTAGGGGCCGCCTTTTTTCCTCACAGCGCTATAGTCGGTTTCTTCCTTCATTGAATTTTTGGAAGCTTCCCCACTTTTGCTCGATGAAATCGTGCCACCTTTCAATCAGTCCGTATTTTCCCCGTCCCACCTCGGTATGGACGCGTACCCCCCCAAGTTCCGCCTCTCTGCGGAAAGGCGAATTCCGCCGCTGACCTTTTCTGTAAAGGCGCTTCCCAGCGGCCTTCTTTTTTTTTTCGTCCCCTTTGGGACACAAAGAAGTGGGACCCCCCCTCCTCTTTTTTCCGGCGTGAGGAGATGTACCCGTTTTCTTTGAATTGCGAGGGGAGATCTTCGGCCCCCTTCATGTTTTTAAGCCATCATCAGCCTACTTCCTCCACGGGGATTTCCTTTTACAGTCGTTTCCACCTATACGAGTTAATGGACCTTTTCCCCTAACCTTACTGGGCCGTGGATCTACCCCCTCTTCCCCCCAAACCCCTTAAATGCGGCTTTATATTCTGAGAGGATCCCCCCCCACCCATTAGTCTTCTTACAGGCCTTCCTCTTAAGTCGATAAGAAATGCCTTCTCCCCCCCCCCTGCTTTTTCCCAATGAAGGCCTCCTCCGAATTCAAACAGACGGCACTTGCCCAACTGACCAAACCCCCCCCTTGAATTCTCGACGTGAAATTTGTATGCCCTTTGACCTGTGGGAGATTTCTTTCCCTCAGATCGTTTTCCACACATTGCTCCTCCACGAAATTCATTTTTAGTGCACCCTGAATCGTCCCCCCCTTCCCTCGGAGACCCCTTTTTTTTCACTGGACCAGGTTTCTCTGTCCGAGAGTTCCCCTTCTTTCCTTTTTAACAAAAAATCTTCGTAACGTTTCGGATAAGATGATTTCCGGCTCCGGCTAGTCATGCCCTCCTTTAATCAATAGCCCTGACAATTTTATGCGCTGGCCCCTTTCTTCGAGAGCATGAAGACAACTTCCTACAAGAAAGGACCACCTCTTCTGTCTTAGTTCCCCCCTCAACATCGGTAAGGGAATGGGAGCCCCCTTTATTCCCAATTGCTTTTTTTTGGGAAAACAGGAAGTTGCTTGGTCAGGTACGTCCTCTCCTTCAGAAAAACTTCCTTAGTCAATTTTTTTTGCGTTCCGAAGAGAGGGCCTTCAAGCCGAGATCCTCCGTAAAGAACTTTTATTTTTTTTTAAAGAGTCTCCTTCTTTCCATCCACTTGGTCGTCGTTCTCCCCATGAATCCTTCTTCCACCATGTTCAGGGATCCCCGCGATAAAAATAATAACCCAATATGGAAAGATTGGAAGTCCTTCACTGTTGTCCCCATGCCAGGAAAGCTAAATTTTTAAGCCAGGGGTCGAGCCCTCTCCGGCAATTTTCAAGGTTCCTCGAACTTTGAGGCTTTTTTTCAATTTCCTTTCTTTGTGGTTTCCAAGATAAGCGATCCTTCCTTTTGCCCATTCCCCACGTGCCTCGAAGATGGAAGACCCCCTGTATCGTAGCCCCTCCTTTCAGGTCTTTTTTTTCTTCCAAACCGCGGATTTCGTGTCTTGCTGCCATGGACGTGCTTTCAAGAGTATGTTTCCCCCCCTATCTCCTCATAGAGGTCTTTGCTTCCTTAACTCCTTCTCATGGCTTCTGGGCAATACTCACCCCGCTAATTGCTAGCCTAACAACAGTCCCCCCGTCTCCCGTCTTTTGCACGGGGTTTGTATGTTTTGCCCTTTTCCTTTGGGCCCCGGCCAAAAGTTTGATGCCGTCGATCGACCCTTTGAGGTCCCTTTCGCTTTTGCCTCTTTGCGGGTTGACGGCATAATTACTTTATTTTCCCGTACTTGGAATTTCAGAGCTTCTTTTCCAGATGACACCGTTTACGTGTTGCGAAGGGGCCAAATGGGCTCTGACCCTTTTACCGCGGACGGATGAAGGTGACTCTTCGTACTTTTTTCCTTTCCGCCGTCAAGTGGAACCTCCCCCTTGAAACTCTCCCCCTTCGTTCTCAACGGTGGTCCTCTTCCTTCGTATTTTTCCCCTTTTTTGCTTTTTTCTTGCACTTTGCAAATAGAAAATCAGTGAGGCCCCCCCAGACATGGGTATCACCTTTCCCCTCCCAATCCACTGTACAAGGGTCCTTCTCCAAAGTGTACCTTGTTGGCGAAGGTTTTTCCTTAGAACACTAAGGACAGCTTCCTGGACTTCCTGCAGCTTCGAGCGGTTTTTTTCTTTTCCTTCTATGTTATGGGGACCGCATAACGGTTTCGTGTCAGAGCCCCCCCGCCGTCCCCGTTTTTTTTTATCTAAGCAATCGGAGAATGCCCTAGTATTATGGGTTTCCCTCTTTTTGGTCTTGAGAGACAAAATCTCCAAAATCAGGACCTACTTTTACGTGTGCCCTTTCTCTTAGGCCTAGCCCTTTAAAAGAAAAATTAGCGTTCCCCGTTCTTCATTGATTCCAAGAGTTCCCGTTTTTTTTTTCTTTGGATGTCCGTAGCCCCACCCCATCACTCACTTCAGCAGTTCTTTCTCTTCCCCTTGCCAAGAGCCGTTTATGGGATGGAATACGATCCTTTCCTTTTTCCCTGCTTTGACTCCCTAGTATTTTACGCGCCCAAGAAACCCCCCCCCATTATCCAATAGGGCACAATTTTAGCCCTCAGTGCCCCCAAAGGATACCTCCCCCTTTGAAGATGCTTTCACTTTTTTTCTTTCTGTGCAGAGCATTTTTTTCCTCCCCCCCAAAGGCCCTCTTCGCCGCCACAAACTCCGGTGCTCATGGGGAATTTCAAAAATGGCGTTTGTTTCCTTTTTCCCCCCCTGTTCGACGAGTCTCGATCATGCAGCGAAAGCACTTCCTCTGCGCTCCCGTTGCGTCCCCCGAACCGTCCCACGGTCACTGAAGGAATTTTCCATTCCCCCCTTCCTGATGGGTTTCGTTTTGCAATAAATTTGAAACGCCTCTTGAAGCGCTTCAATTGCGTCGCATCCAATTGAGCACGGGGGGACGTTTCCTCTTTTTTTGGTTTCTTTTGCCGTTCCTCCAAGACAAACGTCGCGTCTCCCCCCCCACCCAAACAAAGGAGCATTTTCCCTTCCCCCCCCCATTCGCCCCTTTCTAGATAGCTATTTAGAAGACCTTTTTTTTGATCTCGATATCACGAATCCACTTTTTCCTCCCTCATGTCCCCAACATGCTCAGTTCGAAAATTAATACTCGCCGGTTGTTTTCTTGGGACAAGGCAACTCCCCACCCTCGACGTCCGGTCCCCCTTTTATTGCTTGTCCCCTCTTTAAATTCTAGCGCTTCCTTGGAACGGAGGCGTTGGACTTTTTTTTCCCACCCACACCCCCCAGTGCTTTTTACCAGAAAGTTAAGAATTGAGACCCTCGTGCTTCGGTCCCTCTTTGACGTGAGCCTTTGTCCCCCTTTTTTTTGATTTTTTTTCCCCTCCCCTCTGTCGTGAAACTTCCCCCCATGAGTGCTGTCTTATTTCCCCCGCCCCTCGTCACTCAACGGGATCGGGAACCCCTCCCCCCTCCCCTCTCTCCCTTCCCAATATAAGGGTCCCCCCCCTCTTTGAGAAATTCCTCTTCCACAAAGGTTCTGGGCGATGGATTTTAAGGTCAAGATGCTTTCTTTCCCTCTCTCCCTGCACCTTTTTCCCAGCAATCAACGTTTCTCCTCCCTTTCTTCGAGGATCAGTTCTCACTCCACCCCCTGATATTGCTAACTGTTGAACCTCTTTTGTCTTTCTTAATTTCTGGGTATTAGTGGGTCTTAAAATAAGGCTCAGGGGGACCTTAGGACCCCTCCCCCCCCAGTTGGAAATTCCCCTCCCTTATTTCTTTCCGCCTTTCAGTTGAAGCCCTAAAGGAGTGTTGGGCTCTTGCTGTGTGCCGGTCCGCAGAGAAACCTGTACCCCCCTTCCTTTTATCGAGGTTTTTCCTTTCATTCCCCTGTGCATTCTCTTTTTCGCCGACGACTCTCCCGTGCAAATCATTTCTTTTTTGGGAAAAGCTCCGTTTCGCCGGTGCCCAACTTCCCATCATTACTGCACTCCTGAACTTTTTCTGATTAGATACTCGGATTCTGCATTGGCTTACAGCCCTCCCACCCGTATGTTTTTCCCATCACCTTCTCGAAGGAACAGTACGATATGCCTTCTCTTGTGACGCCCTGTCGCCAATCCCTCAGTTAGCTTCACCACGGACCCCGGATCCCTTCCTCGCGGCGCCCGAGGGCGTCTTTTTTTATATTGCTGTAAAGGGCGCCTGTGTCAATGGAGGTTCCCCGGCTGGTTCCTATTGACTAGAAAGTCGCCACCTTTTTTGTCAAAATCACTCCTCTTTTTGGACCACTACATTTTTTTGTCTGAAAGCAGGAAAGGTCTCACCTGTAGTTGAAGCAAGACATGAAAGTCGCCATCGCTTCTCCCGTTATTTCCCCCTTCTACCTCCCCCAGTGGCATTAGAACAACCGGTGGAAATCCTGAAATTTCCCAGTTCAATGTAACTTGTCTCCCCCCCGGTCAAAGCTCGGCAACAAACACTCCCCTCCGCCAAAGAGAGGGATAGAAATTGACCCTCCAGATCGAATTCCTTTTGACCCAAAATTTTTCTCCCCTTTTCCCCCACCACGCCCTCCTCTTCCCACATGGCACCAGTCGGCCCCCTTTACGGTGGGACTGACGGTTTATTCCCCCCTTCCCTCTTTCTTTTTTATTCTGTGAAAAAGAATTTTCTCCCCCTGAATTCCCTCGACGGATGCACTTTCCCCCCCCCCCCCAATTATGGATAGGGGCTATCAATATTCCAAAGTAAACCGTTAAGCCAACTCCCTGAGGTTGTCCTCGCCTCCCGTACGTTTAGATGGGGGGGACTGCGAGTTTCCCGTTTTTTCTGCCCCTTATTTTGTGGAAGGCATCCTTTCCCCTTTCATTCCTAGAGGGGCCCCAGGACCTTTCCCTTTTTTTCCCCCTGATCAGTTGAATACTTCTTTCGCAATTTTCCCCTCGTATAGCGCGATTTCCGCGAGAAATCGCCACCCCCCCTCCTTTTTCCATATCTTCAATGTTTGCATCGATATGTATATCTCTCCATAAGATGGTCCCTCATAGCAAGAAGGAAAGCCTTCCCCCCCCTTGAGAACTTGTCTATTCATTTTAAAGAAGAGTAATAATCGTCGGATTAAAGAGAGGAATGTCTTCTTTCCCCTCTAGGACCCTTGAAGAACCCCCTTTAGTTTGATGAACATCCTCTACGGGTATCCCCCTATATCGCAGGACCTGTTTCTTAGGACCACCACAATTTTTTGGAAAGGTTCCCCCAAGTACTGCACAGTTCTTCAAGTTATAAAAGGAAGTTTCCCTCCTTTTACAATCAGCCTTCTTGGATGGATGTTTATATTTGGCAGTTTCTTAAGCTTTAGCCCCTTCCGCGAAGAAATTTTTTTTTCAGTTAAGAAAGGCCGTATCCTTCAAGGGACTCGAGAACAAGAATGCAGCCGACGAAAAAAAGTCTCCGGGGATTCCTTGACAGAGGCCCAATTTCCCCCTTTCAGACGTGAACTTCTAAATTCCCGGCCTTCAAGACCAACTTTTTCCCATGAGTTCCCGGATGCGTCCCTCTTCCACGGAAGAGACCTTTTTCCTTTGCACGAGGTTCTATGGTTAACTCTTCCCCATTTCGACCCCAGTTTTCACACCCTTTTTGCAGAAGAAGAAATCGATCCTCAATTTCCTTTTAAGTACTCTCTTCTAGCGAAGCGTTTTCTTTTTCTTTAGGTTACAATCGAACCCTCAGTCTCCTTATCTCTAGCCTATCTTCCGAGTTGATCCGCGCCCCTCCTCTCCCCCCTCTTTCTCTTATTTTGTGAGGAACCCTTTTTATCCACGGCCCATTGCCGTTATTGACAAGGCTCAAACTCGTCTATTTTCAACGACACCCCCCTTTTCAAATCGCCCCATGCTTTTCGTGATATTTCTCGAAGCTTCAGCTTAAAGAGCAACTTCCCCTCCCCTGGTCCCCAGAATCACGGAAAAAGAGGTCGTACTTCGGTTAACCTTTAAAGCATCGTGCACCTTCCCCCATGATGCCTATGAGTCGAATTGACCTCCTCTCAGCCTTAAGGCGCGTGAGACTGAAAGGAGAACCAAATTCTTGCACCCAATAAG
>Ga0179591_1297546_pt1 | contig 11122 bp, 8 predicted proteins | sample CZOMad2_1_08_16f_FD_182891 | JGI IMG/M metagenome (GOLD analysis project Ga0179591, IMG submission 182891) | Vadose zone soil fungal communities from Angelo Coast Range Reserve, California, USA - CZOMad2_1_08_16fungal (PacBio error correction) | ecosystem: Environmental > Terrestrial > Soil >... | reverse complement strand
GCGAAAGATATTGGTTAGTCCCGCTATACTTTCTTACTTTTTGTTGATGCCGTTTTCGGCTTTTTGTTTCTGGAGGTTTCCATTATTATGTTCATCGCGGATTTTCTCAACGTGACCCTCAGTCTGCGTGTCGGTCGGAGTTTTCGGCCCCCCACCCTCTTCCGCCTCGAATCCTCCCGTTAAGCAGCCCCAATCGGAGTCAACTTGGCTGACGTCGGCTCTTCTCCTCTCTCGGTTTTTTTGTTTATGCCTTTTATTTAGCCCTCCCCGACACCTTTAGACATTCGAGGCGGACAATTCTTCCAGGGCATCGACGGAGGTCTTACCCCGGTTTGGATTTATGGACGTTTTTCCAGTCCAGAACATTCGACCCCCCCCCCAATGTTTCACACTTCTTTAACCACGGCGTTGAACGATAAAGTCACACCAAACCTCCCACCAAAACCCTTGAGCCTGAAGGCCCAGCCACCCTGAGGTATGACGAGCTCGTCTTCATCTCCTCAGTTTATCGCCCGTTCCTGGTCTCCCTTGATTGGCCGTTCCAGCGACGTTACTCACCTGATTGCCGAACGCCGACACCCGCCGACGCCCGCAAAGCCTCCCCCCCTGCCGCCTTTTCCGACTCCGAATTTTTCCCCATTTTCATGGGTGCTGCCCGCTCAATAGTCCCGCATAATTCCGCACCACCTCTCCAAGGTGTCTCACCCCGACAGTTCGATATAAGAGGCAGTCCATTACAGTCAGCCGAAGACGCGCATACGGTTCAGCCGCCGGCGCCGAACCTCAAAAGGGAAGGCCCTGACCTATTAAGCGATATGTATTAAGGGCCACTACCAAATCATCAACGTTTCTCTAGCACAGAGAGATAAGCCCCCTCTGGAGAAGCCTATACTTAGGCTCAATTCATTTTTGCTTCTGCGTTCGATGCCCCCGCTAGACTTTCAGGTAAATGGCGCGATGAGTCAACACCGTTTGGAGAGATGATAGAAATCACACCATCTATTATTGTGACAGTCCCTTCTCTGGTCCTCAGTTATGTGTTCGGGGAGCTCTTCCAATCGCACAACAAGTCCCCTTTGCCACAGTCCTGTTTCGAATTCGGTGATTCTGAATTCATATAAGTAGAACTCTAGGACTGTCCCCCCGTGGGACATCAATTTTTGTAAAATGATCTTGTTTCTCGCAGTTGATTCCCCCATAATTTTTGGGGGCAGGGGGTACCCTTCTAAAGACGGTTTCAGAAGTTGTTGCGCTCAATCGAGCCCGCGGGCCCTTCAGCAAATCCCAAGAAAGTCTTGAATTGACCCCCTTTTAATACAATTCAGATAATTCAGGAGGAGTCCATCGTACGATTTAATCCTTCAAGCCTAATCTCATTTACGAGAGGTGCCTTTGTAGCGAAGGAAGCCCTCTTCCGCCACACCTTAGTCAGAATGCATTAGTTCGGACTCTGCGCTCTTCCGGTTTGGTTTCCGTATTGGAAGTTCAGATGCCCTTCCTGCGATTTCCCCCGATTCCTCGTCCGATCCCGGCGTTCCACACGCTCTTTTTTTCTTCTTTTTTTCCCCTTTTTTTTTCTTGATACTCGACAGAGGATTAGCATGAACCTGTCCCTCTTGTGAACGCCTTCGTTATGGCCGGCCATATATGGTCCGATCCTGAAATTTAGGTCCTAAGATTTAATAGAGCCCTATTCGTACCTGCGACATTTTGTATCTTATTCGTAATACGCCCCCTGTAGGATTTCTTCCCCTTAGCGCAGTTTCTGCTTCTGTATGAATGTTTGATTTCCGTTCTAAGAGCGCTCTTATACTTAACTTGAGAAAGTCTCCCCTGCCGAGAGTGACTGAAATCTAAGTTTGCTGATTTCTTCGTGATTCCCTGCCATCCTCCTCTTGGTATATCTGTAGAAGACAGGTGGATTTTTTTCGCTCTGGATCAAACCCAGGGTCTCTTGAGAAGGTTTTGGATCTCTTCGTAGTAGTTTGCCCTCAAATAGTCTATCCCTCCCCTTCTTGAGCTGGTAGCTGAAGGTGCATCTTGAGCGATTCTCGGCCTCCGGGCCTTAGCCCCTCCGGTTGGGATTGTTTTGATAGGTGCGCGGGCCCTTCTCTTTTTCTGGCCTTCTTCCCCGTTGGCTGCTTACGCCGGGTCCATCCTCCTCACACCCTTTCTTCCCTTATCTCTATCGTTTTTCTGGTAACGAAAATAAGCTTCGGTGTCTATTAACTTGTACCCCTGCATAGGTCCTTTGCGCCGCCGGTTCAAGTCGTTCCTTAGATCTAGCTTTCGCGCTTCCCGTTTAGGATGATATGCGTCTTTTCCTTACAGGGTGTGTTACTCCCCCCCCTTTAATCGGCTGGCGTACCCCCCCCTCATCCTCCTCTGTTCTCTCCCCCTCTGCCAAAATGGGACATACATCCGAAACCTTTCCTTTTCAAATTTTCCCTATGACCAAGTGTCTTGTGTTTTGTCTGGACTACAGTCCAGTCCCCCGACACCGCCGCTCACATAGTGCCTTTTACACCTTTGTAGCCCCAGTTTCAGGGATTTTATCAGCTAGATTAGATTAGAACCTACTTGGGTCGAAGCTTTTCAGGTACCTGCACACTTCCGCCATGAGTTCATTAGGACTCGGTACCAACGAATTAAAATTCCCTTTCTGGTCGCTTTTCTGGGAGAGCAGTGTTCTTCTTTGATAGTAAGGCCGGTGGTTATTTGTTGTCCTTTTCCCGTTTCGTGGCTCTCTGATTATTAAGTCCAGGCTGCAGCGGCTGTATGTAATCGCAGCTTTTCCGTTCGCCCCCTTCACGCTTTTAACCATCCCTCTGACCTGACCACCGTCAACACCTGCGCACCCCCCGCTTTTGAGCATAGAAAAGATATTTTGACATCAGCTTGTGGAGTTGGAGGCCGATCTCCCCTTGACCTTCTTCCGCCTGTTCCACTAGCATTTTTTTTGTCCGCTTTTTCCTCCTACCTCTGTTGTTGTTGATCTATACTCGTCTCTTACCTGTTCTTCAGGTTTTTTTACCTTTGTTTATTTACTACCTGCTCTCCCAAGGCACTTTTTAGTCTATTACTTATATAGCTGCCGCGTGTGATTAGGTGCTTAGTTGCTTTGCTTTATTTTTCCCTTTATCCCCGCGAGACCCCCTGATCACTATCAAGATTTGCCCATGGCTGACCGACCTTCCCCACTAGGCTGTCGTCTCCTCCCCTCTATTCTCCCTTCGAGTGCCTGACCCTTTACCAGCGCACTCTGCCCTCTGGACCTCGAACGTGCCTCTCGTCACCACCGATCTTCCCATACTGTTGGTCACAGGCGCCCCCAGCTCCCCCCTGATAAACGCTCTTTCGGCGCTTGTGGACGGGGTAATTCGTGGAATATCTTTTCTTCCCTCGATGCTGCGGCTCCTCGCCTTGCTGCCCTCCTTAAGATGCCCCCGTTTCCCATTTCGCGCCATCCTCTGTCGTTTTGACGTCCTTTTCTCATTTTTTTTTTTGTTTCCCCCGACAAGAATACCCCCAAAATCCACTATCTTTTTTCCCATGTCAGTTTTGACCTCGGCCCGTCCACTTTTTGAATCCATGTTTAACACCAAGCTCGTCGTCCCTCCTCCCCAAGATCTACATACCCAACCCATGGCAGCACCGCTGCAGGATTATGCAGCCTTTCCCTTGTAAGAGTTTTTGCCTGATTTCTCCTCGCCGACTGGGATTTTTTATTCTTCTTCCTATCAGCTTTCTGGATTCGTTCCCATATCGGTATGGTCTCTTCCCGAAATTTCGATCTTTGTGCTCTGGTACTGTCCAATTGGGGGAAGGGGTCTTCTCATCAGACGCAGAGTTCGCCCCCTTTTTTTTTTTTCTGAATATACCCTCGAGATCTTTTTTCTGAATCCTCAGCCTGTGCGCTTCAACTTTTTCCAACTTCCTCTACCGCTACCCGACTATCTTAAAGTCCGAATTTTATTGCCCAGATTCTGATCTCCCGACCAATAGGTCTAATCCCAGCCCTCATAAACTACACAAGGTAGTCGCTATATTGAGTGAGTTTTTTTTTTTTTTTCCAGTGCGCCCCGAAACCCCCCCCTCACCATGTAGTAGTCACGTAAACGCTCTTCCGTAGTTGAAGACCGGCCTAGTCCTACCGGACCGATTAATTTCTTTCTTCCCTACTAACAAACTTCCGCTCGACTCCAGCTATTTGCCTTGATTCCCAATGCCAATCCCCGGGTACCTTTGACTCCCCAACCTTACTCGCTACCTCCCATGGACGCCAGATTCCACCCTCGGCTGGATAGTTCCTTCCTTCTGTCTAACGTCTGGCGAACAAGACCCCCCCCCCCGATCTAGCCCTTTACTTCCCCCAAGATTTTCCCAATTACCATTTTTCCCAGACTCGCCCTCTTTTTTTTTTTCCAGTCGTCTGGATTGCCTTTCTCCCTATAGGAGCCATGATGGATGAACATTCCTTTCCCCCCCGGGTGCTTTCCCATCGGCGCTCAGAAGCCTGACGCGGTGATGAGGTAGCCATGAACTACTGGTTTAAATCGTCCTCCTTTTGGATTTCCCTTCCCCTTCGCGTATTTGATACGCGTATCCTGCTTGCATAATCGAGTACCGGAATTCCTACTTTAGTCTTAGCACCCTCTGCTCGGAATCACATTCAACCTTGTTCTAGCACCATTCTCCAGGTTCCTGGCGCCCCTTACCAAGTGCCGTGATCCACCGGTATTTTTGTCAAAGTATGCGCCATAGGGTTAGTTCCGCGATGTTTCTGTTAACTCCCTCTTCCCCGTTTCAAGGTTCTCCACGCTTATTACGAGGCGGACCCGCGAGACGACCGCGCCCAAAATCCGAGATCCAGCTGAATCCTTTCCGTCGCATTTATCCACCGGGAAAGACAGTCGATTTCGGCTTTTCGGCCCACTCATCCTCTGCCTCTCCACCCAGCCCCAGCCCCCCTGAGGGCTGGAACGCCTTAAGAACGAATGTCCCAGTAGAGACATTGGCAGTTCACTCAACATCCGTGAGTACCGACAGCCTACGGTTCTTAGATCTCTTTTTGCTCTCTGCGCCCCTTATTTTTAGATACCGGCACGGGGATTGAGGATTGTTGCTTTATCCTCGAGGATTTTCTTCGGCACCTATCTGGTCACCTTGGACTGAGATTGGGTTCTTCGAGAGTCTTGCAGGGAAGTGGTTAGCCTTCGCGCTGTAGTCAAGTTTCCCCTTCTGTAAGCCCTTTTCGTTGCAGGCATGTAGGCGTTTCTTCGGATGATTGACACGTCCTAACATACAGGGACTAGAATTAGCCTTCCCGCCGTGAAGTTTCGTAGTTTCTATGATGATTTCGGAACATCGATACTTTTAATACGTAGCGTAACTATCTTGGGACATCCCCTGGTGAGCTGAGAATATACTAGTTCTGCGTATCCTTCCCCGCTATTCGGGCCGTCATGGTGCTGACTATCCTGCGATGATTTGGAGGGGTTTCGTTTCCTCCAATCTCTTTTTGAATCCGGAGGTTAACCGCTGCCCTCTCATGGTGGCTTTGAAAGCCCTACCGCATCATTCCCTGAATACTCCCCCCTTCTCCCGTTAGACTCATGCTGCTGTCGCTTTGAGGGCGTCGGAGACTCTATCTTTTACTCCTGCTCAGTGTTTGATGACCCATCCCAGGACAGCGGGGATCCCCCAGACTATGGGCTTTAATTGCTATAGTATTAAGGACGAGGTTTGGGGCGTTTCACGCCCCTCCTGCCTTATGGAACTCTTTTCACAAGTCGACAAGAAGAGATTTCTTAACGCTAACCTTCACACCACCCAGTCCCCACGGAACGCCCCGCTAGGAGCAACCCATCCTATAGTTGGCCCCCCGAGGACTCCAGCCTTCCCTCTTCATGATATATCCTGGTGCATATAACGGCCGGGACAGCCTGTGACCTCCGACGTCAAGGATCCCAGAAGAGGACCATAGAAGTTTGGCACCTGAGGGGTTAACACGGCCGCGGTTTCTTTTTAGTTTTCATCCAGGACCCCCTCAGCGAGGGCGTTTTCGGTGTACTTTGCCCGACCGCCTAAGCACATCTCGTTCAAGTTTGTAACGGTTACCCTTGCGCTCCCCTCTGTCAGGCAAGTGCTTCCAGGCACGATCCGACAGGATTTTTTAAATTCGCCGCCCCCCCCCCCCCCCCGGATAAATTCTTCAGTCGAAGCGGTTTTGACGTCTCCCGCCCCCCCAAGCCCCAGCCTAAGGGGATCTCGCCGACACGCTTCTTCGCACCGCGACTCTTCGAGACCATTTCATCGCCTGTTTATCATCGCTGTCCTATTCATTTTCCCTCTTGTTCTATAACGGGAATCTTTCAAATATTTTGGAACTGAAGAATATATTCCGTTCGCTGTTTTCCAAGGTAGATTTTTCTTAGCACCTCGTCACATTTAGAGGGTGCTCGCGCGTCAACCCCTGTCAACTGGAATGAAACCTGGAAGATCCCCATTCGGGTGGAGTAACAGACTCGCAAAATACGTTTATATTTTCCGAAAAGACAATTTTCTAAAACTGCGAGTGTTCTTCCTATGAACTCCCCCCGCTTTTGTATATGTCCGGGTTCTCGAACTTGCCAGACTTTGCCTGGATGTCTCTCACCTCGCAAGTTCTAAATGCATAGTCTTAAAGTGCCTTTTCATTCTCCGGAGCGAGAAATAGAGCAGCCGGTCATCTCCCTTCTTGATTATTCCACAAGGACCTCTCCCACTCCCTGCACCAGATATTTACTCGTGGAGAAGTGTTTGTGCCTTACCATTTTTGATTACTGGAAGGCATGACAGACCTTGCCTCTTGCTTTGTTATACCTCTACTCTTTACCGTCACAACAGCCCCTCCCCTTTCGATTCGAACCTCGAAACTTGGGTTTTTTCCCCTTTTCCCTCTCTGATAGGACCTTTACAATGTATGAACCCGACTTGATGTGGCCCCAGCGGAAGTAGTCTCTCATTCAAATCGGCCCCTCTCGCCACCTAGGTCCGTCTCCCATATGTTTTGACGCCTTCTGGTTAGCTTGAACTTAGGGACTTTTCCTGTTACGAATCCAGTTTCCCGGCCTTCACTAGCTTATTCTGGCCAGAGTGGTAGCCAGGCTTAGGCGATCGCTTTTATTCCCCTTCAGTAAGCTCTTTCCCTCCCCTTTCATCGATTCGAGGCTGTGGTTTCACTTGTTCGCCATGCCCCGTCCATAACTTGGTAGATGATCCCTTTGGTGGCTGTAGTCGTGTTGATCTTGAGAAAAGCGTCTCCCTCGCGGGTTTTCATTTTGTCTTACGATGCTGAATATTTGCATATGTTGTTTCTCCACTTTCTTTAGCCTTTGAAGTTTGACCCAGTTGTACCCAGCGCGCTGATCCATCCTTCGTACATGCCCCCTATTCGACGCTTGGCTGTTAAGGTGCCCCTGAGGATAAAGGCACTTCTCTGGTTTGGTCCTGGTGTTTTCCGTTCGGACTCCCGCCTCAAAAGGTAACTAGACAACCTTTTGACCCGTACCATATTTTTCCATCGAGATTTTTGATTTTCCCCCGAACAGTTCTTTTTCTTTTTTCCTTTGACGGCAACTCGTCCTTTTTCAGAATCTGACTCCTGCGCATATTTTTTTCGAGTGCGCTCATTGAGCATTTTTTCGCATCCTGCAGTCCGTAGTAGGCAAAAGTTGTGTTGTTCACTCTCTTGCTGGCATGGCTTTTCCACCCTCCCGCTCTGATCTTCCATACTCGATCTTCAGATTCTTCACACATGGTGCCCCCGATCCTCCCCCTGCCTTGCCCCAATACAACGGACCTCTCTCAGGATTTTGGTCTCTGCCTGTCTGTGAGGTAGGCCACTTCTCCAATGATCTTCTGCACCGGGACCTAAGTTTTGCATCCTATTCAGGGCTGTATTTCCACACTCCGTCGACTATCCTAAACGAATGCGGTTTTCATAAGTCGTATTTCATGACACCCGGATCGACTGACCCCCTAGATTGATTTTCCTTTAGAATCGAATAACCATAATGATGGTCCTATGTTTTTTCTGAATGAGATTTTTGGTCCCTGGTAAGAGGTTCTCACTTCTCGTGACCGATGACAGGACGACCGCTTAGTTGAGAGTACTTCATGTGCCCCCCGTTGAAGCAGGTTCTTTTCAAGCGCGTACTGGTTAGGCGCTACAGCATATACCCTTATTTTCCACTCTCCCCTGAGCAATTCCACTCCCCAACCGTGATTTTAAACCATCTCTTTTTTGAAGTATATAGCCGTTCCAGATAGACCTCGAGCCTTGTGCTCCTCTTTTCCCAGGCGCGAGACCCCCATGATTGTCTCCCGTAATTTTCCTCTTGGTGGTGACGACTTTTTCGAACCCTTCTTGGTTCCTTCCCTACCACCCATGGTTCGCCCCTTCTCAATGATCATTTGGTTTGCAAGTGAGACCCAGGCAAGGCTGCTTCGTGCTCTACCCTTCAGCTTCTCTCGTTTGTCTGAGTGGTAAGGCCTGCCCCTCTAGTTCACCGAGTGACGAGTACCTGCTGCCGGCGCTTGAGCCTTTCGCCCCTTTTTCTGCAGCCTCGAGCCACAGCGGTCTTTCAACTTAAAGACCGACCGCTTTCAGACGACCGAACCATTACCCTGCACCAAAATTCGACCCAAGATTTTTTTTTTCGGACAGTGGCACCGACCTCCCGCGCTGTCTTCTGATGCCATTTTAAGTGTAAGTTTTTGACTACGACGCTCCACTTCTTCTTATGATATCGCCGTCTTACCGCTTGGCGCCCAAGTCTGCAATACGGCGCCATCATCGCGTCTGGTAGTGGACTTTTTCCAAACACAAAATCTCAAAAATTTATCGATTTCCTGACACTCTGTGAAAGGATCTTGAGGGTCCGTGTGTTTTTTTTTCTGAGTGAAAAAGTCTGTCAGCGCCCCTTGATGAGGTCACTACTTCCTCAAATTTTGCCTACCCCACGCAGCATTACCCCTTCCGTAGCTACTGAGGTCGGGAGGATCTCTCTATCGATTTTAGGGATTTGGACCGAATGTTGAGCTCATATGACCCACTGCCTGATTCTTTTAACTCAGTCCTGCGACCCACAAACCCCTATAGAGTAGAGGACCCGCAGACCTTCCCTATGCGTTACGCAATTTTTCCCGTCCCTTTTTTATACGGCTGCACGTGAGTCTCATTCCCCCCAGCCTTGCTGAGCCGCCTCCTACCCACATCTCATCGATCTTGAGCAGGCCGCTGATGACAACGCTGATCTTCAACTGGGTCCCCCCTCTTCCCCGATACAAGAACGTCCTCCCCCACACTTCTTTTCTAAGATCCAACCCAAAGTGTTTTTCAGAGGCCGCTGTGTCTCGCCAGAGGGCGTCTCGAACGACCCCAGTTTCCTTTTCCCTATCCCCACTTTTTTTCGCGTGGCATGGTCACGAAACCTTACCACAGACATCGCACCTCACTTGGACGTCCCCCTTAACTTATTCGTTCTCGTTGCTCGTAAGTTGATCGTCATTCCTCCAATACTTACGGACTATCCCATTAGATTACTACTGCGACCTGGATTTCCATGTGCGGCACCTGACCTGTTGTTGTCACTGCAGAGGACCCTGTTTTGACCTCAGAACCTCCTAGGAACCAGCGGACCGTATTCGGACGGATCGGGGCCGGGCCTTTTGCATGCCACTGCCTTCCAAGACATATTTCCTATCCCCCCATTGCTGACATACCTCAGTGTATTTGCAATGAAATTTTTTTTTGTAGCATCCTCGTCTTTGCTTCTGGTGTTAGAATGCCCGACTGAGTACTCCCCATCCGAGGCGCCGGCCTTTTCATCCCTTTTCCTGAATTAGTTTCCCCATCCTGGTTGAGGGCACTTTAGGAGTTCACTCCTTCAGCTTTTGCGCCCGGTTTTTTTAGGGCTTTGATGTACCTGGTGTCAATGCGCTTTCTTCTCCCCTGTGAGACTAGGTCTCTCTCAGGCAGCGTGATGATGTTTCTTTTCGTTCATTTTCTCGCCGTTCGCGTTCCCGCTCGGGAGGTTCTCTCAGTGTCCGCAGGCTGCCCCCGGCCTTTCAGGACTATAGTCCCCTTTTGAAGCTGCCTGTTCCGAACTCTCTATTCCACCTGGTTTTTTGCTCTTTCTCCCATCCTTGATTGTGACTTCTCGCCCGCCTTCCTTGCTTAAAGTGTGTACCACCTGCGTGCGGCCGAGTGTTTCTTCACCAAACACAACACCCCCACACAAAAAAACACAACCCCGTGTTTTTTTTTTGGTTTTTGGGGTTTTTCTTTTTTTGAACCACCCCCCCCCCCCCCCCCAACTTCCCAGTCGAAAACAATCCGCCCCATTCGTCACGGCGCCATATCGACTTTCTGCCGTGAAAGTTCTGCGAGTTTTTCTGTCCCCCCGATCTATGTTCCGAGGGTGGCCTACTAGTTTTTCGGCGCTTGTGTTCCTCTAATTTTACTACGAGACTTTCCTCTCTCGTGGAATTATCGTCGTAGGAGCGATCCGTCAGCGTGCTGAGGTGCCTCCTCACTAAGTCACTCCCCTAGCAGTCCAAAGCTTGTCCCCTTGGTGACTTTTCTTTCGCAGGTAATCCGTTCCTTTCTACCTGCTGGTCCCCTTGTGGCCGTTCGCTCTAGTCTAAAGATTGTATGAGGAGTTGCTGAAGTTCCGGGGGCGGCGAGGCCTCTTGTGCCGTCCCTTTACCGTTTTAGCCCAAGTCAGGTACCTCCCAGTAATTTAGGGAGCGTTTTTATTCGGCAGAGGAAAGACTGGTGAATAACGTCGGGGTCAAATCTTTTGGATGCTCCCCTTTATGTCTTTCCCGCAGAGAGAGAGACGACTCCGTCTTGTTTCCCCCCCCCAAGGTAGCTTTTTTTGCCGCCGAAGTGCTGCGGGCTCTTTTCTTGTTTGTTTCGTTTGCCTTCCTTTCATCTTCACCCTCTCTCCTGGGGAGTAGCGGATGTTAACGCGTGCCCTACTTTTTCCCGTGAGGGTGAAAATGCAACGCTTTTCCTGACAGGACTCCTCTGAGAAAGCTTTGACGAGAGCCCTTTTACGAAAATTTTTTACGG
>Ga0179591_1184308_pt1 | contig 11122 bp, 18 predicted proteins | sample CZOMad2_1_08_16f_FD_182891 | JGI IMG/M metagenome (GOLD analysis project Ga0179591, IMG submission 182891) | Vadose zone soil fungal communities from Angelo Coast Range Reserve, California, USA - CZOMad2_1_08_16fungal (PacBio error correction) | ecosystem: Environmental > Terrestrial > Soil >... | reverse complement strand
TTGTCGCCCCTTGAGCCTCTGCATAAGGAATTGTAGTTGCCTTTTTTGAGGCCGTCCGGCCTTTTTGACTTCCCCCCGCTTGGATAAAAGACGAACCCATCAGTATCTCTTATGATTTGCTGGCTCCCCCCATCCATATACACCTCCCGTCCGAAACGTAGTACGATCCCCCTCCCCCCCCCTCTTGGCAAACTTCTTTGACTGTCGGACTCGGAGGCTATGATGGTATCCTCCGGCGCACCTCATCCTCTTTGGGTGCGAGTGTGTGGGCTTTCCTACAGCACTTCCAGAAGCAACCTTAGGACATAGTTCCCCAATCTTTTAAGGCTCTGGCCGTCAACTCGTTTTTTGTTAAGCTTCCCTCCCGTTCCTTCGCCAGCCCCTTTTTTTCCGTTCCAATAAGGAGACTCCCTATTTTTGTCAATTGGTTGCAGCTCCCCACCTGGGTTTATTTTTATAGGATATGATCTGCTTCCGAAGTCTCGCTCGCGGATTCCGGTTTTAGAATTTTTTGCGGTCCCCTGCACCCCTTAAGTTAAGAACCACGGCGTGTCTCCCAATCTCTCCTCGTCAGCGACTGTTTCCGAACTTCGGTATTCCTATAGGCCGGACGTCCTCCCGATCCCGACCCCCAACTCCTGGCCTAGTGAACCCTGAATTCGTGAGTCTTTTCACCATCGACCTCCAGCCCTATGAAATTAAATACGTGCTATCCATCTGCAAGGATAACATTCTTATCGTCACGCACCCGTGAAAAATCCTCTTGCAGTAAGCGTGTTATTCCTTGCGTTCCTGACGTACGAGCCAATAGGTTCTCGCCGCCACCCCTTTGAACTTGAATCTTTATTGTTACCCTTTCCCGTTAGAGCTCGCCTAAGGTCTTTTTTCCCTTGAGACACCCGCTTTTCTTTCCTGGTCACATCTGTTGTCATACTGAACCGCATCTGCTTCCAATTGAGGACTTGCTGCAAGAAGTTTTTTGATGCAATTTGGCCAATATTTGCCAATTGGGTATTTCCCACAATGTTTCGTTTTCTTTATTTGCGACGGTTCTTCTTACCCACTCCGCATCGGTCTTTCTTCGTAGTATCAAGGCCCTTTGCTTTCGAGTCATTGTTCCGTTTTCTCAACGATGCCTTTCTGTAGGCCGAATTGACCTGTTTTTCTCCCCCTCCTCAGAAACCCAACCCTTTGACTTCTCCTCCTTGCGGGACCTTGTCTTATCTTCTTTTGGAGCTGGTCCTTTTAACCAGAAGGGCGTCCTCCCCTTTTATTTTGGCCTTTTCCCTGAATCCTCAGGACCGCTAGGGTTGGTCTCTTCTGGAGTTCCGCCCCCCTGACCCCCGTCACGGTCGACAATTCACCCTTTTCCCCCTTCTCTCCGTCCTGGAAGGACGCTTTTGCTTCGTCCCCTCCCCAGATCCTCTTCTTGCTTCTTCTGGAGTGAGCTTTACTCCTTACCTTTTTTTTCCGCTTGAATTTACCGCGCGCTTCTCCCGATTTTCTGCAAACCCTTCCGGTGTCGGGTTTTGTTTTGCGGCCCTGTTCTTCGTAGATGCTGAAATTGTTTCGACACGATGCCCTCTCCCTTTTCTTTGCCTTTTGGCTTACCAGTTTCCCCACCCCCCACCCTCTTGTTTTAGGTTTACTGTTCTTATTCTCTCCCTCCTTACTAATGAGGAGGGAGTTTGTTTCCCCCTCGACGGGGCTTCCCCCCATTTCGTTTTGGAATACTGCAGGACTCCTCCTCCCTCCCTCGTCGTGTGACAGATGCTACCCTTAGACCCTGACCGAATTTTTAAGCCTCCTCGGTGCGGGCTCCGCCGTTTGTTCGTGTCAATTCACCTTATGGATTTTCCACGTGTTTAAGAGGATAGATCAGTTTTTTGCGTGTCGACAGAATCTTTTTCTTTTTGATGGTGTTTACTCTCGCATCGTTGTTACTATTTTTTGATCTTGGGTTAGAAATAAGAGGGTTTGCCTTTTTTTATTACTGGTCCCCCAGACTGCAGGTTGCGTGTTGCTGGAATCAGATGAGATCTATTTTGTCCAACTCCAGCTCCTGGCGGGCGCCCCCCCACCATCTATTCTTCTTTTCCTCACATTTATTACTAAGCTGTTGTGTTGAGATCCATTGTTTACTACACAATGCGTTTTCGGTGTCCGAAATAGACAGCAAGGATCGTCCGACTTCTCCCCCAAAGACCCAGTCTTTATTTTCTCCCCCCTGCTACTTCCAGGAATCCCTAAGCAACCTACCTATGGGGATTACAGGCTTGACCCGTATCGTCCCAAAACCGGAAGCAACCCTTTTTTTTTTCGTTTCTGCCACGAGAAAAATATATATTAGATTTTCCCGTGTTGACTTCCTCCTATTCCTCCCTAACCCTCGTCCTTCGGAGTTTAGTCCGTAGGGGCTTGACCTGATTCTCTTTTTTGGGTATTCTTAAACGGTCTCCCTCGTTTTCAACCGCAACGATTTTCTTTCGGTCCGTCTCTGAACGTGGCCGTGACACACGCGATAGCCCCCTCCTGTCCTTCCTCTTAGTTTTCGCACTCCGAGAGGACCTTTTTTCTTCTGGTCCCTATTGTTTTTTTTTTCGTGCGACCCCTCCCCTTTGATCCCGTTCCTTCTCCCTAGTTTAAAAAAGGGGAAGACAAAAATTTCTTGCCCCCCCCCTTTTGAGATCCTAGTAGCGCAATTATCCTACCGGCGACTTTAATCTTTCCCACCCCCGTCCCTCCCTGACCGATTTTTAGTAAAGCTTTGCTTCGCTCTTTTCCCAGACCCTCTCGGAAATTGATCCCTTAAGAAGCGCAGAAGGACGTTACTCACTATTTCTATTGATCTACTTCGATGAAGAAAGTTCGTCCTAGCTTCTTACCTACTTTATCTTAGAGGTTTTCCGCACCTTTTTAACTTTCACGCAGAGCTTTTCGCCCCTCACTAATTCGCCTAATTTAGTCTTCGGGATTGCTTGTGGGGGGGGGGGGGGTTCACATATCCACGAGAAGTTGGCGATTTTTCCGCTTTTTGTCCCCTTGACGAAAGACTCCCCCACAGCTTCCGAACAGGCCAATGCGTTGGACCCCCCTGCAACCAACCAACTCTGCGTTTTGTGTGCTTTCTCTCGGATTAACAACCCAACACTGTTTATGAGAAGAAATCACGATGTGTCTCACGAGTTTCCAAGCCGTACAGCCCCGGACTTTTCAGAGAAGTCGATCTCTCGCTGAGTTTCAATCCCTCTACATTGCTCCTCTTGCGCCGTTCTCTTTGTTGTACTCCACTCCCTGGTAAATCTTGAACCAGAGGTCCTTGCGCCCTTTAATTCTGGCCACCTTATGTGAGTTCCGGCCTTTCCCCCCCTAAATCAATGACTCCCGAGTTTTGGGCCCCCCATCTTACCCTCAAACACGCATTCTTCCCTCTCCCTCGATGGGGGTTCACCCTTTTCTCCTGTCCCAACTTTTTCGTCCGAATAAGGATTCCTCTTCCCCCCGCCTTCTGGCGGTCCTCCTGCTTCGTAAGCCGTTTTCGCCTTAGTTTCCCTTTTGTTCCCTTGCCCGATTCGATCTTTTCCTGCCCTTCAGTCTTTTTCTCAGTGATTCCCCTTTCACTGTTTCCGTCCTTTTTTCGAGGTCGTCTCTGGACATTCCCTTTTCTAATCATATTAATGGAAATCCCCCCGTCACCGATGGGAGTGTGTAGTTAGCGCTAGGAATGCAGACCAGATATTGAATCAGGGGGTAGACAATTCTTCTGCCGTACTATGTCTATTCAAATACATAGTTGTGGGTCTGACTTGCCTTTTTGCACGCGTTGGACCCGCCCCAAAATTCTATCCTTCTATTGGAGTTATTTTGCCCGCCCAGTCCCCTGCCCGTTTGATATCCCAGATCCCCCCCCCCTTCTGACCTTTGGCGAGTTCCCGACCTTACTTCCCCATTCGGTTACTTAAGGATGGTACCCCCATTCCCCGTTGTAGTGTAAACCAACTATCGCCGCGATTTGCCTTTTCAGTATCTAGAGTTTGATAATTAACCCCTCAATTCCCCTCAATTGCCTAATTGTGAAGGACGTTACCTTTTTCTTTTGTTCCCAAGCAACCCCGGGTAAAGCCCTTAGGATAGCGTCGAAGTATGCTGACCACGTTACCGTACGACACCAGCGTCTACCACCGGTTCGTACCTTTTTTAGAGCTTTGGTGTTTTGATCACGACGGTGTCTCCGTCTTAGTTTTTAGGATGGGGTGAGCCAGTCTCCCCCATACTCCCGTAGATAAGTGTTTCCTCTCCTTTCTCCCTCTGGGAAGGCCACAGGACGGCACCGGTGGCTCAACCCTACAGGATTAGAGCGCTTCCCCTTTCCTACCCTCCCGCATGTCCCTCCACAGCCTAGCTAGGATCTCTCTCGTTTATTTCCCTCGATGGCTAGAAGTGTGATGTATCCTTTTCCGCCATGCCAAGACGCCTTTCTTTTTAACTACACCCAATGACTATCCAGCCCCCCTTGGCCCTCACTCGATCCCGAAAAGCCCTTATACTTGGTCAAGCCCCTCTATCTTGGGGTGATTTGAACAGAGACCCCGTTTTCCTATTGCCACCCACTTTTTCAAAGCGCATCCTGTTTTCCACCCCATGCTTGAGAGGCTTGTGGGACCAGTTTCCCCCAAAACATCCTCCGAGTGCAGTCGCCGTATACTTTTTGAAGCAGCCCCTGACCCTCACCAGCTTCTTCGCAAACACCGACATGCAACTTCAGATTTATAACCATTACTTGCTTCTTCCTCCCCCGTCAATCTTAGCAGGAATTGCTCCTGGCTTCCTCTTCCATTCCTCCAGCTCGGCCCATATAGGTGTTTGGTCCCCTTGTTTTTTCCCTTCCCCCCCTACTATTATTATGAAGGAGTATTGATCTTCTCTAGCACCCAGCCGTCTCCTAGACCTGAAGTCTTGCCTACGTTTTAATTCAGCTTTCTCGCATCGTTTAACGGACTCCCCTCTCGTTATCCCCTCGTATGAAGGAGAGGAGAACCTATAAACCGTCCCTCGTTTCTTCGATTCCCTCTTTCCTTTTTTTCTTCCCCGAGATGTAGTAGTAGCACGATTCCTCCGCCTCTCGTCCCCCCACTCACGCCCCAAGGAGGTCTTTTCGGGTTGTGCCCACCAGTCAAAATGTTACACCCCACTGAACCTGGACCCTAATTTTTCCGCCAATGGGTGCCCCTTTCCTTTCTCCCCTCGCCCCTCTTTCTTGCCCTGTATCGGATCGGGCTTTCCTTGTTTCAACCCTCAACCCCCTGTTTCTTTGCTTTGGTGCTCTCAAGCAACCAACAAGAAAACGCCGTTCCCCCATCTCCTCCTCTTTGGGGTTTTTCTTATCGAAAGACTTTCTAAACGAGACTTTTTTTCGGACCAATGGTCCACCCCTGCATGCTATCATCCCTTTACGTCTACCCTTTTTCCTTTGTGAGAGGAATGGCTCCTCCCTTTTTCCTCCTCCCTCTTTACCCTCCCTGTTCCATCGTGAGCATGCAGAAGAAGACTATACTTTCTCTTCCAAGGAAATCTGTCCCTTACCTGAGTTTCTCTATCTCCGCCGCCTGTTTTTTTTCATCGCTGCCCATTCTGTTTTTTGGAAGCACATCAAAAAGCGCCCCTCGATTGCCCGCCGCATACGAGCTCCTATTGACCTTTGTTTCGTACTTGTAGCTGCGGCACACGCTCCTCCTTTTCGGCCAAATTCCAGCATGTCGCCTTGTCCCCAGATGCCGCCTTCCGCCCTTCAGCCTTCACGCTGCCAAACTCTTCGATCGTCTGCCCGCATTCTACTTTCGGAGTGGAACGTTTTTAGCTTTTACAAGCGCATCACTTCCGGAAGTTAGAGTTATGTCCTATTTCCCCCCTCCCGTCCCTTCCCTACTTGCGGCATGATTTCCAACTCCTCGACCCCTCTCGAGATTTAGCCACCTTTTTTTGCGGAGCCCTTCACGGCTTTCTCGAATTACAAATCACAGTAAGGGTGACGATTCTTGTAGTTTCTCCTTTTCCCTTATCTTTGCCCTCTACTTTCCTCTCGTCCTTTCAGAAATTGAGAAGCGGTCTCGGCGCCCTGCTGTTCTCTCTAACTTGAGCCCGATTGTTTTGAACCCCCTCCTTTTTCCTTCTCCTTCCCTCGCCCTTGCGCCCTTGTGATTGTCGCAGATTGATAAAGGCAGAGGCCCTCTTTTTCCCCTCCCCCCCAGAATCTATACGGCATTGGAGTAAGCTGCACCGATTGAAAACTTCACTATTTTCCCCCCGGTCTCGTTGCTACCCCATGCTGGAAGAAAAATAAGACTTGCGGGGTTCTTTCGCCTCCTTTTCATTACCGATACGACACACAAAGTAGCTTCCCTTGTTATTCTTGCTATGCGATGTACCCCCTGTACTCCATTTTGTTGACCTGACAGGATTCCCGATTTCTTCGAGACAGGACGCCCTTCTCCTTTTCCTCGGTCTTCCGACCTCCCCCGTCACACCAAATTGGGCGCAGCGCGGGCGTTTGTTCCCCTCGCCCCTTGCCCGCACTTTTATCCTGCGTGTCACTTTTTTTGTTTCGAGAGATTCTCTTTTCCCCTTCAATTCTCGGTTCGCCTTGCGAGGTGGCACCATTTTTGGTCAGGTCTTTAACTACTTTCCAAGGATTCGATTGCTACTTTCCCTCTCCTACTTTCTAAGCCCTCTCTCCGTTCCCCCCCACCAATTGGATAGTGTATCTTTCCCCTCCTTTTTCTGTGCAAGGCCTTCGCTCACGTTTTTTTCGATTCATGAAAATGGAGCTACATACACTGTTTTTCTGTGCTTCTTTGTGGTTAATTGCGATCTTCATGCCCCGTTCTCATCCTTTGTGTCATTCTTGCTTTTTTGGCTGAGATGGAGGAAGAAAGGACCGAGATTTTTTCTTTTTCTGAGCCATTCTTCTCTGCGTTATTTCCCCCCCCACTATCCAAGAATTTCGCAGGGCCCTTGTCAGAATTGGGTTGCCCCCCACAGTCCAGTCGGCTCCCCTCTTTCGACCCCCCCCCCCTTCCTTATACATTTTCTCCATGCCAACTTACCTGATACCTGAAAAGGGAGGACCCCCATTACCTGTGTGCCGCAGTTCCCCTACACGCCTTGAAAGTACTTCCTTGGTGCTGAATTTATCTTCGTCTGGACATCCAGCCTGGTGTTGTAGCCGATGCTAGGGTTCCCCAAGGATGAGAAGAAGGGCGACTTCCTTCCACTCGGCGCTGATCTCCCCCCGAATGTTCGGTCTGGCGCTTGTCATGACGTAAATTACACGCATATTTCACCGATTCTTTCCGTCCTCCTCCCTCCAATTGGGGCAGTCGCCTCTCGGTTCCTTGGCGGACGGTCATCTTTTTCCTCTTGCCAGCTTACTTGGTAAACCGTTCTCGCTATCGTGGCATTTATCGACCCGATGCATCAGGAGATATCGTTCTTCCGTGGGTGTTGCCGCTCTTCTTCCCGATTGGGGATGTGCGTCCCTAGCTCCGCTTTTTGAGCTCATGCCCACACCCCTCGGGAGGTTTTAGTGAGCTAATAGGGCCCTCTTTTTTCCCCCCCCCCACATGCGAGAATTTCTTTGGTTCAAGGCGTCCCCTGACAGGTCCGTTTCTTTTCCCCTTTTTTCATTGCTTTGTGAGAATTTCATCTCCCCATCTCCGACACCCGTTTCTCGTCCCTTGGTCTGATAGAATGAGTGGTTTGGGCCACTTTTTTCCCGACCCAATTTCTCTTCTAATTTATAATAACCCCACAGGACGGAGCTGTTCCTGGTCCTTTTTTTTTTTTCTTCGGCCCAGACCCTCATAAGGTGTTCTCACGCAAGGGCCGCGATCGGCATCCTTCCGCAATGTCCCATCCTTTTTCACGCCCACGCGGTCATGATATTGTGGGTTCTGTCTCACATTTTTTTTTCCCCCCCACCCGGGATAACTGGTGTCCCTTTGGGGTGAAGCTCGGCTTCCGGTCCTCTCGTTCTTCGAGAATTTTATCTTCATTTACGCAGCCCATCGTTGCATTTTATACTGAAGAACTATGTTTCTTTCTATTTCCTCCTCTACGGTCCTTTTCTACCTCTTGGAGGGGATGGGCTATTGCTGACCCCACCCCCCCTCCGTTTATTTTTTCCCTTTCTAAATGGTGGATGAAGATCTCGGCTTGTTCTTTCTTTCCTTTCTCCCCCTTCATCACTTCTGGGCCTCCATGACTTAATAAAAAGAAGCAGACTTTTGATCCCTCTCCGGTTCCAAGTGATTCTCGCCCCAGTCCCTGTTCGGAGAGATTTTTCTTTTTCTCTCTTCCATGATACTTTTGACTCAGTGAGGAAGTCAGGCGCTATCTTTTCGTTCTTCTCATTCCCTTCTCCTCTTTTCGTTTTTCTACTGTGTAATAGCCTCTCAGATATTCATGGTGACACCGTTCAGCTTGCGTTTTTTTCCTCCTCGGAAACCCATCGTAGTAAAACCAACCCTTCTAGGTTGCCAGAGAGGAGGTGTTTCCTCGGGCCGTCTATGTGATCGTAGGTGGTTGGTTTTGTTTTTTCTTTCCCCCCCCCCCCTTCAATTAAGCGGTTTTTTTTTTGAGAAGATGTTCCATTCACCATCGCTCCCTAGGCTGAAGCCGAGCGATTCTTGACTCGATTTATGGATCATCTTGTTTTTTTCCCTGCGGGCTTCCCCCTTTTTTTCCTCTTCCTACTGGGGTGGATTAAAAAGTGTCTGCCCTTTTTCGCCCGATTGATTCCCCTTTCAAGAAACAATAGACAGTCCCTTCTTTGTAGTGCGTCCCAACCCATCCCCGTACCCCCCACCTTCCCCGCTCCACTTCTGTTAATGCCCAAATTGCGGTCAAAAATGTCGCTCCCTTCTTCCTGCTCCGGATGTCCCGCCTCCCGGCGCATCTCCCCTGCCGTTCGGTGTTCCCTTACGTGGTGTTCTGTTTCCGCTCATTCCGACAACATGCGCAGTAAGTGCTGGGTTTTAAGGATATAACGCTCACTTTCCCTTCTCAGGATCGAGTTCGATCGTGTCGCGCCCTTTTTGACAAATAAGGCATTTGTTTAGTATTTGCATTTCCGCCCCCTCCAAGTGTTCTCATTGAGGGGATAGCGTGATGTTCGGTCCAGAGAGCAGGACGTCCATGTCCCCCTTCCTGACGCCTTTGGTGCGGTCACCTGCCCCCCCCCCCAAGTCGAAAAAGACTGCGTTCTCGACCCCATGCGAGAAGGCGGTTTCTACCCCCCCTCTCTTCTTACATCTCTTTCCGGAAGCCTCTCTCTAATAACCCCCCCGCCCCCCCCCCCCCCCACACCAAGGCGCGTGATTCATCGATGCTTCTAATGCCGTCCCTCCCACCATTTCACTTTTTGATCCCCTCCCCCTCTGCTGAGGCCCCATCTGATCGTTCACGGTCAACATGACTACGGCCCCTGCTTCGTATTATAGCAGTATTCCCGAACGTTAACCTTCCTCCGCTCCTCCCTTATCGTCAAACGGTAAAGGAGAGAGATCTGTTCAGCTCCCTCCCTCCTCCGAAGTTTTCCCGCCTTTCGGTGCACACCCGCTGGCTTCGTTTTCTTATGTGGCGCCGCAATTCCTCCCCTGAGGCCCCCAGGCGTCCCTGCCCTCCCCGCGTCGAAATCTGGTGCCATTTAATTGTGCGGCCCCCCCTGCCCGACGGCCGCTTTGCTCCCTTACAGAGGGATGCAGTCTCTCGGTATCACGATCGTTCGCGTTGCCATCCAATTGCCGGTCTTGCGGTCGTTTTTTTTTTGGCTCATAATGGAAGGAGGTCGGGCCCGGATTTTCTTTTCATCAACGATTCGAATAACCCCAGCTTTCCTCCTCCCCAGGCGCTGGCTGACTTCGGCGATATCTTTTTTATCTCTTTTTCCCCCCCCCCCAACCCCCCCCCCCCCCCACCCCCCCACCCACCCCCCCCAACCCCCCCAACCCCCCCAGCCAGTCCTTTCTTGCATTCGTGACCAACTCTCTTTTGTTCCCCGAATCGCCAACTTGCTCCCTTGACAGTGGCCGCTCGGTTTTCTCCCCACCTCTCGACCCCCCTACAATGTCAGGCCAACCTCGACCCCGCTCCGTCCTAGTCCCTTTCCTTGATTGTTCCCCTTCCCGACGAAGAGCAATAAAGTGGTTTTTCCCCGGCGTGCGCGTCGCCGATCCATTTCTTCATTCTTTTATCGTTCCTCCCTCCATCCTCTTCCTCCACCCCACCTCCTGCTTTCCCCCACTACCTTCTCCTTCGATTGCCACTCCTCTTCCCTCTTTCATCCTTATCCCGCTCCCCTCACCCAGTTCCATCCTCCCTTTCCCTCAATCCTCTCTTTCCCCCTCCTCCCTCCTCCCACCCTCCCTATCTTTCCTTTTTGTCCCTTCCACCATTTCTTCTTTCCCCCATACCGCCCCCGTCCTCGACCTCTATCTTCCCATTACGCCTCACTATTCTCCTAGAGGTTCTTCCCCTTTTCTAAAAATCGTTTAGGGCTTCCCGGGGGTGTTCTCCTCGGTTCAGGAAGTCTCTTCTCCCTTCCTTAAGATTGAATCGGTACCGGGTCCTTGAAATTTAATGGTTTTCCCTCCCCCTTTTGCGCATTCGTAGCGATCTGGCTCGAAATCCCCACCCCTCTTCATGAGGAGGCCGCGCTCTTTTCTCCCCTTCCCGTTCGAAGGATGAAGTTTCTTTAGTCGTGTGGCATCCCTGAGAGCTTCAGCCTCCTGATAGGCGTTTTTTTTCTCCTTTTTTCTTACCCTGACCGCCGACTTTAGGGCAATCTTTCCAGGTGCGTTGCTCCTCTTGCCTCTTTGATTTTTCCATGATGATTCCCCCTGACACTTTTAAAGCCTCCTTACCCTTCTTCTTGTTTCGCGTTTTCAAAGAACGACGTTGCTGCCCCATGGTTTGGGTAGATCCTCCTGTTCATGCCGGGTTTTGTGTCTTTGATACATAATCTTGCTTGATTTTCCGTAGAGCCTTGCCTTCCGGTTGCAGTTGAGAATACCGGCCCGAGCGTCCCTCTGTTTCCCCCTTCCATTTCGATTTTTTTTCCTGGCAA